>Ga0210009_1000080_pt1 | contig 116465 bp, 95 predicted proteins | sample CryGeyCG2114_065_FD_185457 | JGI IMG/M metagenome (GOLD analysis project Ga0210009, IMG submission 185457) | Groundwater microbial communities from aquifer - Crystal Geyser CG12_big_fil_rev_8/21/14_0.65 (SPAdes) (version 2) | ecosystem: Environmental > Aquatic > Deep subsurface > Groundwater ...
GCTGACCACGCTCAAGGGGCCGTCAACACTGACGCCATCAATCACGTTACCGGTCACTTCGGGGCTGTCTTCAACAATGCTGCGCACTTCGTTGGCGTCGGTGAAGTCATCGTTCACTGGGGTGACGGTGATGGTCAGAGTTGCAGTTGAGCCAGTGTTTGTTGTGTAAGTTATAACGGGGACTTGGCCATTCCAGTTTTCATTAGGGGTAAAGCTGTAAGAACCATCGGCATTAAGAATTAAGCTGCCGCCCTCGAGTTCAACTGTGGTGCCTGCGGTAAAGGTATTGCCATTCACGGTGAAGCTGGCAACGGAAAGGTCGCTGTCGATATCGCTGTCATTATCGAGCACGTTACCAGTGGCAACGGTATCTTCTTCCACGGTATTGGTGTCGTTAACCAATACAGACGGAGCATCCACTGGCGTGACATTGATAGTTAACGTGGCCGTTGATCCTGTGTTTGTCGTGTAGGTGACGACAGGGACTTGACCATTCCAATTTTCATTAGGGGTGAAGGTGTAAGAACCATCGGCATTGAGGACTAAAATACCGCCGTCTAAGGTTACTTGAGTGCCTGCGGTAAAGGAGGTGCCATCGATCTCAAAGCTTACAACCGTCAGTAGAGTATCGATATCGCTGTCGTTAGCGAGCACATTACCAGTGGCAATGGTATCTTCCGCAACAGTGTTTGTGTCATTAACTAATAGAGAAGGTGAGTCTGTTGCAATTGTTTGTTCTGGTGTCGGAGTGGCTGCATCTGTCAACGGTTGACCTGCGGTTGAATAACCAGAGGTAGCGAGTGCTTCTGAACCATCACGGGCCAGTGACACGTAACCGGAATTACCATCACTAGCTGGGGCATTACCCGCTGCGGTCTCTGGTAAGTTCTGGGTTGGATCTTCACCAGATGCTATAAGATCTTGTAATGCTTGGATTTCATCTAAGGCTGCTTCACTTGCCGTGTTGGGGACGGCTGCGGCTGTAGCGTTCGGAGCAACCTCATTAGATAGCTTAGTGCCATCATCGAAGGTTATCTCGTATGTCGCGTTTTCCCCTATATGGAGAACTGCACCTTTCGGGAGTAGCTCGCCATCCTTAGCGGGTTGATTTGTACCATTAACTTCGACGCTGATTTGCCCTTTAACAAGCTTGAGCATACCGTTTTTTGATGTAATGACCGATCCCATAATAAGCTCCCAACAGCCCAACTGTGTTAATCCGAAGACGCACAAATTCAACAAATATGTTGAATCGTGATACAAGTGGTGAAATTTTAGCTGGGGAAACGTGTTAAGTCAATTTTTTGACGCGGCTGTATTGCTTGCTATGACTGGATTTTATCGGGTGCGGAACGTAAAACTGACATTTTTTAGGGAGCTAACTAGATGTAGTGCCTTAATTGATAAAATTAACGCTATTTAGTGTATACGATCTCTATATGTAAACATATTTATAACAAAACAATCTTGGCGTGTGGGTGAAAATTTTATTAAGGAGTAAAAATTTGTAGGCAGGGAGTGTCCCGTGATGGGGAAACAGATCACTTTGTAGTGATGTTATTATGGTGAAACGCCGTAATCTGCTTGCACACATCACGGCGTCTATTTATTGAGTTTATAGAGCTACAAATTAACCGCTTGACGATAACTTTGATTGGCGTGACCTTGCTCGCCTAATTGTTCTTGGATCCGGGCTAATGCCAACCAAGAATCCTTAGTAGGTTGAAGTCTGCACACATTTTGCCAACAGCTTTTGGCTTCTTTCATATCCCGCGTTTGCTGATATAGTTTGGCGAGACACATCTGGTAGTCGGCATTACTCTCATGGGTCACTTCATGTTTCAGTAACTGTTTGCGAATTTCAGTATCTTGGGCAGTGGCAATTTCAGGAATTGTCACTAAAAGTGCTGACTCGGGGGACGTTCGTAACTTTTTAGATAACAGTTTCAGCGCTTGATCTTTGCGATTAAAGCGGCACAAACCCATGGCATAAATAGCTAGAAACTCAGATTGATTGCGTTCACTACGAGATAACCACTGCCAGCATTGTTCTAAGGCTTCTTCACCTTTAATCGTTGCGGCCTTGAGTAAGGCACAGTGGGTTGCTAACTCGAGTTCATTTAATTGACTATCCTCTAGGATCTGGCGTTTCCTTAAAATAGGTAGCAATAGCTTGAGTGCCTCCCAATCCTCTTGGGCCCGGTATAACTCAAAGGCGAGTTTAAGCAATGGCGCTTTACTCTTACTGGTCGGGGCTAATTTATCCAGCTCGACGCGGGCTAAGGCCAATTCCCCTTGTTTTAAGAGGTATCGAGTGCGAGTGGTTGCGACGGCATTCGCGGCAAGGGGTTGCGCTGCTGCACGATCAAGATATTGATCTCGCTCGGCTATTTTTTGTTGATACTGAGCCGCACGGGCCGCTGCCAGTAAGTTAAGCGCAGGAAGTTCGCCGTTGTCGGCGCCTTTGATCATGGCGCGTTCGGCCGCTGGCCAATCTTCTTCAGCCAGAGCCAGAGCCCCCATTAAGGTATGCTTCTTGGCAGAGCGGCGGCGCCAGTGGTAAGGAATAAAACGACTGCGTAGCACCAGATTGATGGCGCTAATCACTAGCCACTCGAATACTTGGAATACGGCATAAAATACAATTAAGGCAATGATCCCAAAGATTAAGCTGGTCTCAATCTGGTAGTCACCCGCTGCTATATAGACGTAACCTGTATTACCAACCAACCAAGGGCTGATACAGAGCCCTATTAGCACAATCCCTAAGTAAATTAATATTTTGATCATAGTGACGCATCCTCTGATGAGGTCAGCTCACCATAGCTAGTCAGCTGTAATAACAGAGGTTTAGCTGTAAAGGATTTCAGGGTAATAGGATCAAGTTCTAAGGTCGCTAATTTATCGATTTCGGCGATGGCCTCAGCTGTCTTGTGATCTTGCATATCAAAGTAGGTTTGGATCCATTTTCGCGCCATCATCAATGATTGGTGATAAGCCGCTCTGTCATAGCGATATAACGCAAGTTGCGATTGCAGCAGTTTATGGCGAATATTTTCAACCAGATACCATTGCTGTTCCGGTGCGAGTAAAGCGGGCGCATCGGCGGTTTTGTGGCGTATGGTAATAAAGTCTTGGGTTAATGCTTTCCACGTTTTACCCAGATTGCTCTGCCAATCATTCAAATCCCCAGTAATAGTTGTATCTTCTGGGGTATCGGCTTCTGCATCGGTGCGATTCAGCGGCAGTTTATCGAGTTGTTCAATTAAGGCATCGAGGGCCAATACATTGCCATCAATATCTGTGGTTTTAATGCTGGCCGTGGCGGCGATATCTTTCGCCAGTGCTTTCCGAATCGGCAGTAACGCTGGATTGTTCATGGCGGCGATGGTTTCATCCGCCGACTTTAATAGATCGGTGGCGGTGCGGGGATCTTTTTCTAACCAAAGTTTACGGCCCGCCATATTTACTAAATATTCGGCTTCAGAGGCCATCCAATGCGTTGGGCTGCGCTGGGCAAGTTTATTGACCCTGTCCTGCAGTTGATTTTGATCTTCTGCTAATTTTGTCAATTCTTGGTAAGTCTTAGCATCATTCAGTTGCTGCTGCTCAAGCTGGCCAATACGTTGATTTGGCTGCAATAGCGCTTGCTGTAATTGGTCCTGAAGGGCGATATTTTTTGCATCCTGCGCTAGCAGTTGTTGTTGCATTTGTTGGTACAGCATAAAACCGCCACCAAGGGTACAAGCGGTTAAACCCAGCGCTAATAACACCCCAAAGCGAATCGCCCACGAGCTTCTATTGGAGGCTGGCGTTTGGCTCGGCGTGCTTGAAGCTGTGGCTTTGGCTGTTTGGGATTCAGTGGATGACGCTGATGTTGCGGACATGTCATCGGTCGTTTCCGGTGACACAATAATAGCGGTAGCCTCGGATTCCGGGCTCTTTGCGTCGTGCTTGTTGTTATCCATTTAACAGTCCTTGAAAACATGCTACTGCCGAAATTCGAGTAAAATCGGGCTAAATAGCGCTTAGAGTTTAAGGGCGTTTAGCACGGCTTTGCTGTTGGCGGCATTGGCATTGGTGACTTGGGTTATACCAAAGGCGTGAGCTTGAGCTTCTACTCGGTTACTTGGGACTATGATATGACATGAGCGCAGCCATGCAAATAGCTCTTTTGGCACTAAATTAATCAGATTATCCAGTACTTCACCGCTGGTCACTACAATAGTATCTATCCCGAAGGCTTGCCATTGTAGTGCTAACTGTCGCCCATCGAGTGGCGGGCAGGCCCGTTGATACACTTCCCAATAGTGTACAGTTGCGCCGCGCTCAGTCAGTTGTTCGGCTAAGGCTTCGCGGCCACCTACGCCACGTATAATAGTGATATTTTTCCCTCGGATTTGTTGCAGCCCAGGCAGAGTCAGTAATCCTTCTGTTTGCTGACAATCATCTGGGGCTTCGAGTGCCGAAATGCCGAGCTGATCTAATGCTTCCCAAGTCGCATGTCCTACGGCGAAGTATTGAGCTTGAGGCCAAGCTTTGGTGTGTGGATCCGCAGTAGTTAAGGCGTTATCCGCAAAAGTCACTGCATTGGCGCTGATGCAGATAATCATATCGGCGTGTGCCAAGGGGTGCGGAGTATTTAGTGCAATAGGGGGCGTTGCTTCGACACACAGCAGAGGTGTGACCCAATGGGCAATGCCTAGTTCATTCAAGGCATCGACCATGGACTGATTGCGCCCCTCGGGGCGCGTCAGTAAGACTTTCATTGACTTAGGCTTTAGCGTAAACGGCGTCGAGAATGCTTTTTGCACCTTTGCTCAGTAACTCTTCGGCAAGGGCAACACCTAATTGCGTGGCTTCGGTTTTTGGGCCTGTGATCACGCCTTCGATGATTTCACTGCCATCGGGATTACCGACTAGGCCGCGTAGGGTCATCTCGTCACCATCTATTTCAGCAAATGCGCCAATCGGCACTTGGCATCCACCTTCGAGGCGAGTGTTCATCGCGCGCTCGGCAATAACACGGTAGCGCGTTTCTAAATGTTCTAATGGTGCCAGTAGCGCTTTAACACGCTCATCATTGGTGCGGCATTCGATACCCACGGCGCCTTGGCCATTGGCGGGTAAGGATTCTTCGGCCGAAATAAAGCTGGCAATACGCTCAGATAGTTTCAGGCGAATTAAGCCCGCAGCGGCAAGGATAATGGCATCGTATTCGCCGTTATCTAGCTTAGCTAAACGTGTTCCCACGTTACCGCGTAAATCTTTGATGATGAGGTCGGGACGTGATGCGCGCAGTTGGCATTGGCGGCGTAGGCTCGAGGTGCCCACGGTTGCGCCTAGTGGTAATTCGCTGATCGATTTATATAAATTCGACACGAAGGCATCGCGGGGATCTTCACGCTCGCAAATTACCTCAAGACCGAGTCCTTCAGGAAAATCGACGGGCACGTCTTTCATGGAGTGCACTGCGATATCGGCTTGGTCTTCTAGCATGGCGACTTCGAGTTCTTTGACGAACAAACCTTTACCACCTACTTTTGCTAGCGGCGTATCTAAAATCACGTCGCCCTTAGTGCTCATTGGCAGCAACTCCACCACAATACCGAGGTGAATGCGTTCTAATTCGGCTTTAACAAATTCAGCTTGCCACATGGCCAGCGGACTCTTGCGGGTTGCGATACGTATGCGGTTCTCAGACATGCCTAGCTTCCATCAAAGATCTTAGTTGCGCCAATGCTAACATTGGCTATTAGTTTATGTAAGGAAGTGATATCGATTCTTTGAAGTTGGCTGTATTCTAAATAGCCGTAAAATGTGACGAGCTTCACATTTAGTTAGTTGCTCGGATTTGCAAAAGTGTTAACATGAGCACACTTCTCATAAGTATTTAAGCGTTGTGTTCTAGGATGGATCAGCAAGGCCTATTTCCTGATATTGCAGAAAGACTTAATAAGGTTCGCATCGCGCGGGCTTTGGCTTTATTGTCACCGCTACAAAAGCATTTATTCCAGTTAATTCCTTTTTTTATTCACCAGAACAGCGTTCAGTATCCAGGGTGTCATGCTCCCGATACTCCCTGTGGCATTAAGGAGTATTCAGCGGGTGTGCTCGAGTCGCAGGCCTGTGATGTTGTCAAGCTACCATTTATAGCCCAAGAGCCTGATGTGTGTGCCTTCGAAGGCGTTTATGCCATGGGCAGTACCGCCAGCTTTGGCCAAAATACCAAGAGCGATGTCGATGTTTGGTTGGTATATAGTGCCGATTTGTGCGACAGGGACTTAGCCTTAATTCACACTAAAGCCAATAGATTAACCGCCTGGTTTGCCGAATATCAATTTGAGGTGAATTTTTACTTAGTGCATTCGCAACAGTTTAGTGGTGGTCTGGGGCGTAATGGATGCCAATCTTCCATGGCACACGAGCACAGTGGTAGCGCGCAGCATTGGCTGCTGCTGGAGGAGTTTTACCGTAGTCAAATTCGCTTGGCGGGTAAAACTATTGCATGGTGGCCAGATGCTAAATTAAACCCTGACCTCCTGTATCTTGGAAATGTGCATGAATTACCCGCGAGTGAGTATTTTGGCGCCTCGCTGTGGCAACTCTATAAAGGCCTAAATAAGCCACACAAAGCCTTGATCAAAGTACTGTTACTCGAGGCGTACGCCAGTGAATATCCCCATTCTCAATTGCTCTGCGATCGTCTGTGGCAAAAAACGCTCGCTGGGGATTTTTCAACCGCTAATGATGCTTACTACTCAATCTATCAAGTGATTGAGGCCTACTTGTTGCAGCAAAAGGATACCCGTCGTCTCGAGATTGCGCGCCGCTGTTTTTATTTAAAATGCGGGGTATTTTTAAGCCGGCCAGATCAGGGGAAAGATTGGCGCTACGCCAAATTACAAAAGCTAGTGCAGGATTGGCAATGGCCCGACAGTTTGATCCGCACCTTAGACGACTGTGAACAGTGGCATAGCGGTCAACTCAATTGGTTTAATGATCAATTGAATGAGTTGTTATTGGCGAGCTATCAAACCCTATTGCGATTTGCATCGACCCACGAGCTAAATGAGGGGCTGCGTGTCGAAGAACTGGGTATGCTCACCCGCAAATTGCACACCTATTTTACCCAAGATGAAGATCAAATCTCTAAGCTAAATTTACTCTGGAGTCGTTCCGTTGCCGAATCGGAACTCACTATGGTCTCAAGTAGTCGTGAGAACCGCTATTACCTTTACAGGCAAGGGCCCAAGCCACAGAATTTGTTGGGCGAATCTGCCATATGCAAAGGTAAAACACCCTCGGCGTTAATGATTTGGGCTTGCTTAAATGGGGTTTCTACCCCGGATACGAAATGGTATGAATTAGGCCGGAGCAAGGTGCACTCGAAACGGCTTACCGAGGCCTCTAAGCGACTATTGAATTTTGTCGACCATGATTGGCGAGTGTCCAAACGGGACTTATGCCAGCCTTGGCATTTCAGGAAGCTGATCTTCGTACTGAACCTAGACAGTGATCCCACCACTGAATGGCGCGGGCAGGAGATGGTGGTCGATATGATGAACGCTAACGTATTTTCCCTTGGACGCAAGAAGGAGAATATGCTCGGGGCCTTAGATGCGATATGTCTGAATAGTTGGGGTGAGTGGCAATGCCATCGCTTTGAAGGCGAAACCGCGATATTACAAGCCTTAGCTTTTGTCACGCCAGGGTTAAGGCGTGCTACTTTGCCTGTCGATATGGATGTGATTAGCTGCTCGCAAAAGCTGCGGTCACAACTTAAATTAGCGGTAAAAAACCTGCTCATGCAAACGATGCGTTTATGTCAGCAGGCACAGCAGTCCAGTACCTTAGTGCAGCCGCTGCAGATTAGTCATACTCGTTATGGAATTTTCTTCAACTCTCTAGGGATGGCGTATCAAGATTTAAGCGATGCTAAGTCTTTTTATCAACAGCTATCCCGCAGCCATTTAGTGCAATTACCACGACCAGAACTGGGGAATGATCCTTTTTCGAGTATGCCTAAAGTGGTTCAGAATTATGCCGCTAAGGGAGCTATCCAATATTTTCTACGTCAAAGGGTGGATAACTTAGATGTATTTATTCTCGATGAAGAAAATCAGCTGAGCCATTATGTCCAGGCGGGATCGAACATGGCTGAGTTAGTAAATAAAGTCAGCCATCATTATGTGTTTAGTGAACATTATGCCTCCAGAGCGGGGTTTAACATTCCGCAGTTTTTCCATCTGGTACGGGTGGCGGGTGAGTTAACAGTGACACCCTTCGGTATCAATGTGAGCGACCAAGACACTGAGTTTTAAGCTGGGTTTTGAACATAAATAATGGGAGCCAAGGCTCCCATTATTGTTTTGCACTATTATGACTTTGCGCTACGACTGGCTTAGATTAGAAGCTAAGTTTAATGCCGCCTTGACGTTGGATAGACTCTTGCACAAATGGCATAAACTCACCGCCGTTGCGCCCATCTAGCCATTTCCCATCGACAAAACCGAAGTGATATCCACCAAAACGGGTAGCTACCCAGATCTCATGCAAAGGTTCTTGTTTATTGATCACAATCTTAGAACCATCCACAAATTCTAATTGCAGTACATTGCCGCTGGCATCGATGTCGACGTCGGCATCTTGCTCATCAATCGCGGTTTCAATGGCATTCTCTATGGCTTGGAACATGTCATCGGCGAGCTGGTGAAATTCTGTATCTGTCATGGCCATGCATTTCTGTCCTTTGCTTTCGTCAAGATGGGTGCGATTATAAGGCCATTAGTCACCAGATGCACAGATGTTGAGAAAAATGAGACTGTTTTTATTGTTAATGCTTGGTAGCCTATTCATTACGGCATGCGGCCAAAAAGGGCCCCTGTATAAATCACCTGCCGTTGAGGCGAGTCAAGCGCCAAAAGCTGAAGTGCCTAAGACAGTGCCTGAGGCCGAAAAGATCAACACTGAAATTAACGCCATCGAAGCGGAAAAAACACAATAATCACCGCTCATTAGAATAATCAACACGATAACAAAGCGCAGTAAGGAACCGGACATTGGATCACTTTCTCTACCACAATAATACCCTGCATGCTGAAGGCTGTAGAGTGAACGATTTGGCCCAGACCTATGGTACGCCACTGTATGTCTATTCCCGTGCGACGCTTGAGCGTCATTGGCATGCCTTCGACAATGCCGTTGCTGATCACCCACATTTGATTTGTTATGCGGTTAAAGCCAATTCGAATTTGGCCGTACTGAATGTGTTAGCCCGCTTAGGCAGTGGGTTTGATATCGTTTCCGGTGGTGAATTAGCGCGAGTGATTGAAGCGGGTGGCTCCCCGGATAAAGTGGTGTTCTCTGGCGTAGGTAAAACCGTTGCCGAAATGGAACAGGCGCTCAACCTAGGGATTTACTGCTTTAACGTCGAATCGAGTGCCGAGCTTGAGCTGTTAAACCAGGTTGCTGGCCGTTTAGGTAAAGTGGCGCCCGTGTCACTGCGAGTCAATCCCGATGTGGATGCGGGAACTCACCCCTATATTTCGACCGGCCTTAAAGAGAACAAATTCGGTATTGCTATGGATGAGGCCGAAGCCGTATTCGCCCGCGCCCATGGGTTGCCACATTTACAGGTGAAGGGGGTCGATTGCCATATCGGCTCGCAACTGACTGAAATTCAACCTTTCCTCGATGCTATGGACCGCATGTTAGCCCTGATCGACCGTTTAGCCGAGCAAGGCATAGTGATTGAGCATTTCGATGTCGGTGGTGGTTTGGGGGTGACCTATGATGCTGAAACGCCGCCGCACCCCGATGTGTATGCCGCCGCGCTACTGGAGCGTTTAGGGGACCGTCAACTTAAACTGATCTTCGAACCTGGCCGTGCGATTGCGGCCAACGCGGGGATTTTTGTTACCCAGGTGCTCTATCTTAAAGAGAACAGCGACAAGCGTTTTGCGATTGTCGATGGCGCGATGAATGACTTAATCCGCCCTGCACTCTACAGCGCATGGCAAAATATTATTCCCGTTAATCCAAGGAATGAGCAAACCTATGCCTTTGATATTGTTGGGCCAGTGTGTGAGACTGGTGACTTCCTCGGCAAAGACCGCCAGTTAGCGGTAGCGGCGGGGGATTTGCTGGCGGTGCGTTCGAGTGGCGCCTACGGTTTTGCGATGGCCTCTAACTACAATACCCGTCCACGGGCCGCCGAAGTGATGGTCGATGGCGATAAGGCTTATCTAGTACGTGAGCGAGAAAAACTGTCTCAGCTCTGGCAAGGTGAGCAACTCCTGCCGTAAACTAGAAAATTATATTGATTCAGGTGCTTGGCTACTTATGGCAGCGCCTAGGCTTAAAGGATAAGTATCTTGATCCAATTCACTAAGATGCACGGACTGGGCAACGATTTTATGGTGGTCGATGGGATCACCCAGAATGTGTTCTTTTCGCCTGAGCAGATCCGCCGCTTAGCCGATCGTAACTTTGGTATCGGTTTTGACCAGTTGCTCTTGGTCGAACCGCCCTATGATCCCGATTTAGATTTTCACTATCGCATCTTCAATGCCGATGGCGGGGAAGTGGAAAATTGCGGTAATGGCGCCCGTTGTTTCGCCCGTTTTGTACGTAATAAGGGGCTGACAAATAAGAATAAAATTCGTGTTAGTACCTCATCGGGTAAAATGACGCTGCGTTTGGAACGTGATGGCACTGTAACCGTCAATATGGGCGTGCCTATTCTCGAACCTAGTCAAATTCCTTTTAAGGCCAAGAAAGCCGAGAAAACCTACCTGCTGCAAACGCCCCAACAAACCTTTTTATGTGGCGCGGCTTCCATGGGCAACCCCCACTGTGTACTCGATGTGGAAGATGTTGCCAATGCTAACGTTGCCGAAATTGGCGCTCTGCTGACCAAGCATGAGCGTTTTCCGCGCGGAGTGAACGTCGGGTTTATGCAAGTGGTGAACTCAGGGCATATCAAGCTGAGAGTCTATGAACGTGGCGCGGCCGAAACCTTAGCCTGTGGCACGGGCGCCTGTGCCGCCGTGGTGGTGGGGCAAGTTCAAGGGAAACTGGATCAACAAGTGCGAGTGGATTTACCCGGTGGTACCTTAACCATCAATTGGGAAGGCGAAGGCAAACCCCTGTGGATGACCGGACCCGCGCAACACGTTTACGACGGACAAATTCAGTTATGACAGAGCCCCTCATGCCACAGACAGATGTGCCCTTCGATGAACTCATCATTCGTGAGTATCTGCTCGATAATCCCGACTTTTTTAATCGTTATCCCGAGCTGTTGTTAGCGATGCGTTTGCCCCATATGGAACGTGGCGCTATTTCTTTGGTTGAGAGGCGGCAGGAATTGTTGCGCCAGCGAGTGAGCCAGCTCGAGGAAGAAATCACTAGCCTGTTGGCGATGGCGGCGCGTAACGAGAAAATTTATCTGTTTAACTCTGAGCTGTCGTTTAAGTTGCTCAATTGTGCCGATCTAGTGTCGCTTAAAGAGATGTTAGCCGACAGTTTGAAGGACCAGTTTCATTTTACCCATGTGCGTCTTATTAGTGTGCTCGATGTAGACCTTGATATGAAGGCGATTTGGGAGCAACGCTTGCGTAAAGGTCACTATTTTGGCCGCGTGACGCAACAGGAAGCTAAACGCTTATTTGGCGCAGAAGTGGGATCAGTTGCCTTAGTCAAGTTAGCCGAAGAGATCCCCGTTATCTTTGCCATCGCCAGCCAAGATGCGACCCATTTTCACCCCGATATGGATAACATGCTGCTGGAACAGCTACGACGTTTGCTGGCGTATATGTTAGCTAAGCTTTGATTATTATCGAGATAATGTTTAATCCCCACCGATAAGGAGCCCGATATGAGTGCACCAGCGAGCGATATATCGGATCCCTGTGTGGCGGATCTCTGTGCCAACTACCTGCAATCCTTTGAGCGTTACTTACATTCGGAGCGGCAGTTATCCGATCATACCGTGCGCAATTATCTCTACGAGTTACACCGCGCCAATGGATTACTGCCGGATGGTATTGATCTGCTCAATGTCGCGCGTGAACACTGGCAACAAGTGCTCGCCAAGTTGCACCGCAAGGGGTTAAGCCCGCGTTCTCTCTCATTGTGTTTATCCGCGATTAAGCAATGGGGAGAGTTTCTGCTGCGCGAAGGTGTGATCGAACTTAATCCCGCCAAAGGCTTAAGTGCGCCCAAACAGGCTAAACCGCTGCCGAAGAATATCGATGTCGATTCCCTAACCCATTTACTGGAAATTGAAGGCACAGATCCCTTGAGCCTGCGGGACAAGGCCATAATGGAGCTATTTTATTCCAGTGGCCTGCGTTTGGCTGAGTTAGCTGCACTCGATTTAACCAGTGTGCATTATGAGTTAAGGGAAGTTAGGGTATTAGGGAAAGGTAATAAAGAGCGAATTGTGCCAGTCGGCAGCTATGCCATAAAGGCGTTGGAAGCTTGGCTCACCTGTAGAAGGCAAATCCCCTGTGAAGATAACGCCCTGTTTGTGACCGAAAAAGGCCGGCGTTTATCCCATCGCAGTATTCAGGCGCGGATGACAAAATGGGGCCAAGAGCAGGCACTGTCGGTGCGAGTGCATCCCCATAAACTACGCCATTCCTTCGCCACTCATATGTTAGAAGCAAGCGCCGATTTGCGGGCGGTACAGGAATTATTGGGTCATGCAAACCTTGCGACCACGCAAATTTATACCAGTTTAGATTTCCAACACTTAGCTAAGGTGTATGATAGCGCCCATCCTAGAGCGAAAAAACCACAGGATAAATAATGCGTTGTTACCTTAGACCCCAAAATATTCACGCGATCAGTTTCGATCTCGACGATACCTTGTACAACAACCAGCCCTATATTTTGAATGCAGAAGCCGAGTTAACTCAGTTTTTACATCGGTCCTTTCCACTCACTGCGGCATGGCAACCTCAGGATTGGCGACGGCTAAAACTGCTGCTTTTACAGCAAATGCCCGAATTAGCCCATGATACAACGGCGGCAAGGATAGCGACGTTACGCCAAGGGTTACTGCAACTTGGTTATAGTGCGGCTGAGGCCGAGCGTGGCGCTGCAGAAGGGTTAGCGTGTTTTTATTTTCATCGTAGCCATTTTCAAGTATCAAGCGAAGTGCTCTCGTTACTTAGGCACTTGTCGCAGCGTTTTAGACTGGTCGGTATTACCAACGGCAATGTGGATGCCGAGCGTATTGGTCTCGGTGATGCGTTCGAATTTGTTTTGCACCCTGGAAACGGTGTGCGCATGAAACCTGCTAAGGATATGTTTGATCTCGCCTGTGCTCGCCTAGACATCCGTTCGGAACAACTGTTGCACGTTGGCGATAGTCTAAATGCCGATGTGCGGGGGGCGCGTTTGGCTGGCTGTCAGTCGGTGTGGCTGAATCCCAGTTTTGGTCAACTTGAGTCATTACCAATAGCGGCACTTTTGCCCCATATGGAGATCGCAGCCCTAGGATCGCTTAGCAATATTTTGTGAACTTGAACTATTTTGTGAATTTAAACTAGGGATTTGTTTGCGCGTGTTTTTACTGAGTATCTTAAATCAGTCTTCGACAATCTAAGGGTGATAAAGATCACCGTTTATCGCCCGGATATGCAGTAGAGTCTTATATGGTTCAATTGCTTATCAAGGATCTCGCTATGGTGCGCTTAAGTTTATTTGCTCTACTCACCTTCCTGTTTATCGCGCCGGCTTCGGCCCATGAGATCCATTCAGGCGGTGGCTTTATGTCGGGCTTTAACCACCCAGTGCTAGGGTTTGACCATCTACTCGCTATGCTAAGTGTGGGGATGCTCAGTACCCAACTCGGCGGTCGTGCTATCTGGACGGTTCCCTTAGCATTTGTCGCCTTTATGTTGCTTGGCGGGATTCTAGGTTTATACGCCATTGCCGTTCCTTTCGTAGAAATTGGCATCACCCTCTCTGTGTTGTTGCTCGGGCTTGCCATCGCCTTTGACCGCCAGCTTCCCCTGTTATTTGCCATGGCATTTGTTGGCGTGTTTGCCATATTCCACGGCCATGCCCACGGTGCAGAAATGCCGGAATTAGCGAGCCCTGTATTATACGCGCTGGGATTTTTATGCGGGACAGCGGTCATCCATCTAGGAGGGGTAATGATTGGCCTTGGTATGCAGCGTGTAACGGGGCAACGCAAGCTGATGCGCATCTCAGGTGCGGCAATTGCGGCTATGGGCGGTTATTTATTAGCAGGATTTTAATTCATAAAAATAAAGGGTTAGCGCGTCTTGAGCTGTTTATTGCAGTAACGGGCGCGGCGCAGTAATTGACTCACTTGTCGACGGCTTGCATGCATGTCGGCATCCCCCAATCGAAAATAAGTGCCGGTGTAGGCATTACCCCCAATAAAGATGGGCTTTAGGTGTTCCGGTGCGAGTGGTACACGGATCCTGATCAGCTTTTTATTCATAATTTGAATCAGTTGCACGTCCGAAATGGCGAGAATATTGTGGCTAATCCGGAATGGGTCATCGAGTATCTCCCAAAATTCTTGCAAAACTGGTAGGGGATTTGGAATACCTTCGATGGTGAAACGTCCGCGCATTTCCCGTATACCGAGAATGATCTCGCCGCCTAAGGTATTGGCAAAAGAGCTATAAGTAGCCCAAATATCTTCGGGTAATTGGCCTTGACCATCTCGGCCGCCAGCGAGCTTAAATTCCACCTGGGCCGACTCATGTAAATCGGTAATATCATCGAGTGCAAAGGATTGAAATGTCATGGCTGCATACCCGTCAGTGACACATGACTTTTTTGTAGCATGCAATAGAAACAAAGGCCAGATTTTGCCTTTGTTTCTATGACTAGATAAGCGCTTAACCCTAGGCGAGATTGAGCGCTTTAGGGAAGAGGATGTTGTTCTCTAGATGGATATGCCTATGCAGGTCTGCTTCAAATTCCGCTAGGGTGGCATAACAGACGCGCCATGTGGTGCAGGCATATTCTGGCGGGATAAAATCATTCGTTAATTCATGCAGTTTTTGCAGGATTTGCCCCGCTTCCTCATGTTCATGCTGCATAGCGTTAATGGGATTACCTATATGGCCAAAACAGCCTTCAATCTGCTCACCTTGACTGAGTGCGCGGATCGCCGGGAAGAGAATTTTTTCTTCCTTCATTAGGTGTGGCATTAGCTCTTCGATTAGGGCTCTAACCCAACCTGCAAAGGGAATGATTTCGGCATAGTGCTCACCGTGTGCACGCACCATTTTTTCAGAATATTCAATCAGTAATGGTGCTTTTGCCCGTACATATTGGTGGTGGGTGGTTTCGATATAATCAATCAGTTGTCCCAGAGGCAATTGATTCAACTCATCTTCTCTGCTACCCACCAGTGCGGCCTCTTCTAATGCAGCTATGACCTTAGTAGGATTGACCTCGGCGCGCTCGCAGGCAACGGATAGTGGTTTGCCACCACCACAACAAAAATCAATACCAAATTGGCTAAATATATGGGCACGGCGGAAATCCTCGGCGACGAGTTCTCCTACTTTCCTATCTAACCATAGTGGTAATACCGATGACCCTTCCTGCAAGTTTAGCTCCGATGACAGATTGGCAGACGACATAGCAATACTCCAAAGCAGACAATAAATTTACATTCATATTATTTGCATCTTTAATGTGGGGCAACTAATCCTGACTAAAATAGTCAGGTTTTGCAGGCGAAGTCACAATTCATTGGATGAAATATCCCTTAGGGAGTAGGACGGATAGGAATTATCAACAATGTCAAAAAAGCAGCAGTACAGGGCTTAAGGCGCGGTCATTGTGGTGCGCGATTAAGCATGCCACCCTAACAATAGGGGAAGTCGTTTAGTGTTTCCTTTTTTGGATGTTATGTTGCAAGACGGCCAACATACAAGCGCCTGATAAGCCAATCATTAGTGCACCATTGACGGCTTCTAACGGGCCAAGCATCTTCCATTGCGTACTCATGACCACATCGCCGTAGCCTAATGTGGCGAAGTTAACACCCGAGTGATAAATGGCATCCCTTAGTGTTTCAAATTCACCGAGTAGTAAAAATAAGGCTCCCCAAACAACGATTTGCGCGAAATTGCCCAGCATAACTATCGTGATAATGCCAAATAGGCTCAGTACGCCAGCGGTTATGCTATCGCGATCAGAGAAGTTTTTACTGTAAAAGCGAATACACCAGATGGAGACTAGGGATTGCAGTAACATGTTTATCAAAATGACGGGTAAACCGACCAACATAATTGTCAGCATTTTATGCTCCTATATTGGATTCTGGTGCCGGCCGACCAGCTGGCCACCAATGTTCAAGCATGATCACGCATAGCCAGCCGTAGCCCGCGACCATTAAATAGAGGCCAGTGCGTATCGCACCTGCCAACCAAACATCCTTACCTGTAGCGCTGTCAGCAATTGCTGGGCCAAACAGAATCAGGGCAGTGATCCAAGCATTGCTCCAAAAGGAGGGCGGGAAACGTCCTGGAGCGAGTTGAACTAAGCGCCTCGTTAACCAAAGTGTCATTAGGCAGAGCATCAATACCAACATCAATAATGACGGCCAGATACTCAGCCCCATCCAGAGTGCAAAGGCGAGTAAGGCGCCCATTAAGGTTGATAGCACCAGCTCCTTACCCACATGTTTAGCGTCGAGTGACGTACTTTGTTGCGCCAGCATTACCGTTTTCATAACTGCCGGAATATAAAATGCCGGATTGCTCAGCGCGAGTAACCACACTGGCAACACAATAATCGCTGCGCGTAAGGCCAGTCTTTTGGAGTGCTCGGGTGGCAGAGCCGCTTGTTGAGTCTTGACTGCCACAGTGTTCGGGGGAAATAGAGCGTGGGCTATCCCATTGACTAAGGTTCCAATGAGGATCCCTACGGCCATCATCTGGGCAATCGCAATAGCCAATGCCTGCTCAATAAGGCCCGCGACCGGGATAACAGTGATCGCCATAATGAGCAGCATGGCTATTGCCCCCATGCCAGTGATCGATTTTTGCATCAGCAGATAGAGAAGTAGCATGACTAAGAGCACGGCCGCTAAGGCATAGTGTTCCAGCAAGGGCACTAACAGCACCCCGCCAACCATCATGCCCAGCAGGAGCGTGGCGCCGACCAAGCCTTGCTTGAAACTCAGTGCTGCGCCAGGACGACATAGGACTATCCAAGCCATAATGCAACCAAGGTGGGGCATAGGCAGGGCTAATCCGTAGCAAATCAGCACACTCATCGTGACACCAGCACTAATTCTCATTACCGCACTGTCGGCGTTATGCATATGGCATCTCAATAGAGGAATGAGAAGAGGCTCATCAGACGGATATACAAGGCTCCGAGCAGGTTCATCAGCCCATCCTCATCGGTATAAACCAGCACATCGGCTTGACCACCGACACGCAGCCCCGCTGCGGGAGGAGGATCGGCACTAAAGGCAATTTTAACGGGGAAACGCTGGGCTTGGCGCAACCAATCTCGGTTGTTATCTACCGTCGGTAGTGAACCTGCCTGCTGGTTTTTGCCATCGTCTATACCATAGCCAATGCTGCGAACCTCCCCTTGGAACAGCTGCCCCGGTAGGCTATCGAGCAAGATACTGACCTTGTCACCAATTTGGATATTACCGAGGTTATTCTCAGTCATGTCAGCCGAGATCCAAACATCATGGATGGCGACCAGTGTCATGGCCGGTGCGCCCGCACTCATAAACTGGCCCGCGTCTGTGTTGAGATCGGTAATGAGGCCACGGCTTGGTGCCAGTGCTCGGGTATTGAGTCTGTCCAACTCCGCCTTGTTTACCGCCGAGCGGGCGCTGAGAAGTTGGGAGTTATTCTCACCTGCGATCCCCGCCGACTCTATGGCCCGGCGCACATCGGCTTCGGCCGCCGTGACTTGGCTTTTGGCTGTTTCGCGTGTCGCTTGGGCGATTTCAAGGCGGCGTACTGATATCGCTCCTGGATCTTCACGGTAGAGGCGTTCCTGGCGTTCGGCATCTTTGGCTGCATTATCATAGGCTGCTCGCATCGCTTGTAGCGTTGCTTCGGCGGCCCTGACTCCTTCGCTGCTCGCTTTGACGCCACTGAGTACAGTTTCATAATCAGAGCGCGCCTTAGCCAGCGCTATGTCATAGGGCTCAGGATCGATTTCGAATAGCGGTTCACCTATGTCAACATCTTGATTATCATTGACATATACTTTGAGGATCTGCCCCGACACTTCGGCTGCGATAGGAACAACGAAGGCTTGTACCCGCGCCTGAGAGCTATAAGGTGTTAGCCTATCGGCAATCAGATACCAAATAAGTAACAGAAGGATTAATCCCAACAATCCTAATGTAGCGCGGCGGCTGGTTTGACCGGGAGAAGACGTGCTATCAGTCATTAAGGATCCCCTTCTGAGTATTGGGTTGGAACTGACTATCTGGTTGGGACTGAGTATTGGGTTGTGGCTGAGTCGCATCGAGTAGCGGTGCCCATTCAGAACGCGTTCGCAGTTGAGCTTCGACTTCTGGGGTGACTAAGGCGCGTTGGCGGCCTTGTTCCCAACCTCCACCTAACGCTTTGTAAAGCAAGATAAGATTACGGATTTGGGCGCCACGACTATTGACTAAGCGTTCTTGTTGGTTAAATAGCGCGCGTTGGGAGTCGAGTACCCGCTGAAAATCGGCCATTCCTTCACGGTATTGGGTATTGGCTATTTCGAGGGAGCGGCGTGCCGCTGCGCCCGTTTGAGTCAATAACTGGATTTCGTTCTGATCGTTAGCATAGGCGATGGCGGCATCGTCAACCTCCCGAGCAGCTTTAAATACAGTGTCACGGTAACGCTCGTGTAATTGCTGGAAGCGGGCGTCCTGGATCAGGATTTGATTGGTTAAGGTGCCTCTATCGAGTAAATTCCAACTGATAGAGGGGCCCGCAGCCCAGGAAAATGCTTCGTTACCCATCCCTGTGGCATTAATGCCTAGGGTGCCTAACAGTGTGATTGATGGATAGAGTTCACTTTCGGCAATACCAATAAGACCCGATTGAGCAGCCAGTTGCCGTTCGGCGACTCGTACATCGGGGCGGCGGCGTAATAAATCTGCGGGCATTTCGGCGACCAGTGCGAGCTTACCCTGTGGAATATAGCCTGTATTTGACTCCATTTCCGCTAGCGGCCCCGGCGCCCTTGCCAGTAAAGTGCTTAGGGCGTTCTGGCTTTGGCGCAGGTTGGTTTCGAGTTGTGGAATACCTGAGAGGGTGCCCAGATATTGAGTCTTGGCCTGCTGCACATCTAGCTCGGCACTGTTGCCACTTTGAAATAGTCGCTCAGTAATTTCCAAACTGCGTTTTTGAATGCGCGCATTCTCTTGGGCTATCTGGAGTCTGGCCTCAATGGTGCGGATATTCACATAATATTGAGCGACTTGCGCGATCATCAACACCTGAACATCATCGTATTGAGCGAGGCTGGCAAAGTAGTTAGCGTCAGCGGATTCAATACCGCGTTGGAATTTGCCCCAAAAGTCTAGCTCCCAACCCAGATTAAAGGTGGCGCCATAACTGCTACCCGATGCGCTATGGCCATTTTGTGTTTGGCCTACCCTTAGCCACTCACCAGTTGCCTGCGTGACCTGTGGGCCAAGCAAGCTTTCGGCGATGCCGAGTTGTGCTTGCGCCTCGAGGATGCGCAGACCGGCAATGCGTACATCTGGGTTTTTGACTAAGGATTCTTTGACTAAGACGCTTAATACAGGATCGTCTAAGCGTGCCCACCATTGATGATAATCAGCGGCAGGGGCCTCATTTTTAAAGAGGCTCTGGCTCATATTCTGCCAACTCTGTATTTCTTTGACCTCGGGCCTTTGATAGTCGGGGCCGAGCACGCTACAACTGCTGAGCAGCACACAGGCCCCACCGAGCAGAGTCCGAGTAAAAGGGTTATTGATGGTCATTGGTCTCGCTCGTCTCCGCGAGACCGTCGTCAACCCAGGCCATAAAAATGCGGTAGCCGATAGAAAGTAAGGTTGCCCCAACAAACATACCAAGAATACCGCTAGCCGCCATACCCCCTAAAGCACCGATCAGTACCACAGGCATAGGCGCATCGACACCGCGGCCAAGGAGTAATGGCTTAAGTACGTTATCAGCCATACCCGCCACAATCAGCAAAATAGTGAAGACGATATTAAGGGCTGTGCCGTGATCGCCAATCATCCAAATATAGGCGATGGCGGGGATGGTGACGAGAATCACTGGGATTTGCGCTATGCCTAAAATCAGCGCAATGACAAAGAAAATACCGACCGCAGGAATACCCGCGAAGGTCATGATGATGCCGACTAACAGGGCTTGAATAAAGGCAACCCCTATTACACCTAAGGCCACGGCGCGGATAGTTGCAGTGCACAGGGCGGTGAGCTTTAAACCGCGCTCTGAGCCAATAATGCGGGTAGCGATACGGTCGGCACTATTGGCTCCTGCGCGGCCATAGGCCATGATGATCCCCGCCACGATAAAGGAAAAAATGCTCATCAGTAAGCTACCGCTCATACTGGCCAGCGTACCTATAATTTTTTTAGTCGCTTCGCCTAGCTGTGGTTGCAGGCTCTTGATCAAGGAAGGTAGATCGGTGGACGCTTTTAGCCATACAGTGTTGAGCTTCTCACCTACCAGAGGAATAGTAGCTATATTGGCCGAAGGAGCGGGAATATCCAGCGTATTGTTATTGACGCGTTCAATCAGATTGCTGATGCTGTCCCCCATGGAGCTAACCATAGCTATGGTCGGGACGACCAACAAGAGTAAACCGAGCAGCACCAGCAAGGTCGCTGTTTTGCCCTGTTTATCATTCAGGCGTTTGGCGAAACGTTGATGTAAGGGATAAAGGGTCACCGCTAAGATCAGCGCCCACAACATCAGGTTCATAAAGGGCGCAAACACGGTAAGGCAGAATGAGGCAAGTCCCAAGATCAGACTAAACTTAATAAACATATCCAAAAATCTGGCGACGATTCGTTTTTCAACTGCAATTAATTCATTGTTTTCCATTTTGATGTTGCCTCAATGAGTGATAGCACATTCCTAACAAAAATCCGTGATATGGTTAAATCAGCGGACAGCTAGTCGAACATTAACTAAAACAGAAAATAAATAAGATGTTTAACTGCATCACCTTGTTATTTAGTCAACAAGTCAGATTTTATTAACTTTTGATTTTAAAGTGTAAATTATCAGGGTTTTATTTTTTACTTATACTTCTATAGTGGAGACAGCGATAACCTAAGATATTTGCCTATGCAGTATAGATACGAGTCAAAGGCCATTCAAATAACCCATATTTATTTTTAATCTTAGAAATAGTGGTTTCATCGATAGAAATTAGCTTAGGAATTCTCTCTAGGTAGATATGGGAGGCATATAATGCGAAAAGGGGCTAACCCTTGCAGGTTAACCCCTTTTCTAACAATCACTTAATCGAAATGATTAGTTCATGCCGTATTTTTTCAATTTTTTACGCAGGGTACCACGGTTGATACCTAGCATGTTTGCTGCGCGGGTTTGGTTGCCACGAGTGTGTTGCATGATGATGTCAAGCAGAGGCGCTTCAACTTCGCTTAGCACCATTTCATAAACTTCTTGTGCTTCCTGACCGTCCAACTGTGCGAAGAAGTTAGTTACGGCACGCTTGACGGCGTCACGTAATAACTGGGGCTTGATAGTGCCGTTTGCTGTTTCGATTTTGCCAACGGTAAGCTGGTGAACTTCTGTGTTAGTTGTCTGATCAAACATTCTATTCTGCTCTTTATTAATTCTGTACTAATTCATCAAAATAACATTCCACGAGGGAATACTGTTCTGCAGCGGTTTCCAGCAGATTAAAGTCAGCCCTAAATTGGCGCTGAGCTTCTTGGTCTAGGTACCATCCCATATGTTTTCTGGCGAAGCGGATACCCTTGTATTCACCATATAAGTCATACAGTTTGGTGAGGTGTTCCAGCATCACTTCACGCTGCTGGGCAACCTCAATGGGCGCTAGCTTATTACCCGTGTCCAAGTAGTGCTGGATTTCTCTGAAAATCCAAGGCCGTCCTTGAGCACCCCGTCCTATCATCAAGGCATCGGCACCGGTGTATTCCAGCACAAAGCGGGCTTTCTCCGGACTGTCGATGTCCCCATTGGCGACGACAGGAATCGAGACATTCTGTTTGATTGCTTTGATCGTGTCGTACTCGGCGTTGCCTCTGTACATACATTGTCTCGTGCGGCCGTGAACGGCGAGCGAGGCGATGCCACAATCCTCTGCAATCTGGGCGATTTGAACACCATTCCTGTGTTCTGGCTCCCAGCCGGTGCGAATCTTTAACGTGACAGGCACATTCACTGCGGCGACCACGGCTCGTAAAATCTCTTTTACCAGCGGTGGATTTTGCATCAGCGCTGAGCCAGCCAGCTTTTTATTCACTTTTTTCGCGGGGCAACCCATATTGATATCAATGATGTGAGCGCCTTGTTCGACATTGAACAGGGCGGCTTGCGCCATTAAATCAGGATCGGCTCCTGCAATTTGCACTGAGCGGATGCCTTCCTCGCCAGAATGCGTCATGCGCTGGCGGCTTTTATCTGTATCCCAAACCTCGGGATTGGATGAAAGCATCTCGGAAACCGCTAGGGCTGCGCCATAACGAAGACAAAGATTACGGAAAGCTTGATCGGTGACACCTGCCATTGGTGCCACGATCAGCTGATTGTTCAGTTGATAGGGTCCAATCTGCATTTACTGTTTCACCTTAGCTCTTCAAAGGGGCGCTATAGTAGCCCTTTTTGTTGGCCGTGAAAAGGTCAATAAATGACCTAGAGGTAATTTTTTTTCTTGACTTTTAATCGGCGAGAAGTCAGAGGCTAAATAGTGGGAAGCCAGCGGTGGCGCATGTTGCGCCACCCTTTAGCGCTATTTACGCTTGCCTGTCAAGCGGCTCCAATCTTCTTTGTGAGCCGCTGCGTCCATATCGAACCATTGGCTATAAAAGTCAGAGATTTCTTGGGCTTGTTCTTTGAGGAGACCGGAAAGGGCAAGTTTGCCGCCGGTTTTTACGCGTTCTGCGATCAAAGGTGCTAATTCACGCAGTGGGCCAGCAAGAATGTTGGCGACCAGTACGTCGGCCTTGAGATCGGCGGGTTGGTCTTCTGGTAAGTACAAGGCTAGCTTGTCGGCGACATCATTGCGCTCGGCGTTAGCCCGCGAGGCGTCGATGGCTTGATAGTCGATATCGATACCTGTGACCTTTTTCGCGCCCAGTTTCAGTGCGGCCACGGCTAAGATGCCAGAGCCACAGCCAAAGTCGATCACTTCTGCATCGCTTAAATCTAAGCTGTCTAGCCACTCTAAACACAGTGCAGTTGTAGGGTGAGTGCCTGTGCCGAAGGCAAGACCGGGATCGAGGATCACATTGACTGCGGTTGGATCGGGGATCTCGCGCCAGCTTGGGCAGATCCACAGACGCGTGCCGAATTGGATGGGGTGGAAGTTATCCATCCATTCGCGCACCCAGTCTTTATCTTCAATTTGTTCGACCTTATGGCTGAAGTTCTCGCCGAGGAAGGGCAAGGTTTTCAACATGGCGATGGTCGGTGTCAGATCGGTTTCTGCATCGAATAAGGCAACGACAACGGTATCGCGCCACAGTGGGGTTTCGCCCAGTTTAGGTTCAAAAATAGGGGTGTCTTTACCGTCTTCGAAGGTGATAGAGACTGAGCCTTCTTCCATGAGCAAGTCGCTGATGGTTTCAGCGTCGTCGCTATTGGTGTTGATACGGAGTTGGATCCAAGGCATGGGGGCATCCTGTGGCTGAGTGTGCAAACGCTAAGGGTTCAAAATATCGCGGTATTGTATACCCAAACTATTTCAAAATGCAGGATTTGGCGGGAATTTAACGCGTTTTAGGTAAGGTCGTTTGGTTATCACTAGGGTTTAGGTTCTATGACTGACTATCGTGGTATTGCACTTTTGTCTATACGACAAGGTGTTAGCTGGTGAGTACGGATTGGTGTTAAAAAACGAATTGTCAGTTTTATTGTTTAATATAACACTATGAAAATATTGGCTAATTGGTTTTACCTTTGTTTGGTTTTGACTCGTTTTTTGTGATCGTCTTCTAAGAGTTCCACTCTGCATAGTGAGTTGGCTCACGCTTTAAATCTGTGACACTGAACGATGATTTTTGTTACTGCTATGGTGTAGTTTGCCAAGAGGTGCCAACGATAAACCACAAAGGTAGATGCAAGATGACAAGCGTAACGCGCGTTCACACTAGGGTGAGCACAACCTCGCTAGGCCACCCTTGGTCGGCGAAGGCGGATAGACTGCAGAGTGCAACGGGTATTTTACTCGGTTGTTTCCTGTTGCTGCATATGCATTTTGAGTCGAGTATTTTGCTGGGTAAAGAGGTGTTTTACCATGTCGTTCAGTTGCTCGAAGGCGGTATGTTTAGCAGCACGGGCCACGGCTTTCCCATTGTTACTAAAATGTTCTCCGTATTGATCTTGTTAGTGGTGATAGTGCATGCCGCCGTAGCGCTAAGGCGCTTTCCGGCACAACTCGGGCAATGGCGGGCGCTGCGCTCACACCTTGGGGGCATTAAGCATAAAGATACCCATGCGTGGTTTTGGCAACTGATCACTGGCTTTATTCTATTTTTCCTCGTGCCAGTGCATCTCTTTACCATGATTTTAAATCCCGAAATTGGCCCGCATTTATCGGCCGAGCGGGTTTATCACGATAACGCTTGGTTGTTATACGCGCTATTGCTGCCTGCTGTGGTGATACACGCCATGATTGGTTTGTACCGCGTGGCGGTCAAGTGGGGCCTGATCTTAAACCGCTCTGGTCTACGTAAACTCGCTAAGGTGTTGATCATTTACTTATTGTGCCTAGGTGCTGCTAGCCTTGTTTCTTATATCTTCATTGGTAGCGAGCTGAGCATCCCGGTACAACCCTTTGTACCCCACTAATTAGAAACCCGATACTGCTGCATCTGGAGTGAGTTGTTTCAACTCTCGGCAGCAGTATTTTGTTTCGCTGCTAATATTTAAGCATTCGATTAATTATTCGTCTCCTATTTGATCTAACTCAGGTTTTGGGGTGGATTTGTGAGCGATATTAATTTTGAGTAATGGGACTTATGGGATTGGCTCGATAGAGCTAACGGCGCGAGGCAAGAACGATGGCGATTAAACTAAATATAAAAAAATGGAGTGCGTGGCTGGATCTAAGCCAGAGTTTATCGGGAGTCATTCTCGCGGTGTTTTTATGGACTCACTTAGTGCTTGTGTCATCGATCTTATTGGGAAGCGATGCTATGAGTTGGGTGGCACGCACTATGGAGCTGAGTTTTCTCTCCGCCGATGGTCATGGTTATCCCTGGGTCGTCACTTGTATTGCCGTAGGTATTGCGGCTTTGGCCTTAGTGCATGTGCTGGTAGCACTACAAAAATTGCCGATGAGTCTGCGTCAGCAAAGGGCCCTGCAGCAACAAATGCAAGTGATCAACCATGGCGATACACGTCTGTGGCGCTGGCAGGCCATCACTGGGGTAGTGATTTTACTGCTACTGCCAGTGCATTTATGGCTCATCGGCTCAGCGCCCGAAACCATAGGTCCGCAGGGCAGCGCCGATCGTATTTGGAACCAAGGCGTGTGGATGGTGTATCTACCGCTATTACTCACTGTGGAGTTACATGCGGCCATTGGCATTTACCGTGTGGCGTTAAAGTGGGGGGCTGCGCGGGATCTCAATAGCCGTAGCCGGCTGAGAAAAATTAAGACCATTGTCAGCGTACTATTTATCACTGTGGGGATTGCTTCACTGTTGGCATTTCTACCCCATGCAAGTTAAAAATTAATAAAACCAACTAGTAATGAAGCACTGTGCAGCAAAAATAATATGAGAATAAACCCGACAATAACAGCAGATCCCATTAAGGAGCAGGCGTGAAACTGATTTATACCGATTCATTAGTGGTTGGTGCGGGGCTAGCAGGCTTAAGGGTGGCGATTGCCTCCAAAGAGCGTGGGCTCGATACCTTAGTTTTATCGCTTATCCCTGCCAAACGTTCACATTCGGCAGCCGCACAAGGGGGAATGCAGGCGAGCTTAGGTAATGCAGTTAAGGGAATGGGTGACGATGAAGATGTGCATTTTCAAGACACTGTGAAAGGTTCCGACTGGGGATGCGACCAAGAGGTCGCGCGTATGTTTGCCCACTGCGCACCTAAGGCGGTGCGTGAGCTAGCCAACTGGGGGGTGCCTTGGTCGAGGGTGACGGCTGGCCCAAGGGACGTGATAGTCAACGCGCAAAAGGTGACGCTGCATGAGGCACAGGAGGCGCACGGACTAATCAATGCCCGTGACTTTGGTGGCACAAAAAAATGGCGCACTTGTTATACCGCCGACGGCACGGGTCACTCGCTATTATATGCTATGGATAACAAAGCGATTTCCATGGACATCCCTGTGCATGAGCGTATCGAAGCCCTGGCACTTATTCACGATGGTAAACGCTGCCATGGGGTGATTGCCCGTTGCCTTATCAGCGGTGAGTTACGCGCCTATGTGGCTAAGTCAACCACGATTGCGACTGGCGGCTATGGTCGTATTTATGAAGTGTCGACCAATGCGATTATCTGTGAAGGGATAGGCCAAGCCTTAGCGCTAGAAACGGGTGTCGCCACCCTAGGCAATATGGAAGCGGTGCAATTCCATCCTACCGCCATCGTGCCCGTGGGGATTTTAACCACTGAAGGTTGCCGGGGTGATGGCGGATTATTGCGTGATAAAGACGGTTATCGCTTTATGCCGGATTATGAACCGGATAAGAAAGAGTTGGCGTCCCGAGATGTGGTATCGCGCCGTATGACGGAACATATACGTAAAGGTAAGGGGGTCGATAGCCCCTATGGGCCGCATCTATGGCTGGATATTACCCTGCTGGGCCGTAAACACATTGAAACTAACCTGCGTGAAGTGCAGGAAATTTGTGAAAACTTCCTCGGTATCGATCCCGCTAAAGACTGGATCCCGGTGCGCCCAACCCAGCATTACTCCATGGGCGGTATTCGCACTAATGCCACGGGTGAAAGTCCACAGCTTAAAGGTTTGTTCAGTGTCGGTGAGGCGGCCTGCTGGGATATGCATGGCTTTAACCGTTTAGGGGGGAATTCGCTGGCCGAAACTGTGGTCGGTGGTATGATTATTGGTAAGTATGTGGCTGATTTTTGTGAGAATAATAGCCTTGAAATCAACACCAAACTTGCCGAACAGTTTATGCATCAGGTTCAAGGTGAAATCGACACCTTAGTCGAGGGCGATGGTCACGAAAACCCCTTCGAGCTTAAGCGCGAAATGCAGCGCATTATGATGAATTATGTGGGGATCTTCCGTAATGGCCTCGAGCTTGATAAAGCCGTTGCTGAACTTAAAGTGTTGCTGGAGCGTTCGCGCAAGCTCGGGCTCAAGTGTAAAAAACGTCACGCCAATCCCGAATTAGTCGAAGCCCTGCGGGTTAAGCGTATGCTCAAAGTCGCGCTGACCGTGGCCTGTGGCGCTGCCGCGCGTACCGAGAGCCGCGGCGCCCATGCCCGTGAGGATTTTCCGCAGCGCAATGACCGCGATTGGTTAAATCGCACCCTAGCGAGTTGGCCCGATACCGATGCCCTCGAACCCGTGCTGAATTACGAAGCGCTCGATGTGATGAAGATGGAGCTACCGCCGGGTTATCGTGGCTATGGTATCAACAACGCCATAGTGCATCCCGATACCGAAAAGCGCGAGCAGCAAATTGTCGAAATTCTGGCAGAGCTAGGTGAGGATGTGGACCGTTATCAGCGGCAACGGGCCCTAATGCCCTTTGAGTTACCACCGAGTCTGCAACCTAAGAACGAACGATTAAGTGATACTTTAAAAAGTCCATCTGCCAATGCGTTAGGAGAAAAATCATAATGAGCCAAGGTCGAACGCTCACCTTTAATATCTTTCGTTATGATCCGCAGGAGTCAAACGATAAACCTAAAATGGTGCGTTATCAGTTAACTGAAACCCCTGGAATGACGGTATTTATCGCCCTGAATAAACTCAGGGAAGAGCAAGACACTTCACTGCAATTTGATTTTGTCTGCCGCGCCGGTATTTGCGGTAGCTGCGCTATGGTGATCAACGGTTTCCCGACGCTAGCTTGCCGCACTTTAACTGCCAAATATCCTAAGGGTGAAATTACCCTTATGCCGCTACCAGGCTTTGAGTTGATTGGCGATTTATCGGTTAACACGGGTAAATTTATGCGTGAACTCGCCGAACGCTTAAAGCTGTGGTTGCATCCAAAATCTAACGATATCAATGTGCATCGCCTCGAAGATCCTATGGATCCTGATGAAGCCGCACGTTTATATGAATTAGAGCGCTGCGTCGAATGTGGGGTGTGCGTTTCAGCCTGTGCGACTAAGCAAATGCGTGAAACCTTTGTTGGCGCCGTAGGCATGATGAAAATCGCCCGTTTTGAGATGGACAGCCGCGATGCTCGCACCGCGGAGGATTTTTACCATGTGATCGGTAATCAGGATGGGGTATTTGGTTGTATGACCTTACTCGGCTGCCAAGATAACTGCCCTAAGGATTTACCGCATATGCAACAAATCGCCTATCTGCGCCGTAAAATGGCGATGACATTGGTGTAAAAACAGCCCATAGGAACTAGAACGCTTCGCTGAAAGCTAAGAAGGATGCTTCGCTGTAGGATGTCGCTCGATAACTGCTCCAGCGTTATTCTACCTCCTGCATCTGACCACCATGGAGGGTGGAAATGTCATATTTTGTATGGAACAAAATTGACCATGCAGTCGTACGCTCCTTCTAGATTCTAGAGCCTTCGTTTATCTACTGGGCACAAAAAAGCCGCAATATTCACTGCGGCTTTTTGGTGAGATCGACGTTGAGACTAAGACTAAGACTAAGACTGAGACTAGGACTTAGCGCGTTTCATCGCAGTAAAGAACTCTTCATTGGTTTTGGTCATCGCCAATTTATCAATTAAGAATTCCATTGCGCTGACTTCATCCATAGGATTTAAGATCTTACGCAGGATCCACATTTTTTGTAGCTCATCTGGATTAGTGAGCTTTTCTTCACGACGTGTACCGCTGCGGTTGAAGTCAATGGCTGGGAACACACGCTTTTCTGCCGCTTTACGTGACAGATGCAGTTCTTGGTTACCTGTGCCTTTGAATTCTTCGTAGATCACTTCGTCCATCTTAGAACCTGTATCGACCAATGCGGTGGCGATAATGGTTAAGCTGCCGCCGTGTTCGATGTTACGTGCTGCGCCGAAGAAGCGTTTTGGACGGTGCAGGGCGTTAGCATCCACACCACCGGTTAACACTTTGCCCGATGAAGGAATCACAGTGTTATAGGCGCGGGCTAGACGAGTGATAGAGTCGAGCAGGATCACCACATCTTTCTTGTGTTCTACGAGGCGTTTAGCCTTTTCAATCACCATTTCGGCCACTTGTACGTGACGGCTCGCTGGCTCATCGAAGGTTGATGCGATAACTTCACCTTTCACAAGGCGTTGCATCTCGGTCACTTCTTCAGGGCGTTCATCGATCAGCAATACCATCAACACCACTTCAGGGTTGTTATAGGTAATGGATTGAGCAATGTTTTGCAGTAATAAGGTTTTACCCGCTTTAGGTGGTGCAACGATCAAACCACGTTGACCCTTACCGATTGGCGAGCATAAATCCAGAATACGGGCAGTGATGTCTTCAGTTGAGCCGTTGCCGCGCTCCATCCGCATACGTTCTTCTGCGTGGAGTGGGGTTAAGTTTTCAAAGAGGATTTTATTGCGAGAGTTTTCTGGTTTATCGAAGTTAACTTCATTGACTTTCAATAGGGCAAAATAACGTTCACCTTCTTTGGGTGGACGGATTTTACCAAAAATGGTGTCACCCGTTCGCATGTTGAAGCGGCGAATTTGGCTTGGTGAGACGTAAATGTCGTCTGGTCCGGCCAAATAAGAACCGTCTGAGCTGCGCAAGAAGCCGAAACCGTCTTGGAGTATTTCTAATACGCCACCACCGAAAATGTCTTCTCCACTTTTGGCGTGGGCTTTAAGGATTGAGAAAATAATGTCCTGCTTACGAGCGCGGGCCATATTTTCGAGTTTCATATTTTCGGCTAGCGAGACTAGGTCGGATATCGGCGTGTCTTTTAATTCAGTTAAGTTCATTTTGGGGGTCTTGTGTTACGCGACAAAGCTTACCGCGATCAATCAGTAAAGTTTGTGATTCAGGATAGTGATTGACGAGCGAGAAGTGGTTTAGTTAGAAAGAATCTGGTTATTAAAGTAGCACTAACAAAGCAGGGCGTCCAGAAATTTAGGGGGATTCCGGCACAATTAATTTATAGCCTGTGCCGGAGGTCACTCAATACGACAACAAATTAGATTTGTGCGTCGATAAACTCTTTTAATTGAGTTTTAGATAATGCGCCAACTTTAGTGGCCGCCAATTCACCGTTCTTGAATAACAGTAAAGTTGGGATACCACGAACACCGTATTTCGCAGGAGAAACATTGTTTTGATCAACGTTTAATTTAGCGATAGTGACACGACCTGCGTACTCTTCAGCTACGTCATCTAGGATTGGCGCGATCATTTTACAAGGACCACACCACTCTGCCCAGAAGTCTACCAATACTGGTAAATCAGACTTTAATACGTCGTTTTCGAAGCTGTCGTCACTCAGGTATATAATTTTATCGCTCATGATGTTCTCCAGTTTGGTTGCCATTGCTGGTTTGTTAATGGCTTACCATGTATATTGGGGTTGAAAAATAGCTTTTCAAGTTACCTTTTTACAATGTGGCTATTTCAAACGATCGAGTATCTTATTGCAACCCCAAATGGTATGCTTGCGCTATGAGCGAAACACATTTATCTACCCAAAAATTTGCCGACCTTCCTCTACATCCAGAGGTAAAACAGGCTCTTGCAGAAAACGGCTTTGAATTTTGTACGCCAATCCAGGCGTTATCATTACCCGTATTACTTCAATCAAAAGATATCGCTGGTCAGGCCCAAACGGGTACTGGCAAGACAATGGCGTTTTTGGTTGCCACATTTAACCATTTATTATCGACGCCTATTCCTGAAGGCCGTCAGCTAAATCAACCCCGTGCCATTATCATGGCACCGACCCGTGAGCTGGCTATTCAAATCGCCAAAGACGCGATTTTACTGGCTAAGCATACCCATTTGAAGGTGGGTATTGTTTACGGTGGTGAGAGTTATGACGTGCAGCGTAAGGTGCTCGATCAAGGCGTGGATATCCTGATTGGTACCACTGGCCGTATTATTGACTACGTTCGCCAAGGGATTATCGGTCTCAATTCGATTCAGGCTGTGGTATTAGATGAAGCGGATCGGATGTTCGATTTAGGCTTTATCAAAGATATACGTTTTCTCTTTAGGCGTATGCCCGAGTCGAATAAGCGCCTGAATATGTTGTTCTCGGCGACCTTATCGATGAAGGTGCAGGAACTGGCCTACGATCATATGAATGATCCGGTTAAGGTTGAGATTGCCCCCGAAGAAAAAACCTCCAAGAACATCAAAGAAGAAATCTTCTATCCTTCCCAAGAAGAGAAGATGCGTTTGCTATTGACCTTGATTGAAGAGGATTGGCCCGAAAAAGCCATCGTTTTTTCAAACACTAAGCACAGCTGTGAAAATTTATGGTCTTGGCTTGAGGGCGATGGTCACCGCGTAGGATTGTTAACGGGTGATGTGCCGCAGAAGAAACGCATTCGTATTCTTGAGCAATTTACCAGTGGCCAATTAGATATCTTAGTGGCGACCGATGTTGCAGCCCGCGGCTTGCATATTTCTGATGTGTCCCATGTTTATAACTATGATTTACCTGATGATTGTGAGGATTATGTACACCGTATCGGTCGTACTGGCCGCGCGGGTAACAAAGGGGTATCCATCAGTTTTGCCTGTGAAGAATATGCACTGAACTTGCCAGCGATTGAAAGCTATATTAATCATTCTATTCCTGTGAGTAATTACGATAGCGCAGCGCTGCTCGACGATATTCCACAACCCGTCAAGATCCATCGTAAGCACCCGAGTGGTACCCGTAATTTACGTGAGCGTTCTGGCACGGGTCGTCCTCAAGGGGCCCATCGTAGTGGTGGACGTCCACCTCGCCATGACAGGACGCGTAGACATTCGTAAATGCCAACACCCGCTTATGCCGCCATTACACTAGGCTCTAATAGCTTTAATATGCTGATCGCCAAAACAAAAGGTGGTCAGCCGCATATTATTGCTAAGTATAAGCGTAAGGTGAGATTAGCCGAAGGTATTGACGAGGACGGCACGCTAAATCAAGAGGTTATGCAACGTGGCCTCGATTGTCTTAGCATGTTTGCGCAGATGTTAGCCCAACATAAAATTCATCAAGATCACGTCGCTGTGATTGCCACTGCGACCCTTCGCTGCATCAATAATGCCGATGAGTTTAATCGGCGAGCATTGCCTCTGCTGGGTCATTCTATCGATATCATTTCGGGTATGCGTGAAGCCGAGCTTATCTATCAAGGTATGGTGGCAACCACTTGTGGGCAAGGGCGTCGCTTAGTGATTGATATTGGCGGTGCGAGTACTGAGTTTATTATTGGTGACGGCCATCAAGTCCTGTTCAAAACCAGTTTGCCTATGGGAAGCGTTACCTATAATCGGCAATTTTTCAGCAATATGCCGCTGCAACAATTGGACTTTGATGACGCTAAACAGCAGGTTCTAGCCACATTGGCCGAGCATAGAAAGACACTGCGTGACCTTGGTTGGCATTGTGTTGTCGGCGCCTCTGGTGCGGTGCAATCTGTGGTCGAAGTGCTAATGCATCGTAAACTGTCAGAAACTATCACGCTCAATGTGCTGAACCAACTTAAGGCTGAAATACTGGCTCAAGAAGATGAGCTGCTTTCCGGGCTCCTCGGATTAAGTCTCGAGCGCGCCCCGACCTTCGCGGCGGGTGTTGCTATCCTATTAGCTCTGTTTGAATTACTAAGCATAGAACAGTTGAGTTTATCGGGTGGTGCACTGCGTGAGGGTGTATTGGTGATGCTAGCCCAGCGGATAATTGAAAGCAGAATCTAGGACGTTGCTGCGCAACTGCTAGGACTCTCGCAAGCTCGCTCTAGAATCTAGACACTATCCGCTGCACTTTTTACTGCACTATCATGGTTGTCATTCCCGCGTCGATAACTGCTCCTGCACTCTTTCTAATTAAAGAGTTCTATCTCCTGCATCTGACCACCATGGAGGGTGGAAATGTCATATTTTGTATGGAACAAAATTGACCATGCAGTCGTACGTGAGGATGACGGCTTAAAAGCTAAAAGCTAAAAGCTAAAAGCTAAAAGCTAAGCGTTCTAGCATGGCTATGCCCGCCCTGCTTTATTTTAAGATATCTGCTAAATCTTGTTCGAGTGATACCGTTGGGCGTTCAACAATGCGGCCAATTTCTTTACCCTGTTGCTGAATAATAAAAGTTGGGATCCGAGTAAACGCATATTTTGCCGCCAGACCTTCGGGATCTTGCTTGCTGCGATCGACGCCGATATAGGTAACGTTAATATTGAGGTTGGCCACTTGTTCCATAATACGGATAAAGCGCGGGGTTTCACGGTGGCAATCTGGGCACCAAGTGCCGATGATTACTATAATTTCCGTTGGTTCTGTGATGTTTTTGAGGGGCGTTATCGCCGCAGTGTCTACCTGATAGCTTTTATAACCTTCAGCAAATTCATTGAGTTCTGTGACTAAATGCTGCGCTTCAACTATGCCTGTTAAAATCACTTCTTGTTTCTCCTCACTGCAGGTGGCAATCAAGCCCTGTTGTTGTTCTTCAAATCCACAGCCACCGTTGGCAAATAGCTGACAACTAAAAAATAAGGCTGTAGTGGCGAGTAATGCTCTAACATTATTGTGCATGATATGCCCTCGAAATCGAAGAAAAAGAATGGTGAGCCCGCATTCAAGCATCAATCTCGATTTTCTAAAAGACCATTGTTAATTTGCTGCAAGCGGGATCACGTAAGTGCTAGAAGCTAGGACGCTGCGCTTTGCTAAGGGTTATATACTCTTTCTCGTCATTCCCGCGTGCGCGAGGAAGACGACTTAAAAGATAGGGCGAAGCCCGTCCTGCTTTTAATTTAAGCCAGTTCGGCTTTTTCTAAAATTTTGTCTAATATCGGTTTATTCGCATCGGGGAAATCGTAGCCGGTAAGATCGTGTTGGTTTACCCACGCAATTTGTTGCCCCTCCAATCCCTGCGCTTCCCCCGAAAAATCGCTGACAGTGTGGATATCGAGCAATACTTGTTTATCGGGATAGTCATAGCTTAATGCCATAAAGGGCTCGCTTGAGGTGACATCGAGTGCCACTTCTTCTTTTAACTCGCGAATTAGGGCCTGAGTGACCGTTTCTCCTGACTCGACTTTACCTCCGGGAAACTCCCACTTTCCCCCTTGATGCAGGTGGTCTGGCCGTTTGGCCAGTAAAATCTGCTGGGCTGAATTGAGGATAATGCCGACGGCAACATGGATACGCTTAGTCATAATAAACTTCTACTGTTAGAGGGGCTTAACCTTGGTTATTCTTTAAAAAAGGTATCGTCATCGAAGCCAAATTCGTCCAAGGCCTCGGGATCGAATTCCGCCTTAACGGGGATGGCATGCTTTTCAGATGCCCAATCTCCGAGGTCGATAAGTTTACAGCGTTCACTACAGAAAGGTTTAAATTCGGATTCTGGCTTCCATTCGACAGGCGTTTTGCAAATCGGGCAGTTTACGGTTAAAGGCATAATGTGGATCTCGTGACTTACTACTGGATAACGGATCAATGCGGTTAGTGTAAAGGCTTCAGGCGCAGGTCGCTAGTAAGAAATCGATGGATCTATCGGAGTGGCGTTGCTGATCGAATTGGACAAAGTGAATCGCATAGCGGTTTTTATGTCCGCTAATGGTAGGGTAGCAACCTTGGGTGGCGTCAATTTTAACCCGAACTAGGGATAAAGCTTGAGCGCTATCACCTTGGTAAAAACCGGCATGGGCGACGGCGTTATCGTAATGTGCGGTACTGCGGGTCAGTTGCAGTAGTAAGGTAATAGGAGTGAGTAGTGGCTCAAAGTGGGCAATCCAAGTGAGATAATCCTGCTGCCTTTCTTCCCATGGTTTAGACAGCCAATAATGCAATTGGGGGAGATCGAAGTTACAACAGGCGCCGGGCATGCCAAATCGCTGCCTGAGCGCGGATAAAAATCTGTCTTGTTTGAGTTGGCTACCACAGCGCTCGGGTCTTTGCAGTGGCTCACGAGCTTGCATGAGGGCATTGATATAAAAGGCTATCTGTTCATTGTCTACATGGTCGAGCTCTTGCCATTTGTAGAGTTGCAGTAGATTTCGTTCAATATCTTTTAAGACTTCATTGCGATAATCGCAGCGTTCCGATAACTCGCACAGGGAAAACAGAGGGTAAAAACATCTATGCTGGTGGTCGTGACTTAGATTGTTACGCAGCTGCTTATCGAGGTATTCGAGCCGCAAATAGCTGCGAATTTTCTCGTTTAGTGGCTGTTCGTAAACTAAGTCAGTCATGGGCGTTATCTGTACCGGATAAGTGTAAATAGCGTTGGTGCAATGCTAGCACCTCTCGTTTTAAGGTTGATATCTCTCCCTGATTATCAATAATGTCGTCGGCTCTTGCGAGTTTTTCGCTGCGACTACATTGGCTATTAATGATGTTATTTACTTGAGTTGCATCTACATTGTCCCGTTTTACGGTACGGCTAATTTGCAAATCCGCTGAAATATCCACCACTAAAGTCCGATTGACTAACCTATCTAACCCATTCTCAAATAGCAAGGGTACGACCATAATTACGTATGGTGAGGTCGCATTTTCTACCTGTTTTTGCATTTCTTGGCGGATCATAGGATGTAAGAGTTGATTCAGCCATTCCCGTTCTTCATCATGGCTAAATATTCGTTGCCGCAGTTTGGCACGATCGAGACTGCCCTCTGGAGTTAAAATATCCGCCCCAAAATGCGCCACAATAGCCTTAAGCCCATCCGAACCTGGGGCAACGACTTCCCTGGCAACCACATCGGCGTCGACCAGGGTAATACCTTCGGCGGCAAATAAATTGGCAACGGTGGTTTTTCCACTACCAATACCCCCCGTCAGGCCAACAACAAATTTAGACATAACTCTCTCTTAAAAGTTAAGAAGGACGCTTTGCTTACAGAACGGCCTATGGCCTAACCGTGTACGGAACGGGCTTCGCCCTTACGGTGAGCGAAGCGTTCAGTGAGTGAGCTTGTGAACGTTCCGTAATCTGCAAGTTCAACCTGTTTTATAGCGTACTTAAATACCAATCTACTATCGGTTGCCCCCATATCACAGCTATCCAGCCGGCGGCGGCGATATAGGGGCCGAAGGGGATCGGGTTGCCCAGTTGATTGCGTTTAGTGACTATCATAGTGATCCCCACAACGGCGCCAACCAAGGATGAAAGCAGGATCACAAGGGGGAGCATTTGCCAGCCAAGCCAAGCACCAAATACCGCCAGCAGTTTAAAGTCCCCATAACCCATGCCTTCCTTGCCTGTGAGTAACTTAAATAGCCAGAAAATAGACCATAAACTTAAATAGCCCGCCACCGCGCCGATGATTGCATCGGTTGGGCTGGCGAAGGTGTGGTTTATATTGATGATCAAGCCGAGCCAAAGTAATGGTAACGTCATTTGGTCTGGCAGTAACATTTCATCCAAATCGATACCCGTGAGGGCGATAAGCACAAAGGTTAATACTGTAGCAAACACAAATTGCCAACTCGGGCCAAAATGCCAGGCTAAGGTGGCCACCAAAAGACCCGTGATTAATTCAACAATAGGGTAACGGCTTGAGATGGGGGCATTGCAAGCGGCGCATTTACCCTTAAGCATTAACCAGCCGAATATGGGCAAATTATGCCAAGGTTTTATCGCGGTTTTACACTTAGGGCAGGCAGAGCCCGGCACAATCAGGTTATATTTTTCGGGGTAGTTATCTATGGGTTTGTTGAGCTTCTCGATACCGATTTGTGTAACTATATCGGCATGGTATTCCTGTAAATATTGATTACATTCCTGCTGCCATTCGCGCTTCATCATCACCGGCAGTCGATGGATAACCACATTTAAAAAGCTGCCAATAGTCGCCGCAAAAATAAAGCTTAAGGTGATGAAAAGCCAAGGGCTCTGGCCAAAAGATTGGCCTAATAAAGTGATAAATTCAGTCATACTCTTACTTATAAGAAGTTATTTATGAGAAGTTACAAAAAATACGAAAAAAGAAAATGCTATGCGTACGGAACACTGAGTTCACGGATAACGGAACGCTGCGCTTACCGTAAGGGCGAAGCCCGTTCCGTCAACGGTGAGCCACGCAGTGGCATTCTAAAATCGCGAAGCTCTAGCCTACGATATTTCCCATTTGGAAGATAGGCAGATACATACCCACAATCAGGCCACCTACGAGTGTGCCAATCACCACCATCATAATGGGCTCAATTAGGCTCGATAGGCCATCGACCGCATCATCCACCTGCATCTCATAAATATTGGCGACCTTATTGAGCATATTATCTAGGGAGCCCGATTCTTCGCCTATCATCACCATTTGGATCAACATATCGGGGAAGAGCCCCGTAGTGCGCATGGCAACGTTCATTTGCATCCCCGCCATCACTTCTTGGCGCACCTTAAGCAGAGCCTTACGGTAGACCGCATTGCCGGATGCACCTGCGGCGGATTCCATGCCATCGATAAGCGGCACCCCAGCCGCAAAAGTAGTGGCTAAGGTACGGGAAAATCGTGCCATAGCCGCTTTATGCAATATCTCGCCGATAACGGGGATTTTAAGCACTAGCTCATCGACGCGATCGCGAACGGCCTGAGAGTTACGGTGGGCGCGCACAAATAACCAGATACTTATGGCAATAATAGCGAAGAAGATATACCAAGAGCTCTGTAAAAAACGCGAGATACCAATAATTAGTTGGGTAAAGGCGGGTAATTCGGCGCCAAAACCGTTAAAAATTTCTTCAAATTGCGGTACTACAAAGAGTAATAGTAAGGTCGTGACTAAGACGGCAACTACGACAACGGCGGCTGGGTAGAACATGGCTTTTTTAATTTTCGATTTTAACTGCTCGGCCTTTTCCCTATAGGTGGCAATACGATCGAATACCGCATCGAGTGAGCCCGAGTGCTCACCCGCTGCGACTAAGTCGACGTATAAATCATCGAAATAACGCCTATGGGGGCGCAGCGAATCCGATAGGGGAATACCCGATTGGATTTCCGACAGGATAGTGCCTAGGAGTTCACGCATCTTTAGTTTTTCATGGCCGCGGCCTAACATTTCTATGGTGGTCACTAGGGGAACGCCCGCCGCCAACATAGTGGCAATTTGGCGAGTCACCATGGCAATATCCATAGGTTTAATATCGGGATTACGGGCAAATAATGGTGAGGCTTTTTTACGCACTACCTTAGGGTTGACGCCCTGGGATTTAAGCTGGCTTTTTATTTCGGCAACTGTGGCACCCTTGAGTTCACCTCCGGTTTTTGCACCATCGCGATTTACCCCTTTCCATTCAAAGGTATAAATTTTCGGTTGGCCTTTTTGCTCCGTCTTTTTGGCGCGGGGCTTTTTTAATGTCGTTGCCGTAGCCATAAATAATCCTGTTAGGTTGAAAAACGAAGAAGAGCGCTGCGCTGAAAGCTAAGAAGGACGCTTCGCTGTTAGGGCGACGCTTCGCTCCTTCTAGAGTCTAGGATGCTACGCTTAAAGCTAAGAAGGACGCTGCGCTGCTAGGGCGTCGCTTCGCTCCTTCTAGAGTCTAGGACGCTTCGCTGCTAGAGTCTAGAATCACTGCCGTCATTCCCGCGAACGCGGGAATCCATAGTGACTTCTTTCATTTTTAAAAATACAAAAAATAAGTGCGTTAAAAGCTGGATCCCCGCATCGATAACTGCTCCTGCACTATTTCTAATTAAAGAGTACTACCTCCTGCATCTGACCACCATGGAAGGTGGAAATGTCATATTTTGTATGGAACAAAATTGACCATGCAGTCGTACGCGAGGATGACAGCCTAAAATCTAGGATGCTTCGCTGCTAGAGTCTAGAATCTATCCGCTGCGTTCTTTGCAGCGTCTAGAAGGGCGAAGTCCGCTCTGCTTTTTCTAGCAGCTGCGCTTTTTGCTGTGTTCTAGCAGGGCGAAGCCCGTCCAGCTGTTAAAAACTCGTCACCCGATTGACTTCGGCAATACTGGTTACACCCTGTATCACTTTTAATAAGCCAGATTGGCGCAGATCGCGCATGCCTTGGGCCTTAGCTTGGGTGGCAATTTGCAGCGAGTTGCCGCCCTCCATAATAGTGCGGGCAATTTCATCGGACATTTTCATCACCTCATAAATCCCCACTCGGCCCTTATATCCACCGGAGCAATGCTCGCAGCCAACGGGTTTAAAGCTGGTAAAGCCTTGGGTAATTTGCGCCTCGCTAAAGCCTAAGCGTTGCAATTCATGTTCGGGAACAGTTTCGGGTTGTTTACACTCGGGGCAGAGTCTACGGGCTAAGCGCTGGGCGATAATCAGGTTGACTGAGCTGGCGATATTATAGCCCGGCACGCCCATATTGATTAAACGGGTTAAGGTTTCCGCGGCGGAGTTAGTATGTAGGGTCGATAACACTAAGTGCCCCGTTTGCGCCGCTTTAATGGCAATCTCGGCGGTTTCTAAGTCGCGAATTTCCCCCACCATAACTACATCAGGGTCTTGGCGTAAAAATGAGCGCAGGGCCGAGGCAAAGGTCAGCCCCGCCTTTAGGTTAATATGTACTTGGTTAACGCCTTCGAGGTTAATTTCCACCGGATCTTCGGCGGTGGAAATATTACGCTCTTCGGTATTAAGGATATTTAATCCAGTATAGAGGGAGACGGTTTTACCCGAACCCGTGGGGCCAGTGACTAAAATCATCCCCTGGGGTTTAGCCAGCATTTCTAGATAGAGTTTCTCTTGATCCGGCTCATAACCAAGCTTCTCAATCCCCAATTGAGCGGAGGAGGAGTCCAAGATCCGCATTACAATTTTTTCACCCCAGAGGGTGGGCAGGGTGCTCACCCGAAAGTCGATAGACTTAGTGCGGGAGAGTTTCATCTTAATCCGGCCATCTTGGGGCACCCGGCGCTCGGCAATATCGAGTTTTGACATCACCTTTAACCGCGCCGACAATCTGCCCGCTAGGCTAATGGGCGGCTCTGAGACCTCATGCAAAATCCCATCGATACGAAAACGAATGCGGTAGCGCTTTTCATAGGGCTCAAAGTGCAAGTCAGATGCCCCCTTACGAATGGCATCGGTGAGGATTTTATTAATATAAATAACGATAGGGGCATCGTCACTGCTATCCCCCGTGGGTTCGTCATTGCGCCTATCGGTATCGGTGATTTCAATCCCCGCCAGGGCCGCCTCATCCATACCACCTAAATCGAGGCCGGTAATATCTTCTTCGAGGATTTTTTCCAGCGCCTTGGCGAGTTTATCTTCCTCCACCAAAATGGCTTCGGCATGTAGGCCTGCGCTAAATTGAAAATCCTCCAGCGCGGCAATATTGGTGGGGTCTGAGGTGCCGATATACAGTCGATTACCCCGTTTAAACAGCGGCAGGCAGCGGTGCTTTTCAATCAGTTTTTTATTGATAAATTCTTCGGGGATGGCACTAATATCAAATTCAGCTAAATCCAGTAGCGGTGTGCCATATTCCTCATAGCACAATTCGGCAATGGCACGGGCCGAGACCAGTTGGCCTTGCACTAAGGTGCTGACTAGGGCTTGTTTGGTTTGGCGGGATTTGGTGATGGCATTGGCCATCTGCTCTTCATTTAGCAGGCCCTTACGGATAAAGAGGGTTGATAAACCTAAATGAAGACCGGATGTTGGCATCTGTAACTCAATTTAATGTTTAAGGGGAGCGTTTATAACGTTCCCCCTTGAGAATTTTAGCAAAACTCTGTAGATGAGTTACCACATGTTGCAACCCAATTAACCTTTCCGTTGGCGAAGCTACCTGTTAACACATAGGTGTCAGCTGCCGCTAGTTTACTATCAGTAGGAGGAGTTACTGTTATTTTTCCAGCTGCGGTTGCAATGCCTACAATTCCAGCTCCTGCAGTTACATCGTCAGGTATACCGTTAGAACCACCAGTACAAGCGGTTACAGCTCCGAGTGTTTGCCCGCAGATTTCTACAGCAGTTTTGACTGCTGCGCTAGCATTTGTTATTTCAGTAAAACGAGCTTTTAACGTATAGTTTTGATACGCAGGTAGTGCGATTGCGGCCAAAATACCGATAATGGCGACTACAATCATTAATTCGATTAAGGTAAAACCTTGAGCTTGCTTATTTAGCCCTTTATTTAAACGAAGACCTTTCATTTTATCTCTCCAGCTTACGCAGTAAGTTACTAATTTGTTTGATATATAACATCGCACTGCTGATGCTTTGCGCTTTGTCATCTATCTGTCTTGTAGCTATCTTATATCGCCACGTTTTTATGGTTTAACCTAAGCTTTTTTACATTTATTTTACAAGTCAACTCTAGGCGACCGCTAGTTAATGTAAGTTTAAGCGCTTAGGGCTAATTAGCATGGTTAAAAGATACACCTTTCGGCAACCGTACCTTAAGTTGATCTATCGTTAGGGAAAGCTTACTGCTTTAGCTTAGCTTCACCTACGATGAACCTTTACCTCCCCCTAAAGCCATTGCTGGACACGTTATCAGTCAATACCTTTAGGGTGACGCATCAAGCATATTTGAGGTCTCATTGCTATGCCTACTTTAGGTTGACACATTTTTGACACCCTCTTTACTCCATCCTTTGTATCATCCCCTAGAACAGCAGGCTTATACAAACTTGCAGATGGCATATGCTTGCCTTTAGTGAGGTTGGCCTATGGCCATCTCGCCTCTGTAAAAGTTAGTACAAAGTTAAATAAAATGAAACAACAATTTTATCGAAAACATTAATAAAATGATTATTTTGTCTAAAAAACTGGCAGCATACCGCATTCTGTTCTAACAAAAATTTGACATAGTCAATATAAGTGCTGCAAGTATGACTAATGCCAATATTTAGTCATTAATTTGTATGAGGAGAAGGATGTTAACGATAACGGATAACGGAACGTTCGCAGGCTCACTCACGGAACGCTGCGCTTACGGAATAAGGTTTACGGATGACGGAACACTGCGCTTACCGTAAGGGCGAAGCCCGTTCCGTTATCGGTGAGTCGCATAGCGACGTTCTGTAGCCGCAAAGCGGCGTTCCGAATTCCGTAATCGCAGCGTCCTTTTTAGCTTTTTAGCCGCATTGATAGATCGAGTGCGCGCACATGCTTAGTGAGTGCGCCTACTGAGATATAATCGACGCCCGTTTTGGCAAACTCGGCTAAGGTGTCTAGGGTGACATTGCCCGAGACTTCGAGCTTAGCTCCCGCACCTTTGGCCTTGTATTGGTTATTGAGTTCGACAGCCTCGACCATCATAGTGATATCAAAGTTATCTAACATGATGATATCTGTGCCAGAATCCAGCGCTAATGCCAGTTCGCTTAAGGATTCAACCTCAACCTCGACGGGCTTATTCGGGTGCAGACTGCGGGCGGCATCGACGGCTTGGCGGATCCCGCAGCAGGCCATGATATGGTTTTCTTTAATCAAAAAGGCATCATAGAGGCCAATGCGATGGTTTTTGCCGCCGCCACAGGTCACGGCATATTTTTGTGCCGTGCGTAGGCCGGGAATGGTTTTGCGGGTGTCGAGTAGGCGGGTATGGGTGCCTGCCAGTTTATCGACATAGTGCTTGGTTAATGTGGCCACGCCCGAAAGGGTTTGGATAAAGTTCATGGCGGTGCGCTCGCCGGTGAGTATGGTGCGGGCGGGGCCCGATAATTCACACAATACTTGGTTGGGTAGCACGAGATCGCCATCATCGACATGCCAATGCAGCGCGACGTCACCGCCAAGTTGATTAAAGACCTGTTCCGCCCAGGCTTTGCCGCAGAAAACGCCTTCTTCACGGGTGATAAGGGTGGCCTCGGCATATTTATCGGCGGGGATCAGCATGGCGGTGATATCGCCATAGGCTATGGCTTTGGTATGCTCGTTAATCTCGGTACCACCTAGGTCTTCGGCGAGGGCGGTTTTTACGGCGTGGCGAATATCGTTTTCTAACATGATTGGGATCCTTGCGCTTGTACGTCGGGCGAGTGGGCATGGCTGAGACTGCCTGCTTGCGTATGAAGTAAGGTTATCAAAAAGCTAAGAAGGACGCTACGTTGCAAGCCAAGAAGGACGCTACGCTGCTAGGACGGACTTCGTCCTGCTAGGGCGTCACTTCGTTCCTTCTAGAGTCTAGAGCTTAGAGTCTAGAAGGGCGAAGCCCGCTCTGCTTTTCCTAGCAGTCGCGTAGCGACGTTCTGTTTTTAAGGAGTAAACATGAGTTTTGATTTTGGCTGGTACAGTGGTGCCAGGCGTAGTGAGTCGCCACACTTTAATCAGCGTCCTTTGGGTGAAGTGAGTTTGTTGGTGATCCACAATATCAGCCTACCAGCGGGATGTTTTGGTTTACCTTATATTGATCAATTGTTTAAAGGGTGTTTAGATATCCAAGCCGATGACAGTTTTGTCGATTTAGTGGGGTTGCAGGTGTCGGCGCACTTTTTGATCCGCCGTGATGGGGAATGTGTGCAATATGTGAGTTGTGGTGATAGGGCTTGGCATGCTGGGGTTTCCCGCTATGGTGAACGGGAAAATTGCAACGATTTCTCTATTGGCATTGAGCTGGAAGGCACAGATACTGACGCCTACACTGATGCTCAATATCAGAAACTGACGGAGCTAACCCAAGCCTTAATGGCACAATATCCATCATTAAGTGCAGAGCGGATTGTAGGGCATTGTGATATCGCACCAATGCGTAAGACGGATCCAGGACAAAGCTTTGATTGGGAACGGTATTTAGAAACGCTGCGCGGCTTTTAGAATCTAGGACGTTGCTGCGCAACTGCTAGGACGCTCGCAAGCTCGCTCTAGGATCTAGAGCGTAAGTACATAAAGCTGGATCCCCGCGTTCGCGAGGATGACGTTAAGGTGTACGTTTCTGCCGATGGAGTTAACGCTGGATCCCCGCGTTCGCGAGGATGACGTTAAGGTGTACGTTTTTGCCGATGGAGTTAACGCTGGATCCCCGCGTCGATAACTGCTCCTGCACTCTTGCTAATTAAAGAGTTCTACCTCCTGCATCTGACTACCATGGAGGGTGGAAATGTCATATTTTGTATGGAACAAAATTGACCATGCAGTCGTTCGCGAGGATGACGGCTTAATAACGAAGGACGCTAGCGCTAGGGCAGAATCTAGAAGGGCGAAGCCCGCTCTGCTTTTTCTAGCAGCTGCGCTCTTTGCAGCGTCCTAGCAGGGCGAAGCCCGTCCTGTTTTTTTTACAAGGAGTACGAACGATGGCATTGTTTTCATTGTTAATTGCTATTTTAGTGGAGCGACTTAAGCTGCTGCCGGCATCGTGGCAATGTGACCGATTATTGCAGTCCTATCAGTCGACCTTTTTCGGTGATAAGGCCTCTTTAACCGCGCCTATGACGGCTCTCGCCTTAATCTTGCCCGCCTTGGTGGTGTATGTTTTATGTTGGTTAGCCTCGGGCATGTTATGGGGATTGCTGAGTTTAGCCCTGTGGCTGTTAGTCGCTATCATTTGTTTTAATCACCAAAATCAGCGGGATATTTTTAAAAAATATATGCAGGCGGCGTGTCGCTCCGATGTGCAAGCCTGCTATCACTTTGCGGCGGAACTCGATTGCAGTGAGTGTTTAGATGCGGTATCGGAGCGGGATTTAGGCGCTAAGGTGGGCCAGAGTGTGGCTTGGATTAACTACCGCTACTACGGCGCCGTGGCGCTGTTTTTGATTTTCTTAGGCCCTGTGGGGGCTATGCTCTATTGCACAGCACGTTTTTATGCCGAAGAGAATGCGCGCAAGTCTTTGAATTTACCGTTGGTGAGTGATGTTGTTGCCGTTTTAGATTGGTTGCCTAGCCGAGTATTCGCCTTTGGTTATGCCCTAAGTGGGCAGTTTAGTGAAGGACTGACTGCCTGGTGCAGTAGTGCGTTAAGTTTCAATACCAGCGCCAGAACTATTGTGGTTGAAACGGCATTGGCGGCGCAGCCTTTACCCGAGGAATCAACTGCGCCTATTTGTGTACAATCGACTTTGGCATTATTAGTGTTAAGTAAACGCAACTTTACATTGATGGTGGCGATACTTTCACTACTGACTATCTTTGGGTTGGTGAGTTAAAAGAAGGACGCTGCGCTGCTAGGGCGTCGCTTCGCTCCTGCTAGAATCTAGGGTCTAGAACCTAGAGCGTAAGTACATAAAGCTGGATCCCCGCGTTCGCGAGGATGACGGCTTAAGTGCTCCTTCTAAAACCTAGAACCTAGAACCTAGAGCGTAAGTACATAAAGCTGGATCCCCGCGTTCGCGAGGATGACGGCTTAAGTGCTCCTTCTAAAACCTAGAACCTAGAGCGTAAGTACATAAAACTGGATCCCCGCGTTCGCGAGGATGACAGCCTAGAATCTATCCGCTGCGCTTTTTGCAGCGCCTAGTAGGGCGAAGCCCGCTCTGCTTCTCCTAGCAGCTGCGTTGTTTGCAACGTTCTAGCAGGGCTAAGCCCGTGCTTTTGTTAAATGGTCTGACCCCGCGGGCATTTTTTTCGGCTATGCTCTCTCAGCGTGGGCGCGGTTGGAAAAGATTGCTGCTTTTGAGACGGATCACCTTTTTAGGTTGATTTTCAATCTGGACATCAAAAGTCTGATTTGATAAAGTGCGCTCACTCATAAAAATTGGTAAGACCAATTTACAACGGAGCTGAGTGCCTAATGGCCTATAGTAAAATTAATCAGCCAAAAATTTCTGATGTGATCATGGCGCAATTAGAGCGGATGATCCTAGAGGGCAGTTTACAGCCCGGGCAGAAGTTGCCGCCTGAACGCGAGCTGGCTATCCAGTTTGAAGTGTCTCGTCCTTCTTTGCGCGAAGCGATTCAAAAGCTTGAGGCGAAAGGGTTATTAATGCGCCGCCAGGGCGGTGGCACCTATGTCAAAGAGCAACTCTGGCAAACCCTTGCCGATCCTATCGTTGAGTTAATGAATGCCGATCCGGAGAGTCAATATGACTTGCTGGAGTTTCGTCATGCCACCGAAGGTATGATGGCCTATTTTGCCGCGCTACGTGGCACAGACGCCGATATGCAAAATATCAAGCGGATGATCCTCGAGGTGGAAGCTGCCACCAGTATCGAACAGAAAGCCGCCGCCATTGTGCGTTTTTACCGTGCCGTTGCCGAGGCGTCACATAACGTGGCTATGTTGCACCTCGTACTCAGTTTAACCCCTGTGCTGCATCAAAATGTGGCGCAAAACCTGGAGCTTTTAAGCCGCCGCGAAGAAGCCTCCACTATGGCGAACGATCACAGACGCGCCTTGCTCGCTGCTATCGTTCGCCGTGATCCCGACGCCGCCAGAGAAGCCTCGAATGAACATTTAAGTTACATCGAAGAGGTGATGTTATCTGTGCGGGAAGAAGATAGCCGGTTGCAGCGAAGCTTGCGCCGATTAAAGAGTGGCGCTTAAGTTTCCGTATTTAGCCTTAGCTAAGCCGAGATTTGCCGCAAACACCATTCATTATCATGTATATAGAGAAGGACAGTGTCATGTCTGAAGATATGCTACAAGACGTAGATCCGTTAGAGACTCAGGAATGGGTTGATGCCCTGCAAGCTGTGTTGGAACAGGAAGGCCCAGAACGCGCTCATTTTTTATTAGAGAAGCTGATCGATAAAGCGCGTCGCAATGGCACACACTTGCCTTACACTGCGACTACCGCTTATTTGAACACTATTCCTGCGGGTCAAGAGCCGCACATGCCTGGCAATCAAGAGATGGAACGTCGCATTCGCGCCATCATCCGTTGGAACGCCTTAGCTATGGTGCTGCGCGGTTCTAAGAAAGACTTAGAACTTGGCGGCCATATCTCCAGTTTCGCCTCAAGCGCGACTATCTATGACGTGTGTTTTAACCATTTCTTCCGCGCACCGAATGAAAAAGACGGTGGCGATCTCGTGTATTTCCAAGGCCATATCGCCCCAGGTATTTATGCGCGCTCATTCCTAGAAGGTCGTTTAAGCGAAGAGCAACTGGCTAACTTCCGTCAAGAAGTGGATGGCAAGGGGCTGTCTTCATACCCGCATCCAAAACTGATGCCGGATTACTGGCAATTCCCAACGGTTTCTATGGGCTTAGGTCCAATTCAAGCCATCTATCAGGCGCGTTTCCTTAAGTATCTGACTGATCGTGGTCTGAAGGATTGTTCGGCGCAAACTGTTTACTGTTTCTTAGGTGACGGTGAGTGTGATGAGCCAGAAGCCTTAGGTGCCATTGGTTTAGCGGCCCGTGAAGAATTAGATAACTTAGTCTTTATTGTTAACTGTAACCTACAGCGCCTCGATGGCCCGGTACGTGGTAACGGTAAGATCATCCAAGAACTTGAAGGCGAATTCCGCGGCGCAGGCTGGGAAGTTGTGAAAGTGATTTGGGGTCGTTACTGGGATCCATTATTGGCCCGTGACACTAGCGGTAAACTGCTGCAGTTAATGGAAGAAACCGTTGACGGTGAATACCAAAACTGTAAAGCCAAGGGTGGCGCTTATACTCGCGAGCACTTCTTCGGTAAGTACCCTGAAACCGCCGAAATGGTGGTGAATATGTCAGACGATGACATTTGGCGCTTAAACCGTGGCGGCCATGACCCTGTTAAAGTGTACGCAGCCTTAGATCACGCCCAAAAAACCAAGGGTCGCCCAACGGTAATTCTAGCTAAAACCGTAAAAGGTTACGGCTTAGGTGATGCCGGTGAAGGTAAAAACATCGCCCACAACGTGAAGAAAATGGGTATCGAGTCTATCCGTTACTTCCGCGACCGCTTCAATATCCCAATTCCTGATGACCAGTTAGAAGATTTACCTTTCTATCATCCAGGCCCAGATTCGGAAGAAGTGAAGTACATGATGAGCCGTCGTGAGGCGCTGCATGGTAGCGTGCCACAACGTCGTCAAAAGTTCAGCGAAGAGCTGGAAATCCCGTCACTGAAGATTTTCGATTCGATTCTTGCTGGCTCTAATGGCCGTGAAATTTCATCGACCATGGCGTTTGTTCGCGTGCTGACTGCGCTGCTAAAAGACAAGAAAATTGGCAAAAATATTGTGCCAATTATTCCCGACGAAGCTCGTACTTTCGGTATGGAAGGTCTGTTCCGTCAAGTGGGTATTTATGCCCATGAAGGCCAAAAATACGTACCGCAGGATTCTGACCAAGTCGCTTACTACCGTGAAGATAAAACCGGCCAGGTATTGCAGGAAGGGATTAACGAACTCGGTGCTATGTCATCATGGGTTTCGGCAGCGACCAGTTATTCAGTTAACAACGTGCCAATGATCCCCTTCTACATCTACTACTCAATGTTCGGTTTCCAACGTATTGGTGACATGGCTTGGGCAGCGGGTGATATGCGTGCGCGCGGCTTCTTAGTTGGTGGTACTTCGGGCCGTACAACGCTTAACGGCGAAGGTCTGCAGCATCAGGATGGTCACAGTCATGTATTGGCGAACACGATTCCTAACTGTATTACCTATGATCCTACTTTCGGTTATGAAATCGCCGTTGTGGTACAAGATGGTATTCGTCGCATGTACGGTGAGAATCAAGAAGATATCTTCTACTACTTGACCACGATGAACGAAAACTATGAGCAGCCAGCGATGCCAGAAGGTGCCGAGGAAGGCATTGTTAAAGGTATCTACAAGTTAGAAACCGTTGCAGGCTCAGGTAAAGGTAAGGTTCAGTTAATGAGCTGTGGCACTATTCTTGAGCAAACCCGTAAAGCGGCGCAGGCACTGGCGAAGGACTTCGGTATTACTGCCGACGTATTTAGCGTCACTAGCTTCAACGAACTGACCCGCGATGGTCAAGCTGCCGAGCGTTGGAACATGCTGCACCCAACCGAAACGCCAAAACAAGCCTATATCAGCCAAGTGATCTCAAGTGATGCACCCGCAATTGCGGCCACTGACTATATGAAGATTTACGGCGAACAGTTACGTGCTTATATGCCAACCGATTACAAAGTGTTAGGTACTGACGGTTTCGGTCGCTCAGACAGCCGCGATAATCTACGTCACCACTTCGAAGTGGACGCTAAGTTTATCGTGATCGCGGCACTGAAATCTCTGGTTGATCGCAAAGAGCTGCCTGTCGATGTGTTAGCAAAAGCCATTAAAGAGTATGGTATCGACGCTGACAAGATCAATCCACAGTACGCGTAAGAGGCAATAAAAATGGCTGAATTAAAAGAAGTTTTTGTTCCTGATATCGGCGGCGATGAAGTGCAAGTGATCGAAATTTGTGCCGCTGTGGGCGATACCCTCGCGGCCGATGACTCGATTATTACCGTCGAAAGCGACAAGGCGACTATGGATATTCCAGCGCCTTTTGCCGGTGTGTTAGCCGAATTGAAAGTGGCTGTGGGCGATAAAGTCTCCGAAGGGACTTTGATTGCTATGATGCAGGCAGCGGGCGCGGCAGCCGCGGTTGCCGCTCCTGCGGTTGCACCTGCCAAAGCGGCTGAACCAGCGCCAGTTCAGGCGGCTCCAGTTGCGCCAGCTTCTGCTCCAGTAGCGGCGGCATCGTCTGTTATTGAAGTGACTGTACCCGATATCGGTGGTGATACCGATGTATCGGTTATCGAAGTCTTAGTTGCCGTTGGCGATAAGATTGAGGTTGATAGCGGTTTAATTACCCTAGAAACCGATAAAGCGACCATGGACGTACCATCGCCATTCGCCGGTGTGGTAAAAGAAGTGAAAGTGGCTGTGGGTGACAAGGTTTCCCAAGGCTCATTAGTGGTTATGCTCGAAGTGGGCGGCGCAGCACCTGCTGTGGCAGCTCCACAAGCAAGCACACCAGCTCCTGTGGCTCAAGCCGCTCCAGCAGCGCCAGTTGCACCAGTAGCAACTGCGGCTCCTGTTGTTGCCGTAAAAGAAATCCAAGTGCCGGATATTGGCGATGCCAGCAATGTCGATGTGATCGAAGTTCTAGTGTCAGTCGGTGATATGATCACCGCCGATCAAGGTTTGATCACCCTTGAAACCGACAAAGCGACTATGGAAGTGCCAGCGCCATTCGCCGGTAAACTGCTGTCTTTGACTGTTAAAGTGGGTGACAAGGTTTCTCAAGGTAGTGTGATTGCCACCGTTGAAACGACGTCTACAGCAACAGCAAGTGCGCCAGCACCAGTTGCTCAAGCGGCGGCTCCTGCTCCAGTGAGCGCGGCGCCCGTTGCGGCCTCAACACCTGCAAGCCGTCCTCCTGTGCCACATCACCCAAGCGCAGGTACGCCTGTGTCTACCGGTGCGGTACATGCATCCCCTGCGGTACGTCGCTTAGCCCGTGAATTTGGGGTCGATTTGACCCAAGTGACAGGTTCAGGCCGTAAGGGTCGCATCATGAAGGAAGATGTGCAGGCGTATGTGAAATACGAACTGTCGCGTCCGAAAGCGACTGCGGCAACCTCAGTTGCAGCGGGTAATGGCGGCGGTCTGCAAGTTATTGCTGCGCCTAAAGTGGACTTCAGCAAGTTTGGTGAAGTGGAAGAAATTCCATTAAGCCGCATCCAGAAGATCTCTGGTCCTAACCTGCACCGTAACTGGGTAACCATTCCCCATGTGACTCAGTTCGATGAAGCTGATATCACTGAGATGGAAGAGTTCCGTAAGCAGCAAAACGATGCGGCGGCGAAGAAGAAGGCCGATTATAAGATCACGCCTCTCGTCTTTATGATGAAAGCGGTCGCTAAGACGCTGCAACAGTTCCCGGTGTTTAACTCGAGCTTAAGCTCTGATGGCGAATCACTGATCCAGAAGAAGTATTTCCATATCGGTGTAGCGGTTGATACGCCAAACGGTTTGGTTGTGCCAGTGGTGCGTGATGTGGATAAGAAGGGCATTATCGAGTTATCCCGTGAACTGGCCGATATCTCTATCCGTGCCCGTGACGGTAAGCTGAAATCCGCCGATATGCAGGGTAGCTGTTTCACTATTTCAAGTTTAGGTGGCATCGGCGGTACGGCGTTTACGCCTATCGTGAACTACCCAGACGTGGCGATTTTAGGTGTGTCTAAATCTGAAATTAAGCCTAAGTGGAATGGTAAAGAGTTCGAACCTAAATTGATGTTGCCACTGTCGCTGTCATACGATCACCGGGTGATCGATGGTGCTATGGCTGCACGCTTTAGTGTGACGCTGTCAGGAATTCTGTCCGATATTCGTACTTTGATTCTGTAAACAATTAAGGCTGCTCAATTTGAGTGGCCTTTTGTTTATTGTGATCGGTATCAAACACAGGTTAAAATGCGCCCACCTTACGCGCTGGCGCATTTTCGGTTGGCAGGATTGGTCTCCTCCAACGGATTGAATGAGAATTAGAGGAAAACATGAGTAACGAAATCAAAACTCAGGTAGTGGTTTTAGGTGCAGGTCCTGCTGGATATTCTGCGGCCTTCCGTGCGGCAGACTTAGGTCTACAAACCGTTATCGTTGAACGTTTTAGCACTTTAGGTGGTGTGTGTCTGAATGTGGGTTGTATCCCATCTAAAGCACTGTTACACGTCGCTAAAGTGATCGAAGAAGCCAAAGCCGTTGCCGCCCATGGTGTGGTGTTCGGTGAGCCAACTATCGATTTAGATAAGTTACGTGGCTTTAAAGAAAAAGTGATCAGCCAATTGACTGGCGGCTTGGGCGGCATGTCCAAGATGCGTAAAGTGAATGTGGTTAACGGTTTCGGTAAATTCACTGGCCCTAACACACTGGAAGTGACCGCTGAAGATGGCACTGTGACTGTTGTTCAGTTCGAGCAAGCGATCATCGCTGCGGGTTCTCGCCCAATCAAACTGCCATTTATTCCCCATGAAGACCCACGTATTTGGGATTCGACCGACGCATTAGAACTGAAAGAAGTTCCTGGCAAACTGCTGGTGATGGGCGGCGGTATTATCGGTCTAGAAATGGGTACTGTGTATTCATCTTTAGGCAGTGAAATCGACGTGGTTGAAATGTTCGACCAAGTGATCCCAGCGGCCGACAAAGACGTGGTTCGCGTATTCACTAAGCAAATCAAGAAGAAATTCAACCTGATCCTCGAAACTAAAGTGACAGCGGTCGAAGCCCGTGAAGACGGTATCTACGTTTCTATGGAAGGTAAGAGCGCACCAGCAGAGCCAGTACGTTACGATGCAGTGTTAGTCGCTATCGGCCGTACGCCAAATGGCAAGCTGATCGACGCTGATAAAGCTGGCGTTAAGATTGACGAGCGTGGTTTCATCAACGTAGACAAGCAATTACGTACAAACGTACCGCATATCTACGCCATCGGTGACATCGTTGGTCAACCCATGCTCGCTCACAAAGGTGTGCATGAAGGCCACGTAGCGGCCGAAGTGATCGCTGGCATGAAGCACTACTTCGATCCAAAAGTGATCCCATCAATTGCATACACTGACCCTGAAGTGGCCTGGGTTGGTCTGACTGAGAAAGAAGCTAAAGAGCAAGGTATTGCTTACGAAACAGCGACTTTCCCATGGGCTGCAAGTGGTCGTGCTATTGCGTCAGATTGCTCTGAAGGTATGACTAAGCTGATTTTCGATAAAGACACTCACCGCGTGATCGGTGGGGCTATCGTTGGTGTTAACGGTGGCGAGCTGTTAGGCGAAATCGGCTTAGCGATTGAAATGGGTTGTGATGCCGAAGATTTAGCATTAACCATTCACGCGCACCCAACACTGCATGAATCAGTGGGCTTAGCCGCTGAAATGTACGAAGGTTCTATTACTGATTTGCCAAACCCAAAGGCAAAGAAAAAGTAATTTAGCTGTCGATTAAAAAAGCGCTCATTTGAGCGCTTTTTTATTGCCTGTATTTTTTTGTAACTTTTATGTAAACAAGCGGATGAATTGATAGAGTTGAACTGCTAGAGTAAGAATACGGTACGAAGTAAGTCGTCAAATGAAAATAATAATAACTAGAACACTTCTGACATGTTTCATCCTTTTGTTTACTAGCCTAAATACAGTTTGGGCCAGTGGCTTAGTGCAGCGTGTCTTTACTGATAGGGACGGGCTCGAGGCGACCAGCATTCGGGCGTTAGCCCTCGATGATTATGGATTTGTTTGGGCGGCAACTGAACAAGGTTTGTATCGGGTCAGTAATTCGAAGGTGCGACGCATCGATAAAATTGGTACCGAATTACGTCTTACGGATGATTTTATTACCTCTGTGGTTAATATCGATCGCGATCAATTATTGGTTAGTACCAATGCAGCGGTTTACCTTTACGATATCGTTGACAACCAATTTATGGCCTTTGGCTCGTCTAATTTGTTTCCACATTTTCCGGGGGGAGCACTGGTATCTGCGGCCAGAAAGGATGGCCAAACATGGCGGTTGTTGATTGATAACGGTCAGCTTTATGAGTTTTCTCCTTCGGATTCAACACTGCAACTTATCACCCAGTTGCCCGTTAATCGCGACCTTCCTTGGCGTAAATTACTGGTGATGCCCAATGGGCAAATGCTGGTCGCTGGGCAGTTGCAACTCGTACTCCTCGGTAACAAGGGGGAGCGGTTGTTCCAATATCCTTGGACCGAATCTATGGGCAGCATTTTCGATATGCTAGCGGATTCAAAACAGCGCATTTGGGTTGCGACTGGACGTGGTGTCTATCAACTTGACCCCCTAGCCCGGCAAATTACCTCCGTTGCTGAATTACCCGATTGGGGTACTGCCATCATTGAAGATCCGCAGGGAGATCTTTGGGTTACCAGTCGGGTAGGCCTATTAAAGTGGTCACCCAAGACGCGACAGATTGAAAATTATCAATCTGAGATAAAGGCTGAGGCCAATATGGAAATCCTTAAGGCCATGTTGTTTGATGACTCTGGCCTAATGTGGGTTGGAGGCTCGGGTGATGGATTGGCACTCTTAGCCTCAAAGCCGGAATTTATTCTCGATACTTTTACTGAGGATCAGCCCTATGCATTGAGCGATGCGATGACCTGGTCTGTGCATGCGGCCGATGAAGGTCTTTGGCTCGGTTCCTCAAACTTAACATTGATTGCTAAGGGAAGTGATAAAGCGATCGAGGTCCCGATTGAAGGCTTAAGTTCCCATGAAAGTATTTATAGTATCAATGAGTTAGGTGATAGATATTTGCTTGTGTCGACCACGAATGGGCTCTTTGTGGTCGATAAACAAACCCTGTCAGGGGACAGTTTTGCCGAGTGGGCTGGTGGCAAGGATGAACTCAAAAATAAAGTTATTTATAAAACCTATAACGATCCTCTACTTAAGGGGCGTGTTTGGATTGCAACATCGACGGGGCTCTATTTTTGGGAATTAGGCTTAAGGGAGCCACAACCTTTTAATATTGATAAATCTGTCAGTGATGGCCCCAAACGGCCAACCATTCGCACCCTTTACCGTGCATCTGATGGCAAATTATGGGTCGGCGGTAAAAAAGTCTTTGGCTATATCGATGGTCAAAATGAGTTCCATAATCAAATGGGCTTATTTAGTGCCTTAGCTTCAGCGCCGACTGTGAGTCATTTGGAGGAAATGTCACCCGGGGTGATGTGGTTTGGTACCTATGAAAAAGGCTTATTTGAATACCAGCAACTGACGGGGAAGCTAACTTCGTTAACCTCCCTGTGGCAAGTTAATTGTAGTTCAGTGTTTTTTATCCAAAAAACACCTAAGTCTAACCTCGTAGGCTGTGCCGATGCTTTGGTGCGACAGGATATCCAAACTGGCGACATTGCCATGTTTAATCAGCTCGACGGTTTGATTTCCGACGAGTTAAATGAAGGAACTTATTTCTACTCACCAAAAACAGGCTTTTATGTAGGTACGCCCGAAGGGGTTATGCACTTGGATGTGGATAAGCTGGCTAACCGTATTACCGACGACCATATGATGCTCGAGTCTGTTTCCGTTTATTACGATAACGCCACCGAAGTGTCATTACTGCCAAAGCCTATGATGACCATCAAGCCCGATGCCAATATGGTGAGCTTGCAGATCACCAATTTAGATTATCTTGATGATTCTCCAATTAAATTTAAGTATCGTTTACGCTATCAAGGTGAAGAGAGCAATTATGTTTTGCTGCAAGGCGAGTCGCAGATCAACCTCGCGGGTTTGGCCGCAGGGAAATATGTTTTAGACATATTGAGCCAAACCAATGGAGTGTGGTCCGATAAACCCTTTTCCTATCCTTTCTCTGTCGAGCAGCATTGGTGGTTAACGAAAGAATTTAAAGGTGTGTTGCTGCTACTCTTTTCTATTATTGTGCTGAGCTTAGCTTGGTACCGGCAACGGCAAGTCCGCACTTTTATGAATATGAACCAAGCGCTCACCGAGAGCGATGACCGCCTTAGGCAGTCTTTGCGCGGCAGTGATTCCGATCTGTGGGAGTGGCATAAAGATACTCAGTGTTTTTATCTGGATAATCGGGGAGCGGTGCTGGGCAGCCATGCCAATGAAATTGTGGTTCCGCTCGAGGAGCTACCCATGCATCCACAGGATAAAGAGCAGACCCTCGCGCAGTGGAATAGCATGTTAGCGGGGGAACAGGACCGTTTCGAGGCCGAATATCGTTACCAGCGTAAAGATGGGGGTTGGGGTTGGTTAAGGGTCAGGGGACGTCCTGTGGCTCGTAATAAGCAAACCAATGAGATTGAACGAGTTGCCGGTATTTATAGTGATATCACAGTGCAGCGTCAGCTTGAAGATGAAGTGAATTTACTTGCTCAAGCCTTTGAAAATACGTCGGAAGGCGTGTTGATTTTAGATGCCGATGAAAATATTCGAGTTGCGAACCATGCTGCGCAGCATATTATCGGCACTGAACAAACGGATTTAGTCGGACAGTCATTTTCCCAATTTGTGCAAATGAAGGATGGTCTCTCTACCGAAGTGGCTCAACTCCTTGGGCAAGATACCTCTTGGACGGGAGAGCGGGAGTTAATGGGGCAGAATGGATTGCTGTACCCCGTATGGCTCAATGTGTCGGTGATGCGCTCGGCCCATGAAAATGTAGTTCACTATGTGGTGGTATTTTCTGATATTACAGAGCGAAAACGCACCGAAGCCGATTTGCGACGATTGGCAAATTATGATGTGCTGACGGGATTATCCAATCGATCTTTGTTTTCGAGCCGTTTGTTACAGTCGATACAGGTGGCACAGGAAACGGGCGATAAGCTCGCATTATTATTCCTCGACCTCGATAGATTTAAGCATGTTAATGATTCCTATGGGCATAGCATGGGGGATGCCTTGTTGGTGGAGGCCTCTAATCGTCTTCAATCATGCATAGGGAGTGAGCATTTACTTTGTCGGTTTGGCGGCGATGAGTTTGTTATCCTATTGAAAAACGCTGATAGTTTAGATGAGATCAATCATTTAGCCGAACGGCTGTTAGACCAAATAAAGGCTCCCTTTAAACTGTTTGGCCGTGAGTTTTATATTTCGACTAGTATAGGGATCAGTATATGGCCCGACGATGCGGTGCAGCCCGAGGCCTTTATCAAGAACGCCGACCTTGCCATGTACCACGCCAAGGAGGAAGGACGGGGTAATTTTAAATACTATTCATCGGAGCGTAATACCCAGGCGCTATATCATTTACGCCTAGAGGCCGATCTACGCAAGGCCATAGAGCGGGAAGAGTTTGAACTCTATTATCAACCGCAAATTGATATTCTACGCGGTGATAGGTTTATCGGAATGGAGGCCTTGATCCGTTGGCGGCATCCGAAGGAAGGATTTATTCGCCCTGATATTTTTATTAAGGTGGCGGAAGCCTGTGGTTTGATTGTGGAGATCGATCGTTGGGTGTTACGCCAAGCCTGTGTGCATGGGGCTAAATGGGCGAAAACTTATGCTGAACCATTTAAATTATCGGTCAATATATCGGCGATTCATTTCCGTCAACCCGATTTTATCGAGGGTGTAAAACAGATACTTACAGAAACTCAGATGCCAACCTCATACCTAGGGCTTGAAATTACCGAAGGGGTATTGATGAAAGAGTTGCAGGTGGCAAAGAGCCATTTAACGCAATTAAAATCCCTCGGTATCGAAGTCGCTATCGATGATTTTGGCACTGGTTATTCTTCTCTGGCCTATTTGCGCCATTTTGACGTGAATACCTTAAAAATTGACCGTTCATTTTTGATTGATATTGCGACTAACTCCGCCGATCAGGCCATTGTCAGCAGTATTATTGAATTAGCACGTAACCTAAAACTGAATGTGGTTGCCGAAGGGATTGAGACCGTGGAGCAGTTGGAGCAGGTCTTTAGTCGAGGATGTTATATTATCCAAGGTTACTATTTTGCCAAACCTATGTCTGTGAGTGATTTTGAACATTATTTAGTGACAGATAATCAAGCCGAGTCGATTTAGATAAAATATGACTGACGGTTAAATAGATAAATTTGTTAATATTAACTCGAAATTTTATCCAATAAAAAGTAGCCAATCATGATGCGTAGAATACTCGCTTCTCTCTTTTTATGTCTGTTCCTCTCCCCTCTAATTGCAGCCGAACGGCCTAAGATAGGGCTGGTTCTCAGCGGTGGTGGTGCCAAGGGAGCTGCCCACGTAGGAGTGCTCAAAATATTGGAAGAACATCATATTCCGGTCGATTACATTGCAGGTACCAGTATCGGTGCCTATGTCGCAGGCATGTACTCACTGGGGTACAGTGCGAGCGAAGTCGAAGCCATTATGATGGGGGTCAATTGGGACAGCGGCTACTCGGATACTATTCCGCGCAATGTATTGAGCTACAGGGATAAACAGCTAAGGGATCGTTACAACATTCCACTGAACATTGGCTATAACGAAGGGGAAGTGAGGGCGCCTAGCGGTTTGCTACGGGGTCAGACCATGTCGCAGTTATTGCGACAATCAACGGATTTAGTGAATCAGTTCGGTCATTTTAATGAGTTAGCCATTCCCTACCGAGCGGTGGCGACCGACTTAGAAACCAGCTTACCGGTAGTGCTCGACCAAGGCAGTATAGTCAAGGCGATGCAGGCCTCTGCCACTGTACCCGGCGCGCTGCAACCTACCCAAATCGATGGCAAGCTGCTCGTCGATGGTGGTATTGCCAACAATATGCCCGTCGATGTGGTGAAAGCCATGGGCGCCGATATTATTATCGCCGTGGATATTGGTTCACCATTAGTTAAGAAAGACAAATTAGACAGTACGATTGCAGTGCTCGATCAGCTTTCCAACTTTTTGACCAATGCTAGCACCGAAAAACAAAAATTACTGCTGACAGATAAAGATGTGTTGATCCGCCCCGCGATCGATGCCTTAAGCACCACAGATTTTACTATCATGCCGCAGGCATTAACCTTAGGTAAAGAAGCCGCCAACGGCCAGCTTGATAAGCTGAGCAGTATGAGCGTGAGTCCCGAGGAATATGCTGCCTACGTCGCTGCCAAACAAGCCAAGGGCAAAGTGCTTATCGCTAATGTGAGCCATCCCATCCAGGAAATAGTGTTCGACAACCAGTCTAAGGTGAACCTCAATCTATTGAAGGAAGCCTTAGAGCTTAAAGCGGGGCAATCGGTCACTAAAGATGAGCTGAATGAAGCATTAAAACGCATTTACTCCCTCAATAAATTTGAGCGTGTCGATGCCGAATTTGTTGACGGTGAACACGGCCGCATACTCACAGTGACCACTAAAGCGAAATCCTGGGGCCCTAATTATTTCCAACTGGGCTTTAATTGGGAGGATGACTTTAGTGCTGATTCGGCTATCACTTTTGATACGGCTTACACTATGACGGATCTCACCCGCAACGGTGGCGAGTGGCGTAATGAAGTTAAGCTCGGATTTGAAAAATTATTTGCCACTGAGTTCTATCAACCTTTGGATAGGGATCAGGAGTTTTATAGCCGCGCGCGTTATCAATACGATACCCAGAGTTGGAACCTATATGACAATAACAATCGCGTCTTTGATTTCGATAAGCGGACCCATACTATCGAACTCGGTATGGGTTATAACCTTATCCTGCAGGGCATAGTTGAGCTTGGGCTAGTGGCGGAGAAAGGTGTGATAGTCAACGATGCTTGGCTCACTGAGGATTTTGATTTCAGCTCCTTCGGCGCCTATTTTAAATTTGGTTACGATAGTTTAGATAGCATCAGTTTCCCCACATCGGGGAATCGTGTCACCTTAAACGTCTATGTGCGCAATGAAGATTTCGACGATATTGTCGACAATAATGAAAATGAATACAGCGTGCAGATTGAAGCCGACTGGAAAGGGGCATTGAGTGTGGGCAACCATGCTTTTGTGGGTAAAGCCTCACTTGGTACCAATAACAATGATGGTGTCAATACGCTGCATCTCTCCGAGTTAGGTGGTTTCTTAAACCTTTCGGGTTACCACAAAGATTCACTGAGTGGTTCACATAAAATCTTTGGTGCCTTTATCTACCAGTACGACTTGGGGCGTGATGCCTTAGGTATGACGGATTATCCTTTATACCTAGGTTGGAGTTTAGAGGCGGGAAATGTTTGGTATGAAAGGTCCGACGTCAGTCTATCCGATCTTATCTATGCCTCGAGTTTGTACATAGGCACAGATACATCCATGGGGCCGGCAGCGCTGGGTTTCGGGATCACAGATATGGGTGATAAATCCTTCTATTTATTTGTAGGTAAAGCCTTTTAGGCAATGACTTAGCCGCAGCTAATCAACAAGGGCATGACTAAACTCATGCCTTTTTTCGTCATAGTGCTGACAATAAGCTCTAAAATAGTCACTAAAATGTCATATCCTTTTACAAAATCCTGCTACTGCGGGGCAGGGCAAGATGCTAAGGTTTTGCGGGAAAATCAATAACACACTCAACGGAAGCTGGGGAAAACAATGAAGAAAATTAGCACACTGGCTCTGGGGATCGCCCTGAGTTTAGGTTTAGCCGCTTGCAGCAGCGAGCCTAAAACGGAAGTCGCCGCGGTTTCTGGCATTGAATTACAAAATTTTGATGCCTCAGTTCGCCATCAAGACGATTTCTATTACAGCGTCAACGGTAAGTGGTTAGCGAATACGCCCATTCCTGCCGATAAATCCAACTACGGTGCATTCTCTGTGCTCTACGATCAGAGCCAAGATGCATTGAAAAAGATCATCGATGAAGTGGCCGCGAAAAAGAATCCAGCGGCGGGCTCTAATGAGCAGAAGATCGGTGACTTTAATGCCAGCTTTATGAATACCGAACTGCTGGAAACCTTAGGTGTTACCCCACTTAATCGGTTATTAAATGATATCGCCAGCGCGAAAAGCCACGCCGATTTACCCGCAGTCATGGGTAAGTTACTCACCAGCGGTGCTAGCATTCCCTTTGGTTTTTTTGTTAACAATGACGCGAAAAATTCGACCCAATATGCGGTGTATTTAAGCCAATCGGGCCTCACACTGCCGGATCGTGATTACTACCTTAAGGATGATCCTAAGTTTGCCGCTAATCGCCAAGCGATGGCGAAGTATGTCACCGATATACTGACCGAGGCGGGTTATAAGGACGCCAAGCGAGCGGCCAAAAACGTGGCGGAGATCGAATTGATGCTGGCGCAAAGCCAGTGGAGCCGCGTTGAATCCCGTGATGCGAATAAGGCTTATAACAAGCGCGATCGCGCTGAACTCCAACAGTTAACGGGCAAGTTCGATTTTAATGCCTTCGCCGCGAATGCGGGTTTTGGCGACAAAGTCACTGAAGTGGTTGTGCGTCAACCTTCCTATTTTGAAAAACTTGGGGCAAATTTTGATGCCTTCCCCGTTTCGGCGTGGCAGGATTATCTCGCGTTCCACTTAGTCGACAGTTATGCCGAACTGCTGAGCAAAAACTTTGTCGATTTGAACTTCGCTTTTAAGAGCAAAACCTTAATGGGGATCGAAGAGCAACAACCTCGCTGGAAAAAGGCCGTCGATGGCGCCGACCAAGTGATAGGTGAGCTAGTGGGCGAGGAATACGTTAAGCAATACTTCAAGCCAGAAGCTAAAGCTCGTATGGAAACCATGATCAAAAACCTGATCAAAGGGTTTGAGGTCAGCATCAATGAGCTCGAGTGGATGACGCCCGAAACCAAAGTTGCCGCCCAGGAAAAACTGGCTAAATTCACCTATAAAATCGGCTATCCAGATAAGTGGAGAGATTACTCGGGTTTAGCGATCAAATCCGATGAGCTGGTGGGTAACTATATGCGTTACGCCCAGTTTGAATATCAAGACATGATCAACAAGCTCGGCAAGCCTATCGATCGTACCGAGTGGGGCATGACGCCGCAAACGGTCAATGCTTATTACAGCCCAGTGAAAAACGAAATCGTGTTCCCTGCCGCTATTTTGCAGCCACCCTTCTTCAATATGGATGCCGACGATGCGGTGAACTACGGTGGTATCGGTGCCGTGATCGGCCATGAAATCAGCCATGGTTTCGATGATCAAGGCGCTAAGTACGATGGTGACGGTAACCTGCGTGACTGGTGGTCGGACAAAGACCGCGAAGAGTTCCAAAAACGCGGCAAACAGCTTTCGGCTCAGTATTCTGGCTATGAAGCGCTGCCGGGTAAATTCGTTAACGGTGATTTGACCCTAGGGGAGAACATCGGCGACTTAGGTGGCTTAACCGTGGCTGCGCGCTCTTATCTGATGAGCTTAAACGGCAAGCCAGCGCCTGTGATTGACGGTTTAACGGGCGAGCAGCGTTTCTTTGTCGGTTGGTCGCAAGTTTGGCGCCGTAACTACCGCGATGAAGAACTGGGACGTCGTTTACTGACCGATCCCCATTCACCTAGCCACTACCGTGCAATGGGTACGCCACGTAATCTCGAAGCTTTCTATAAAGCCTTCGAAATGAAAGAGGGCGATAAGATGTATTTAGCGCCTGAGGACAGGGTTAAAATCTGGTAACAGATTGAGTTAAAAGTAAAAAGCCAGACAATATCTGGCTTTTTACTATATGGATGCATGCAACTCTACTACTGGGATAATCATTTTTGCGCCTAGAATCTAGAATCTAAAGTAGGCTTACGCCGTTAACACCTCGGGTAATGCGAGCAAAGTGTCTGTTTGATGATGTGCAATCACCCATTTAGCTTCATCCCTCTGTTCTGCGGCGGGAATAGCGACGGTTTGCATATTGGCGGCGCGGGCGGCGATCAAGCCGTTAAAGGAGTCTTCGATGGCGAGGCAAAAGCGGGGATCGACACCTAGAGCTTTAGCGCAGTTTAAATAGACTTCAGGGTGAGGTTTGCCGTAGGTAAGATGTTCGGCCGATTCTATCGCCATAAATGTTTCACTAAGCTCTAACCTAGTTAATACGGCTTGGATAATGGTATTTGGGGATGATGTGGCTAAGCCAATTTTTAACCCCAGAGTTTGGCAATGGGTAATCGCCTCATGGACACCTAACATAGCTTCGCCACTAACCAGAATTTCCGCCGCGACTTTATCAACAATCGCCTGGCTGACCTTGGCGTTGTCGTAGTTTGTCCAAGGGGCTTTGTGATACCAATAATCGACACATTGGTCGATACGTAAGCCCGTGGTCTGTTGAATCGTTTCTATGGTGACTGGGACTCCGAGTGCCGATAGCACTTCATACTCGACCCGCTGCCATAGGGGTTCAGAATCGATTAAAACGCCATCCATATCAAAAATGACGGCTTGAACATTTAGGATTGTCATTGGTACTCCGATGGGCGGGGATAGAATCACTTAGCAATGCGATAAATTGCGTTTGAGTGTAAGTTTTTGCACTGCATCTTAAAAGTCAAAATCCACAAAGTTGAGAAATATTTACGCATATTTAAGCCACAGAGCTGAAAAATTCTTGTTTGATTTCAAATTTGTGAAAACATGTTAACTATTTGTGTTGTATGGTTTTTTATCTGTTTTCAAACTATTGTCTAATTTCCCTTGTTTTATTCTTCCCGTATGTTGGGCATCGCCGCCGGATTTAGCCCTTATTTCGTCCTTCGTCGAGTGTGAGCTGATTCATACTTTTGCAAAGCTGTAGTATACTGCAGGCCGGAAATACGGGTCGATCATGTCGGACTGTCAGCTTCAATAAAGAAGACGTGCAGTTTCGTTGTTAGAGCGCCAAACAAAGAGGAATGTTGCCGTGCTAGAAGCATATCGTAAACACGTCGCAGAACGTGCTGCAGAGGGCGTAGTCCCTAAGCCATTAGATGCACATCAAGTGGCTGAACTGGTTAAATTGGTTCAAAATCCACCCGCAGGTGAAGAGGCTTTCGTTCTCGACCTGCTCGAAAATCGAATTCCCCCCGGTGTTGATGAAGCCGCTTATGTTAAAGCTGCTTTCTTAGATGCAGTGGCTAAAGGCACTGTTGCTTCACCTATTCTATCTGCTGAGCGTGCTACCGAGTTATTAGGTACTATGCAAGGCGGCTATAACATCGAACCTCTGATTGCGCAGCTCGACAATCCCGCGCTCGCACCATTGGCCGTTAAAGCCCTCGCTCATACTCTACTGATGTTTGATTCTTTCCACGATGTGGTTGAGAAGATGGAAGCGGGTAATGAGTTTGCTAAGCAAGTGGTTGAAGCTTGGGCAAATGCCGATTGGTACTTAAGCCGTCCAAAACTTGAAGAGAAAGTGACGCTGACAGTATTTAAAGTCTCAGGTGAAACCAACACCGACGACCTGTCACCTGCACCTGATGCTTGGTCACGCCCCGATATCCCATTGCACGCGTTAGCTATGCTGAAAAACGCCCGTGATGGTATTGAGCCTGACGTTGCTGGCGCCGTTGGCCCAGTGAAAAAAATCGAAGCGTTAAAAGCACAAGGTTTCCCATTAGTATATGTGGGCGACGTTGTGGGTACGGGTTCATCACGTAAATCGGCCACTAACTCAGTGCTGTGGTTTATGGGTGATGATATTCCATTCGTACCCAACAAACGTGCTGGCGGTTTCTGCCTTGGCGGTAAAATTGCACCGATTTTCTTCAACACTATGGAAGATGCCGGCGCACTGCCTATCGAGCTCGACGTGAGCAAGATGGAAATGGGCGATGTTATCGACATTTACCCATACGCTGGTGTGGTTAAGCGCCACAGTAGCGATGAAGTGATTTCAGAATTTAGCCTGAAAACTGACGTACTGTTAGACGAAGTGCGTGCGGGTGGTCGTATTCCTTTGATCATTGGCCGTGGTCTAACCGACAAAGCCCGTGATGTATTAGGTTTACCTGCATCTGATGTATTCGTGCGCCCACAGGATGTCGTTGATTCTGGTAAGGGTTATACCCTAGCACAGAAGATGGTCGGTAAGGCATGTGGTGTAGCTGGCGTGCGTCCTGGCCAATACTGCGAACCTAAGATGACCTCTGTCGGTTCACAGGATACTACTGGTCCTATGACCCGTGACGAGCTGAAAGACTTAGCCTGTTTAGGTTTCAGTGCCGATTTGACTATGCAGTCATTCTGTCACACCGCGGCTTATCCAAAGCCAGTGGATGTGAACACCCATCATACTCTGCCAGATTTCATCATGAACCGCGGTGGTGTATCACTGCGTCCAGGTGATGGTGTTATCCACTCATGGCTAAATCGTATGTTACTGCCCGATACCGTTGGTACCGGTGGTGACTCACATACCCGTTTCCCTATCGGTATTTCATTCCCTGCAGGTTCTGGTCTAGTAGCGTTTGCTGCGGCGACGGGCGTTATGCCACTCGATATGCCTGAATCAGTATTAGTGCGCTTTAAGGGTAAGATGCAACCCGGCATCACCTTACGTGATCTAGTGCATGCTATCCCATTAAAAGCCATCGAAATGGGCCTGTTAACCGTTGAGAAGAAAGGTAAAGTGAACATCTTCTCTGGTCGCGTACTGGAAATCGAAGGCTTAGAAACTCTGAAAGTTGAGCAGGCATTCGAACTGTCTGACGCGTCTGCAGAGCGCTCTGCAGCGGGTTGTACTATCAAGTTAGACAAAGAACCTATCATCGAATACCTGAACTCAAACATCATCATGCTGAAGTGGATGATCGCTGAAGGTTACGGCGATCGTCGTACGATTGAACGTCGTATCAAAGGCATGGAAGAGTGGTTAGCGAATCCTGAACTGATGAGTGCCGATAAAGATGCCGAGTACGCTGCAGTTATCGAAATCGACCTAAACGACATCAAAGAGCCAATCCTGTGTGCGCCGAACGATCCTGATGATGCAGTACTGCTGTCATCTGTTGCGCAAACAAAGATTGACGAAGTGTTCGTCGGTTCTTGTATGACCAACATTGGTCACTTCCGCGCAACCGGTAAGATGCTGGACAAGTTCGCTAAAACTCTGCCAACCCGTCTGTGGATTGCACCACCGACTAAGATGGACAGAGATCAGCTGACCGAAGAAGGCTACTATGCGATTTTCGGTCGTGTAGGCGCGCGCATCGAGATCCCAGGTTGTTCATTGTGTATGGGTAACCAAGCACGTGTGGCCGAAGGTTCGACTGTGGTATCGACTTCAACCCGTAACTTCCCGAACCGTTTAGGTACAGGCGCTAATGTCTACCTAGCTTCTGCGGAATTAGCGGCGGTTGCTGCGCTATTGGGTCGTCTGCCGACGGTTGAAGAATATCAAGCATACGCTAAAGAGTTAGACGCGACTGCGGCTGACACTTACCGTTACTTGAACTTCGATCAAATCGATTCCTACACTAAAAAAGCCGCGGAAGTGATCTTCCAATCCGCCGTGTAATCGATTGTCCTTAAGGTCATTTGATGTAAAAAGCCAGCGCCAGCTGGCTTTTTGTTAATGTAAAACAGTGAATAAACATCGAGAGAGGAACAAGAATAAACGAAAAACGATGTTATGCAGCGCACTCACACCAGTATGTGCGCCTTAGCATGGATGGGCATTATGCCTGTTGGGCTTGCTCTGAATAGTTGTTATGCAGTACTTCGAGGAGTTCGTCCTCAAGTTCAAAACGGGTTTCCATCGCCTGGGCCAACTCAGACAAATCTTTATCGAGTTGATACAGCACTTGGTCGTCCTGTGCTTCGGCGTATTTATCGTTGAAATCCAGTGCGATATTGGTCGTTGGGGTAATTTGGGGTAGCACTTGCTGAGCTAAGGTCTTGCTCGATTCACCAAATTTTTCGCAGTCGGTAACGACGCGATCATACACTTCAAAATGACCTTCGGAGACATAATCGACTAACAGATCACAGAAGGATTTTACATTGTCAAAGGAGGGGAGGGATTTCTCTGATTTAGTGTAGGGAGGTAAGCCGGCAATTTGGCAGTAATGCACTAACAGCTTGCGACGATTTTCTAGCCATTGATCTATAAGCTTATTTGAACCGCCCCACTTCTGTTCTGCTTTTTCGAGTTCTCTCAGCATGATGCATTCCATTTAAGTGCCCGGACATGCTTCTAATGTAGGGGAGAAACCGCTATTTGATCAACCCTTTTTATCGGGTTTTGCGAGAATAACCCGATGGACAAACCAGCTGTTTTGTATAAAAAAATACCGAAATAAAAAGCCCAACGATAGAAACCTATCGTTGGGCGAGTAACGTATATAGCAGGCTCGATGCGACGAGCTTCTTGATTGTTCTTGCTAGCGCAGACTTTTTATACCAAAGGCAGGGAACTGGCGCAACTTTTTTCTGTCCGAGTGTGACTTTGGCTCTGATTGCTAAACAGGGTGTTATCTGGTTAACATTTTAGCGCTAAGTGGTTAATTGGACACCAATGATGGGTATTAGCTCACATTAATTAGCTCATATTGGTTACATTATTCGCGTAAATGCTAAACTACCGACCCAGCGGATCTCAATAAGTCTAGGAATCAAGCCAAATGGCAGAATTAAAGAATGATCGTTATTTACGCGCCCTACTGAAACAACCTGTCGATATGACCCCCGTTTGGATGATGCGTCAAGCTGGCCGTTATCTCCCTGAATATAAAGCGACTCGCGCCCAAGCGGGCGATTTCATGTCTTTATGTAAAAACCATGAGCTGGCCTGTGAAGTGACCCTGCAACCCCTGCGTCGTTATGAGCTGGATGCGGCCATTTTGTTTTCCGATATTTTAACTGTGCCCGATGCTATGGGTTTAGGTCTGTATTTTGAGGCGGGCGAAGGCCCACGTTTTGAGCGCCCAACAGACACTATCGATGCGATTAAAAAGCTATCAATCCCAGATCCGGAAGATGAGCTGGGTTATGTAATGAAGGCCGTGAGCACTATTCGCCGCGAACTGAACGGCGCTGTGCCGTTGATCGGTTTCTCGGGTTCACCTTGGACGCTGGCCACTTATATGGTTGAAGGCGGTTCGAGCAAAACCTTCGAAAAAATCAAAAAAATGGCCTATGCCGAGCCCGCCGCGCTGCATATGCTACTCGATAAGTTAGCCGATTCTGTGACGTTATATTTGAACGCACAGGTGGCTAACGGTGCGCAATCTTTAATGATTTTCGACTCTTGGGGCGGCGCTTTGTCGCACTCGGCTTACCGCGAGTTTTCATTGCGTTATATGCAGAAGATTATCGATGGCCTGACTCGTTTTGCCGATGGCCGTCAAGTGCCTGTGACCTTATTCACTAAGGGCGGCGGTTTGTGGTTAGAAGCGATGGCAGAAACCGGCTGTGACGCCTTAGGTTTAGACTGGACTGTGGATATTGCCGATGCCCGTCGCCGTGTTGGCCATAAAGTAGCGCTGCAAGGCAATATGGATCCGTCAATGTTGTATGCGCCAATTCCTCGTATTGAAGAGGAAGTCGGTCACATTCTGGCGGGCTACGGTGAAGGTTCGGGCCATGTCTTTAACTTAGGTCATGGTATTCACCAGCACGTTGACCCAGAGCATGCGGGTGCCTTTATTAAGGCGGTTCATGCGCAATCGAAGCAATACCATAAGTAATCTTGGGTTTGCGAAACAGGCCCGCTTACGGGCCTGTTTTATGTCTGATATTTGAATTGATAGCGTTGGGAACTTCTCGTGAAGGTATCTTTATGGATCATCATATGCGGTGGTTTCTATAGTCTGCAAGCTTAATGCATCTTACTTTTAAATAACGACTTACATACCCTATATTCACATACTGATTATGTATGAATTATCTTGAAAAAATGTAAAATTCACAATCGGTTAATTTATAAATTTTATTTTTAAATCAAAGGTCTTGAATTGATTTAATTGTATGAAAATGTCTACTTTAGCAACGACTAAAGCTAAGTGATGTTTAATACTATTCGTAAATAAGCTATGTTGCATGGCGAAGGGAAAGATGATGCGAAGCCATCAGTCAATTTAGTCATAAAAAGCCGTGGTAAGAGATGCACATTGGCAAGAAAATATTGGTATTTATTGCGGGCTTTTGTCTTCCTGCGGTTGTTATTGTTTCCTATTGCCTTGGTTGTTGGTATGACCATCGTGTCGAATTATTGCGCCAAGACAGTGCTAACCGTGAGCTGGCGAATATCCAACAGCAATTCCAAATTGATGTCGACCGTTTAGCCTTTTTAACTAATATCTACGCTTTGCCGCTATCCCAGCTCGATGGGTCGCAACTTAACACCTTAGAATCCTCATGGCACTCCAGCTCAATGTCGGCCAATCTCAGTTGGTATATTCTCGCTGACGCTGAGTTACGCGCATTTTTCCCTAATGAGCGGCCTTTTGCTAGCGATAAACTGCAGGAAATTGCAAACGCCGTGACAGCCATAGGTAAACCGAGTGTTGCAGGAGCTTATTTGATTGGCAATCAAGCCTTTGTGGTGACGGCAGTCGCCTCTGCACCCAAGGAATATGTGTTGCTAATACGCCAACTGACACAGAATGATCTCTTAGAATATGCACAGGCCTCCTTGGTAACTAAGGTGACTATGAGCCACTCGGCCATAGCCGCAGCACACTCTGAAGGTACTCATAGCGATATCATTGAAATTCCAGGTCTTTTAAAGAACGAGCCTATCTATCTGCAGGTCTTTTTCTCCGACGGTCTGTTCCAAGCGGTAAAGTTTAGGCTCGACTGGGTATCCCTCAGCTTTATTCTGCTGGGGGTGTTTATTGTTGCCCTCGGTTATATTTGGCTTCGCAGGGGCCTACTAAAACCCTTTAAGCACCTTATGCAGCAATTGGCATTGGTCGATCCTATGGCCAGTGTGTATCGACCCGTAATGGCGGAGGGGAATCAAGAGTTAGAAGTGCTCGCGAGCCGTGTTAATAGCCTGTTGGCAAGAATTTTTCAGCAAAAAGAACGGGCTAAAATTACCTTAGAATCCATTGCCGAAGCCGTCATTTTGACCGATGTCGATGCTAAAGTGCTTTATATGAATGCAAAGGCCGAGTCGTTGCTGGGTGTGCTGAGTGCTGACGCCCTCAATCTGAGTCTTGGGAGTCTCCTAAAGGCCAGTGAGCCGCTCAATCAAGCGGTATTCAATTGTATTCGCCTCGGCGATTCGACTCCCCAGACTGAAAAAATTAAGTTATTAACCGCCTCACCGCGGATCATGGAGCGCAGTATCAGCAATGTGCGCAGTCATAATAAAGACATAGTCGGTACTGTGGTGGTACTGCGTGATATTACCCAGGAAGAGTTGCTTAAGCGTCAACTGCAGAGAAGGGCAAATATCGATAGCGTAACTCAGTTGCTCAATCGGCAAGCCTTTGAGGAGCGGCTCCCCCGTTTTGCTCATAATGCAAAGAGCATCGCCGTCTGTTACCTCGATTTAGAGCAGTTTAAGCTGATCAACGATAGTTGCGGTCATGCTGCGGGGGATCGTATGTTGGCTATGGTGGCAAAGGCGATGCAAGCTTGTCTTGGGCCAGGGGAGTTGTTGGCGCGTCTTGGTGGCGATGAGTTTGGGCTGGTGATGTGTAATCGTACGGCCTTATCTGTGGCGCAGCTTCTAAAGCAGGTGAGCGCCCAGGTGGCTCTGCAAGTGTTAACTGACAAAAATTGTCACTATAAAGTGGGTTTAAGCATAGGTGTCGCCTTTGGGCGCGCGCCTTTTATTGATGCCCAAGAACTCTTGAAGGATGCCGATATTGCCTGTATTGCCGCTAAGGCCAAGGGATCTAATCAAATCCATTTTTACGATGATAAGGATAAAGAACTCACCTATCAAAGGAATGCACCCAAGTGGGCGGTGAGGATTGCACAGGCGATTGAGGACAATGAACTGATCCTCTACTACCAGCCTATCCGTGGCCTAGGCGCTGGGCCTAAGCGTCAACGGATGGAGATTTTACTGCGTATCCAGGAGCCCTGTGGCCGTATTCTCGCTCCGGCACAGTTTATTGCCGCCGCAGAGCGCTTTAAGCTGATGCCTGAAATCGATAAAGAAGTGATCCGCAAAGCTTTTTTATGGTTGTCCCTGCACCCCGATCTTTGGCCTGATCATTGTATTTCGATCAACCTTTCGGGCAATAGTTTAGGTGCCGAAGGTATGGTGGAGTACATCGCTCAGCAGCAAGGTATCTTTGATATTCCAAGTCAATGTATTTGCTTTGAAATTACCGAAACCACCGCGATTCAGAATCGCCATCGTGGCATGGAAATGCTCAAACAGTTGCGTAAATTAGGTTTTTCATTCGCATTGGATGATTTTGGCAGTGGCTTTGCTTCCTATGGCTATCTGCGAGAATTGCCCGTGGACTATGTGAAAATTGACGGTTGCTTCGTTAAAAATCTCGCCGTGAATGCCAAGGACTATGCCATAGTCAAATCGATTCAGGATGTTTGCCGTGTAATGGGAATCGAAACTGTTGCTGAATTTGTTGAAAATCAAGATATTATCGATTGCTTGCAAAGTATAGGTATCAACTATGCGCAGGGTTACGCCATCGGCAGGCCGCAACCACTCGCTAACTATCGTGAACAATATGATATAGAAATCCCACAAAGTGCATAAGGGATTGCGCTTTTGGTATGATTATGACAGTTTACTTTAAAGCATAATTGACACACTAATAACAAGGGAATGGTTATGGATGGACTCACTGGTAAAGTCGTGGTTATCACGGGTGCCTCAGAAGGCATTGGCCGAGCGCTCGCGACGGCAATGGCACGTATTGGGTGCCAACTGGTGCTCAGTGCGCGCAATGAAACCCGCCTTGCTTCACTCGCCCTCGAAATTGCCAATTATGGCCCCACGCCCTTTGTATTTGCCGCCGATGTGACGAGTCCTGAGCAGTGTGAGGCACTGATCCAAGCGACTATTGCCCACTATGGCCGTCTCGATATCTTAGTCAATAACGCAGGCATGACCATGTGGTCACGTTTCGATGAGTTAACCCAGTTGTCTGTGCTTGAAGATATAATGCGAGTCAACTATTTAGGCCCTGCATATCTGACTCATGCCGCCTTGCCCTATTTAAAGGCTAGCAAAGGTCAGGTGGTGGTAGTGGCGTCAGTCGCTGGATTAACGGGCGTGCCGACGCGCAGTGGCTATGCCGCTTCTAAGCATGCTGTGATTGGTTTCTTTGATTCGCTGCGGATTGAGCTTGCGGATGATAATGTGGCCGTGACAGTGATTTGCCCCGACTTCGTCGTTTCACAAATTCATAAGCGCGCCCTCGACGGTGAGGGTAAGCCCCTCGGAAAATCTCCGATGCAGGAGTCGAAAATCCTCACCGCCGAGCAGTGCGCTAATATGATGTTACCTGTGATTGCGACCCGTGGGCGGCAGTTGATTACGTCTCTGCGCGGTCGCCTTGGGCGCTGGCTCAAACTGATCGCCCCAGGCTTAATCGATAAAATTGCCCGCAGGGCGATTGCCTCTGGACATTAGTGGTTATTGAGGTGTTTAACTATGGTTTGCTCGGCTTCGTTTTGGGTCGCTTTAGCTCCCTCAGTGAGAATATTAATCGTCGCTTTGTGGCCAGTGAGAACCTCTGCAATATGTAGTCAGTCGGGATGCCAGTAAAAATCCTGTCCCGAGGGTGTTTGCCAGTTGTGTACGCCGGACTTTTCGCCTCGATAAATAATGTCTTTAATTGAATAACCCATAGAAAACCCCTGATTTATTGTTTATTGCACTTAAGTTTCAGTGCCTTAAAGTCTAGAGTATTAAGGTTTAGCACATTGGCTAGGGGAGCTTGTACCTTTCCAAAGCGTACTGTCATCGCTCAGTGACAGCGGGATAAAGGTTAAACCTTGGCTCATATTCGCAGGCGGCAAATCGGTTTCGAGCTCATACATGCCCATGGGCATAGTCCCCGCCGTTGCATTGCTGGCCGTTTGCGCGGCCGCAAGGCTGGAGTAGCGCAGCCCCAGCATATCGAAATGGCTGCGCCAATCTTTACCTGTCAATTTGCTTAGGGAAACCAACATAAAGTCGTTGCCTGGAATGTCTCTAACCGTTTTACCACCGTAGACGCTGTGGCTATCGAAGGGGAACAAGTCAAAGCCCAGTTTGCTGCGGTTGGCTTCCCAGTCGCTGGCGTTATTGGCGTATTTACCGAAGATGCGGCTGTGCTGGTACAGCAGGGTGAAGATATTGAAGCCATTACTTAAAATTGTACCGTCACTGAGCGTTATGCCGTGGGCTTTTAGCGCCATTTGGATGTAAAACGCCATGCGATAACCGTTATGCACGGCATAGGCATTGCTGGCCCAGGGCGCTGTGTATCTGTCTTCACCAACATCTAGCACTTTGCAGTTGGCGCCAAAGACCACGCGCTTGCCACTGGTATCCGTGGTGCCCGCCGCATCGGACATAAACACATAGAAGAGATCCTTATGGTCCATATGACCATCGGTGATGCTGCTCGTGTTGCCGTCGCGCAGATAATGGGTTTTCCACTTCACTACATAGGGGAAGATGTTATTGGAGTTTTCCCCTGCGCGGCTGCCATAACCTGTCCAATTGTCGCTATTAGCCGCGGTGGCATATTGCACATTGAGGCGGTTAGTTTGCAGATTGTGGCCTAACTCATGGTTATCGCCCCAACCCGTTGGCGAGATATTCCATGCCGCATCCCAAGGGTTACCACTGCAACCGGCGCCGCAGTGGGCATTTTGATCGTAATTGGCGTGTTGAATAATAGTGCGGGTATGCAGATTATTATCGATGCAGTCATCGCCAAACAGCCCTCTGCAGGCTGACTCAACATCGTCGGGTAAGGATTCGCTTAAGCTTTTACCTTGGATCTTAAGTCCCGCTAGGGTGTAAACGCTGTTGATATGGTCATCGACAATACTGTTAAGAAGCGCGTTCACATCGGGTACATTGCCACCGATGGCATTCATAAAACGGTCGCGGCGCAAATGCTGCTCGGCACCATCGGTACGCAGATCCACATGGGGTAATTCGCTATTTTGAATGCGATCGTTAAAGGCCGCGACCTCGGCAGGATTGGAGAAATCCATAATGGTCGGATGTTTAGCCACATTTTGCGCATTCACATCGACACTGAGCGCGCCTTCGCTGCCACTGATATAGAGGTAAATTGGCCCACCATAGGGTGTTGAAAACTCAATACTTTGTCCTTTGGCGAGCTTTAGGCGCTGCTGTGTTAACTCTAGCGGCGCGCGATAAATATTTTGCTCATAGGCGCGGTTGGTATTACGTCTATGGTAGTTGAGCTTGATTTCCACGTTGGCATTGGTGTTATCTAAACGACTGAGCTTGATGGTTTGCCCTGGCAGGGCGTACCAGCCCGTGGTCGTCCATTGGCCTGTATAGGGCACACTAATGGTTTTACGCTCTGAAACCGTTGTAGGGTAAGCGTAGTGCGCATTGCTGCCCTGGCTCAGATTGGTCCTGTCGGTGACATACTCACCTAAGTCAGCTTGGGCTAAGTTATGAGTACGGGCATAGCTCACGGTCCAATCGGCAAACAGTGCCTGCTGCCACTGGGCGAACTCGCTGTAGGCTATGGGGTAATCAATCTCGCTACGGTATTTATCGGCGAGCAGTAAACCAGCCTTCATCAGTGGAAAATTTGTGTGACTAAAAACATCGATACTATTGCTATCTAAGGTTTCGGCATTACTGCGATACCAATCTGCGCCCGCTTTAAATGCCTCAACAAAGGCTGGGGCATTGCAGCTTAAGTAATTGCCTGTGCAGTCATTTAATACTTGAGTGTCAAAGCGCTGTTCTCGAAGGTTTGTCAGCAGTTTCTTAACATCCCCAAGGGTTTTATCTTCGGCCAGAATGGTGCTCACACTCAGATTGTCGGCATTGAGTTTGGACCAATAGTTGCCCGCGGTAGAAAGCCCCATTTCAAGATAAAGTGGCGACAGCAGTGGGCTTTCATTGCGCCAGTAGTTAGAGAGTAGCAAGGGAATACCCGCGGCTTTAGCCTTAGCGATGGCGGCCTTTATCCCCGCAAACCCCTGTGACTGACGGTCTATATCACTGATAATGATTAAATCTGGCTTTAGGGTATCGATACAGTTGCTTAACTCGCTGTAGTCACAGGTATTTGCCGCATTTATGCTATGGGCATCGGGGTAGTTGTTTGTCAGCCAAGTGCGGATCCCTTCGTTATGGGGAAAGTACCAACTGTCGGCTTTGCTCGGCATGTGGGCGGTCACTATGCTGAGGCCATCGGTTTTATCGGCGCCTTTGGTCAGCCAGCCTAAAAGATTTTTCAATAAAGTATCGGTTTGCGCCGAAGTGTTGACGGAAAATAGATTTCCTCCCATGGCCGCATATCTTTGCCCCTGTTGCTCGCTTGCCATTACTAGCCCGCGAACCGCGTTTGCACCACTGCCATCGACATTCGAGGGTAAGACAGTAAAAGTGTTTTCCGGCATAAAGCTCGAAAAGGTAATAGAGTCATGGGTCGGATGCCAACTAATGCTGCTACCGACACCTTGATAGAGCTGATTTACCTCGGCTTTACGTTTGATGTCGACATTAGCGAGTTCGGTGATGCTGAAATCAATTAACTCACCCGCACTGGCAAGCCTGTGGTCTTGGTGCTTAATGGCATTTTCGGCGTTAGCAATAAATGTCGGCGTGATAGTGCAATCTGCCGTTATGGCCGCAGTGGTGTAAGTTAGCGCATTGAGCGTGCCACCACAGCCTGTAATGGCCTCAAGCGTAAAGCCAGTATCGGCAGTAATGCTAAAGACGGCGCTTTTGCCTGACTCCACTTTTTGACTGCTTGGATCTAAGGCTCCGCCATTTACTGACACACTGCTGGTAATGTATTGCACCGGTGCGGGAGGTTGGACTGGCGGCTGAGTCGGTGGTGTGGTCGTGCCAGCCTCTTCTGAGTCACCACATCCACTAAGCAGTATGGCGATGCACAGCAGTCTAATCCTCATGGGGAGTCCTTGATATTTAGGTGTTTAACATTTGGTTGACATTGTATCTCGTTGCTCCAATTTTCAATAGAATTAATTATGTAATTTTATTGAAAATCATGATGTTATATTTGACGTTCGTCAAAATTCAGGCACAAAAAAACCGGCTTCTGGCCGGTTTTTCAACGTGCCTAGCAATTAGTCTTGCTGTTCACGTGCAATCGCGCGGTAGCCAATATCGGTACGGAAATACACCTCATCCCAGTGGATTTCATCAACCAATTTATAGGCGGCTTTTTGCGCTTCAGTGACAGTGTGACCTAGTGCAGTGGCGCACAATACGCGACCGCCATTGGTAACCACATGGCCGTCTTTCATTTCGGTACCGGCATGGAAGACTTTGGCATCCTGATTACCAAGGCTTAGGCCGTCAATCACATCGCCCTTGCGATACTCATCTGGATAACCGCCAGCGGCTAATACCACGCCAACGGCTGCGCGCTCGTCGTATTCGGCGGTCACTTTATCCAATTCGCCACGGGTGGCGGCTAAACAGAGTTCCACTAAGTCAGACTTTAACCGCATCATGATTGGCTGAGTTTCTGGATCGCCGAAGCGGCAGTTGTACTCCAGTACTTTGGCGCTGCCGTCTGGAGAAATCATCAAGCCAGCATACAAAAAGCCTGTGTAGACATTGCCTTCGGCGGCCATGCCATCCACGGTTGGGCGAATCACGTTGGCCACAGTCCAATCGTGTACCGCTTGAGTCACCACAGGTGCGGGCGAGTAGGCGCCCATACCGCCGGTATTCGGACCATAGTCGCCGTTATCACGGGCCTTATGATCTTGGCTAGTCGCCATTGGCAGAATGTTTTTACCATCGACCATTACGATAAAGCTGGCTTCTTCGCCTTTTAGGAATTCTTCGATGACCACGCGTGAACCCGCATCGCCAAACTTATTGCCCGCGAGCATATCATCAATTGCAGCGTCGGCTTCGGCTTGGTCCTGGGCGATAATCACCCCTTTACCTGCGGCCAGACCGTCGGCTTTGATGACGACAGGGTAGCCAGTGGTGGCCGTTAATTCACGCACAAAGGCTTTGGCGTCACTTATTTCGGTGCAGTTTTTATAACCTGCAGTTGGAATATTGTGGCGGGCTAAGAAGTCCTTGGTGAAGGCCTTTGAACCTTCAAGCTGAGCAGCCGCCTTAGTTGGGCCAAAAATCGGCAGACCTGCGGCGTTGAAGGCATCGACTACGCCTAGTACCAGCGGCGCTTCTGGGCCGACAATGGTCAGTGCGATCTGATTGGTTTTAGCAAAATCTAATAGGGCAGGAATATCCGTTGCGCTGATCGGCAGATTCTCAACATTAGGTTCTAGGGCTGTGCCCGCATTGCCAGGTGCAACATAGACAGTTTCTACTTGAGCCGACTGAGCCGCTTTCCAGGCTAGGGCATGTTCGCGACCGCCACCACCAATAACTAATACTTTCATTGTAAAACTCCCATGAATCGAAATGGATAAGGTCCTAGAATCTAGAATCTAGAATCTAGAATCTAGGACCTAGTGATCAGTGACGGAAGTGGCGCATGCCCGTCATCACCATGGCCATGCCGTGCTCGTCCGCAGCTGCGATGATTTCCGCATCGCGCATTGAGCCACCCGGTTGGATGATGCAGCTAATGCCCGCCGCCGCTGCGGCATCGATACCGTCGCGGAAGGGGAAGAAGGCATCGGATGCCATCACAGAGTTCACCACTTCTAAACCTTCATCGGCGGCCTTGATGCCGGCGATTTTAGCGCTGTAAACGCGGCTCATTTGGCCTGCGCCGACACCGATAGTCATACCGTCTTTGGCATAAACAATCGCGTTAGACTTAACGAACTTAGCGACTTTCCAGCAGAACATTAAGTCTTTCAATTCGCTTGCAGTCGGTTGACGTTTAGTCACGACTTTAATGTCGTCTAAGCCGACCATGCCTTGGTCGCGATCTTGCACTAACAAGCCGCCGTTAACGCGTTTGTAGTCTAAGGTTTGGGTCTTAGTGTTCCACTGGCCGCACTCCAACAGACGTACGTTAGTTTTCTTGGCAACCACGTCGCGGGCCGCTTGGCTCACCACTGGCGCAATAATCACTTCAACGAATTGACGCTCAACGATAGCGCTGGCCGTCGCGGCATCTAACTCACCGTTAAAGGCGATAATGCCACCGAAGGCTGACGTTGGGTCAGTTTGATAGGCGCGATTATAGGCATCGAGCAAGTCTTTACCTAACGCCACACCACAGGGGTTCGCGTGTTTTACGATAACGCAGGCGGGTTCCAAAAATTCTTTTACACACTCAAGGGCGGCATCGGTATCGGCAATGTTGTTGTAAGATAGTGCCTTACCTTGCAGTTGTACCGCAGTCGCGACTGAAGCTTCATCGATCTTAGTGTCGACATAGAAGGCCGCTTTTTGATGGCTGTTTTCGCCATAGCGCAGATCTTGCTTCTTCACTAATTGGGTGTTGAAGGTGCGTGGGAATGGTGAGTCTTCGAAACATTCGTCCGCGCTGTGGGCCGGAACCATAGTGCCGAAGTAGTTGGCGATCATGCCATCGTAACCCGCAGTGTGCTCAAAGGCCGCAATCGCTAAGTCGAAACGCGTCGCATGGGTCGTGCTGCCATTGTTGGCGGCCATTTCTGCTAACACGCGGTTATAGTCGGCCGCATTCACTACGATAGTCACATCTTTATGGTTTTTCGCCGCAGCGCGCACCATAGTGGGGCCGCCAATATCGATATTTTCGATAGCATCTTCTAAGGTGCAACCGGCTTTAGCCACAGTTTCTGCGAAGGGGTAGAGGTTAACCGCAACCAGATCGATGGGGTTGATATTGTTGTCGACCATAACGCTTTCATCAAGACCGCGGCGCGCCAAAATGCCGCCGTGCACTTTAGGGTGCAGCGTCTTAACACGACCGTCCATGATCTCGGGGTGTCCTGTATAGTCAGATACTTCGATAACAGGCACGCCGTTATCCGCTAACAGGCGAGCGGTGCCGCCAGTGGATAACAGCTCCACACCTTGGGCGTGAAGTGCTTTGGCGAACTCGAGAATTCCGGTTTTATCTGAAACGCTTAACAGCGCGCGACGAATGGGTCTGGCATTATTTGCAGCAGTCATTTGGGTACAGGGTCCAGTTATTTTAGTGTCAAGGATCTTTCGGAAAACAGAACAACTTTAATCAGATTCTGCTTTCCAAAAGCCCCTTGGTCCTATTTTTACGTTATTAGCTAACTTTTATCCCTTCATCACGGCGCGCGTATTCTACCGTAAAACGGAATTTACGGGTGTTTTTTCTGCGCGATTTCACAATATTGATATCAGAACAAAGTGGAGTGGTTTTTGAGTGCGGTATAAAGTTAAAAATAGCCCTTGACCTTGGAGTAGGCTCTAAGGTTTATACTCGCTCCATCAGATTAATTGTCAGCTTGGTTGGGGGATTCAACCTCTGCTGCAAAGGATATCACTATGTACCGAATTGGTGAGTTAGCCGATTTATGCGAGGTTAAAGCCGATACGCTCAGATTTTATGAGAAGCACGGCCTGCTCTCGCCCTCGAGTCGAACCGACTCAGGTTATCGCGTGTATACCGATGCCGATGCGGCGCGGCTACGTTTTATTCTGCGGGCGAAGGCCGTAGGTTTTACCTTGAGTGAAATTAGCGAGCTATTGTCTATCGATCTCGATAAATCCAACTGGGCATGTGCCGATGTGAAGGGCATGGTCGATATTAAATTGGCCCAAGTACAGGCCAAAATTGCCGAACTGCGGCATTTTCAAACCAGTTTGCAGAGTCTGTCGGATGCGTGCTGTGGCGGGCCGCGTAGCGCCGAACATTGCTCGATTTTAGAAGCGCTGGAGTCGAGTACCGAACGAGTGCGTGTTGAGCACGACCATGGACAGGACTCCCATTCAGAGCATGCACATATTGCTGCAACAGCGGATAAATCAGGGGATTAATGATGTTACTGAAGAATTTTATCGATCTGTTTTTAGATTCTGCCCCTTGGTTGCTACTAGGGTTGATTCTGGCTGGCTTACTTAAAGTATTCGTGCCTATGGCATGGATGCAAAAACAGCTCGGCGGACATGGTTTTAAAACCGTGGTGAAGGCGGCATTGTTAGGCGCGCCACTGCCTTTATGCTCCTGCGGTGTTATCCCTGCGGCTGTGGGGCTGCGCCGCTCCGGTGCCTCTAAGGCGGCAACGACCTCCTTTTTAGTCTCTACCCCAGAAACTGGGGTTGATTCAGTGACGGTTTCCTATGTCTTGCTTGGGCCTTTTATGGCGATAGTGCGTCCGATTGCGGCGGTAACAAGCGCCATTGTCGCGGGCCTATTGGTTGGCCGTGATGATGACGATGGCAAACCTGCGGTTAAGGCCGAAGCTCAATCGGACAAGGCATTAGATAGCGGTACTCCTGTTGCTTCATGCTGTGCCTCTAAATCCTCGGCGCCAGCGACAGTGGTAAAAGCAGAAACAGTGAAAAGCTGCTGCACATCGACAAAGGCACCTGAGATTACCCCGGTAAAATCATCCTGTTGTGGCAGTGATGGTGCGAAAAAGCCAACGGCTGAGTCAAAAATCAAAATGACGCCTATGGCTACGCCGAGCTTAATGACGGCTTCGCCAAGTGTGATGGCTGCTGGTGGCCAAACTATAGGATCGATTCAAACTATGGGGTCAGTGGCTAAGGTCAACCCTGTTAAGAGCGAAAGCGCGGGTTCATGCTGTGGTAGTCAAACTGCCGAGTCTGAAAAAATACTGGTAGTGAAAAAAGGCGCCTGTTGCGGCAGCACCCATTCGCAAACGAGCGACAAGCCTCAAGACGAGAGCTGCTGTGCGTCGACCCAAGATATGGCGACCGAGTTAAAGTCGGAGTCTGTGATTGCGCGGATTGGGATTGGCCTTAAGTATGCGGCGACGGATCTGGTGCGCGATACTACGCTGTGGCTGTTGGTGGGCTTATTCTTTGCGGCGTTAGTTCAAACCTATGTTCCTGCGGACTTTTTAGCTAAGTGGGGCGATGGGTTGCTAGCCATGCTGGTGATGGTGCTGGTGTCTGTACCTATGTATATCTGCGCGACGGCATCGACGCCGATTGCAGCGGGATTACTGCTCGCGGGTGTGTCTCCTGGTGCCGTGCTGGTGTTTATGATGGCGGGACCCGCCACCAATATCGCCACCTTAGGCGTGGTCACTAAGGAGCTGGGTAAGCGCGCACTCTATGGTTATTTGGGGGGCGTGCTCGGTGTGGCCCTGGTTGCCGGCGCTTTGGTGAATTATCTGGTTGCGGCCTTTGGCTTTGAGGTGATGCCACAGATTGGTGAGCAGCACCAAATGTTGCCCGAGTGGTTAGTGGCAACCTCGGGTATTGTGCTTGCGCTATTAATGGCGAAAGTGGTGTTTGAAAAGATCCCCCGCGGCTGGTTACGTCGCAGCGATTGCTGCTCATAACGATTTGACTCTTAACAAAAAGTCCCCAGTTATGCTGGGGATTTTTTTATTGTTGATTTAACCCTAAGCTTAGTTGGCTTTTTTCACATCGATAAAGGGCAGGGTGCCTGTCGGCAGCATAGTTGTCGGTAGCTTACCGTCCCATTTTTCCGCCTTGGTTAATTCAACTAGGTTTTGATTCTGTGCCAGCGCTTCGGCGCGACTCTTAATCGCAGAGGCTTCGGCATCACCTTTAATGCGAATACTTTCGGCTTCGGCTTTAGCTCGGGCCAATTGCGAGTCGGCCTGTGCCTGTGCTTGGGTGACGGCGATTTGCGCGCTGACGCGCTCTTTTTCTAGGTTTTGCAGTTGGGTCTGCACTTCTACTTCGGCATGCATTCTGTCTTCAACGGACTTTTCATAGGCGTTGGAGAAGTCGATATTTTCAATTTGTACCGAGGTGATTTCTACCGGCCCTTTAACGGATTGGGTAATAGCGTTAGTGACATCGATACCGAATTTTATCCGCTCCTGCACCACTGAAATGGCGTGTCATAACCCATACTTACAGTGTAAATCTTATTGCGAATTGTTCTCACCAAAGCTAGAGTCCCAAAATTATAATTCTTCCATTGCTTTCATACTCTTATCTTTATTTAAAGGATGTAGGACGAGAAAGTACATAGATAAATGGACTCGAATGCTAACGCTTTGTGGTGAGAGGATAACATCCCGTGTTGCAACTTATATTCCTGTTGTCGATGCTTATAGCCTGCTTGTTATTTTATTTGAGCAATAAGCAGCAAAAGTTATTAGTAAGCTCCCTTCCTAAGCGACCTTGGCGGCTACTCGCCTATGGTGTTGCCTTTGCCAGCTTAATCGGTTGGCTCAGTCTATTTACCCTTAGCGCCGCGATTTTTATCTGGTTAGCCCTGTTGATGTTGTTCTCGGGGTTAGTGCCTTTTCTCTCACTTATCGGTCGGAAATAAGTTATGGCGCGTTTAGCTGAACAGGACAAATTGCAACCCGACTGGTGGACTAAGTCACTGGCGGGGTTGATTTTAGGATTTACCTTAGCGCTTGGACTGGTGGGGTTATTTGCTTGGTTTGGCCCGGGCGGCATCGATGCCGATACCAAAGTGCAGTTCAATATGTGGCTGATTGCACCCATCTGGTTATTGATTTTAAGTTTTAGTTTTCTCTTTAAAACCGGGCTAAGGGCAATCGGCTATTTAGGCCTACTCAACGTTTTGACTTATATAGTTTTATATACCTTTAGGTGATAAGGAATGAAAGTTCGCAGTGATGTGTTAAGGGTGTATCAGTCTATTCATATTTGGACTGGGATCATCGCCGGAATCCTATTATTTATCGGCTTCTATGCGGGCTCGCTCACTATGTTTAAGGGGGCGATTGAGGCTTGGTCAATGCCACCCTCTGTGACTTTGCCCCGAGTCTCTGCCGATAAGCTCGATGACTTAGTTTCGCAGGTGCTAGCACAGGATGATAAGGCGAAAATCGGCTTTAGTTTGCACTTGAATGATGAACATCAATCGCCGATGACCTGGTATCAACAGGGCTCGGAGCGGGAACTCAGTATGAGTCACCAGCTTTGGCATGCCAGCCTAGATGAAAATGGGCAGTTACTCACACAGTTAAGTACGCCCAGTGAGTTAGCGGAGCTTATCGATCAATTACACCGCACTGCGGGTATTGCGGGTGAAGTCGGCCACGATCAGGCGGGCGTCTATGTGCTGGGCGTTGCCGCCTTTTTATACTTCTTGGCACTGGTTTCTGGGGTGATTTTTTTACTGCCAACCTTAACCAAAAGCTTTTTCGCGCTGCGTAAAGATAAAGGCGAGAGTCGTTTCTGGCTCGATGCCCATAACTTAGTGGGCATTACCAGCCTGCCATTTCATCTGGTGATAAGCCTAACTGTGATCGTGTTTGCCTTCCATGATCAACTTTACGATGGGCTTAAGCATGCGGTTTATGGTGAAAAACCATTATTTGCTCAACCCGCACCAGACAAAACGCCCTATACACTCGCCGATCTGCCCAAAGTCACTACGGTGTTAGCTAAGGTGCAGGAAATCACTCCCGATTATCAAGTAAATGAAATGACTTTTATGAACTTGGATAATTCCCGTGCGACCCTACGTTTAGGGCTATATAACCCTAATGGTTTTATGCGCGGGCCGGTAACCGATTTCTTATACCTGCATCCCTATAGTCTTAAGGTGTCCAATAGCACGATTGACCAAAGTGACAAGGGGATTTGGGCCAGAACGGTTGCGGTATTCTTTGGGCTGCACTTTGGTAGTTACGGGGGAGATCTTGGTCGCTGGGTGTATTTTCTTTTAGGCTTGAGCGGCGCCTTTTTATTTTACAGTGGTAACTTGCTGTGGCTGGAGAAGCGCCGTAAAAAGCAGTCGAGTGAACAAACCCGTGCCTGTCGTTTAATGGCGAGCGCGACCGTGGGGATTTGTCTTGGATCCGTTGCCGCCTTAGCGGTAAGTATGTTGCTGGGTAAATGGTTATATGCGCATGTTAGCAATATTAACCACATTTACCTGTGGTTGTATTATCTAGTGTTCACCGTGTTGGTGGCCTATGCCTTTTGGCGTGGTGCAGCCAAGGCGGCTCTGCTGATTTTACCTTTGTGTGCCTTGGTCACCTTGGCGATGCCAATGACCTCTTTAGTTGCGGTATTAGCGCCAAGTTTAGGCTTGTGGGCACCTTATTCTGCGGCAACTTTAGGCGTCGATCTGGTGGCCTTAGCCTTTAGTGGGGGATTCTACTATTGCTATAGGCTGACTCGGCAACGGGTATTTTACGGTCCCCAGGATAGTGTTTGGGCTATGCCGACTAAGGCTTTATCGTTGGAGTCAGTACTAACCCGTTAAATATTTGTGTTGGCCGCTTGTTGTTATTGATTTGAATACCCAGCTTAGCTGGGTATTTTTATATTCAACTTAAAGTTGCTAACTATAACTCTTTAGCCATTGATCGAACGCCGATTTAGGTAAAGCTCCGGCTTGCTGCGCGAGGAGTTGTCCTTGCTTGAAAATCATTAGAGTCGGAATGGAGCGAATATTAAATTGGGCCGCCAGCGCTTGTTGTTCCTCGGTATTAATCTTGCCGAAGCGGAATTGGGGTTCCCATATTTTTGCCGCCTCGGTAAAAACAGGTGCAAAGCTTTTGCAGGGGCCGCACCAGCTTGCCCAAAAATCGACCACTAAGGGCAACTCTGACTTATGGGCGTGATTACTAAAATTGGCGCTTGTAAGCTCGATGGGCGCAGCGGCAAACATACTGCGTTTGCATTTACCGCAGGTCGGCTGCTCAGTTAACCGCTCGTTGGGCACGCGGTTTAAGGTGTCACAGTGGGGGCAAGCGATAATCATAATCTAGCTCCTAAGCTCGAGGGATAATCTCAATATGGGGATGAATAGGTGGAATTTAAAGGAGGATAGGCGCAAGTGAGCTAGTTCTTGGCCACAAAATCCCCTACACACGCCGACAAGTTGACCTACCGATGCTAGAATAGACGCTTTGATAAGTCACTTGTATTAAGTGAAGGGTAAGAGATTAATTAAATGACTGAATTAGAAGTAATAGATCTGGTTGTCGGTGAAGGGAAAGCAGCCGTAAAGGGCGCTTTGATCACCACCCAATACCGCGGCTTTTTGCAGGATGGTACCCAATTTGATTCCTCCTATGACCGTGGTCAGGCATTTCAATGTGTGATTGGCACTGGCCGAGTGATTAAAGGCTGGGATCAAGGCATTATGGGGATGAAAGTCGGCGGTAAGCGTAAGTTGTTAGTGCCTGCTCACTTAGCCTACGGTGAGCGCCAAGTGGGTGCTCATATCAAACCTAATTCGGATCTGACCTTTGAAATTGAATTATTAGAAGTGCTGACCAGAGACTAATTAAGGAAAAATATTTTTCGTGACTTCGGATACCGCAGCGGAACAGATTAAACAGCTTCAGGCTGAAATCGCTCAGCTAAAACGGGAAAACGCTAATTTAACGGCGTTGAATCGTCGTGCCGAAGAAAAACTGTTTGCCGCCCTCGATGGTAATGGCCTGTGTCTGTGGGAACAGCATATTCCCAGTGGGAATTTGACCATATTTAATATGCGCTGGGGCGAATTATTAGGTTTCAGCCGTGAAGAACTGGCAGCGCATATCGATAGCTGGAAAAGTAAATTACACCCAGAGGATAAAGAGTGGGTGATCAAAGCCTTTGAAGATCATGTCAGTGGTAAAGCCGATTACTATCAGGTGGTACACCGAATGCTGCACAAAGATGGCAGCATCACTTGGGTGTCCGACCGGGGGCGTATCGTTGAACGTCTTGCCGACGGCACGCCGCTGCGAATGATGGGCAGCCATATCGATATTACCCAAGAAAAACGCTATGAAATGGATTTAGCCCGCTTAGCCCACAGTGATCCTTTAACGAATTTGATGAATCGCCAAGCCATAGCCAAGGCATTCGATGACTCCTTGCGTTCGGGTATCCACGGGGCATTACTCTTTATCGATCTGGATGGTTTTAAAGCCTTAAATGATCATTACGGCCATAAGTTTGGCGACAGTTTGTTGATGCATGTGGCGCATACTTTAGTGTCTCACTCGGGTGAGCAAGCGAAGATCGCTCGGCTAGGTGGTGATGAATTTGTGATTTTACTACTATCATCCGAGACAGAATCTTTAGCTATGCTCGCCCAGTCCTTACTCGATGTGTATCGACAAAAATTTCTACTAGAAGGCTGTGAAGTGGAAATAGGTTTGAGCATTGGTATCGATATTTTTGGCGATGACGATAGTTTCGCCGAAAGTTGCGATCGCGCCGATGCCGCCATGTATCTGGTGAAACACCAAGGAAAACATGGGTATTGCTTCTATCAGCCCCCCAAATAAAAAACCACCTCGCGGTGGTTTTTTGTCCTAAATAGCCATTCCAAATGATAGGAGCAACTATTTAGCCTGTTACCTGTGATGCGCCGTCTTATGGTGTCACTAGTTCAAATCGTGGATGACAGCTTACACATAAGTTTTCAGATTTCTTATGTACGTGGTGGCATTTAGCACAATCTGTCTCAGTAGCGAAGTGACGGTTGTTATGGGGATTTGTTGGTTTCACGTCTGCTGTTTTTGCCGCGAGCTTTTCTGTGTTGTGGCATTGCACACATTTAAGCATGGGCACAGCTTGACGTTCTCCAGAGCCATGGCAACTGGCGCATTTTACCCCTTTCGATGCATGGGTTTGATCGAGTAGAACAGTGTCTTTTGCTAACGCGCTGCCAGCGAAAATACTCAAGACAAGAGAAAGCATAATTGTTAAGTTCTTCATTGTGTTATTCCATTGTTCATTTAACTGGATGCCCAAATATGAAGCCTCCATTTTTGATGACTTTGCGCGCTATAGTTTGGCGACGTATTTGCCGGCTAAGTAACCGAAGGTGTAACAACGGCCTAGGGACAAGCCGAATACGGTCAATGGATAGTCAACGCCACCATAGAAACCGGCTCCAAGGTTGCCGACAATGAATAAACCCGGAATTTCTTTACCATCGGCATCGAGTACTTGATGGTTTTCGTTAACGAGAATACCTGAACATAGAGTCGATATTCGCATGCGACGGTGGATCCCGTAGAATGGAGGCTTGAGTACTGGCACCATCTTGCTCGCCGGTTTGCCGAAGTCCTCATCTTTGCCTTTTTTGCATAACTCGTTGTAACGGTTAACGTTAGCTACAAAGGTTTTTGGATCGCATTCCAGTTTCACTGCCAATTCTTCTAAGGTGTTAGCTGAATAGGTATTGATCAAAGAAGGGTAGACGCCCTTTTTCTCGCCTGGCTCTTCAGGCATATAGACTTTCATTTCTTCTGGAGAATAGAGGTGGCCAGGCCAATCTTTGGCTTGCGTCATATAGTCTGAATCAAATACTTGGGAGTAATGACCAGCGTTCTGCTCATCTTTCAAGTAGTTATTCATCAGAGACATCTCGACCTTTTCATTCACAAAGCGCTCACCTTTACGGTTTACGGCTAGGAATGGCATGTCGCACATTGAGGCAGGACCCGCATCGAAGTCATGGAGCATTTTTGTGTGGCCAACGGGTTCGATCACGCCACCCGCCCAATAGGCCATGGCAAAACCATCACCAGTGCGGTCCATTTGCTTACGTTCAAAGTTTTTCAGTTCGGGGATGAAGAAGTCACACATGGCTTTGTTATTTTGATAGTCACCGGAAGACAGGATGACACCTTTCTTAGCCATGTATTTGTGGTACTTACCATCACGAGTCTGGGCAATGACCCCAATCACTTTTCCTGATTCGTCTTGGATTAACTGTTGTGCAGGCGTGTTAAAGAAGAATTTTACGCCTGCTTTTTCAGCAGTCTTAGCTAAAGCGCGAATGCCATCACCCGTAGTGTAGGGTTTAGGGCCGCAGAATGAGGTCACAAAATTTAAACGATCACCTTCATCTGCAATACCGCGAATACCATGTTGCGGTTGAGTTCCTTGGTCAACAATCTGACCGCCACCCTGTTTAACGCGGTCAATAACCCAAGTCACAGCTTCACCGGAGTTGTAGGCCCATTGTCTTAGCAAACCAGGGTGTGAACGATGGGCATTGTCCGCCATTAAACGGCTAACTAACGCTTCGATTGCCGATTTGTCGCTATTTTTTAGATCAATCCCTGAACCTGTATTGCCTTGGGATACGGGAATAGCTTGCTTTTGCAAACAAGCAACGCTTGCGCCGCTTTCTCTGGCGGAGAGAGCCGCTGGCACGCCCGAAGCGCCAGCACCGACAACGACAACATCAAAGGTTTGGGTTGTCGCAATATCTTTATCAGCAATAGGTTTTGGCTTAGGTAGAAAACCTAAGGTTGCGCCACCAATCTCACCATATTCAGTGCCAACCTGAAGTGGCGCTGCACTAGCAGCACCCATACCAAGACTGGCGAAGGCTAAGCCACCGCTGCCTACCGCTGCTCGCGTCAGGAAAGTTCTTCGAGATATACCATTTTGCAGGACGCTAGCAGTGTATTGATCAATTTCTTTCGATTCTTTACTCATTTAATACTCCTTTGGCCCTCATTGCTAAAGAGGTTCCCCTATAGCAACGACACTGGATCTATGTATAACCACATATGTTTGCTTGCTTTAAAAACGTAAAATGCAGTTGTGCGAAAGTGATTAAATTTCACCTCATTAACAACATACCTTTAAATGTATGACATATGACAATAAACCAAAAGGAGTATTAATAACATCTTTGCAGTGCTTCACAAAACGCTGGAGTTTTGAGCGATAAATATGATTATTTTTGGGGAAATTATCTAATGTAAGCTTTTATTGACTAAGTGACTTTATAAGTATTGGGAATATTAAACTTTAGTTTTTATTATGTTTTACTTTAAATGAACATAGATTTTATTGGCATATTTATAGGGGGACATTATAAATAAGAAGCCTAGCTTTAAATAATGCCACCCCAATCTTGTTGGGGTGGCATTAGGGCTGCGATGTCTTGGTTATTATTCAGGTGTTACACAGGTAAAATTGGCGGCATCTTCAATACTACCTATACCATTATATTTTGCGAATTGGGGATATGGGCAGAGGATCCTCGTTCTGCTTTTTGACCAATCATTGGGTAATTCGGTATTTTCAGGGCGCACGGAGGCCGTGATATTTTGTGGTTCTACACCTTTTTCAACCCAGTCAACCAATGCGCGGACCATGTTAAACTTATCTGTGGTAGGACCCTTGCCGCAATGATTCATCCCTGGGATTAAGAACAAGCGGGCGAAGTTTTCGGCGTGCCCAGCATTGGCATCTCCTAATTCCTGATACCAGTTCACTGTATCATTGACTGAAAATACGGGGTCCGATGTTCCGTGAAATACCATCATCTTTGCGCCGCGATTTTTTAAGACAGAAAGATCCGTTGGATGGGGAGGCGTCATAAAATCGATACCCGATTCGGAGTAAATCGAATCCGTGGCATAGATCCTTTGGGCGTCCTCATCCATGCTAAATGATTGCACAAATTCCAAACTGGATTGTTCAGTTCCACCATTAAAGGGCGTGGGTGGTGAACTAAAGATAAAACCCACGGCGCCGGGATCTCGATTTAGCGCCATAAAATATTCCCATTCGGACCAACCCGATGCACCGATACCCGCATCGTATGGGAAGTCAGTATAAATGGCTTCACCTGTCTTACTGTTATGGGGTCCTGCCATAATATTGCCTAGAACCTGCTTTTGCTCTGGGGTTAAGCAGGTATTGTCTCTGCCACTTGAACAGGTTGGAACATCACGTTCAAGGTCAAATGACTTCTGACAGGAGTAAGTGTCGGCAATCATGCCATCGCTCACGCCGTCAAGGGCATCACACTGCTCGAGGACTTTTTGGGAAACGAGGGAAAATTCTTCGGGGGTAATGGCGGTTTGTAGTGTGGCTAAAATATCAGCACTATCAAATTCAACGAGTTTTGCATATTGCTGAACGCCATACATTTGCGCTACTGCAGCTTTGGGTAGGTTAAATCCGGGGTTACCTACCAGAAAGCCATCGTACATATCGGCAAAACGACTGGCCGCGACCATAGTGTGTCTGCCACCGTTAGAACAACCGGCAAAATATGATCTATCGGGTTGTTTGCCATAGGCTTTTTCTATCAGACTTTTCGCCATAGGCGTTAACTCGGCCACTCCGTTGTAGCCGTAGTCTTGCCTTGCTTGGGGGTCTAAGCCAAAAAATGGCGTTGGCGCTGGATGCCCCATATCAGAACTAATAACCGCGAATCCTTCATTCAGGGCGGCGGAATCTGGACCAGCGGAAAATACGATTCGACCTACAGCCTTAGCTACCGAACCATCGAGGCCGCCGTTGGCTTGATAATAGAATCGTCCATTCCAGTTAGTGGGTAAACGCATTTCAAAGCCGATAGCATAGCGAGTCTCTCCCGCAATGCCAGTGCCTATCCTTTCGTTCATATAGCCGGTTACTAAACAATGTTCTGGGGCACGGTAATGTTCAGTTGCGCTATAGGCAACATTTCCAGCAGAAACTAATTGTGAGTCAGTTATTACCGTGTTTTTAAAACTATATTGTGAGGCTATTTCATTACATATATTTAATGTGCCAGATTTCGCTGGAGTTAATTGTGGTAATGAGGCTTCTGAGTCATCGTTATTTCCGCATCCACTAAGTAAGATACAGAAAATGGCCATGGCTGGGATAATTAAGAAATTCTTTTGTTCCATTTTTAATCTCAATAATTAAATCAACGTATATTTGCCGCAACTTTTAATTGGAGATGAGTATTTTGCGGTATAAAAACCGGGTGTATCTAACAAAGCTGATACACCCGCATTAAGTTTTGGTGCAGGGGAGTTGAAACGGATGAAACTATTTACCTAAAACAAATTTGTAAGTGACATATAAACGTAGATCGTCAAGATCTTCACCTTGATCAACATCGACCATGGCATAACGCGCCCTAAGTCCTAGGCCTGATAACGTACCGGAAAACTTATAGGTGATTGAAAAGTCTGTTTCGTTAAAATCTTTTGCGGCACCAGTTGGAACTTCGTACTGTCCATAAAAGGCATAGGCTTCTAACCCGTTCAGGCCCAGTTTCTCAAAGTCATAGGCAAGTCTTAATGCATTGACTTCTTCCTCGCCCCGTGCCGATTGATATACCTGTTGAATGACCACTTTATCATCGCCCCATGGGGTAAGCAGTGTGTCATCGCCTGTCTTAGCATACAAATAGGTGATATCAGCACCGGCAAGTTTGGCACCTAAATGGAAACCATATTGGTAGGTATCGAGCGGACCGCCCGTTTCATCACCCGTTGCTTGCTGAGTTAAATAGGAAGGTGTTAGGTACAGATTAGTTGCACCCACATCGGTGGATAGTTTCACCTTGGCATAGGTTTGGTTGAAGACATCTTCCATGCGGTAGTGCCATAGATTGACTTCAGTTTTGACTGTCTCAAAGGGCAATAGATACTTTGCTCCTAGGGCATAAACAGGATTATCCGCTACATCGGCGATAACGCCTGCCCTTGCTAGCTCGCTTTGTACGGCTTCTTTAACGGATACAAAGCTGTTATCGGACCATCCCATAGAATCGGTAATATATAGGGCAGAAAGGGTAAGGTTATCAATGCTCTTGTTCTCTGCAGAAAAACCGCGGAACGTCCGTGGGATAGCGCGAATATCATGGGGATTCATCATAGGGGTGCGCAGTTCCTGTGCGCCGAGCTTGAATTTAGTATTCCACCAATCGCCTTGGACAAAATATTCTTGTAAGCGGTTAACATCGTCATGGTCACCGTTGGCGTCGCGAGCGACTAAACCATAAACATCATCTGAGTCGTTGATCCAAATCGGATTTGCAGAAGCGAAGCTAGTGCCAAAACTAATACCGTTTACTTTTGCGGTATTGTAGTAAAACAGGCCACCAAATGAGGTGTCATGTTTGGTGTTCGTCGTATTATCAAAGTCACGGGTAAAATCGAATAGCCGTAATTCACCCTTTAGTGTCCCTTGGCTAAACATTTGATCAATGTTGGTATCTGCAATGGCTGGGATGCTTAACACCGATAGCACAAGTAAAGATAAATAAGATCTGTTCATCATCATTTTCCTTATTTTTGTTTGTCCCGATCGGAATGGTCCGAGCGAGTTAAAAGGTTATCGTTAACCTCTTTAGGTGAAATGTATGATGTATAACCTTTGCTCGCAATGGAGTAAGAATGAATATGAGAAACGAGTTACGAAATTCGTACAGATGTTACATTGATCAACAAAGATGAAGATTTTTTAATCACTAATGTAGGAAATGCGGGAGTACTTTTGCCGAATTATCTGAGTCTTATGGTAGAATGGCACCACTGAGTCTATCCGAGATTATAAATTGCATATCTTCAAGCCTATTAAGCAGATAAAAGCTTCGAGTGAAGTTGGCCAGCAATTGAAAAATGCTATTTTAGGGGGCGACTATAAGGCGGGTGATAAGTTGCCCTCCGAGCGTGAATTAATCGAGCTATTTCAAGTTAGCCGTACTGTGGTTCGGGAGGCGATTAAGAGTCTCGAAGCGGGTGGGTTAGTTGAAATTCGTCAAGGGGCGACGGGTGGTGCATTTGTTAAGCATTTGACCTTTGAGCGTTTAAGTGATGCCTGCCACGACTTATTTATGATGGGAAAACTCTCTCTACCTGAGCTGTGTCAGGCACGAATGTTGATTGAGCCCCAAGTGGCGCGGATGGCGGCCAAAAATTGCACTCCAGAGCAAGCGAAAGCCTTACAAGAGGCCAATAGCCATGAAAGTGATACCTATGATTATCCGGATACCGTCATTTTACGATCTCAGGTGCATTATTTGCTGGCGGAAATGTCGGGTAATCGTTTTCTAGAAGCGATCGTAAAATCCTTGTTGGTTTTATTAAGTAATCAAACGACTAAATTCCAGCCACCGACAGATGAAATTCACCCTTTAGGCTTGCACGATGTCATTGTCGAAGCGGTTATCGCCAAAGATGAGGCGAAAGCTGAAGCCGAAATGTTGGCACATCTGCAAGATTTTAATCAACGCTTAGCTGAAATTGAGCGTAAGTATATGCTTAAAAAGGCTTAAGTGAGTGCTGACAAAGCGCTTAATGCTTTAGCAAGCACCAGCGTAAATGATTAAATACCCGTCTAAATGGACGGGTATTTTTGTATCCTGGGGATTAAGGAAAAGTAGCGCAGCCCCACAGTTCGACCGCTGCATCTTGCTTGTTAGGTGCGCCAATCCAATGGTCCATGGCTTGGCATTGCACCTTGCCAGAAGGCTGCGCGAAACAAATATCAAAATCCCCCGCTTCGGGTGTGCGGCCTAAGCGTAATTTAGGCAGCGTTGGGAGCTTAGGCCGATAATGCCAGCTGCCATTGTTAAACACCGCATCATCTGGGATTTCCATTCCCGCACCAGTCCCTTTAACTCTCGCCTCGACTAACACTAAGCCTTGGGGCGTGATGTTATAGTCCTCCTCCCAGCGGATTTTTTCTATGCTGTGGTTCCATGACAAGGTGAAGTGGTCTGTGGGCACTTGCGCCCACAGTGTGCCCGCTAGGCCTAAACATAGACCTAGCATTTGTTGACTCCCATCCAGATATTAATAACAGATAATTCCAAGGCTTATCCCTGCTCGGCAAGGCGCTTAAGTTTACGCGCCCGCCAACTGTGCTGCAGGATAAACAACAGCGCGAGTCCAAAGCCGATTTCATCGCTGAGCGGCGTGGCAAGGATTAAACTTGCTCCGGCGAGGAAACCCATCAATCTTTCCCACCAATAGAGTTTTTGCAGCAGATAACCCGTAAATATCACCCCCCAGATCCCAATGCCCACAGTCGCCTTCAGCACCACAAAACCGATAGCCAACCAGCTATCGCTTTGTAGCATTAATGCGGGATCGTAAACCGCCATAAAAGGAATAACAAAGCCGGCAATAGCGATACGAATCGCCCATAGGCTAATTTTAAGTCCTGACTCCTTGGCAATCGGGGCGGCGGCAAAGCAGGCCAAGGCTACGGGCGGGGTGAGATCGGCCATGATGCCAAAATAGAACACAAACATATGGGACACTATCAAGGGCACGCCTAAGTCGAGCAATGCGGGGGCGGCAATTGAACTGGTGATAATGTAGTTTGGAATAGTCGGGATCCCCATACCCAATACCAGACAAGTGAGCATAGTTAACACTAAGGAGAGAAACAGATTATCTTGCCCTACCGCCAGAATGTAGCTGGCAAAGGTTGAGGCGATACCCGTCAGTGACACTATGCCGATAATTATTCCGACTAAGGCACAAGCTATCCCCACGGGGACGGCGTGACGCGCACCTTCCACCAAAGCATGTAAGCAGATTATCAGGGTATCTTTGCCGCCCTTAATAAACCAACATACCGCCACCAATAGGGCAATCACAGCAAATACCACCGCAATCCCTAATTGGAAGAAACCCGCACATAGCACACCTAAGGCTATCCAAAAGGCAAAACGCAGCGCATTCGATGGCAGTCTCAAGACGATGGCGGAGCCTAGGATAACGATTGAAGTCAGTGCTAAGCCGACCATGCCAGAAAAGAGTGGCGTTCTGCCGGAAAAAAGCAGGTAGATCAAAATAAACAAGGGGATAAGTAGATACCAACGTTCCTTAATCGCGGCCCAGGGATCGGGACATTGATCCTTAGGTAGGCCGCACAGATTGGCGCGCTTAGCCTCTAAATGTACCATCCAGAATACGGAGCAGAAATACAGTAAGGCAGGGATCAGTGCCGCTTTAGCGATTTCAATAAAAGGCACGTTAATGGTTTCGGCCATAATAAAAGCCACCGCGCCCATAATGGGGGGCATGATTTGGCTGCCCATACTCGAGGTTGCTTCCACCCCGCCGGCAAAGGCGGGGCGATAACCGAAGCGTTTCATCAAGGGAATGGTAAATTGCCCCGTGGTGACTACGTTGGCAACTCCCGAGCCCGTGATAGTCCCCATCATTGCCGAAGAAACCACGGCGACTTTGGCTGGGCCACCCAGCTTGTGGCCGAATAATCCCATCGCAAAATCGGTGAAGAGACGGATCATCCCCGCCTGTTCTAAAAAGGCACCAAAGAGAATAAATAGGAAGATGTAAGTTGCCGACACATAGGTCGGAGTACCATAGAGTCCTTCGGTGCCAAAGGATAGCTGATTGATAATCTGATCAATCCCATAGCCGCGGTGCATTAGCTCACCGGGTAGATATTGGCCGAACAAACCGTAGGCCAAGAAGAGGCTACAGATAATGGGCAGCGCCCAACCCATGACTCGCCGAGCAGCTTCAAACACTAATATAATCAGGATGATACCAATCACCATATCGGCATCGGTCAATTCACCCGAGCGCTGGATCAGATCGGCTTCAAAAATCCATTGATAGGCCGCAGTGGCGATCCCCGCAAGGCCGAGTACCCAAGCCAAAGGTTGCCAAGGTCTGGATTTACCCACTGCCGGATAACTCAGAAAAACCACTAACAGGAGGAATCCCACATGGGTGGCACGCAGCACCTGAGTCGAAACAGGGTGAAAGGCGGCGGTAATAATCTGAAAAATAGAGAAAACTAAGGCGGTATAAAATAGTGCCTTGGGCCAGTCGCTAGGCTTAGCACTAAGGCCTTGCTCGGAATCGCTCATATTATGCCTCACAGCATTAGACTACAGAGGGCGACATAGCACTCGAGCCTTAGTGTTAACTTATCGCTCAAGTGCTTAAGTGGAACATTGGTCGCACAGGTTTAGATGAAAGGCTTAGAGTGCGCCTACTTCTTTGAAATAACGCTCCGCACCAGGGTGAAGCGGTGCAGGTAGCTTTTTAGTCGCGTTATCTAAGCTAATAGCCTTGGCGGCCGAATGAGCGTTACCTAGACGCTCTAGGTTTTCAAACATGATTTTTGCCATTTGATAGGCGAGATCATCGGAGACGCCGCTTTGGGTGACGAAGATGTTTTGAATAGCAACCGTGGATACATCCGCCGTTTGGCCTTCATAGGTGGCAGCAGGAATAACGCCGTATTGATAGGCGGGATTATTGATTTTGAGGATGACATCTTCGGGGACCTCGACAAAGTTAATCGGCATGGTCGCCGCCAAATCGCGGATGGCAGCCATACCGAGGCCGGAAGATTGTAAGGTTGCATCTAACTGACGATTTTTAATTAACTCAACGGATTCGGCATAGGGTAAAAACTCCACTTTACCCATATCTTCGTAGCTTAATCCCGCCGCCTTGAAAATGGCTCTGGCGTTGAGTTCAGTGCCCGATTTAGGCGCTCCCACAGAGATACGTTTACCTTTTAAATCGGCTAAGGTTTTGATACCAGACTCTTTATTGGCCACGATTTGAATATAATTGGGGTAAGCGGCGGCAATCACACGGATTTTGTCCAATGGCTTTTTAAAGCCTGCATCGACATCTCCTTGATAGGCCGCGGCAACGGAATCACCTAGGGCTAAGGCTAATTCACCACGACCAGCCTGTAGCAGGTTAAGGTTTTCAACCGAAGCCTTAGTCGCTTGAACTGAGGTTTTGGCCCCTTCAATGCCTGTACCGTAGAGTTGGGATAGGGCAACACCTATGGGGTAATAAACACCGCTGGTGCCACCGGTAAGAATATTAATAAATGCGGGTGCGGCTGCCATAGTGGCTGCGCTGAGTGAGAGTGTCAGTGCGGTACCGACGGCGATAAAACGTTTGTTAATTTTCATACTGAAATATCCTTATTTTTTATTGTGTTATATAGGGCTATTAACATCGACTCTGTTGACTGCTGACTTTAGTATCACTACTTATATACCCAAAACTGCTCAAAATACAGGCTTTAGATGCAGTTTTATACCTTAGCAAAAGGTCCAGAGAATGTAGATTTAGCTTTAGTCTAGGTGACATTTTAAGATGTAGGAGATTTTAGATTGTAATTGTTTAAAAACAATAAATTACAATTATTTTGGCGCAAGTGTTAAACGGGCATTTTTTGAGAAGGACTGAGCCACTACAACTGAGGTGGATAATAAAAAGGGCTAACCTAAGTTAACCCTCTATTGATGTCGAATGCGCAACTTAACGTGGCACAACACTATTTAGTGTTTTCTAAGAAACCCTTAGAAGCATTTTTAGCGTGTTTTGCTGCTCTTTTTTCTTTTGCAGACATTAACGGCTTCTTCTTAGTCTCTTTGCGGTTTTTTTGCTCTTTACTCATAGCTAACTCCATGTACTTTGTGGTTGTTCATCAGGCTAATCATGTAAGCCATACGCGTGAAACCCGTTCCATGATGTCCTGATTAAAGCGAAACGTTTAAACTCGAATTACACCATTTTTAAATCACAACTATTTAAAACGATAGGTAATTTATTTGAATTTGTTTGCCTCTCTGAGCTGTACTCGCAAAATAATCTTATCACCGAAATCCGTGGCGAGATCTATCCTCCACTTAGAATAATTCATGCTATGGGTAGTGCTAAACTGTCTATAAAATATGCTATCCAGCGCACAGTTTTTACCATCAAGCCTGCGTAGGCGTATAACAATGCCTATCTGCGGGTTGATTTACCTAATATTCCCCCTAGGAGCCCCCGAAGAATTTGTTTTCCCAATTGATTACCCACGGTACGTGCCGCCTGTTTAGACAGTGTTTCGGCTAAACCTTGGCGGCGTTTATTACCGAAGATTAGCTCGCTAAACCAACCCTGCTCTTCTGTTTTAGGACCCGCTTGAGCGGCATTTTCTGAGGACGTTGATGGTTCGGGCTCACTATTAGATCGCCTGTTGTGGAGTAATTCATAGGCCGATTCGCGGTTGATTAAATGGTCATATTTGCCACCAATAGGGCCTTGTGCCCGAACTTGTTGCAGCTCATCGATCAATGCGGGTCCCATACGGCAGCGGGGTGGGGCGATGAGCGCGCGTTCTACCATACTAGGCACTCCTTTATCGGCCAGCATGGAGACTAAGGCTTCGCCCACCGCCAGTTGGGATATCACATCTGTAACGACTAGCTTAGGGTTGGGTACAAAGGTTTCGGCCGCGGTGTTAACGGCTTTTTGATCCCTTGGGGTGTAAGCCCTAAGGGCGTGCTGAATACGATTGCCGAGTTGCCCGAGGATTTCATTGGGAACATCATCTGGAAATTGTGAGCAAAAATAAACGCCAACGCCCTTGGAGCGGATAAGCCGCATAATTTGTTCAACCCGTTTTAATAGGCTTGGCGGGTACCCTTCAAACAGTAGATGTGCCTCATCGATAAAAAAGATCAGTTTAGGTTTGTCGAGATCGCCGACCTCTGGCAGATTTTCAAATAACTCTGATAACAACCAGAGTAGAAAACTTGAATATAATCTTGGCGTTAAAATAAGTTTATTGGCGGCGAGTAAATTGATGATGCCACGCCCCTGCAAATTAGTACGCATCAAATCTTCGAGTTGTAATGCGGGTTCGCCGAAAAAGTCTTTACCGCCATCGCGCTCTAACCCGAGCACAGCTCGTTGAATGGCGGCGAGGGATTGGGCGCTGATAAGGCCATATTTGGCGGAGATTTCTTTACGCTCATCGGCGACTAAGTTGAGCATGGCCCGCAGATCGTCGAGATCGAGCAACAACAATCCTTGGTCGTCAGCCAGTTGAAAGACAATATCTAAAATGCCGCTTGGGGTGTCATTAAGCTCGAGAATGCGGCCAAGCAAGGTGGGACCCATTTCACTGACGGTTGTGCGTAAGGGGTGTCCTTGCTCTCCCGCTAAATCCCAGAAAAACACCGGATTGGCCTCGGTTTGATAGTCCTCAATCCCGATTTCGGCCGCCCGCTGGAATAGCTTGTCGTTTGGCATATTTAAGATTTAAGTGAACCTGTTGCTCACCTTTCCCTAGGAGTAGAGTATTCAAGCGCAGTCCTTATCTTAATTTAACAATTCAAGAATCGGTCGTGTGTGGATAGCAAATCATCATCCAGTGTTTGTCTTTAAAAAATCTCTGTCAACATTGTTAAGTGCTGCATTGATACGGCTAAGATAAAGCCAGCCAATGCTAGCTTGGCTAAGTGTAGCTATTTTGTTGCATTTGTTGAGGCACTGAAGATGAAAACGCCATTGATTATGTGAGTCTTATCCGCATCATTACTCATATCTGCCTGTGCAGAGTTAGTCTGCTCCGCAAGGACGGATGTCGATCCCTATGGGCCAATGCTAGATAAACAGCGCTGTGTGGCCGAGGCGGATAAACAGTTAGCCGTGGATGAAAAAGCTAAAAAGGCGACAGAGGAACACAGGGCGGTATCGGTCAGTTTTTTATTGGGCTTGCCATGATGTGTGCAGGATTTTATCTGCTACTCAATGCGATACAGGTAAGCTCCAGTTTTGGACTGGGCTATGGACTCTACCGCATGAATGCCTTTGGGCAGGGATTTTCTATCATCACGGGTATGGTAATGTTGCCCTTTATCCTAGGGGTTATGATGGTGTTTTTCGATGCCAAGACTAATAGTGACCATAACCATTTTCATTTGCTAAATGGTTATGGATGAATTTATCGCCACGGCTAGTTTAAGTGAATTGAATTAGCTTATTTCCAGTTGATCATGTCGATCAAAGGTGTTGCATCGACATTGCTACCAGGAAGTTTAACGAATGCTTCAACTTGAGTTTGATACTCAGGCTTGATGTGTTCTTGTATCCAGTATTGGGCTCTTGTGAGAGCGCTACCCTGCAGACCAAAAAGGCGTTGTGGGTTTCCTGTTGTGGATTGTTGAAAAAAATCACCGCTTGTGGCTTCAATCATGCTAAGTAAAATGGAGTAGTTATCGTGGTTTTGGTCGGCGAGTGGATCCCCGTTGAATATCGCATTGGTCAAATGGGCTGTGGTGTATTCTGGCGTGCAGATAATGCCATCTTCGCCATCGTTATAATCCGCTGCGAACAGATTTTCCACATCAATATGACGTACATGGGTGCCTTTATAGGTTAGATTTGCAGGTTTGATATCGTGTAGAAAGATATTCTCGTTATGCAAGGAGGATAAATCCTCTAAGAGAGATTTAAAGTGAATTAAGGGGATCTTATCCCCTTGCTCAATTAATTGCGCTACTTCTATACCACCATTATGGGCAATCATGGTTGAATCGTTAACATAAAGGGCGGGACAAATCGAAGGATGGTGTTTAAGCTGATCCATCATCAACAGGTTGTACTGACTCTTATCTATATCAAGTGTGTCATTATAAATATGTAGTTGCACAAATTGACTGTCTTGGCGTACAAGTTGTTTGAAATTTCCTTTTCCTGCCGGTTGAAACTTAGCAGGTGTTCTTGCGACTAATTCATCTTGAGCATTATAAAAATAACTACAGCCCGCCTTAGCATTGGTGAGTGATTTAATGCCGACAGTGTTGATCTCTGCACCCGCTTTTTGTTGTTGATAAGAGTGATATTTCTGTTGTATGAGCTTAGCTGCTTTGATCCTCATTAGCTGGGGAGCATTCATCACTGTATGCACATCCGCGAGTGAACTTATCATTTTCTCAGGTGTTTCTTTCCCTTGGTGCTGGTAAATTCTCAGGACATTGAGCGTATTGGGTATGGCGGCGAATTGGCTATAGGCTTTATAGTTGGGGAAATTGGAATGAATACGCATGATGATCTCACTAAATTAATGGATATGATTAACCTAACGTAAATATGTTTCTAATAGTTAATGATAAATAATGAATATTCAGCAGCTATGGCCATTATTTCTTCGTATTTATAATGATTTCTGCTCATTTTTGATAAGTGACATTTATGACAGTTACCACTTTTAATCAGAATATTTCAAACAAAGTCTAGTGTGTGTGGCGGTCACTGTTTTATATAGTTGTTAAGAGTAAATAATGACTCATTCACAGTGATGACACTAGTGAACATATGACCATAGGAGTACCGGATGCCAATTTCCAAACCCACTATCAATCCACCCTCGTTCGATATCAAGAGTGAAGACGTCAGTATCGCCGCCGCAGATAAACTCGAGATTAAGCAGGTGAGCCATAGGCCTAGTATAAAAAAGCGCTTATTATCTCTGTTGAAATCTATCCGTCTCAAACCTCGCTCGAAGAATGACAAAAAAATGTCGGTTGCAAATAAGCCACCTCAGTTAGCCAAACCAGCTCAAGTTGCAGCAATGGCAGTTAAAGCACCGGGGCAAAACGTGGATCCCAATTCGGCATTATTGCAAGCGATTCGTAACGGAGTTGACTTGAGACCGGTAACGGTAGATCAGAAAGTACGACCTGTGACGATCAATTCCGATAGACCATTTTTGCAAGAGATCGCAAACAGCCCGGTATTGAAAAAAATCCAAGACGCTCGAGTGGGTTTATCCAGCCAAAGCGCAGTCCCAGTCACGGTGCAGGCAGAGATACAGCCTCAGGCAACATTAGCTGTGACAAGTGATACATTACCCCCCCCACCTCCACCTCCTCCTTTGCCGTCACTGGTTCAGAATCAGCCTGTTAATGTGATGGCTGGTATGACCGCACAGTCAGATGCAGGAAAGAATGCTTTACTAAATGCGATTACAGGTTTCAATAAAAGCAATCTTAAAAAAGCAACGGTTGAGAATAAAACTGCTGAGTCTCAGGTCCCTGCAGCGAAACAAGAGCTGGTGGATGCGCTTTACTCCGATGAATTATTGAAAACGGCACCCGGTATGGACGGGGCGGTTCGAGCAGAACTCTGTGCACAAATGAGTGATCATATTGTGAGTGCGATGGAGGTTGATTGGGAAAAGATGTTACTCGATCAGTATGGCAGCTATAAGGATATCTCTACCTTAGAGACGGCGATGAAGGGGCAAGCTGAATCTATTGCTAGTTATTGGGCTGAAGTAAAACGCTTTCCCGACCTATGGAAACAAGCCGATGTTGTGTCAGATCAGCCATCTCAGGCTGAACGAAAAGGTGTTGTCGCAGTGGCAATGAACCGCCTTAATGCGGGAAAAAATGGGGTGTTTGGCTCGGATAATACCCGAGGCGCTAAAGAGATGAAGAAAGGAGAAGCGATTCTGGAGAGTGCTCGTCGTTTGGCCAATCAACATGTGACGAGTGATGAAAAGCTGCATTTATTGGGTAACAATTACCGTCAGGCGGCGCTCAACGTACTCACGGAAATGCCTTTTATGGAGGGTTTTGTCGCTAAGAATGGTAAAGATGCACTCGCAAAATTGGAAAAGCAATTTATGGCAAGTATCCATGGTGTCGATAGTCTTAAAACAGATGTGTCGACATTTCTAGCAACGCACATGCAGAACGGATTTGCCGATTTTACTTTCTCAGGGCAGGAGGCTTTAGTCATAAAACAGGCCGCTTTAATAAATGAGTTGCAATTAAAATTGGGTTTATTATAGAGAGTTAAATTAACTAAGGCAGATAAGGCTGGGCTGACAGTGACCTGTTAATAATAGGTCACTGTCAGATTGGATATGGATTGGTTACGCTTATGTGAATAATTGTCGATGAATATTAATTCAACCTTAAAATTATTGACGTATTTTAAATTGGGTTAGCTTGAACTCAATGATGAGCCATATAATGCATTGAGTATATCTGATGTTTTTATGAATTTTTATGAATTGTTGTGAGTCGATGTCTGTTTTGTGTTTTGATGCATTTTGAATCTTTTGTTTCGTTTTTATTTCCTTGCGTTAAGTGTGTTGTTGTTGTTGTTTTTGTTTTTTGTTTTTTTTCATAAATGAAGTTAATGTATGATGTTTTTTGCGGTCATGTATTACTTTTTTCTGAAAAAAACATCACAATGTAATCGCTCTCAATAGAATTGAGCCGCTTTTAATCATGAAGCTTTATCATGAAATGATGAATTTAGGAGATAATATATGACAAGACGCTATGCATTAGGAAACCAAATTATTTACGATGTCCTTAAAAGGGAAATTAGTATAGATGAGTATGTGGTGAGTATTGGTGGGCGTGAAGCCGTCATACTTAAGCTGCTGTGTGATAATGTTAACCGAGTGCTCAGTAAAGAAGATATTCAAGAAAAAGTGTGGGGGAATGTGTTTGTCAGTGAAACCTCGTTAACCAAGGCTATTTCTAATTTGCGAAAATCTCTCGCTCAATTTGATTGCTTGGCCTGTGAAATAAAAACGATTTCCAAAGAGGGTTACATGCTGATTTTGGACGAAAGCACTACGGACATATTTATGACCGAAGAGGCCCCCATACTCGAAGTAAAAAATATCGTGAAGAGTGATAAAACTTATTTTAATCATTTAGCTATCTCCTCCTCTTCCATGGATGTAACGGCACAAATGCGTGCGGAATTTCCCGTAAAAAGTATGTTTTTTATCTTAATATGTTTTGCTTCAGCCCTGCTTGCCGCCATGTTGGCAACCGCTGCAGTTATGGTGCTCAGCAAACTCGGTTAACTGCTAAGTTTTATAAATGTTTAAATCATCGGAAATTGTACGTTGTGATCATTCACTCAATTTGGGGTTGAGTGAATGAGTCCACGCCTATAAGTAGAGTATGTTGATACCAGTAAGAATGTATTTTTCACTAACATATTCTGTCGCAGGGATGCGTATAAATGGTAATGTATCAATTTTGATTAATTGATTAATATATTCTAGTAAATGTTAGTACTATTGGTAAGGTTTGAGGTTATAACTACGGTGATGGATATTGATGTTGCATTGAAGTAATGGGTTTTTAACGAAAAAGCATGGCTTTTTTATTTTAAGCCTGCAATAGAGCAATACTGTTATCCTATTTGTATCATGTTAGTTAAAGTTTGCATCGTACGGCAATGTAAAACTATGGCGAGGTTACTCGATGTTTAAATTAAAATAACAGTTTTTTACTGGATATTTCAGGAGTAATCTCGTGATATTAATGATGATAGGTGCATAATTATTATTCTTTAATCTAACTTAAAATGCAGGGAATAGTTATGCCGATAAATAGTGTTGTAAAGCCAATAGTCATAAACGAACCACTAGATGTTAAGATCAAAATAGGAGAGGAACAGCAGTTAAATATCCACCGTGTTGCTCATACTGTGCAGAAACCCACCATCAGTCCAAATCCAAAACTGTTGAGTCCTAAGCCTTACTTTAAGGATGTGCCAAAACTTAAAAATGGCAGAGAAGTGTTCTCGTCTTTAATTCGTAATAATTTGATAACGGGTAACCGTTCAGCCTCTGAGCGTGCACTCGATGCGGTAGCTTCCAGCTTGAGTCGTGTTCTTAATACTGCGGTTAAAGATGTAGATCTAACTGGAAAGAAGGTTTTTGTAAAAAACTTCCTGCAGTGCGACCAAAATGAACAGATTAAGGTGACCGCAGATCAGTTTAGCCCTGTTCATCAAGCAGAAATTTTTTCCCGATTATCCATTTGTTTTGATGGTTTTATGAATAGTAGTCCCGATGAGTTAAGTGAAAATTTAAATGCTATTAAGACTAAACTCTCTAAGAATGAAAAACTTAGTACGGCAGAAGAAAATCAATTACTTGAAAAGATTTCTCAAGATGCTTTAACTGATGCTAAGGGTAATAACCTTTATACCAATAAACTGCTCAAGCCTGCTAATCTCGTACTGGAGTTTCCGGGGGATGCTGCGGTAGTTAAGACTGGCACTGAAGCGAGAAATAATAAGATATTAGTGGAGCAGTTAGGTTTTCCTCGCAGTCTTTTAGAACGACCAAGTGTGAACCTACATGAAACTTACGCATTAAAAGCATTTATGAGTGAAAAAGGTGAGCCTGTGACGCTAGGTCAGCTTTTTGGTGGTGGATTGCAGGGGATCATGCGCGCACCCGTTGATCCAGGGAGAGATGCTCGGGGTTACTTTAATGAAGAAGTGCTTGCTTCCGGTGGGTTACATTTTGATTTCAGACCAAATGACAAAATGTATCAAAACAATCTTGATTCCCTTGGGCAAGCTATACTCGATTTAGCTGTGAATCTAAATATGGATAACTTTAGCCGACAGGATATGGAAGGTTTTACCGCTGGTGTATCAGGGAATGCCCTGCACTATACCATTCAGGCGGCGAAGCATAGTCGTGCCACGAATAAAGCATTTAATTTTGAACAAGTTGTTGATGTGTGCTTAGAACACTTAGTCGGCGATAGTGTCAAGCAGCCAATGCATCACAGTTTACCTGAAGTTATACAAGGCGCTTATATAGGCAATATGCTCATTAATAAGGGTATATTGAATCCGCAGTCAGAAATCATGAACCATGATGAAATGCTCGAGAGTTTAAAGAATGCCATCTCCGCTGCTGATCAGAAAGTCACTGATTTGATGGCAACGACTTACCATAGAGAATGAGATAGTCTTTTATTGAGAATAATACTCACCTCAGCAATCTTTTCGTTCAAACCACTTGTAAAGGTGGTTTTTTAATCTGTGTTGATTGCGGAGGGGAACTGAAAAATAGATAGCTCTACAGATTAACTCAAGTCATTTATTGTGTGATGAATAATGTGACGTAATATTTCAATAATAATCGCTTGTGTATATATTCTATGGGAGATAATGATGCAGCTCTTAATCGGTGAAATGAGAGGTGTATATGTCAGTTATTATAAATCCTGCCTTGAGAGAACAGCTAGGGTTAAATATATCGTCGAGCGAACTAAAAAAACTCGAAAAACTGGATGTGAAAAATATTCGTAATGTGGACATCTTACGTTTAAAGCAAACATTAAGAACCAGTCATAATGAGCTTAAAAAAGGCATCATAGCTAAAGTGTTAACTAAGCTAGCGCAACCGCAGGTACAGGTGCCTGAACCGCGTCGGCAACCTTTGCCACATTTACAACCGCGCCTACAAGTGCAACCTCGGCCATTACCACAACCACCACGACTAGGTAGACAAGTGCAACCGCGGCCAGATTTACAGGCGCAACCTCGGCCATTACCACAACCGCCACGACTAGGTAGACAAGTGCAACCGCGGCTAGATTTACAGGCGCAACCTCAGTTATTATCGCAACCGCCACGGCCGGGCGTGCAAGCGCCCCTTCAACCCCGAGCACTGCCGCCACGGCCAGACTTACAAGCGCAATATCAACCTCGCGTGCTACCACCTCGTCCGCGCCTACAGCCAGCCCCACTGCCGAGTGATGCTCAAGCATTACCACTCAAAGAACGGTGTCAAGTCGATGGAAGACAGCCCAAAAATATGCCTCTCCTTCATCCAGAAAACATATCTCAATTAATCGAAGGGGCTAAAACTGGGAAATACAAAAAATTTGCGGGAACCAATCGAGAAGTCTTTATCGATAAAAAAACTGGCCAAGGGTATAAGATCTTCAAACAAGATAGTACATGGAAACAGTTAACCAATGCCGATTTACGGATTAATGATATATATCATGATCCCCATTTTTATGGTGGTAAATATTCACGTTTCGGTTCCAACGAAATCATTACTATGCGGGATGATAGGTGCAAGGGTACTCCGCAAGTGAAAGTGTTTACTTTTAAACAAATCCCAGAGGCTTTACACCTAAGACGTGACGAAAAAATTCCATATTCAGTCCTAGTCATGATGGAGCAAGCCGGTTTTCGGCCTTTTGATATAAAGCCTGATAACTTTATGAAGATCGCCAATGCTCACGGGGGCTATGACTACCTACCTATTGATGCGAAACAAATAGGATTAACGCGGAGTAATAGCGGACGCTCTAAAGAAGTTCGCAATTTTAAGGAACAACATGGTCCTTATTGCTATGGTCAACGTTTTGTTGACTATAAAAGATAAGGTTATAGAGAAAATAAATGGATAAATATTTAGCCAAAGGACAATGCATGAAAAAAGCATGGCTATCTATTCTGATTACTCCATTGGTAAAAGCGAACCTATGCTCAGGATCTTTAGGGCAGTAAAAGAAAGATAGAAAATGGCTCTTTGCGTGTCAAATGAAGTGGCTAAACACAAACTCATCACAACACCAAGAGCCATGATCCGTGTAAAGACTAAGGAAAGTATAGATATAGATTTCATGAAATATGCGTATGTCTTAGTGTTATATTAGTTGAAAAGTTTTCCTGAATATTTCAGGAATAGTCTCGTGAGATTGAGTGTTGTCTGGATATAATAATAAAACATTTACTTATTAAATAAGGATTGATTATGAATATTGTTAATAATTTCAGAGCTCATGTATTACATCATTCTAGTGCGGCAGAAAAGCTAGGTAAACATGAGCTTGCCCTAGATATTGTACGAATAAAGCAAGGCAAAAATAATAAAAAGATTGCTGGAGTTATTGCCGAGGTGTCAAAGGATAAAGCACTATTTGCTGAGGCAAATATTAAGCTGAACAAACTCCTGGATAAGGATGATAAATATCAGACAATTATCGCAAAAAATCCTCATGCTGAAACTGTGATGCAGCTTGCTGCATTATTGGAAAAGACCCCTGATGCCCTGAAGCAGGAAGGGATTTTCAGAATATCTCCAAGCTCAGAGCAAGCGAATAAAATTAGTAGTCGCCATATGATACAGAATTTTGATGAGCTAAAGAGTATGAACAATGTGCATCATATTGTTGCTCATCGGATCAAGGCAGAGCTACAACAGTCTATGATGAACAAAGATAGTGACATTATTGATGATGTAGTAAAAAAATGTGCAAATGATGCTACGTATATCCCTGCATTGGAAGAATTACCAAAGCAATTAGCCGAAGTCGTGAAGCTTTGTCAGCATGTCATTACATATACTGATGAAAATAAAATGACGGCCAAAAGCTTGGCTATAGTGTTAGCCCCCAGAATTGAAAATAGTAAAAATGCACCTAACGACATTCAGAATATGAGTGAAAGAATAGCAAAATCAGTGGAATATACTGAAACATACCAGACATTTTTAGAGCGATGCATAAGCCAGTCTGTGGCTAACTAAGTAACTGATTAATATTCTAGCCAAATAAGTAAGCAGATATGAATTTGCAAAAAGTCACAGAGATGATATTCATTTGTTCGTATTTTAAACTAGTTTAACGTATTGATAATCATCGCTTTAAATTAGTCGGTTGATATTATATTGTTTTTTAAATAGGAATTATTATGTTTGTAAATGCAACTATAAATCGAGAGTTATTGAGTCTAAATGTGTCAACGAGTGAACTATCTAAGTTAGAAAAAATGGATGTCAAACAAATAAAGCAGATTGATGTTAATCGGCTAAAGCAAACACTCTCAAGCACAGAGAACCAAGCTAAGCAATCACGGATATTAAAAATTTTAAATGAAGCGGGACAGTATAATGAAAATGGCATCCATATGTTAAGTAAATATTCGCCAAGCAAGATTATCGATCTACACATACACAGAATGCTTCGTTGAATTATATTTTTCAACACATATCTTAAACCTCCGTGTGAAAACATATCTTTTGGGCTCCAGAGTATGGAGCCCATTTATTTATTAGGATGGACTTATGCCTCTAATTAATATAGCTGCCAACTCTGGGCCACGAGCAATACCGAAAGAAATCGATGACACAGTAAGGCAAGGAGCGAGTAGTACTTTGCAAGTCAAATGCGTTAAGAATCTTTCAAAGATAGTTGCTGAAAATTCCTCTGAATTACCAGGAAAAGCAAAGCGTCATTTGAAGTTACATTTAACGATTCCCAAAGGGATAGAAAGTGGTGAATTGCTAGGTAGCGGTTTATGCGGTGATGTGAGGAGGGATGTTGACCACAAGGGTTTTGTTTTAAAAAGCTTTACCCGATTTTCGAAAGACGATGCACAGAGGGAGTGCCAGCTTTTTCTTAAAGTGTATGGGGAAGGAAGTGCTGAGGTTGTTGAAAAAAATGACTCAGTTTATTTGAGAATGCTAGAGGTACCCGGTAAGGCCTTAGTTCATTGTGTTTCATCTGAATTACCTTCGAATGCAGATGAGTTATTTCTAAGAATGATAGCCGATTTAAATGAAGTGGGTATTATTCATGGGGACCTTCATTCTGGAAATATTATGTATGATTATGATTCAAATAGGTTTTGGCCGATAGATCTCAGTAATGCATATGATGCCTACTATGAAGAATCACATGCTGGTCGTAAATTTATGGATATCGATAACCAGAAACGATTCGAGCAAATTATGTCTAAGTTGATAAAATAGAGATCGACGGGATCTTGGTAAGTTGAACACTTCGCTACATCCAGTACTATATAAGTGGTGATAAGGAGATTTTTTGCAATATGTGGGTGCAGCTTCATATCCGATAATGGTCGTCTACACCCGTTTTCAAAGTTGAGTGTTAATCTGAGCTGCGCTACAGTCCCAAAGTAAGCCCATAGAGGGCCTACTTTGGGCTTGATGTTCAGATGAACACTACTTGCCCATAGCTGACTGAGTTCGTGTTATTTAGGTATCAGTGATGCTAAAAACCTAATCATTAGAAATGGCGATATTTTTGATACAAAAATCACCCTGCCTTAAATACTCGACTAGTGAATCTCGCCATTGAATTGGCATTTGAGCACCCGTAGGTACAAGACCTGATACCTTCAAAGCTGTTGCTCGCGAGAAGCTATGATTAATTACAAAGTCTGGTTTATCACCGTTTAAGGAAGTCGATGTTGTTTTTATCTGTGCGAAATCATCATTAATTTTAATGAGCGCAAAACCTAAGGAGCTTTCTTTGGATAATCCGGCCTCGAGAGCAACTGCCATATGATGTGTCATTCCTGCAGGTCTATTTCTTAAAAAATCAGGCATTATAGAATTGCCCTCACGTTCACCTAAGGCCCCAGAAGCATAGCGGTTCATTCCTTGTTGTGATGTATTGGTCAATGTTTGCCCATTTAAATGTCCCATAGAGCGATCAAACACGTTTACTGGAACCAGTGAAACTGATTTTTTTGCAGTGTCAATGACTCCAATAAACCATTGCCCAGGCTTAGCTGCTTTCCAATCATGTAAACTCTTACCGACAAAACTCAGTTGCGAGGTTGCATCAGCACAATATTGTGCTGCAATTGGAGTGGAAATATTTCTAATTGACTTTATATTAGATGAAAAGTCATTTCTTGTTATTGGATTATTATTCAATAATGGCTGGGCTGGTGTTGTTATAGATAGCGATATAATTTGTGCCGGCATAAAGACCTCGAAGTGTTTAACATGTATGTCATAATAGTATCTCTTCATGTAGGGGCTGGCATGATATTTTTTATGGCATATTAAGAAAAACTCTACCATTGAAATTTAAGCCAGTTTCTTATTGGGTGTCATGATTAATTTACCCTAACTGAGAATGGTGATTGTCACTAATTTTTGCTTACCATGGTGATACTTTATTTTCACAAAATAACAGGCGAGAATGGGGGCATGCTGGTCATAATTGTTGAGTGACTGGTGAAATTATGTTTGACCTATATAGCAATAGCCTGATTTGCAGGTGTTTCCGTTTTTATCAGAAGTTTTCACTGGTTACTCGGTGCGGTGGTGCTTATATTTTGCGCCTCCTCCTTCTAGAAGCTAAGAAGATGCCAACAATCACTAGCAATTTTCATTGCCATGAAGGCTAAAACCAGAATGACAGTAGCCAGTTTTTGTAAGCTATTAGCCAGATGCGTGGCGGTTTACAGGGGGGGGGCAGCAATAAAATTTTTATAATTAACACTTAGGAGCGTATTTAGATGTCTCAATTATCAACGGGTTATATCAGTGGTGTGTTTGGTGGTTTAGTGAATAATGCCGATGACAAAGTCAGTACATTTATTACTGACCATACAGGTTCTGTCGGTGCTGATGGCTCTTTCACAAAAGATCCAAACGGTACGCTTATTTTAAGCGCCTCCGATTCACTGTCATTGCAACAGTTAATGGCGGATCAAAGCATTACAGCACAAACATCGACATCGACATTGAAATCGATCAAAGATTCTATTTCTGCCGCAGCTAGAAATATTTAATCTTTAATGAGATTTAATGGGTTAGCGGTCTATAGAGAGTGTTATCGATGTTGCAATTACTGAATCCGGATAATGCATTTTCGGGGGCAAATTTAATTTTACTCCTGACTCTGATCTTGTTGTCTACCGTATTTTTTATATGTTTCTCTGGCTATGTTAAGTACAACATAGTGCTTAATATTATTAAGAATGCGGTGGGTACACAACAAATCCCGCCCACAATAGTAGTGAATTTACTTGCGGCATTAATGGCGCTGAATAGTATTTGGCCAGATGTAAAGCCAGGGTTAGAGAGAGTAAAGCCTTACTTTGTTGAGCAGATCAACGCTGGTGTAGAACCCGATGTACTGCAGTTGTCACCTGAGCTGGAAGATAAAAAACCAGAAAATATCACTATGTATTATTTGGTTAGTAATGCATTTGAGTTTTTTCCTGAGCTTTTGGCGAGGGCGGAGCGCAAAACTAATGAATTAACTGGGATAATCGACATTCCACTGAATTTTGATTCAGGTAATAATACGTTGAAATTTTTTCTCGGGAATTTAATTTTAGATCTATACCAGGGATTCGAATTCGGCTTAAAGCTATACATGATATTTGTGAGTATCGACTTTTTAATCGCGGTGATCCTAAGTGGTGTCGGTATGACCATGCTATCGCCGACGGTAATATCGACTCCAGTAAAACTCGCGGTATTTTATTTTTCGGATAGTTGGACGATTTTATTTAGGGCGCTTCCGTGATATGGATACGCTTCTCTTTCCTAACTGGCTGTTATTTGCTGGATTATTTTTATTTTTAAAAATTTATAATCCAACCCGTTTATATCTGGATAATTCATCGGCACTGGCTATTGCCATCGGGCTCGCCATTGCACTGGAAGCCAGTGACTTAGGTGCAATACTGACACCGTTCTGGATAGTAAGTGTCATCATTTTTGCTATGTTTGCATCCGTACCTTACTGGCTCAGTGGCATGGTGGGTAGTGTGATACAACAACTCTTATTGCTAAACGAACAGTCGGTACAAGATAGGCGTTTTACCGATGAGTCAGAGGCTCTATCTAAGATGAGTTCTTTGATGTTTTTGATGTATGCCCTAGATTCTGGTGTGGTATTTAGGCCTCTGTTATCGGTGATCTCTGAGAATATTGAACAAGGGGCTAATGTCGGTTTTGATACCTTGTATTTTTATATTACAGATAGCTTAACTATGATGGCTATGGTGACTGGGAAATATATTATTTTATTGTTATGCATCACCATTTGTTGTGGTTATGTCGATCTTTTTTTTAAAAAAGCATCTCTATCTATAAGCACCACCGCAGATATTAAGGCTATAACAGTGATCATTATTCTTAATTTGTGGCTGTTACAAGATCAGTTTTATGTGTTCAAGCAAATAATGAAAAAGGCGGGATATGAGTAACATTAATTTAATGAATGTCACACCGAATAGTCAGCAACTTAACACTGCGGCAGAAAAAGAAGCCCTCCAGTTTGAGTCTGCGCTCAAATCCGTTGCTGCGGAAGTCGGATTGGCGAGAAAGGTTACGGATGGTCAAGTACATATTAATGATAGTAAAGGGGATTACATCACGGAAGATGAATTTCTCCTGATCGTTTTAGAGCAAAACATTATTAGAGAGGGCGTTAAGCAAATGAAGGCCAGTGAGGAACGCATGAAGGAGATCCTCGATGAAGCCTAGTCTCTTGTTGTTATTTTGCCTATGTACGGCTTTTACGTGTCAGGCCAAGGTATTCATTAAGCAGTCAGACATTGACTTGAAAGGCGCTTTGGTTGCTATAGCTAAGGATATGCAGGTCAAGTTGGTCGATGATGTTGAAGAAAAAGTAGCAAAACAGCCTATTACCCAAACACTCTCAGGTGATGGACTCGAACTGTTAGCGCAATTATCGGATGTCTATGATTTCGATTGGTATGTTTATGGCGGCACGCTTACGGTGCATTCTGGACAAGCGTATATCAACCATGCGTTTAAACCGCGCAACATAGCACCGGACAGTCTGCTTGAAGAGTTAAAGAGTGCATTTACCGCCAATAATACGACGAAAATTGGACTCGTTGGCAATGGCAATTCAATCTTTATATCTGGGACGCGTAAGTTTGTTAGTGATGTTGTTATTTACGCGAATATGATAGATAAGAACCAATTTTTAGAGAGTGGTAATAATTTGGAGTTGGCCCGGATTGAGTTTAATTACTTGTCTGTCGTTGATCGCCAAATTAATTCATACGATGGCACTGTGACCTTTCCCGGTGCTCAGTCTTTAATCTCATCGGCGATTGAAAAAATCGGTCAGTTTGAAAATATTACTGATGGAGAAATGGTTAAGCGGGCCTATAAGCTCAAGCTTAACCAAAATGATAAGCAGCAACTGGAAGAGGATGAGTTCACCTCTAAAGTGCAAGTGCTGCCAGGCAGTAATGCGCTGCTGGTGCGTGGCACTCCAGAGGAGATCCAATTAGCGAAACGTATTGCGACACTGATCGATGTTCAACGCCAACAGTTATTATTTTTCCTGCGCGTTTATGATGTCTCGGTAGAGCGCACCGAAGCCCTCGGTGTCAACAGTTCATGGCTGAACGGAAGCCGTGGCCTGTACGATATTATTGTCCCACCGTTTACGGATACGGTTGATTTTTTCAAAAATTTTCAGGCCTTGTATAACAACAACATGGCGAGGGGCGTGTACGAAACCAATCTATTAATATTAGAGAACCAACAGGGTCACTTTGGGAAAAAGGAAACTGCAACTGTAGTGCTTATTTCTGATAAAGAGGTTTCGACCCAAAAAATTGAAGCAGAGAATAGCCTCTATGTGACGGGACGGTTATTACCATCGGGCAAAGTGCAGGCGAAATTTAGTTATATAGAAGAATCACTCGATGATGATAGTAATTCTGAGGGGGGCACGACTCAAGCACCTAGAGTGAACTCCCAGTCTTTAACATCGGAAGTTTATATTGAGCCGGGGCAGACCGTTATTTTGGGGGGATTCGATAATACAGTGACGGATAGTATTGATAGCGGTGTGCCTATTTTATCGAGTATTCCTTTGTTGGGTGAATTATTTAAGAGTAAGAAAGAGACTAAACGTAAATATAAACGCTACGTATCGGTGTCGTTTAAGGTGATCTAGTCATGCTCAAGCATTTTTTTAAGGTGAAAGAATCTTATCAAGATACTGTGATTTGTCATGTCAATATGAATACCTTTGTTGGACAGGAATGTTTTATTAACACTGTCGCCAATGAGTGTATTCGTGGTGAGGTGATGAAGATTACCGGTAAAAGAGTGGAGATCAAGTTATTACAGCCGGGGGCGATTCAACGGGGCAGTAAAGTGGAAATTACCCCAAGGCGCTTCTGTTTTCCACTTAATGAGACGGCGCTTATAGGTAAGGTCATTAATTGTTATGGCGAGTCACTATACGGCGATAATTATCTGGGCTGTGAAGGTGAATATCATGACTTACCTATTATCGAGAAGCCGATCCCACTTAATATTCGTGCACCAATCGATACTGTATTTCCGACCAAAATTAAAATTATTGATGGGTTGTTTACTATTGGTGTAGGTCAGCGGCTTGGCCTATTTGCCCCGGCAGGCGCGGGCAAGACCACCACAGTGTCGATCATGGCAAATAACATGGATGCCGATGTGGTGATTTTTGCCATGATTGGTGAGCGCGCACGGGAGGTGGTTGAATTTCTGGAGGGGGAAATTGGCCCCGAAGTGATTCAAAAATCGATCACTATAGTGTCGACCTCTGAGGCGAATCCGCTGGAGAAAGTGAGATCGGGTTTAGTGGCGGTATCCATTGCTCGTTATTACATGGCGCAAGGCAAGAAAGTGGTGCTTTATTTTGACTCTTTGACCCGTTTTGCGCGCGCTCAGGCCATGCTAGATGGTACGCCCATCGAAGGTGGGATCCCCATAGGTGTATCTTTAGCGCTGTCACGCTTGGTTGAGAATTGTGGTAACTCTATCCATGGTTCGGTGACGGGCATTTTTACCGTGTTGATTGAAAGAGAAATCGATGAAGATCCGATCGCTCATGAAGTTAAATCTTTGATTGATGGCCATTTGGTTTATTCGACCACTATAGCATCCACTGGTCGCTATCCCGCCATCGATGTGCTCAAGAGCAAGAGTCGTCTGCAAAATAAAGTGCAGGATCCGCAATATGTGAGCCTTTCTGAAAAGTTTAAAGATATGGTTTATCGCTATTTTAATGTGGAATTATTAATTCGAGTCGGGGAGTACGAGAAAGGCAATGATCTGGCCACCGACGAAGCGATAGATCGTTACCCCTACATCATGGACTTTTTGAAGCAAGGTTACGATGGGGTTGAGTATGAAGAAACCCTCCAAGCGATGGATGGAATTTGGTCAGCTTATTGACGTTGTCAATATCAGGATCGGCAAGCAGCAACGTAAATTAGCCAAGCTAAATGTACGCCATCAAGAGCTACTGGATTCGATATCCGAGACATGGGCATTAATCGCCCGTGAGCAAGATAGGCTAAAGAGCCTCGTCGTTAAGGATGAATTGAATGGGCTTTCTCGCCTGTTTTTACGCAGAGAGAGCGTTAAGTCTGGCATAGAGTCTTTGTTTTTTGACGTCTCGGTTGTCCAGCAAAATGCCGATGAATTAGCCATTGAGATTGCTCAGGTTATCGTTGAAAAACGCAGGCTAGAAAAACGAAAAGATGCATTAGCTGAGATCCAAGACCAGTTAAGGGATGAGTGACAAGATGACAAAGATGGAAAGGCCTGTCTTAGTGGCTCAAGTGCCTTATCTGAGCCCAGTTGAAAGTGAATTTGAACAGCTTTTGGGACTGTCAGAACGGCAGATTTTCTCCCATGATGCCTCGACATTTGATGGTGAAAAAGAGGCAGTTGAAAGCAATGAAACCGAATATGAAGAAGGTTTGGGGTGGGGGAATATAGTGCCAGTGGCGGCCCATGTACCACTTCGCCAACATGCCTTCTCGGCGAGCAAAATGGCCAAGATCTCTCCGTCGATGGCCGTGAGCCCGAATAAGCCTAAGTCAGAGAACCTTAATTCAGAACCGAATGTCACAGGAGGACAAGGGTCTGTGACGAATGTCCAAGTATCAAAGACGAGAGTCAGCAATCCCGTCATGGCAGTACAGTCAGCACAGTTAATTCCGCCAGCACAGTCGGAACAGCTAATGCAGCCAGTACAGTCAGTTGTGAATGTAAATAGGGCTAGTGTTTCAGCTGCGGTCATCCCAGGGATGGCTAAAGGGCTGTCTAAGTTGGCAACGCCTCAATCGCCGCAAATCGAACAGTCTTCTCGATCGAGTGCGATTATGGGGCGCGAGCCAGTGAATAATGTTCAAGTGCCAAGTGCGGCTAGCAAGCCCGCGATGCCAACACGGCTAACACAGTCAGCACTGTTAGCTCAACCAGCGCAGCCAATGCAATCGGCACAGCCAATGCAATCGGCACAGCCAATGCAATCGGCGCAGCCAATGCAATCGGCACAGCCAATGCAATCGGCGCAGCCAATGCAGTCGGCACAGCCAATGCAATCGGCACAGCCAATGCAATCGGCACAGCCAATGCAATCGGCACAGCCAATGCAATCGGCACAGCCAATGCAATCGGCACAGCCAATGCAATCGGCACAGCCAATGCAATCGGCGCAGCCAATGCAATCGACAC
>Ga0210009_1000081_pt1 | contig 115638 bp, 88 predicted proteins | sample CryGeyCG2114_065_FD_185457 | JGI IMG/M metagenome (GOLD analysis project Ga0210009, IMG submission 185457) | Groundwater microbial communities from aquifer - Crystal Geyser CG12_big_fil_rev_8/21/14_0.65 (SPAdes) (version 2) | ecosystem: Environmental > Aquatic > Deep subsurface > Groundwater ...
TGATCATCGACCATGCAGCCGTGATGCAAAGGCTCGGATATCTTGATGACAAGATGCAAATCACGCCACTGTGTTATCCCAATGAAATGTGTTATCCCAATAAAATGTAGCCGCCACTTAAAGGAAACTGCGTGAGTACGATCCATTGCGCTATCGATTGGCAGACATCTCTGCCCGGAACCGTTATGCAAGAGATGCTAGCGTGCAGTGATTACTGGCAACCCGATGCCGTTCATCGCCAGCAGATTAGTCATGCGCCGGATGTGCGGTTAGCAAAAGCATGCCTGTATAATCGGCCGAATTCTGAGCAAGATTCTATTTTAGTGAGTGAGTGTGGACAATATGTGATTGTTGCTAATGCCCATCTTGATAACCGCGATGAGCTGGCTCTTCAACTTCATCTCAAAGATATTGATAGACTGTGTGATGGTGAGTTGATCATCAAGGCCTATGAGCGCTGGCAAGAAAACACTGCCTCCCATTTACTCGGCGATTTTGTTTTTATCCTGTGGGATAACCTAAAACAGCAACTGTATTGCGCGCGCGATCATTTCGGTGTTAAGTCACTGTTTTATGCTATCCAGTCGGGGCGAGTGATATTATCAAATGAGCATAAGTCATTATTAGCCCCTAGTTTAGCGGTTTCACGTCAGTTAAGTCATAGATGGTTAGCAGATGTATTTATACCCACAACTGGCAATGAGTTTCTTTCTCCCTTTGATACCATTCACACACTACCAGCGGCGCATCAACTGGTGATAAATCAGCAGGAGCATAGCTGTGAAGCCTATTGGTCATTAACGCCGCAAGTGCTGCCTAAACTAGATGATGATGAATATATTGCTAAGCTGGCGGAGTTATTTGAACAAGCCGTGGCGCGGCGCTTAATGTCGCAATACCCGATAGCCGCCGAATTGAGTGAAGGTTTAGATTCAAATGGGGTGGTGGGCTATGCCAGCCGATTGTTGGGTGATAAGCCTTTATACACTATGTCATTTGATGGTACAGCCTTGAATGATGACAATGCGCATGTATGGTCAAATGTCTATCAAGAGTTATTTGATGCGATTGACCTGTGGCCAAATGTACAACCGCTTTGGCATGATGAAGAAGCAAATATCTTAAGAGCTGGTGCTTATGTGGAGGCATTTGGTGGGCCTTCTGCAATATCATCTTGGTTTGATCCGCGCTGTTCCTTAGCGCAGTCAAAGGGCTGTAAAACTGTGCTTTCCGGCTGGGGTGGAGATCATTGTGTCAGTGGCTATGGGGACGAATATATTCAGGAGTTGTTTTTAGGGCGTCAGTATATTCGGTTGTATCGGCAGTTAATGTTGCGTCAGCAACGTGGACGTGGTGGCAAGCCGATAAAAGCCCTGCTGCGATTGTTCATCCAACATCAATTTCCTCAAGTGCATAATAAACGATTACAGCAGGTTAAGGGATTAGCTAAGCAGTCGGCTGATTTGTTTCATCATTCGATATTGGCAGCTAATATAACTAGCCGGTTAGCAGAAACAATCAAACCTTATTATGCCACTATCGATAGAACCTCAGTTCAAGCCCGCGACCATCGAGAGTTGATTGAGGTCGGGGTTCAACGGCGTATGGCGCTCACCGAAATCGCCGCTCGGCATCATGGTTGTGAGTTCCGTTATCCTCTATTAGACAAAGAATTAGTGGAGTTTGCCTATAGTCTACCGAGCCATCTTAAGTGTAAGCATGGCGTCGAACGCTACATGTTTAGAGAAGTGTTAAAGGGGCACACCACAGAGCGAATTCGGATGCGACGTAAAGCGGATGTTTTGACAAGTATTGATTATGGCAAGATAAGGGCCAGTGTTAACGAGTTGCTGGATGAGGTGTTAACCCATTGGTCGCCTGAAGTTGGCATGATTTTTAACAGAGAAGCGCTTGAGCAAGCGGCTCAAAATTATCCTCATGTACTGGAGCGGCATCTATTGTCGATAAAATCACTGCAACAACAACTAGAGTCAGGTTTGATTCATCTTTAGTTATTGAGTTTAATGACGATCTTTAATCTCTAAGTTTAATTGCCAAGTTAGTTTCAACATAAACCACTTTTATAATAAGAATATAAAAAATGACTCAAACCCTAATGAACATAGGTTTGAGTCATTTGTCATACTTTCTGCTAATCGAGTTTAGTTTTTCGTTACTTGGTTTTATTTTCTAAGTCTGCAACTCGCTTGGATAGCGCTTCTATTTGCTGATCTTTCTTCAAGTTCAGGTCGTAAAGTGCTTGAATCGCCGCGAGTGATACCCCCGCAGAATCAATGGCCGAGATGTGTTTATCATCATCGCCACCAAGCCCAAATAGTTGATAAAAATCCTGTGCCATGGGGCCTATATGTTGCTCACCAGCACTTTGAGATTTGTAATTCCATTTTGATATGGCCAGTTTCGAAATGGCGCTAAGGATTTCGATGCCATTGATGGATTGGAAGTTTTCTTTCTTGTTAATATCAGAAGTTAGTAGAACATTGTTAGCAGTAACCGTTCCTTTAACATTCATGTTTCCCGCACTATCTATTGTCATAACTTGGAAGTTTGTATCATTCAGTAATGCAAAGGAACCATCATTTTTGCCTCCCATTAGCCAATAACCGACGACGGGACTGGCAAGAGAATTCGTTAACTTGATATAACTTGCTCCTGGATTTTTTAGTTCCAATAAGACTGCATTTAATCCTGCATTAGTATTCTCAAATAACGCGGTGCTCGTATTTAGATTTGCACTGTCTGCGTCGACAACGTGTAACTTGGTCGAAGGAGAGCTAGTGCCGAAACCCACGTTGCCATTGGCAACGACTAATTTACCATTGGGTGCTGCCGTACCTATGCCCACATTGCCGCTGGCGGTGATATGGAGTGAACTGGTCGGTGCGCCGGGGGCAATTCTAAAGGGTAATCTAGAACTGTTAGTGACATCACGGATAAAAAAGTTAGTCTCGTTGCTGCCTATGTCCCATGTCTGGGCGGAAAAACCAGAGCTGTTATTTTGCTCCAGGCGGATCGAGGGCGTGTTCCCGTTGACTAAGTGTAAATCCAATACTGGGCTATTCGTCCCTAGGCCCACATCGCCAGAGCTATCAATATACATTGCATTAGTGGGGGCGCCTGCGAGTACGGTAAAAGGCACTCTGCCTCCAGTGATATCTTCGATGGAGAATTTATTTTCACCACCATTGGCACTGTCATTGGCGGTTAACTGCCAGTCATTGCTAGGAAAACTGCCTGCACTCGTATCCTCAAATTTTATTCTAAGATTGTTTTCTTTGAGTCTTATGGTATCGAAACCAAAATTTTCATTGTTGACACAATCAAGCCCTATACATGCACTACTGTGGATAATGACGTCGTCGTCGTGGACAACATCGGCATTTGCAGTAGTAGATATAGCCAATGGGATCACTGCGAGGAGATATTTTAGTTGCATGTTCATGTTATTGCCCTTGATGGCGTTCGGCTGAACCTTCAGCCACGTTAGATACATTTGAGCCTAGTTCCGAAACGTCAGCGGGTTGAATGTGTTCAGCTTTCATTTCAGGGTTTGCCTCAGTTATTTCTTCAGTTATGAATTCACCATCAACTACGTTGAAATAACCTGATGAAGACTGAATTTTGCCCGTGTTGCGTGGTACGCTTTGACGGCCGGTGCTTGCATCGCTGATGTACTCAATTTTACCCTGTTGGGTATATTGAATCTGATAACTGTAATTTCCAGATTCTGTGATACCTAATTCATCTATTTGTAATCGAGTCTCGCCTGCGTCAAGGTGAAATTGCTTATTAAAGTTGTTAGGGCCAACAATAGTGATAGTGGCCACATTAAAGGTATTTCCGTTATCAATATCGAGTGTTGAACCGCTGGCGACGATATTTCCAGCGTAAACCGATTGCATTAGGCCAAACCCAACACCAACCACCAATAGGTATATTTTGGCTTGCTTGCCAATAGATTTCATTATTTCGCCTTCATTGTTTTACTTGAGCTAATTTTAACCATTATTCAACAAATCGCAAACGATTGCTTTGCTAGGTTTACTGGTTAGACCTTTATTAATAAAGTACAAAAATTGGCCGCTTTTGGTTTTTTGTTTATTTTAATTGTTTATATTCAGTTGGTTATTGAATTTTTGTTGAGTCTGCAATTATTCAATGATGAGCTGGGGTTATTATGGGTGTGTAAAATTTTAACATGCTAATTGATAAATTGCTGTTATCATTACTTGTTAAAAGTATGTATCTAGTGGTTGGGCGACCGTTCGCATCGCTACTAAATGGAATTATTCACTACAAGGTTTCGCCATGAAATTCATACCCGACCTATTGAGAGTAAATGGAATGTTTAATCGTATAGGTAGTTTTTTGCTGACAGGGCTATTCAGTTGCTGTGTTTATGCCGCTGATCCTAGCAGTTTGACGGTTTCAGGGGCGTTTACCTATCCGACAGTGGGCGATGGTAACATCAATACCTTGACCTTGACCTTGACTAATTCATCGGGTGAAACGGCATCCAATATCGGTTTTGTGGCGACGATAGCAGACACAGACCACCTTGATTTTGCAACGCCTTTGAATGTGGTGACTAGCTGCAGTGATGGCTCATATTCTACTAACGATTCAGCGCTAACGACCTCGGGTTATACCTTAGCCGATGGTAGTTCGTGTACATTTGCGTTTGATATGAAGGGGGTGGTGGTCGACGGTGCTACTGTGCACGATGTCAATATCACAGAATTTAATTCAAACTTCGGTAATGGCACCTTAGCTGGCCCGTTTCAGTTTACGGTGGATCCTACGTTTATCACCGCTTCTCTATCGGTATCTGAAGCTGAGTTATCTGTTGGCAGCGTGAATCATGTGACGTTGCAGTTGGGTAACTTTCCTGTGTACTTTAGTACGTTTTATTCTTTCGCACGTGGTGTGATTACTTTTTCTGATGGGGTCGTTTTAGCATCGCCTGTTAATTACAGCGCCGATTGTGGCGTTAGTAATACCAATGCATCGGGTAGTAGCTCATTTACTATTCCGACATCAGCGAGTTTCGTCACTACTACCAGTTGTTTGATTGAATTTGATGTGGTTTCAAACTCTGCGGGCGTTAAAAATTTACTCAGTGCTGCGATAACAAATGCGACGAATGGAGTAGCTGTTGGTAAAGTGAGCACAAGCTTCGAATCGACGATCAAATTTGTTACCGCATCATTTTCGCCGTCAAATCTTGTTCCTGGTAGTCAAGGAATGTTAGATGTGACCTTGCGAAATACCGATAGAAATTACGATGCCACCAATGTCACTTTTACCGATGACTTAGAGAGTGTTTTGAGTGGGTTGGCGTTAACCTCCCCACTGACAGATGTATGTGGTGTTGGTTCAAGCGTCACTGGTACGGGGGTGATTAGCTTAACGGGGGCGAGCGTTACGGCGGGTGAAAGCTGTCAATTTAGCATTCCGGTCACTGTTCCTGCTAATGCCACTCCAGGTAGCTATACCAATGAAATATCCGCAATCAGTTATGATTTAAATGGTACGACCGTTAATGCTGGAAATTCGAGCTATGCCGCCAATGTATTTAATACATTTAGTATAAATAGTGCTCCCGCTTTGGTGATAGACACTAAACAGGGGGGGATTAGTGTTTCTGAGGTTGCCGCTGGTGATGTGATTTCGGTCGAATATAGCTTAACTAATGTCGACGGTACGAATGCTGCGTCGTCTGTTTCTTTTACTCATATCTTGTCGAATTTGTTTGGTTTCACTGCGACGTTACCTGCAAATGATTTTTGTGGTGCAGGCTCTACTGCAACCTATAATGCAGCTTTTGCTGATGGTCCATCAATGGCGGTTTCTGGCATCAGCTTATCTGCGGGAGGGACTTGTTCGTTTAGTGTGGATTATACCGTGCCAGCTAGTTTTAATGCTGGTACCTACTTAATGTCAGTCGGGACAATTACTGCCACTATAAATAGTCAGGTTGTTCAGTCAGTTGCTCCTTCTGCAAGTCAATCCTTTAGTATTATCACTGCGCCCAAATTGTCATTTGTGTTTAATCCCGCCGTAGTGTCGCCAGGGGAAAATACGACAATTGATTTTGAAATACAAAACAGTTTTGGTTCACTTTATGATGCAACCGCTGTTGGCTTCAGCATGGATTTAGATGCTGTGTTAAGTGGTATAACGGTTCTGAGTGTACCTGATGCCCCCTGTGGTGAAAGTTCAGCCGTTACAGGTACCGGGACTGGAGCGATAGCATTAGCAAATGCGAATGTGGCAATTGGCGAAACGTGTCAGTTTTCTGTATCGATACAAGTGCCGAGTGGCGCGAGTTCACAACATTATTCATTTTCGAGTTCGGCTCTAACCGCGTCACTTAATGGCGTAAATTTAACCTCATCTGCAGCATCCTCAACGTTACAAGTGACACAATTTTCCGCATCTAAGTCGTTCTCGCCAAGTTCATTGCGTGTCGGCAGTGCTGCCACGCCATTGACGTTAACTTATGTGCTTAATAATGCCGATTCTGTTGCTACTGTCTCGTCGATTGCGTTTACCGAAAGTTTCGCAAATATTGATTCCACAGTGACTGTGGTATCGACAACTCAGACTGACGTCTGTGGTGTCGGTTCATCTGCGACCATTTCTGGAAAAAATTTGACATTTACAGGTGGTTCTCTTGCTCCCACAACAAGTTGTACCTTTGATGTGGTGCTCAACCTGCCTGCCAATTTTGTGGCGAATGGTTATTCGAGTGTTAGTTCATCCGTGACGGCGTTAGTCGATGCAACGAATACCACCTTTGAACCCATGTATGCCTCGTTTTTAGTTAATACGCTGTCGGTAGTGACTGGTGTGGACATAACAAGCCCGACATCAGACACGAATATCTTGATGACAATTGATTTTTCGGATGATGTAGAGAACTTCGATGTGTCTGACATTTCCGTTGTTAACGCATCCCTCAATGCTTTTACTCCAGTATCGGCAAAACAATTCACAGTTGAAGTGACGCCTTTATCTGATGGGATGGTGACATTAAACATTGCTGCTGGTGTTGCGGATGATGTGCTTGATGCCAACGTGAAGAATGCCGCAGCATTAGAAATTAGCTTTGAATATCAAACAACACCTTTGGTACCAACGCCTAGTTTAAGTATTGGTACACCTTCGTCGATGTTAGTGAGTTCGGCCCCAGTGAGTTTTGTGATTGATTATAATGATGTTGAAACAGTCAATTTGACTGAGTCGGATATTACGGTTAACTCAACTTCAGACGCAAACGCTGCAACTGTCACGGTTCAAAATGGTGACACTTCTCAGCCTACTGTTACGTTAAGTGATTTTAGTGGCAATGGGACTTTGGGGATCAGTATCGCAGCTAATACGGCACGCTATTCGATAAATCTGGCGCCTGCAGCCGGACCGTCAGATGTGTTCGCCGTTGACACCCATAAACCAACAGTCACGTTAAGTTCAAATTCGACTGAGCAGATCACTGATTTTACAGTAAACATTTTATTTGAAGAGAACGTCACAGGGTTTGATATTGGTGACTTGACGATTTCGAACGGTTCACTCTCTAATTTCCAAACACTGGATGCTAAAAACTACTCAGTGCTAGTTAGCGCCACAGGTGAAACGACAGTATCCATTGATGTACAAGATAGTGTTGCAAATGACAGTGCTGGCAATGGGAATAGTGTTTCTAACACATTGAGCATTACTTATGATGACCTATTACCGTCAGTTTCAATTTCAGGGCCTTCAAGTCCAGTTGTTGCTAGTTTTACTGCAACGGTAGATTTTAGCGAAACGGTTACAGGTTTCGATATTTCCGACATTCAGAGCACAAATGCTAATTTATCGAATTTTGTCAATGTCGATGGTAAGCAATATACCGTCAGTGTTGCACCTATCGCCCAAGCGAGTGTTAATTTAGCGATTGCAGCGGATGTTGCAGTAGATAGTTTGAGTAACGGTAATACTGCGGCAACTGACTATTCTGTTATTTATGATTTTAATGACGCGCCGGTGATTTCGGGCACGCCCGTGACCACGGTCAATGAAGACAGTGCCTACAGCTTCACCCCCACCGCTAGTGATGAGGATAGCGGCGACACCCTGAGCTTCAGTATCAGTAACAAACCCAGTTGGGCGAGCTTTAATAGCACTACGGGTCAATTAAGCGGTACTCCCACCAATGCCGATGTGGGTACCAGCGCTGGCATAGTGATCGGCGTCTTTGATGGCACGGTGACCACCAACCTTGGTAGCTTCAGTATCACGGTCAGCAATATCAATGATGCGCCGGTAATTTCGGGCACGCCTGCCACGACCATCGCCGAAGATGCTGCCTACAGCTTCACGCCGAGCGCGAGCGATGAGGATAGCGGCGACACCCTGAGCTTTAGTATTAGCAACAAACCCAGTTGGGCGAGTTTTAATAGCAGTAACGGTCAATTAAGCGGTACTCCCACTAATGCCGATGTGGGTACCAGCGCTGGCATAGTGATCGGCGTCTTTGATGGCACGGTAACCACCAACCTTGGTAGCTTCAGTATCACGGTCAGCAATACCAATGACGCGCCGGTAATTTCGGGCACGCCTGCCACGACCATCGCCGAAGATGCTGCCTACAACTTCACGCCGAGCGCCAGCGACGAGGATAGCGGCGACACCCTGAGCTTCAGTATTAGCAACAAACCCAGCTGGGCGAGCTTCAATACCAGCACGGGTCAATTAAGCGGTACTCCCACTAATGCCGATGTGGGTACCAGCGCTGGCATAGTGATCGGCGTCTTTGATGGCACAGTCACCACCCATCTCAGTAGCTTCAGTATCACGGTCAGCAATACCAATGACGCGCCGGTGATTTCGGGCACGCCTGCGACCTCGGTGAATGAGGACAGTGCCTACAGCTTTACCCCCAGCGCGAGCGATGAGGACAGCGGCGACACCCTGAGCTTCAGTATTAGCAACAAACCCAGTTGGGCGAGTTTTAATAGCAGCAACGGTCAATTAAGCGGTACTCCTTCTAATGCCGATGTGGGTACCAGCGCTGGCATAGTGATCGGCGTCTTTGATGGCACGGTAACCACCAGCCTTGGTGGCTTCAGTATCACTGTCAGCAACACCAATGATGCGCCGGTGATTTCGGGCACGCCTGCCACGACCGTCGCCGAAGATGCTGCCTACAACTTCACGCCGAGCGCCAGTGATGAGGATAGCGGCGACACCCTGAGCTTCAGTATTAGCAACAAACCCAGTTGGGCGAGCTTTAATACCACTACGGGTCAATTAAGCGGTACCCCCACCAATGTCGATGTGGGCACCACCGCTGGCATAGTGATCGGCGTCTTTGATGGCACGGTCACCACCAACCTTGGTAGCTTCAGTATCACGGTCAGCAACACCAATGATGCGCCGGTGATTTCGGGCACGCCCGCGACCTCGGTTAATGAGGACAGTGCCTACAGCTTCACCCCCACCGCGAGCGATGAGGATAGCGGCGACAGTTTAGTCTTTAGCATTAGCAATATGCCAAGCTGGGCGAGCTTCAATAGCAGCACGGGTCAATTAAGTGGCACTCCCACCAATTTGGATGTGGGCACGACTTCTGGGATCATAATTTCTGTCTCTGATGCAACTGAATCTGTCAATTTAGCTGTGTTTAATATTGAAGTGGTTAATGTCAATGATGAGCCCGTTATTGAGGGTTCTCCTTCGTTAACTGTCGAAGAGGATTCAAGTTATATTTTTATCCCCACTGTGAGTGATGAAGATGAAGGTGATAGCTTAAGCTTTATTATTGCAAATAAACCCAGTTGGGCGAGTTTCGACACAAGTAACGGGACGTTATCAGGAACGCCGACAAACGATGATGTTGGGGTGACAAACGATGTCATGATTTCTGTTACCGATGGCACTATGCAGATTGATTTACCAGCGTTTAGCATTGAAGTGCTCAATGTGAACGATGCACCTGTTTTTGATGCTGAGCCCAATTTGGAGGGACAGGCTGGGGCGACATACCGCTACTTGGTCGAGGTATCGGATGTGGATGTTGGTAGTGAGTTGACGTTAAGCCTGTTAACGGGTCCTGACTGGCTGCAGTTGAGTGGCAATTTACTCAGTGGTACGCCTCCCTTGTCAGCAGCCGATCAAACTTTTGATATCGTTTTGGGATTAACGGATGGCATAGTAGATACGTTAGTGACCCAAGAGTTTAGTTTAATGGTCGCGCAACCAACCGATACAGAGGTCGCGGTTCAGTTCTACTTCTCACCGGCACCCGCAGTTATTAATCAAAATGTTAACTTGATTACTGAGATCAATAATGTCGGCTATACCGCAGCGAAAGGCGTTACCTATGATATCGAATATGGTGCTCAGTTCAGTCTGTCGTCTATGCCTGAGTTCTGTAGTGAGGTTTCGGTGGGTCATATCACCTGCGTGCTCAATGATGAGTTAGCCATTAGTGCTCAAGTGACGAGCGTTATCAGCTTTGCTGTCGTTGATATTGCTGCTGGATTTAGTACTGCGAAGCTTAGCCTTGTGGGTGATAATCTTGATGATGTCACCACGACAGAAACCGCCAGTATATTGCTTGCAAATACTCTGGCGATTCTGCCTGGCGCTATTCTATCGAGCACGCCTGCGAATGCAGGATACGCCGTTGATATTAATGGCGACTCGTTTGCAGATTTGTTGGTTTATCAGGCTGCAACTGCAGATATTCAGGTCTTGCTAAATGACGGGTTAGGTCAGTTAGTTGAGTCTTCAAGGATCCCAGTCACCTCCGCGCTGACATCGTTGGTGGTCGCAGATATTAATGGTGATGGCTTACCCGATATTGTCACAACAGGCGGGGCGAGCGGCATTTCTAAGGCGTATATGTTGACTGCAGCATTTGAAGTCGCCTCGGAAGAGTCCCTTGATGCCGTACTTGCTGATATTGCCGTTGTGGCTGATGTCAATTTGGATGGTCATCCAGAGGTTATCCTTGCGGGTATTTATCAAGCTCAAATTGCTATCTATTCTGGTCTCGGAACTGGCGCAACCTCAGTGCAGTTGTTGCCGTTTACTTTACCTGCACCTGCACCTGCGCTTGCTACAGCAAAGAAAAACTTAGCACCTATGGCTGAGGATGTAATAGAAACTGGAGTGACATCGCTGAATCTTGTACAGGACAGCTCAAATATCAGCATATTAGCGACCTATCAAGGGCAAACTCCCATATTGCATAAATTAAACGGAACCGTTTGGGCAGGGACGGCTGTGCAAAGTTTGACTGATCAGAGTGAGAAAATAGTCACCGCTGATTTGGAACAGGATGGCATGCTCGATCTCTTCGTTTATGACAATAACGGATGGCGACTCGTTGCCAATGCGTTTGATGCTGAGTTTGTTGTCAGTAAAGTGAGCTTCCCTCGTGTTGATAATATTCTCATTCGTGATTTGGAAGCCGATGGTGTGCCTGAAATATTATTGCTGACTAAAACAGGTGTCAGTATTTGGCATTACTATGGCATTAACGATATTCGCCCTGATAACGCAATCATTACGGGGACGGATATTGCAAAGTTAGAACTGATTGACTTGGATAATGATGGCAATTTGGACGTTGTCGTGTTTGATGCTCAAAATGGATTATCAGCATGGTACGTCAGTGCAAGTGGTTCAATTGGTCGTCAAGATGTTGATTTGGCACTTTACGCTCAGGATGCCAGTTTCCCGAAAGTTAACGAAAGTTCATTAGTGACATGGACAGTGCAGAACAAAGGGGATGCTCAAGCGACAGAAGTGATGCTGGATATCAATGTCCCGTCAGACTTGGCTGTGACCACACTTCCTAGCGAGTGTGTTTTAGGCGATGGAAAAATCCGGTGTGCGATAGGAACGCTTGAGGTGGCTCAAAGTGTTGATATTCAAATGTGGTTGACGCCGATATCGACGGGAGAATTTGCCCTCAACGGTATGGTTTCAAGTTTTGAATATGACATAGGGGCGTCTAATAATCAGAACCAAGTTAACTTCGATGTGATTAACCCGAAAGAGGGGGAAAATAGCGGTGGTGGATTCCCCATTTGGGCTTTATTTACCTTGGTAATATGCCTGTTCAGTCGGTTTCAAAACCGTCGCTAATCGCGATGTTGCTTAGCGGATATAACTATAATGGGTGCAGGGCTTATTAGCCCTGTACTATTTTTGTGCGTTTTACCTATATTAGGTGTTAAGTTGGGAAGGATTGGGTCTATGGGAATTAAGACTTTTACTATAAGTGCAGTGACACTAAGTGTACTGTTGTCGATGGCCACCAGTATTGCGGAAACAAATCCGAATATGTCAGTGACGGATTTGCCCGTCCACGATGAAGGTTTGTTGCGGTTGATGGGAAAGTTAGAGTCCGTACGTGATCCTAAATGCCACGCGACAGCGACCCGTTTAGAAGGTCTCATTTATGGTACTCCTCTTTCTGATGCCGCACGTTACGCTAAAGCCGAATATCAGAAACATCTCATCCGAGAAATTTGGCTCCTTGCTGCAAAGGCGCACCCTAGTGCAGAACGTATTAGTTTAAGTGATGTTAAACCCATAGTCGCTTCATTGTTTACCGCGACAGAATCTAAAGATCATTGGACTGTCACTACCCCAAAAGCGAGCGTGGTTGTCGATTCAAGGGATCAGAAGCATTACGGCTCTATTGCTTATAGTTTCAGAGCCATGTTGGCCGTGCAGCAAGATGCGCTGCTTGATATGGAGGTTAACTTACCGCCATTGGCAGATGATGCCGTCGAATTTATTCGAGGCCAATTGGATTTAGTGACCCTATCACTTCTGAAGGAGGCAGATCTTATTGCCCGTGGCCTTGATGAGTATGAAGTGAGTGAAAAAAGTCTTAGTCAAAGTTGGGCTCGGTTATTCCCAGAGTTTACCGATACGAAACAGAGTGTGTCTGCTACTACGGTCAGCAGTGGCAAAACGGCTAAAACAGGGCTGCTGAATGAAATTGTTGATTTAAAAATCGCCGCGTTTCAGCAATACAATCAAGTCAATCAAACGTTATTTTCCCGTAATCTGCAAGTCTATTTTGCCAAGTTGGCTTTGCCAAAGGATGCGCAAAAGTCAGCGGAATTTACCCGTTATTTTACCGAAGCTATGGTTGCATTTGCAGGTAGCTTTTATCTTCAATCACAGGCGGCTGTTAAACAAGGTCAGGTAATTAAAGAGGCCGATGTTGATGTGGCGATGGATAATATTTTGCCTCATAGTGTTAACGAATATGAAGATGTGATTTTTTATCCCAATTACCCATATGCACAACAAATTGAGATTGAAGCCTATGACATGGACTCGTTTCGTGACTCAGGACTGCACTGGTTCTATTTAAAAGAAGCTCTGGCTGATTTAGGTGACCGGGTGACCATCGAAGCGGATCCGTTTGCCGCGGAGCTATTGACCGAAGCGATTGCGCATTACGGGGTATTGTTGCTACGTGCCGCGGGAGAAGAGGGCAAGGCAAAAGGGGCCAGCGAGCTAGATGCAAGCTTTGTGACCGCAGCATATAACCGTATAGCAAAGCAAGTTGATGCCTATCATCAATATGTTCCCGAGCCAGTGACCACGCCGACGATTCTATCTGCCTCAACAGAAACCGATGCAGCAATTAAGTTTTTTACCAACGTCACCGATAAGCAGCACATTAATATCGAGCACCGATCTTCAGATTGGTTAAGCCGCCAACTTCGTAGCTACCTTAATAAAGATACTAATACTGGCATTATTACGATCCCACCGGCGTTCGGCGGTGGTGGTGTTGCCGCAGAAGATATTAATGGCGATGGCTTAACCGATTTACTCGTGTTGAGTGGTGTGGGTAATAAGTTGTATGTCAATCGTGGTGATGTTTTTGAAGATGTGACCGTTAAATCAGGCCTGAGCAATGTGAGCCAGCGAGCCGTTAGCCAAGGTAACGCAGGATCCAAGGTCGGCGGACTTGCAGGTGAACCCCGTCAGCCATTAATTGCCGATTTTGATAATGATGGCGATCAAGACATTATGATCACTTATGTCGATGAACCTCATCGTATTTACAGCAATAATGGTGATGGTACCTTTACTGAGAAAACCGAGATTGCCAAGCTTGGCGGCGCGGGTCATATAGGTGGCCCCGCAACCACATTCGATGTCAATAACGACGGCCTTCTCGATATCTATATCGAGTATTTTGGTAATTATTTAACGGGCAGTTTACCGACATTGAAGCGCCGCAACGATAATGGTGAGCCAAACGAATTGTTCATTAATAAAGGCAATTTTGTTTTTGAAAAGGCTGAAGATGCATTGGGTGCCAATAACTCGGGTTGGGGCCAGGCCGTCACCCATACCGATCTTAATATGGATGGTTGGCAAGACCTGATAGTGGGCAATGATTTCGGTGTTAATGCGTATTACATCAACCAGCAAGGCAAAGGATTTGTCGACTATGCCGCTAAAATTGGCACGAGTAAGCCTTCATATACCATGAATCTTAGCTTAAGTGATTTAAATGGTGATGGTTTACCGGATGTGTACGTGTCAAATATTGTCACTATGAATAAAGATCAAAAATATGTGTTACCAAGTGAAGACACTCAAGCGCAGTTCAATCCAGATAAATTGGCTAACATGCGTGTTGTCGAAGGTAATGATTTATTTATCTCAGGCAAAAACGCTAATGGAGCGTTACGTTACCAAGCGAGTGATAAAATTGGCAGAGGTTACTCTTCCACTGGGTGGGCATGGGATGCGGACTTCTTTGATGTCGATAATGACGGTGATGAAGACCTTTATGTGTTAAATGGCATGAATGATTACTATGTCTATTCCTCCAGCAATCCTTATTATTCCGACCCTAACACGGGTGAAGCGATGACGGGGTATTTTCCGGATGCAGCTAAAGCCAGTAATGTGTTTTTCTTAAATACTAATGGTGGGCTGTCTAATGTGTCGGAGCGAAGCGGCTTGGACTTTGTTGCGAACTCACGGTCTGCGGCGTATTTAGATTTTGATAATGATGGTGACTTAGATGTCATCGTAAATAACTACCATGATAAAGCACAGCTATTTGAGAATCAGGCTAACACTCTCAATAATCATTGGTTGAAGATCCGTTTAATTGGTTCACCTGAAAATGGTGTTAATTTAGATGGGATTGGAGCACAAATTATTGTTGGGTATGGTGATAAAGGATATAGCTGGCGGCAAGTGTCGGGGAGTCAAGGGTATATGTCAGTGCACCCGAAAGAGCAATCCATCGGTCTTGGCAAATCAACCCTAGCTAAAGTGGTCATCATTTGGCCCAATGGTAAACGTCAAAGGTTAAATAATGTAAAAGCTAACCAAGCTTACACTGTCAAATATGAGGCGAAAGCTGTTCAGTGATGCGTTTATTTTTGCTAGCGATAGCGCTGTTGAGTTACAGCGCTATCGCCGATAGTTATTCTTCACTTTTTGAAGCTAGGCGTGGTTGGTTCAATGAGCGGAATATTCTCGATAGCGCGATCAAAGAAAATGGACAACCGAAATACGTTAATTCGTTAATCGCCGCTGAATCACCCTATTTACTGAGTCATTCGCTACAACCCGTCAATTGGTTGCAGTGGCAAGCCCGTTTCGAGCAAGCGTTTGCGAGTGATAATAAACTGATATTTATCTCTATCGGTTACGAAACTTGTCATTGGTGTCATGTGATGGCACAGGAAAGCTTTAATTCTGAAGCGGTGGCGGCCATGCTAAATCGACATTTTGTGAGCATTAAAGTCGACCGTGAACAATGGCCATTGGTCGATAACCGTTACAAGCTTGCTTTAGAGCTTTTAAAGGGAGAGGCTGGCTGGCCAATCAATGTGATCTTAACGCCGCAAGGTAAGGTTATCTGGGCGGATTCTTACCTTCCCGAAAGTCAGTTTGTTAAAGTGATTAGCGCCCTCGGTCAGCGGTGGCAAACAAGCCCCGAATCTTTGCTCGCCGTCGCGGATAGAATATCGGCACAGTTAGTGACACCTCTTAATCCCGTGAGCCCTAATCATTTAGATCCACATGTTGTTATTCGTGAACTCAATGCTAAACGGTTAAAGACTTTGGCGGATGAAGCTCGTCGTAGTGGTCCAAGATTCCTCCGAGAATATTGGTTGTTGGGATTATTAGAACAATATCTTGCCCATGGTGATGAACGCATTATTGATGTGGTAACACAGCATGTTGATACTATTTTATTGAGCCCAACCTATGATGCCATCGAGGGTGGTTTTCATCGTTATGCTGTAGATGGATTGTGGCAACAACCTCATTTCGAAAAGATGCTTTACACACAAGCATTTATGGTCAAAGTGCTTGCACGCCTCTACCTCATTACGGCTAAACCTCAGTATCTGGCTGCGATGGAACAAACGATCAACTGGGTCGACAGTTTCTTATATCAACCCTATGGCCGTTCATCTGCAATGTCAGCTATTTCTGATGGCGGAGAGGGAAGCTATTACCGTTTTATTGAGACTGACCAAGCATTACTATCAGATGCAGGATTTAATTTTTATGCCAATAGTCAGCCGAATTTAGTGGCATTGGCGAATTTAGATATGGATTGGCGCAATAATCAATGGCACCGGAAATTGGTCGCGTTACGCCATCAAAATGTTGCGCCCTTGGTCGATGAGAAAATTATCGTCAGTTGGAATGCGATGTATATTGATGCATTGGTTGATGCTTATCAGGTGACGAATAATGAGCAATTTTTAGCGACAGCCTCAGAGATTGCCGAGCAACTTTGGCAGATGGCGCGTCGTAATAACAAGCTGCACCGAATTGTTTTCCAAGGACGAGCCAGCATTGAGGCGACTTCAGAAGATTATGCTTGGTTTGCCAAAGCATTACTTAATTTGAGTCTCTATAAAACCACGTATCAATCTAACCTTGTCCAACGTACTTTGGCTGAACATGCTAATAGGTTTTCCATTAGAGAACGAGCAGCTTGGTTGTTGGATGCATTGGTTAAAGATTATCGCTTTGAAACCTTGCAGGAATTGAGCAACGATGGGGAATTGCCGTCGGTCTACTCGAGCGTTTATCAAGCGATGGCTTTAGGGCACAGGAACTTGGGCAGCAAGGAATATCGAACGATTGCGAGTCAACTGATAAAAAATCATAGCTCGAAATCCGATGATGTCGAAGACAATTATAGTTTTTGGGCGGCGGCCGCACAGCAAACGGATAGCCCAGTTTTGCGAGCATCTTATTTTGCGAAAGGACATGGAAAGGTTTCACTGATTCGTCGTGGGGGCCATCTGGAGGTTAAACTCGATTTAGAGCCAGGTTGGCATGTAAATGCAAATCCTAGTACCAATGAAAAACTGATAGCGACTGAAGTTGAAGTGGTAGGCGATACTGCTGCTTTCGAGATTGGCTATCCCAGCCCGCAGCTTCGGCAACTAGGCTTTAGTCAGTCACTCTTGAAGTTATATGACGATCAAACAAGCATTCTTTTACGCCCGACATCCACTTCATCGGTGAACATATCCGGCCTTACCAAGGTAAAAGTACGACTACAGGCCTGTTCAGACAAGCTCTGCTTATTACCTGAAACTATTATCTTATTGCTTTAATTGAGATGTTGTATAGCTGGGTGATGTGGTTAGACCATACTGGTTAGGACATTAACAAGTCCTCGTGCTAGCCACCTTGTACGACTGGTTTCGTCTTAATATTCTCTCTGAAAAAGTGTTATGCCTAGGAAGTTGAGCTTCTCAGATGCTAGCAAGCTCGTTCTGCTTTTCTGATATACTTCCTTACTTTTGGTTTTCTAAGATTTTGCTGTGTGGTAGATATTATGCGGATTTTGGTTACTGGTGGCTCTGGTTTTATTGGCTCGGCTTTGGTTCGTATGTTGATTGAGCAAACGGAGTCAGTGGTGCTCAACTTCGATAAGCTGACCTATGCGAGCCATCCCGAATCTCTGGCTGGTGTTGCCGATAGTGAGCGCTATCATTTTGTACAGGCAGATATTTGCGATAGGGCAAGGTTAGAGCAGGTGCTGCAGCAATTCCAACCCGATCTTGTGATGCATTTAGCGGCCGAAAGCCATGTGGATCGTTCGATAGATGGACCCGCGGAGTTTATTCAAACCAATATTGTGGGAACATACACGCTGCTCGAGGCATGTCGTGGCTACTATCAAACTTTAGAACAAACACAACAGCACCGTTTTCGATTACATCATATTTCTACCGATGAGGTTTACGGCTCCCTTGGTGAAACGGGGCTGTTTAGTGAAGCCTGCGCCTATGATCCCAGTTCTCCTTATTCTGCCAGCAAAGCCTCGGCGGACCATCTGGTTCGTGCCTGGCATCGCACCTATGGTTTACCGATAGTTATTACTAACTGTTCTAATAATTATGGTCCTTTTCAATATCCTGAAAAGCTAATCCCTTTAATGGTGAATAATGCGTTATTGGGAAAACCACTGCCCGTTTACGGCAATGGCCAGCAGGTGCGGGATTGGTTATATGTCGATGATCATGTTAAGGCGTTATTTTTAGTCGCAACGGAGGGGCAGCTTGGGGAGACCTATAATGTTGGCGGCTCAAATGAATGCACTAATCTTGCTGTGGTGCAGCAAGTTTGTGATTTATTAGAGGAGTTAGTGCCCACTCATCCGCAGTCTCTGGCCATGAGCAGTATGGGGTTTCGTGATTTAATACAACATGTTGATGACCGTCCAGGCCATGATGTGCGTTATGCGATCGATGCTAGCAAACTTGAGCGTGAACTTGGCTGGCGCGCACAAGAATCCTTTAGTTCAGGCCTTAGAAAGACCGTAGCTTGGATCGTTAAACAGAACGATGTCTGGAGCTAGGGCGTTCTTTGGCCAGCTAAGACGCCACTTGCATGGATCTAGAATCATGGCTCTAGAATCTAGGGCGTTGCTGCGTAACTGCTAGGGCGCTTTGCTGCTAGATCCTAGGAACACCGCTTTGCGGCTACGGAATGCGCCACTTACGATTTACAGAACGGACTTTGCCCTGACGGTGAGTGAGCTTGCGCGCGTTCCGTAATCCGTCCACCGTAAGCGTAGCGTTCCGTTAAGCGTCAACGAAGTGTTTTATCATCTAGGGCGCGGGCACTTTTCCCTATTCTTTGTCATTCCAGTCCGTGAAAGTCTGAATCTAAGACTCTCGTCATTCCCGCGAACGCGGGAATCCATACTAACGTCTTTTGGTAGCTTAAAGCGTAGTGACTTAAAGCTAAAAGCTGGATCCCCGCGTTCGCGAGGATGACGGTATAAAAGCTGGATCCCTGCGTTCGCGAGGATGACAGCATACTCCTTCGTCATTCCCGCGTAGGCGGGAATCCAGCTTCTGAGTTATTATTTAAATCTCGTATAAAATGGATTGCCACAACTCAAGGATGAACGATGCAACCCTATGTTTACATTATGGCTAGCCAATTTAATGGTACTTTATATATTGGTGTAACAAGTCATCTAGAGCAGCGGATATGGCAGCATAAAAACGCCATTATTGATGGATTTACCCATAAATATAAAGTTGATCAGTTAGTGTACTTCGAATCTCATCAATCTATGTATGAGGCTATCACTAGAGAAAAACAGCTGAAAAAATGGCGTCGTGAATGGAAAATTGAGCTGATTAATTCACAAAATCCAACGTGGCAAGATTTATGGTACACGGTAATTGCTGGATCCCCGCATCGATAACTGCTCCTGCGTTATTCTACCTCCTGCATCCATGCAGTCGTCCGCGAGGATGACTGTGTAAAGGGGGGAGGATGACGGTGTGAAAGCGAGGATGACAGCCTAAGAGTGGCTAGGATGACAACGTAACAGCAATCGGCTTTTTCCGTAATCCGTCCTCCGTCAGCGAAGCGTTCCGTCAACTGTGAACTACGCGTTCTGTTATCTAGGAAGGTTATTTCACAACTTTTAGGGCGTCGCTTTGTTCCTGCTAAGGGTAATGCTGAGCCATTCGGTTGGGTTATCGCTTTTGAAATTGAGCGGTTCGCCATAGGGGCAGAGCAATAAATCGTAGCGTTCAAGCTCAGTTAAATGGCCATTCAGGTCCCATATAACGGGTTCTAAACACAAGAGTAATTGTATTGGTGTGTTTTTGTTCTGTGTTGTGTCGAGCGGGTTTCTGCTTGAACCATAAATAAAAGTGTTGTTAATACAAATTTTTTCGATATTGGAGCTGTATCTGCTCCGTTTGGTCATTACATTGAAATCGAGAACTTGGCCATCCAGTAATTGGCTCTCAATTTGAGTTTCACCCTTAAAATTAAAAGGGGCATCATTGGGGGTTAATATGGCGCAGTTATTGTGACCCTCTCCTTGAATATACAGTTTAAGTCCTCCACCTTCGAGCAAGCATAGTTGTCTATCTATGCCGATAAATTGTGAGAAAGGGCCGCTACTCGAAACCCTGGCTATGCTTATCCGATAATCAAAATCAGATAAATCCGCATGGCTTGGGGAAATCAGTAATTGTTTGGTACTACCGCCGCCATTTTTCCATGGTGTTGATGGGCATTCTCGATAGCGGATAAGTTGCATGTTTTTTATCAACCTTTCTTCTTCAACACATAATGCTCGGCAAGTTCGCCGGTAATGCGTTTGCCTTCAGTGTCTAGCATGATGAGTTGGTTTTCACCGACTAAATATTGGCTACCATCCGCTAGGGTGATATTGCGCCCTTGAGCATCCCAAACTGCGGTGCCTGTTACTTTGAAAATCCGCTCATCTTTGCCTAAATAAACTGTCTTTAGCTCGAAGCTGTTATCTGCCAGCAGGCTGATATGGGTTTGGATCCCCTCACAGCTTGCACAGGGAAGGACGCCTTCATATTCACCGGGCCAGTCGAGTGCATTTTTGCTGGTATCGCCAAGGGGAATGCTCGAAGTTGTTTCGGTTTGTGCCGCTGCATTTTCGCTTGGCTGTGCGGGTTCTGAGCAGGCTGTGGTGAACAGGGCTAAAAGGGCGATTGTCAAGAGTGATTTGTTCATACTCGATCCCATTAGTTGAATAAAACTTAGCATGTCAGTAGTTATCATACCTGGCAAGGCGTGTTGAACCAAACTTCTCTTATTATCATGTTATAACAATGTGTTATTTGCATTTTGATTGTTTATTTCGCAGATAGAACTTACCCTTGGTGAAGATAAATTGTTGTAGTGATGGCAAGCTTTGGTTCTGATTTTCACTCTTGCGGCTCATCATTTGGGGTGAATAATGGCACTTCACTCCTCGTTTCGCGATCACTCACTTACCAGAGCGAACAAAATTTAATCTCGAAACGTCAACATGCCCTCGTCACTTTCTAGATTGAATCTATACTAAAATCTATCTCTTAGTGCTTGAGAGATGGGCTTGTGGTGTTATCGAAAAACAATACAGAATCTTTAGGTGGATCAATATCATTATGACGCGCATGTTAGACAGCATTCTATTCGATGTAAGTCAGTCCCAGGTGATCGATCAGGGGGATTTAACACAGGCATCGCAGTTGATTGTGTCATCCGTCTGCAAGGGGCTTAACATTTCCCGTGCCGGGATCTGGCTGTGGAGTGAAGATCACCAAAGCATTCAGTGTTTTTTTCTGCTCGATAATGCGAATGCGCGCGCGCAGGAGCCATTAGCGATAACCCGTACCCAATATCCTCATTATTTCAGCTTGTTAGATAACGAACGCACTATCGTTGCTAATAACGCGCAAACGGATCTTGCCACCCACGAGTTTTTGACTGGATATCTACTGCCCAATCACATCACCTCAATGCTCGATAGCCCGATACGACGCAGTGGTAAGATGGTTGGAATTATTTGCTCTGAACATCGAGGTGAACCCCGTGAGTGGACTCGGGATGAAAAAGCATTTGCTTCCGCGCTAGCCGATTTGTTTGCGCGCGCAATGAGTGCTAAGGAAATTTTTGATTATCAACAACAATTAAAGGCAATCAATGCGGATCTTGAAAGCCAAGTTGAGCATAGAACAAAAGAATTAGAGGCGGCATTAGCTAACCTGAAATCGACCCAAAACCACCTCGTTGAGAACGAAAAAATGGCGGCACTCGGAAGCTTAGTCGCTGGGGTCGCCCATGAAGTCAATACGCCATTGGGGATTGCGGTAACGTCGGTAACCCATTGTTTAGATGAACTGGCATTATTGAAGAGATTTTTTGAGCGTAATGAGCTGGATGAAGACAAGTTTTTAAGTTTTATCAATACTATGCAAGATGGTTTAGGGTTAATCGAACGTAATCTTTCGCGGGCGGCTGAGTTAGTGCACAACTTTAAACGTACTGCGGCCGATCAGTCCGTTCTGGAGCGTGAACGCTTTAATCTAAAGACCTATATATTCCAGATTTTTAGCTCGTTAAGGCCTTTAATGCGTAAGAAAAATATCACCTTAACCGTTGAGTTGGATGACAATATTTTTATCGATTCTTATCCCGGTGCGATTGCCCAAATATTTACTAACTTAGTGGCGAATAGTTTTCGCCATGGTTTTCCTGACGATTTTTCGGGAGATAAAGCAATCACTATTCGGGTTGACAAACTCAATGAGCAAATTCGAATGATGTATCAGGATAACGGTGTGGGTATGTCCGATGAGGTTAAGGCGAAGGCGTTTGAGCCCTTTTTTACTACCGCGCGCAAGGACGGCGGCACTGGGCTTGGTATGTCCATTATTTATAATCTGGTGACGCAGAAATTAAATGGCAGTATTTTGCTGACTTCCCACCCAAACCAAGGCGTAAAAGTCGAAATTCAGATCCCCGAGCGGTAAATAGGACGCTCGCAGGCTTGCTCTAGAACGTCGCTGCGTGGCTCTAGGCTCTAGACTCTAGACTCTAGCAGCGAAGCGCTCTAGTTTCTACGAACGCCGCTTTGCGGCTACGGAACGTCACTGCGTGACTGACGGTTTACAGCAAGAGCCTCGCCCTGACTGTGAGTGAGCTTGCGAGCGTTCGGTAATCCGTCAATCGTAAACGAAGTGTTCTGTTATCTAGAGGGCAGCCGCTTTTCTCCTTGTTATTCCCACTCTTTTCGTCATTCCCGCGAAGGCGGGAATCCAATCCCCTTTGTCATTCCCGCGAACGCGGGAATCCATACTAACGTCTTTTGGTGGTTGAAAGCCTAGTGACTTAGATCCAAGAGCTGGATCCCCGCATGCGCGAGGATGACGGTTGTTCCAGCTAGCCGCATTCCAGCTAGCGCGATGGATCCCCGCATTCGCGAGGATGACGGCGCAAGAGTAAAGTGCTTCGCTTCTTCCGTCAGCGCAGCGTTCCGTTCACCGTAAACGAAGTGTTCTGTCATCTAGGGCGTTGCTTCGCAACTTCTAGAACCTCGCAGGCCTTCGACCGTCCTGCTTTTCCTTGCGTTTGTATGCTACAATCCTTGCACTTTAATTGAGCCACTAATCCTAGATATATCAATGAGAAAAGGCATTTTACTGGCGGGAGGCACTGGCTCTCGACTCTATCCTATGACGCAGGTGGTGTGTAAGCAACTGCTGCCAATCTATGATAAACCTATGATTTATTATCCCCTTGTCACCCTAATGCAGGCTGGCATTCGGGAGATACTGATCATTTGTACTCCCCATGATTTACCGCTTTTTCGTGCCCTGTTAGGGGATGGCGCTCGTTGGGGGATTCGGCTCGAGTATGCCGAGCAGTCGTCGCCAAAGGGGTTGGCTGAGGCATTAATCATTGCCGAGTCCTTTTTAGCCGGGGATGCATGTGCACTCATCTTAGGTGATAACTTATTTTATGGTCAGCATCTTAGCGCAAACCTACAGAAAGCATTACAAATACAATCGGGGGCGACTGTTTTTGGCTATCATGTGGCCAATCCTAATGTCTATGGTGTGGTTGAATTTGATGACTCAGGAAAGGCTATTTCAATCGAAGAGAAACCCTTAGCGGCGCGGTCTTCCTATGCGATTCCCGGATTGTATTTTTTTGATAGTCGAGCCTGTGATTTTGCTAAGAGTGTGCATCCTTCGGCGCGGGGAGAGTTGGAGATTGTCGATGTGATCAGCCGTTATTTGAGTTTAGGTGAGCTACAGGTTGAGATTATGGGGCGAGGAACCGCCTGGCTTGATACTGGGACGCCCGACGCTATGGCAGAGGCAACACAGTTTGTTGCCGCGATTGAAAAACGGCAAGGGCTCAAAATCAATTGCCCTGAAGAAACAGCATTCTATCTAGGCTGGATTGATGCTGTACAGCTACAAGCCTTGGCGCAACCTTTATTGAAAAGTGGTTATGGTGAGTATTTGTTAGGACTGCTTAATAAACAGGTATTTAATGAAGTGTATTGAAACTGAGTTAGCTGAGGTGCTGGTATTTGAGCCCCAGGTATTTGGTGATGAACGCGGCTTTTTTATGGAAACCTTTAGGCAATCCTATTTTGATGATTGCCTTGCCAATCGAGGACTCTCTGCCGCTGTTTTTGTACAGGAGAATCACAGCCGCTCGCAGCAAAATGTCCTGCGGGGATTACATTATCAATTGCAGCAACCCCAGGGAAAGCTTGTGCGAGTGTGTGCGGGAAGTATTTTCGATGTTGCGGTGGATATTCGTAAAAATTCATCGACCTATGGGAAATGGGTCGGTCGGATATTATCGGCCGATAATCACTTGCAGATGTGGATCCCACCCGGGTTTGCCCACGGTTTTTACGTGCTGAGTGATTATGCCGATGTGATTTACCGTTGCACCGATTATTACGCGCCGCAGGATGAATATGTGCTTGCTTGGGACCATGCCGACTTCGCCATCGATTGGCCCTTGATAGCCGCACCGATTTTATCCACGCGGGACAGTGTCGCCAGCGCCGGCATTTAATGCAGGCGCGGCATTAACTTATTATTCATCGCTATTCATTGTGAGTTTGTGATTTTTAATTTCTGTTAGGGGCGAAAAACAAAACGGGCAAGATAATTCTTGCCCGTTTTTCGTTTTAGCTGGTTACTCGCTATTTTGCTGGTTCAACACTTGGTCTGGTATACCAGGGCGCGCGTGCGTCAGTGACATCAAATAAGTTGTACTTACGACCGAGCATTTGACCACCGTCACGGGTTAGCGGCACCCACGATAGGAAGGCGCGGCTGTGGGTCGACTTGATGGTCATCAGATCGAATGGCACTGAAATATAGAAACCTTTGGTAAAGCTACCCTCGCCATATTCTTCCGCCGACAGGTTAGTCTTAGTGGCAAATGCGCCGACAATCACACCGCTATCAAACTGCTTAGACAAATCGACAGTCACACCTTTATCTTCGGCGAGATATTTGCCCGCACTCACCTTTAACAGGGTGCTTGGGAACCATTCGGGTTGGTAATAGGCCGTTACATGCCCCGTAACGACACCCGTTTGTACGCGATAGGGGCGATTGGTTATAGGGTCAAATTGATGCTCTTCCTCGAAGAAGCCAAGCATACTATCGGGATCACGCTGTTTAGCATAGTTAACATCAAATCCGAAGGCCCATTGGCTATTGAGTGGGCGATACATAAACTCAGTTCCCACACCGCCATACATCATTTCTAGATAGCCACCATAGGCTTGGTAGGAGATATTTTCGCTAAGATTATCCATCCAAGTCAGTTGCAGGTTATTGATCCGCACAGGATTGTCATGAACATATTGGCGGATCAAGGTGCGGACACGTTTTAAGTCTGTGCCATCGGGTGGCACATCGTAGAGAAACTTATCGTAGTTATCATAGAGGTTAAGATAAATAGAGCCTGCAAACTCAAAGTTATCGGTAAATCGATAACTCGCCGTGCCTGTCATCCCAATATTAAACATGTAGAAGCCTTCGGAGCCGCCAAAGGATTGCACCATAGTTGGGGAAATATCGAAACCTAAGTTATCTAACCAATCTTTATCTGTGCTGGTCACCAGTTGTCCCTGCGGCAAGCTTGGGACACTCACTTGGCTCGAATCCGTCATTTTGGCATTGAGGTAACCATAGCTTGCGATGCTGGCAAATTTTTGTGCATCGATGCGTGTTTCGGTCATCGGTTGGTTATAGTGGGTCTCGATTAAACGATATTCTTTAATGCGAGTGATATCGGTATTGTTCGCTAGGATAGTGGCCGCCCTGTGATGGGCTTCGTTTCTATCTCTAAATCGAGTCTGCTCACCAATCACAGTAATACTGTCGGTATCGAGATAAATTTTGGCATTATAGTAACCTGCAATCTCTCCCAGTTGCTGCGCCACTTTTGTCCAATCGACTGTGTTTGCGACGATTTGAGGCTGTATCGAGACCTCTGCAGTGGCAACTTCCGAGGTAACTTCCTTAGTAACTTCAGCGGCAATTTGAGCTGTGGGTTCTACTTTAGTGCTCGTTACTGTACTGGCCGAAGACGGCGCGGCACTGCTTTGCTCTGAATTGGTTGATACCTGTGTTAAAGGTGCCGCGGGCAGGGGCTGATATTTAGCCGCCGCAGGGTCGAGTTTAATTTGCGTTAAAGTATTAAAATTGGTTTGCAAACTAAAGCCTAAGGTCCAAGTATTACCGCGCTCATAGCTTAAGTGCAGATCCCCCCAATCACCAAAGCGGTATAGCATGCCATAGTTAAACTTGCTGTCCTGTGGCATGGGGATATCACCACGTACAACGGGGAAGTCGGATTGATAGTCGTTGCCGTCGTATTCCACTTTTAACCGTAGGGGGTCCCAAGGGGTTTGATATTCAACTCCACCAAAAAGTGCCGCACAGCCCTTAAACCAGCGCTGGTAGTCAACAGTGCCACCTTTGCCACCATAGGAGGTGTCCCTGTCGCAGTTGTAGTTGAGATCTTTTTTATCCTGGGTGAGGTTGCCGCTATTACCTATATAGCCCCAACCTATGCCTAAGGTAAAATCTAATGGACCAACCCTTTTTGTCGCAGCAATAAATTCGCCATCAAATAAGCCTGTACCACCAAAGTCCCGTACACCTATGGAGGTTTCGGGTAGCCAATTCGTTTCTTCAAGCAGGCGAACTTTAAAGTCGATACCTTTATCTGTGTATTTAGTGTTACCACTAAAACTAGGGTCATTGCTGTATAACAGATCTTGCACTTGGGTGTATCGCACCGTGGTTTCAAACCAAGGGAATAACTGTACCGATGCACTAAAGTGCTGATAGTCATCGTTATAGCTAGTGGCGAAATTAAACTCGCCCTCGGGAGCCATGCGTCCCGTGGGCATTTGCATTAGACCCACACCACCAAAATCAGATTGTGATGGTAACAGTTGGGGGGATGAAAATTCATCGGCGACGGCATTGAATAGGGGTAAGAGCGCCAGTGACAGTGCGGATAAACGGCCTAAGCGATGGATTGAAGGGGGAGAAATTTTCATTACAGAGCCCGATTCCTGAGTAATTCAACGATGTTTGCATTTAGATCAGAGTAATCATCAAAAAGGCTTGAAAACTCAGCAAAAAGTGTTGCTCCAGGAGCGACATCCTGAACTTGATGATTCCAATAGGCGATAGGTTGTTTTATCGCTTTGCCATCGGGTTGAATGATCCAGACGAAACTATTTTCGACATTATCCAATAAGCCCGCTTGCTTAAGGTATTCTCGGCTGTCCATTTGGCTCTGCCATGCCATATTGCCAGTTTGAGCGACAGCGCCAACGACTGTCACTGTGGTTGGACGTGGAGGTAACACTAACAAAAAACGACCATCGAGGAGTGAATTATAGGCATCCGTGATCCGAACAAGATCCATATCCAAAGGCTGTATAACGCGCTGACCAAGTTTTATTTGGCGTAAAAATTGGGCTAATTGTGCCAGTTTTGCAATATAGCTGCTGTTATCTGCTTTTTGTCCCATGTCGGCTAATTGACTAAGCACTTGCTGGCGCTTAGCTTCTAAGGCTGCGGTATGTTGAATATCGAGTAGGGCTGCACCTAACCAATAGATTGGCTCTACCTCATCGTTAGTGTTTTTGTTATAGAGAGGCAGTTGTACTAAGCCGTCCTGCAGTGCTTGTCTGATCCGGATTGCGCTGGGATAGGTGATTTGTACCTGGGCATCTTTGCTCGAAGACGTCGCGACAAATAGCTGAGTTTCTGCTTGAGCCGTCGATAAAAAAAGCGTACTAGCGAGCAGTGCCAGAGGGGTTAAATAGGATCTCATAATGGCTCCACTAAGAGGCGAATGGCTTAAGTAAGGTGATATCGATAAAGGGCAGATTAGGCGCTATCTTTTGGCGACTCTTAATCACTTGGCCATTATTCGGTTTGATCCAAAATTCATTTTGATAGTGGATATCAAGCGCGGCGATTGAAACCATTTCGCTGAAATGCAGCGCCTGTGTTGGCGTATCATTGATAAGGATGTTTTCTTCGGCAATAAAATTAAATTGCGAACTCGCGATGTAGCCAAAGTGGTAATTAGGTTGCCAGTCAAGGGTGCGCGTCCACATTTTGGGCGTGTTGCTTAAATGCAAACCCAATAGAAGAGGGTCGGGTTGTGTGCTTGCAATTGCGACTAAGTTGCCAGCAAGCAGGTTATGGGTTTTAACTAAACGACCATTTCTTGTGACTAACATCCCTTTATCCGCCGACAACCATTTAAGTTCCAGTGTATCTGGGGTCGGTCTTATTGAAGATAGGGTGACTTGGGGCTCGGCAAAGGCTAAAGCAATAAATGCCTGTGGCATATCGTCGAGCTTGGCATAAATACTGGCGTAGGGATTGGCTTTTACCTGCTCTGTGGTGAGTTTGACGTCGTCATCCCCAATAAAAGCGAGCTTTATCGTATCGTTTAAGGCGCTAATTCGTTGGCTACAGCCAGACATGCCTACTAATACGGCCGAGAGGGTGACTAGCGGCAATAGTTTTTTATTTATACGCATCCGAATTGCTTATTCTCAATAGTAATAAATATCAAATGTAAAGAGATGTGAGACTGATTTCAAGCCATAACCAGAGCTTGATTTTCTCTCGATGAGCTTAAAAAAAACAACCGCCAATAGGCGGTTGTTTGGAAAAGGTTTTAACTGATTAGTTACCAGTACCTGTAGTAGAGCCAGTACCAGTACCTGAGTTGGAAATTGGGTTACCGTCAGCGCCGTTTGCAGCAATTAACACACCAGTCACAACTGCACCAGCACCAATACCAGCACCAACCATAGCCCCGTTCGAACCGCCAAAAGTTTTACCGTCAGTTGTTGTACCAGCGTCATCAACTGCTTGAGCAGCTACTGAGCCTAACATTGAAATAGCAGCAATAAGTGCTAATGAAGTTTTTTTCATCGTGATTCCCTTTTAGAAAAAATTAACCTAATTTTTAGCTAATCTAGTACAGCATGATAGGTGATTCAACTTAAATGATCAATGCTAAATCTATCAGTGTATTCAGACTTTAGACTGATTTGCTGTTTAGCTGCTATAGAATATTCCTTAGTTTAGAATGAGTTTAACCCATTCCTGTTAAGTATATATGCCTAAGATGGGCACCTTGATCTTATACCATTTACGTTTTAGTAATTCAAAACCTTCCTTAGGCTCGTTAATGAAAAAATGGATTCAGGTGCAATTAAGCCAAGTTGAAGAAGGTCTTTATTTCACTCAGTTGTTCCATGGCATCCTTATAACCTAAATCGATTAACGCACTGGTATAGGATTTCTCGAATAATAAGTAGGACACGATACTCGAGTCCGATTGCCTATCGATACCAATAAAACCCAGTAAGGTTTTAATGGCCCAGGGCATATCGTCGTAGAAACGTGCCGCTATCTTACTTAAATCTTCGCTTGGCTTGATCACTAAGGCCTTTATGGGTTGCAGGGTCAGTTGAGTTCGACTCGTTTCCGGGATAAGGCTTAGGGTGTGATTAATGCGCTCCAATCGTTCAAGATCGCTATTTAAGGTATCGGAAAAGATGGTATCGAGCAGATGACCCGCAATCGTGGCCGTTTTGGGGTGATATTCCAACTCCATCGGGTAATGTTTATGGGGGCTGTCCAAATTGATGACCAATAGCCGATTGGCTCCTAAGTGAATGGGGCTCGACAGTGGTGCAAGCTGGTGGACCGAACCATCGCCATAATAGGCTTGGTTAAGCTTAATCGATGGAAACACCATAGGAATAGCGGAGCTGGCGAGTAAATGCTCAGTGTTGAGCATCATACGTTCGCCGCTGCGTCTCGCTCTGGTCCAATTTTCTATATCCCTCGAGGCTTGAAAAAAGGTGACTGAGCGGGAGTTGTTATAACAGGAGGCATCCACACTGAGGGCCGTAAGCGCACCGTTACGGATATTGCGATCGATGCGTTTAAAGTCGATAAGCTCATTCAGTAGCGTTCGCAGTGGGTCGTTATCCAGCAAGCTACCCGCATCGGTATTGACCTTATCATCCTGCATTCCCTTGAGCGCCATTTTGGCTAAGTGACTCAACACCCCCACAATCGAGGCACGATACACTTTTCGGGTTTCAAAATGTCGCCATACCCATTCGAGTTTTTTTACTCCGAGGTGAAAACAAGAGGCATGGGTCGCAATCGAAGTGCCATTTATCGCGCCAGCAGAAGTACCACAGATGATTTTAAAGGGGATGCCATGATTGCGGGGATATAGTTGGACCAGTGCTTTTAACACACCGACCTGATAAGCTGCTCGCGCGCCGCCTCCGCCTAGGACTAATGCTGTTGATGTAGGCAATCTCAAGACTCAATTTATTGTTTTAATGATTTTATTAAAGCAACGCCGCCCTATAAAAAGCAAGTCGATAGACTTAATTAGTTGTAAATTTCGATTTATCGTTTATTCGATTGCTGCAACATTTCGCTTTAGACAATTAATCCGCTGTAAGCTTGATCGTTTGGCTGAGGCCAAAGCAATGCTCTGCTGTTGGAAACTCAGCGGTTCTCACCTCTCTGGCGTATTCGGCGCAGGCGTGAGTGATTAAGGGGCCTAAGTCGATATAGCGTTTGGCAAATTTAGGCGTGTAGTCAGAAAATAAGCCTAGGATATCTTCAGTTACGAGCACTTGGCCATCACAGGTGGGTGAGGCGCCAATGCCGATGACTGGGATTGAGACTTCTGCAGTCACGGTGCGCGCCGCGAGTTCGGAGGTACCTTCAATCAGTATGCTAAAAGCGCCTGCTTGCTCAAAGTCTTTTGCTAAGCTAACGAGGGTTTCGATGGCGGCAGCATCCCTTGCTTGGGTTTTAAATCCACCCAATTGATTCACGTGTTGCGGCATTAATCCTATGTGTGGCATCACAGGGATCCCTCGCTGGGTTAAAAAACGAGTGGTATCGAGCATTTCTGCGCCCCCTTCGAGTTTTACCGCCTGCGCGCCTGTGCGTATCAATACTTGGCTCGCATGTCTAAAGGCTTGCTGAGGCGATTCTTGATAACTTCCAAAGGGCATATCAATAATCACGCAGGCGTGTGCTGCGCCGCGAGTGACAGCAAGGCCATGATTAATCATCATTTCTAAGGTAACCCCGAGTGTGGAGTCTTGTCCATAAACCACCATGCCGACAGAGTCGCCGACGATAATCATATCCACATGGGGATCGATAAGTTCCGCCATCGGTTTTTCATAGGCAGTGAGGGCGACTATGGGCGTTTTACCTTTCATTTTTTGTAAGGTTACGGGCGTGACTCGGTTTTTATTCATATGGATACTCATATCATCTCCAACTCGTTAAATCTGAGAGGGTATGTTAGCGCTTGCTGCGTTGGCTTTAACTCGATAGATTGACTTAATATCTAGATAAAAAGACACTTCTATATAAAGGTGCTTTATACAAAGAGGCGCTTCTATACGGAAGATGCTCGATAATACGAAAAGAAGTTTCGATATAAAGATCACCTTGGGCGATAACACCTTGAGTCAAGTCACCGGCATTCATTTATCCCAGCAGCATATTACTCAGCACACGCAGGTCGCACCTTCACGTTTAGCCGCCGCAGGGCTAAGTGCCTCCATTATGTTGCTTAAGCGAACACTCATGCCGTTTGAGCATGTGCAGCGGCACAGTCATTCTTGGGGGCAGGTCATTTATGCCAGTCAGGGTGTGTTGAGTGTGATCACGCCTGCCGGGCGCTACATAGTGCCGCCTGAACAAGCAGTGTGGGTGCCTCCCTTTGTCGATCATGAGGTTATAGCGCTTGCTCAAGTGCAATTGAGTAGTCTGTATTTGGATGAAACACAGATAGGTGGCTTTCCACCCGACTGCACTTGTCTGAGTGTGAAGCCTGTTTTGCAGTTATTACTGCAAGAGGCAAATGCCTTGGTGCAGAGTGAGACGGGGCTGATAGACCCTGATGATAAGGATAGCGTCATGCGGCTCTTGATGGTGATCCGTGACTTTATGGTGCTCGCACCTAAGGTCGCCTTGGATTTACCTTATCCTAGGGATAAAAAATTACTGCGTATTACCGAGGCTTTGCTGGCGGATCCGAGCGAACAACGCACTTTAGTGGATTGGCAGCGGGAGGTCGGCGCCTCGGCCCGCACGTTAGCGAGATTATTTAAACGGCAAACAGGGCTGAGTTATAGCCAATGGTTGCAAAGGCTTAGATTGCAGGTGGCGATTCAAATGCTCAGCCGAGGTGAATCTGTGCTCACTACAGCGTTATCCTTGGGTTATGCCTCGGGTTCAGCCTTTGGTTATATGTTTAGGCAGTTGATGGGCGTCGCTCCGAGTCAGTACCTGTTAGCGCAAACGACAGTGCCCAAAATACAGCAGTAAAAAGCCGCATTATAGCCAATAAAAAACGCACTTAAGTACAACCTAAGTGCGTTTAATTTTTTTATTCGACTAGAGCTAAGGCTTAGGCTTTAATCTGGCTTTTCAGGAAGTCGACCAGCTGGTCAAATGGAATATCTTGCTTTTCACCGGTGCGGCGGTTTTTGTATTCATATACGCCGGCATCGATATTGCGATCGCCAATTACCACAGTGTGCGGGAGTCCAATCAGTTCCATATCGGCGAACATCACGCCTGGGCGCTCTTTACGATCATCCAGTAACACGTCGATACCCGCTGCGGTTAAGTCCTTGTACAACTGCTCGGCGATATCGGTTACGCGGTGCGACTTGTGCATATTCATTGGCAGAATACCCACGCTAAAGGGGGCAATCGCTTCTGGCCAAATGATGCCACGGTCATCGAAGTTTTGCTCGATGGCTGCGGCTACAATACGGCTCACGCCGACACCATAACAACCCATCAGCAGCACCTGTGACTTGCCGTTTTCATCGAGTACAGTTGCATTCATCGATTTAGAGTAGTTAGTGCCGAGTTGGAAGATATGGCCGACTTCGATACCGCGGGCCATCGCATAAGTGCCTAAACCATCGGGTGTTGGCTCGCCTTCAACCACATTACGGATATCGGCAGCTTGTGCTGTCGGCAGATCCCGCTCCCAGTTGATGCCAAAGTAATGTTTATCATCGACGTTAGCACCGGCGGCAAAATCGCTCATCACGCTGACGCTATGATCGATAATGATTGGCATAGTTAAGCCCACAGGACCGAGTGATCCGGGACCTGCGCCAATGGCGTCACGAATAAGGGCTTCTGGTGCAAATTCTAAGGGTGATGCCACTAAATCTAATTTGTCGGCTTTGATTTCGTTAAGATCGTGGTCACCGCGAACAATTAATGCTACTAGCGGAGCGGCTTCGGTTGCACCCATTACGATCAAAGTTTTAACTGTCTTAGTGATATCCAAATTAAATTGCTCAACTAACTCGGCAATGGTTTTAGCATTGGGGGTATCGACTAAACGTAACTCTTCGGTGGCGGCGCCGCGAGCCTCGGTTGGCATAGGTGATTCGGCTTTTTCAATGTTGGCCGCATAGTCACTGCCAGTCGAATAAGCAATTAAATCTTCACCGCTTTGTGCCAGTACATGGAACTCGTGTGACATGCTGCCACCGATAGAACCTGTGTCAGCTAATACGGGGCGGAAGGCTAAGCCCATGCGCGACAGAATGTTGCTATAGGCTTGATACATGGCCTCATAGGTCGCATTCATGGTATCGACATCGAGGTGGAAAGAGTAGGCATCTTTCATCAGGAACTCGCGTGAACGCATCACACCAAAGCGTGGGCGCACTTCATCGCGGAATTTGGTTTGGATTTGGTAAAGATTCAGCGGTAATTGCTTGTAAGAGCTGACTTCTTTACGGATTAAGTCGGTGATCACTTCTTCGTGGGTTGGCCCCAGAACGAAGTCACGGTTGTGGCGATCCTTAAAGCGTAGCAATTCTGGACCAAATTTATCCCAACGACCCGTTTCTACCCACAAATCAGCCGGTTGTACCATAGGCATTAATATTTCAATCGCGCCTGCTTTGTTCATTTCTTCACGAACAATAGCTTCGACTTTACGCAGTACACGTAAGCCCGTGGGCAGGTAGCTGTAAAGGCCCGACGCATTACGGCGGATCATACCGGCACGTAACATTAATTGATGGCTAATGACCTCTGCGTTGGCAGGAGTTTCTTTTTGTGTTGATAGTAGGTACTTGCTGACGCGCATTACCGATGTCCAAATTTGAGTTGAATGGGCGCCATTTTATCACCTGCTTGGATGATGTCACCTAGGGATTTAGGTTAAATTCAGTTAGCTGGGGGTAAAAGGCATTTTTTTATGCTGGATAACGGATAACGGATAACGGATAACGGATAACGGATAACGGATAACGGATAACGGATAACGGATAACGGATAACGGATAACGGAAGGAAGAGCGCTACGCGGCTAGAGCGTGACTTCGTCACTGCTAGTATCTAGATCCACGTTTCTGTTTATGTTTACTTATCCCGCCTATCGCCGATCACTTTGGCGGGGTTGCCAGCAACTATGGCCCAGTTGGGCACGTCTTTTGTTACTATGCTGCCCATGCCGACCACGGCGTGATCGCCAATCGTCACACCATCGACTATGCCAGCTTGGGCGCCAATCCACACATCTTTGCCTATCACAATACCTTTGGAGTTGGCAGCTTGTTGATATATAGGTGTATCTGGCGCCATGCCATGGTTAAAGGCATAGATAGTCACATTATTAGCGATGCGAGTTTGATTACCTATCTTGATGCCTAGCCTGCCACCATCGAGGGAGCTGCCATGATTAATCGCCACTTCATCCCCCATAGTAATGGGGCCATGCAAAAAACAGTCGGCGGCGATCATGCAGCGATTACCCATGCGAATATCGCGGTTGGGCTCGGCAAATAACTGGGCTTCGGGGGCGATAAAACAGTGCTCGCCTATTTGTACTGTTTCGAGGGCGCAAAGTGTGGCTTGGATTTCATCCTGCCAGGGTTTAGCCCAGACTAAATGTTTCTCTTTTAAAGAAAAATACAGCCATGGCATCCAAGAGAGACGCTTTTTATGTTGGCTTTGATAGTCAGGCAAAGATGCCGGCTCTGATCTAGGCGTTGGCGCAGACATTTAGCCACATTTCCCCGGTTTGAGTTCTAATACCAAGATGTATTCTTGCTCATTATCATCGACCGCCATCTGCCAAAACACATCTAAATCATAGAGGGCGACTTGATAAAGCTTAGGATCATCCTTGGCTTTTTTGTAGGCAGGCCGTGGATCTTGACCGAGTACACCGCGGATCAGTAGGGCTAAATCTGTGTAGTTTTCCTGCTCGGCGTAACGCTTAATTTGGGCGTTGGCATGGGCAGAAAATACCACCGAAATTAAGTGGGGCGCTTCCTGGGCGATGCCGCCTATCGCATCGATAATGGAATCCGAGAAGGGAATATAGGGCTTAATATCGATAATCGGCGTGCCATCGAGGAGATCCATACCGGAAATCTCGAGGCAAACTTTGCCCTTACGCTGCACTACGCCGTGCAGTTTAACGACCGACTGCCCAATGCCATTGGGCCTAAACGTGGAACGAGTGGCAAATACGCCGAGTTTTTCATTGCCGCCTAATCTGGGTGGCCGCACTGTGGTTTTCCAACCTTGGGCAAGATTCTCATGGAAGCAAAACAGTAACCACAGATGGGAATATTGCTCGATACCACGTACCGCATCGATATGATTCACATGGGGTTCGAGTTCGACATAGCCACGGGCTTCAACCAGTCCGGGTTGCCTTGGTATGCCAAACTTTTGTTTATAGGGAGTGCGGCAGATCGCGACGGCGACAATTTGGTTGGTAAATGTCATGCAAAAAATTACCTAAAAGGCTAAATATAACAACCGCATAAGCTCATTGTTAAGCGGTTGATATGGACAATCTCAGATCATCGAATCGGCAGCAGTACGCTTGCTATGCGTGAAGCTTACTCTGGGGTAGCCGTTTTGATGGCTTGGCCGACGCATAGGGCGCGACTGATACAACCCTGGGCGGCTTCATCTAACATCACACATTGTTTGATGATAATGCCGTTAGCGCCTTTATCTGCGGCGGTGCGGCGAGCTTCGGTTCTGGCATCCGCAAGTGAAGCGGGTACGGCATTCACATCGGCTTGGCAGGATTCGCCTTGAACTAGTCCCTTTAATTCGTAGTGCCCTTTAGGCAAGGTATCACCTTCATAGAGGGTAACATCGGAGGCCTTGAAATAGTCATCGATTGCCTCACCGTTCAAATTACTGTTAAAACTGTAGTCGCTTGCACAGGCACTGAGCAGTAGCACTAATGCACTTGAGAGGATCATCTTCATGGTTTGACCTGCGTTTGAGGGGAAAACAGCGCAGTCTTAAAGACTGCGCCGATGCGATATTATTATCTGAGCAAATTCTACCGCTTAAGGTACTTTTGATAAAGCTGCTGATGGCGATTATTCAGATCTATCTGCCGTCCTTCAATCCAGATAGCCACAATCTTATTGGTCATAGGGTCGAGAATGTCCCCCTCGGACAGCACGACACTGCCCTGATACCCCACTGCGATAGCCCCTAAATCCTCCACCCCTAACAGGGTTGCCGCATCTAGGGTGACAGATTTAAGTGCTTGCTCCGGTGTTAAACCATAGGCGGCGCTGTAACCCGCGGCATAGGGGAGATTGCGACTATTCCAATCCGATGAGAAACCCAGGGCGAAGGGGATCCCCGCATTGGCGAGCAATGATGGGATCTTAAAGGGCAAATCCACGGGTTCATCTTTACGTTTAGGCAGGCTCAAGGTATGGGGATAAATGACGCTGGCATTGACTTCCCTTAGGCTTGAGGCTAAACGCCATGCGTCATAGCCGCCGACAATCACCAGTTTGAATTGGTATTTTTTCGCTAGGGCAATCACTTGCTCAATTTGTCCAACCGTATCGGCATGGGCAAACAGTGTCGCTTTACCTTGGTATAGTGGCAACATGGCCTGCCAACGCAGATTCTGAGTGCTGGACTGATTGCTTTCATCCTGGTTTTTATGTTGATCACTTAAAAAATAACGATAGCCATCCTCAAAGGCAGCGTTAAGTCTATCGATAGCCCGTTGATTGTTCTCGATTGCCTTGGCTTTCTCTTTTTCATCTTCGGGCATGCGCTTGATTTGCGGCCAGTAGACATGAAATTGCCCAGCACTTGGCTTGAGTGCATCTTCAATCGTCCACGCATCGAGATTGATCAGCACCGATTGCCCCGCTAACCCATCGCCGCTGGGGACGATTTGGGCGTGGGTGATACCGTTATAGCGTATGGTAGGGATAAGTTCTGAATCCGGATTATAGGCGCTTGCTGTGCTAATTTGTGGATTAAAATCACCGACTTCGGCGTTATCGACGGTGGGGCGACTCATCTCAATTTCGACTAAACCTAAGCTGGTATCGAGGGCAATCAGCCCCGGATACAAATGTTTACCGCTCGCATCGACGATTTGAGTGTCAGCTCCTCCGTCAGCGGGCATATTTAATGGACTCCCCACTGCGGTAATTTTTCCATTCTCAATTAACACATCGGTATTACTAAGCACACCTTGGCTGACGGTGTGGACTGTGGCGTGCTTAATCAGCACTGTGTGGCTTTGCTTTGGTGTCGGCACTATATCGTTGGCACTTACTGTGGGGAGCCCCCCCAGTAATGTTGCAAACAAGAGTATTGTCGGTAAAGGTTGCATTATTTGGCTCCCTGGTGAGTGTGGCCCCATGCCAGATAGTGGGTGTCGCAGTGCCACTGGGGTTCGTTGAGTGGCGTGACTTTTTCACCGGCTTTGGCGTTATCATCACTGCTGAGAATTTTTTGGATAAGTTTGGCGCGCTCGTTGACTACGGCCTGCTGGGCGAGTTGGTCTTGGTCACGGTCAAAATAGCGTTTTCCTTCAACCCATGCCTGGTTCACCTTAGCGTAAATAGACAGCGGCTCTGCGTTCCAAAGTACGATATCGGCCATTTTCCCAGGGGTCAGTGAGCCCACGTATTCATCGACTCTTAACTGCTTAGCGGGATTGATGGTGACCATATTCCAAGCATCCTCTTTTGACATATTGCAATACATCATAGACTTAGCCGCTTCTTGGTTGAGTCTGCGCTGCATTTCGTAGTCGTCTGAGTTAATGCTAGTGGTCACGCCTTTGTTTTGCATTAGGCAAGCGTTTTGCGGGATAGCGTCATACACCTCAAACTTATAGGCCCACCAATCGGCAAAGGTCGATGCGCCAGCACCATGGGCGGCTAACTCGCTGGCGACTTTGTAACCTTCGAGCACATGGGTAAAGGTTTGCACTTTAAAGTGATAGGCTTCGGCTAAACGCAAAAACATCAGAATTTCTGACTGCACATAGGAGTGAATATGCACATCGCGCTGTTGATTTAATACTTCAGCGACGGCCTGTAGGCGATAGCTTGGCCGCGGTGCGATGGTTTTTTTCTTATCGCTGGAGCGCAGATCATCATAGGCTTTTAACGCATTCTGATAGGCGATGGCGGCATCGAAGGTTTCTGCAAATAAGGCTTTAACTCCCATGCGAGTCTGCGGGTAGCGCTGCACAAACTTCTCGCCCCAGTTGCTCTGTTTTACGTTTTCGCCAAGGGCAAATTTAATACTCGTCGGTGCATTGGTAAATTTAAGTTGCTCGGCGCTTTCTCCCCATTTCATCTTGATCAGTTGCGATTGGCCGCCGATAGGATTCGCGCTGCCGTGGAGCAATTGCGCACTGGTGACACCACCTGCGAGGGCGCGGTAGATTGAGATATCTTCTGAATTAACCACATCGCCAATACGCACCTCAGAGGTGACCGCATCAGTGCCTTCATTCGTGCCACCATTGATGGCGATATGGGAATGTTCGTCGATAATGCCCGCAGTAAGGTGTTTGCCCGTTGCATCGAGTACTTGATAACCCGATGGCGTCGTTAATTGCTGGCCAATTTTTTCGATGCGGCCATTGGCCATCAACAGATCCGCATGTTCGAGAATGCCTTGTTTATCCGAGGTCCACAGGGTGGCATTCTTGATATGCAGTTTTTCAACCTTAGGCGCTTCATTCAGGCCATAGGCAACATTGGGGTAGGTGAGTTGACTCACTATATTTGTGTTTGCCGCTATCTTTGGGGCTTGTTCTGTTATTTGCTCATCGTTTACTGCGATGGTCATGCCGGCAACATTGGTACTGCGGCTTTGGGCATCGACCATGCGCCCCTGAATACCATCCTTAGCCAGCCATAGGGTAAAACGGCTGATCCCTTGGATCCCGGCGGCGGCAAGATTGGCATTAAAACTGACTCTACCGTCATCTTCTAGCGTGAGGTTAGTAAGCGAGATGCTTTGTTCACCACTACTCAAGCTACCCTGAAACTTAGGTTTATCGTCTTTGCTGATATCTTGCAGCGATAAATCCAGCGTGAGGTTATTGAAACTTAATTGGTAATTACCCAGTAATTTAGCCTGCGAAAGTGAGCGAATACTCTGCTCTTGGCCCTGTAACCAAACGCTATAGATCTGGCCATCTTTAAAGATATTGCCCTTAGTGACCACAAAATCAGCCATAAATCCAGGGGCGAGTTTGCCAGTAAAATCTGCGGTTCCCGCCATTTCAGCGGCTTGAATGGTGAGTGCGGCCAAGGCTTTTTCTTCGGTTAACCCTTGGGCAATGGCTTGGCGCAAACGTGGCCAAAAAGCATCGGTCTTAATGCCGTATTGAGTCAAGGCAAAGGGAATATCGGCTTTGGCGACTACGGCTGGATTTGTTGGTGCACGCTCCCATTGCCTTAAGTCTGCCAGCGACACTTCTCGGTCGGCATCATCGGTACCGACGTCTGGAGCTTGTGGGTAGTTGAGCGGTAGGATCAAGGGATAGTTCAAGGTTTTTAGCTCGTTAATGCGAGCGTATTCTTGACCGCTTCCTAAAAGATTAGCGGGCTGTTGATGTTCTTTGAGTAGGTGAGCCGCGCGTAATAAATCATTGAGATTTTTCGTTTCAAAGACAATTGGCTTCTCGGCTAAATGATCTAATTTTTCAAAGGCGATATTAAACTCAAACGGGGAGTTTATTGTGCTATTGGCGGATTTGTGCTTATTTTGGTTATACCAGTTTGCATCGGCAAAGGTCTGTCTGATCAGTGCAATACTTCCCATTAATGAATTGGGGTAATCCTGCTCAGATGTGCCTTTATCAAATGCCATAAAGGGTTGAGTACGTGCTCGATAAATCACTTCATTAGCGGTTTTGTCGGCTAAGGACAGACTCACACCTGTGCCGCGAAAAATGCCATCGAGCTTACTACTCTGCACGCTAGTAAAACCGTTATTGATCCAATCCTTTGCTCGTTCTTTATTGGGATAAACGTAATTAAACCATTCTTTTTCAGCATGAATTGCACCGTTTTCGGCATTTCCGCCTATACGTTTAATATCATATACGGGACGGGTTAAACCGAGTTTGGGATATTCAAATTCAATGCCGTAGTCGGTGAAGGGATCGATAAAACCTGGGTAGATAGTGTAACCCGTGAGGTCGATTTGTAATGCAGAGGCGGGTATATCTCCATGCTCAATAATGGCTTTAATTCTATTATTTTCAACCAATAGAGTGGCATCGGTTAGTCGTTTTCCCGGTGCGACAAGTAATTCTGCATGGGTAAAAGCGGTTAACTTATTAACGGGCTGTACCGGATTCCCTTGGGCGAAAATACTGAAGGGAACAAAGCTAGTTATTATGCCGCAGCTTATTATTATCTTATTGTTTATCTGCATGTTTTTATTTGAGTAGGGGAGGGTGGATAAAGAGTAACCGAAAGCGGGGGTAAATACTAAGTCAGAATTGTAACGCAATTTTAGCATTGACTGTAATGGGGAACGTCGACCTATTTTGGACAATTGAGGCATAAAAAAACTCGCCAGATGGCGAGTTTTTTATGTTACCTAACTGTAATGCTGTAATCACTATTACAAGTGCGGTACTTTTAGGCTGGATTAGATTAAGAAATCATCCATAGAACGACCTTTGTTGATCTCGTTCTTAAATACGGTTGGCATACGACCTTGGCCTGTCCACTGAACCATTTCACCGTCAACTTCAATTTGATATTTTGCTGGACGAGGAGCACGCTTTTTGCTGGCCGCTTTAACCGCTACACCACCTAAGTCATCGATGGATAAACCGACAGCTTCCATTTGTTGGCGGATTTCTTCAATCTTAGCGTTACGAGCCGCGATGGCTTGCAGTTCTTCTTCTTCCATTGATTCACGTTCTACTAGAATTTTATCTAGTTTAGCGGCTAAATCACGCAGTTCTTCTACGCTGAGATCTTTTACCGCAGCTTTAAAACGACGACCGTGAGTTAATATCTCTAAAAATTCGCTCATATCTATTTTCGTCCCACTCTATTTTTAATACAGGATAATGGTGAACAACCCCTAAATGATAGAAACTAATATAGCTCGAATCAAATAAAATTACACAATATTGAGAAATTAAATATTATTTAAAATTTGAACTTTTTTATATGTGGCAAATAAGTGTTCAAAAATGTGGCCAACAGCCCAGTATTAAAAAATACAAACAGGCGTTTGACTTTAGTTGACGTTAACGTTAACAGGACGTAAAGTTGCTCTATCCTGCATTGGTAACGACCAATGTTTTGTCCATGTACATGAAAGTGTAGGAAGGAAACCCTATGAAAGTATTGGTGCCTGTTAAGCGCGTAGTTGATGCCAATGTGAAGGTCAGGGTCAAAGCTGACAACACAAGTGTTGACACCGCAAACCTCAAAATGGCGTTGAACCCTTTTTGTGAAATCGCAGTAGAAGAAGCGGTTCGTTTGAAAGAAGCGGGCAGTGCTACTGAAGTGGTGGTCGTTAGCATCGGTAATAAAGCCGTTCAAGAACAATTGCGTACTGCGCTGGCACTCGGTGCTGACCGTGCGATCCACATCGATACCGAAGACGAGCTAGTGCCTTTATCTATCGCCAAACTCCTTAAGGCTGTACAGGAAAAAGAACAGGCCGAATTGGTGATTTTTGGTAAGCAGTCTATCGATGGTGACAATAACCAGACAGGGCAAATGTTTGCTGCACTGTCGGATATGCCGCAGGCAACCTTCGCTTCCGAAATTAAAGTCGAAGGTCAGTCGGTGCAAGTCGCCCGTGAAATCGACGGTGGTATGCAAACCCTGAGTCTACCATTACCGGCTGTAGTGACGGCCGATTTACGTTTGAATGAACCCCGTTATGCTTCATTGCCAAACATTATGAAGGCGAAACGTAAACCTTTGGATGTTATGACGATTGCCGATTTGGGTGTGACCTTGAAAAACCACCAAACCCTAGTGAAAGTGACGCCACCTGCAGAGCGCAAAGCTGGCATTATGGTAGCCTCGGTAGCTGAGCTAGTCGAAAAGTTAAAAAATGAAGCGAAGGTGATCTAAATGGCCATTTTAGTATTAGCTGAACACGATAATGCGGCTCTGAAACTCGATACCGCCAAGGTTGTCACGGCGGCGCGTGCCATTGGTGGGGATGTGCATGTATTAGTTGTCGGTCATCAATGCAGTGCTGTTGCGCAATCTGCGCAAACATTACAAGGTGTTAGCCAAGTTTTACTTGCCGATGCCAGTGTCTACGAAGCGCATCTTGCGGAAAATATCTCAAAATTACTGGTGGATTTAGCACCTCATTACAGCCATATACTGGCTGCGGCATCAAGCTTTGGCAAAGATGCTATGCCACGGGTCGCGGCACTATTAGATGTGGCACAACTCTCTGAGGTGATTGCCATTGTTAATGCTGACACTTTTGTGCGACCTATTTATGCGGGCAATGCCTTAGCGACAGTGCAAAGTCATGATGCGATAAAAGTGATGACAGTGCGTGCCAGTGCATTTGATGCGACGGCCGAGGGTAACAATGCTGCACTGACGCTACTCGATAAAGTGTTTGCGGCGAGAACACAATTTGTGTCTCAATCCTTAACGGTTTCTGCGCGTCCTGAATTAGGTAATGCGGGCATTATCGTCTCCGGTGGTCGCGGTATGGGCAGCGGTGAAAACTTCGGTATGTTAGAACAACTGGCAGATAAGCTCGGTGCCGCTGTCGGTGCATCACGCGCCGCAGTTGATGCTGGCTTTGTACCTAACGATTTACAAGTGGGCCAGACTGGCAAAATTGTTGCGCCAAATCTGTATATTGCCGTCGGTATTTCCGGTGCGATTCAACATTTAGCGGGGATGAAAGACGCGAAAGTTATCGTTGCCATCAATAAAGATCCTGAAGCGCCTATCTTCCAAGTGGCCGATTATGGTCTCGAGGCCGACCTGTTTGATGCTGTTCCTGAGTTGATTGCGAGTCTCGGTTGATTTTATCCGTGATCTAGGTCACAGTAAGCGGCTTTGCGGTGGCATCTGCTTAGCCGCTTATGTTTTTATGTGCCTCACGCCCACGCATGGGCGTTCTTAGAAGTAGAGGCGCGCCAAATATCAGTAGTGATCAGTAGGGTGATTCCGTTGATCGATCGCGAAAGGATTTGGTGCCGAAGTGGTTCGATTTATCACGATCAACTGCTGGGGTTGTACTTAATAGGTGCAGCACTGCCATAGTATTTTCTGATATGGATATTAGAAATAGTTACTATGGAGCGCTACTGATAGGACAGGTGACCTTGGGTATCTATTGCCTTTCCCCACCAGTTCAGTCGCCCTCCATTCGTATTTTGACGAAGAAATAATCAATGACTGTTATGAGTTATGCCGATTCGGCACTTTCATTGCTGCCGCCCGTGGTAGCGATTGTATTGGCGATTTTAACTCGCCGCGTACTCCTCTCCTTAGGTTTAGGTATTGTGATTGGTGTTTTATTACTCAATCAATTTTCACCTCTTGCCAGTGGTGAGTTTTTATTTAATAGCATTAAGGGACTTTTTTGGGCCGATGGCGCGGTTAATTCTTGGAACTTATATATTCTCGGTTTCTTAATTGTACTGGGCATGATCACCGCACTGATTACTGTGAGTGGCAGTGCTCGCGCATTCGCCGACTGGGCGCGTTTGCATATTCGCAATAAACGTGATGCAAAATTACTGACCATGTTCTTAGGCTGTGTTGTCTTTATTGACGACTATTTCAATAGCTTAGTCGTTGGTTCTGTCGCTAGACCCGTCACCGACCGCTATTATATTTCCCGTGCTAAGTTAGCGTATTTATTGGATTCAACGGCGGCGCCAGTTTGTGTTATTTCCCCCGTTTCTAGCTGGGGGGCTTATATTATTGCGTTAATTGGCGGAATTTTAACGGCACACGGTTTTGCGGATTCTGGACATTTGAGTGTATTTATTCAAATGATCCCAATGAATTTCTACGCGATTTTCTCTTTGTTGTTATTACTCTGTGTTGCTTTTATGGGGCTGGATATTGGCCCTATGCGCGAGCATGAACTCAATGCCCAGCGCGGAAATTTATACGATGAGACCAAAGGGTTGCCCCCTGGTGCGAATGCCGATCTCCCGGAAGCGGAAAGCGGCAAAATCTTAGGCTTATTCCTGCCAATTACTGTGCTGGTATTTGCAACCCTGTATTTTATGATCGACAGTGGTGCCCAGGTTTTGGCAAAAGAAGGTGTTGAATTTAATATTATTTCAGCCTTTGAGAAGACTGATGTCAGTTCATCATTATTCTTTGGCTCCCTAGCAGGTTTAGCGGTTGCATTAGTGGTTAACCTTGCGCAGGGGGTTGAGAAATCTATGGTGGTTAAAGGTGTCGTGCAGGGTGCCCGCTCTATGCTGCCGGCCATTTATATCCTGTTATTCGCCTGGACAATCGCAGGGGTTATTGGCCAACTCGAAACCGGTAAGTTTATGGCGAGTTTAGCAACAGGAAATATTCCTTTCGCGTTTCTACCCGCCTTAATGTTTGTGCTAGCGGGCATAACCGCGTTTTCAACCGGCACGAGTTGGGGCACCTTCGGGATCATGTTGCCGATTGCCGCCGATATGGCGATGGGAAGCCACACTAGCATGATGTTACCTATGCTTGCCTCTGTACTCGCGGGGGCGGTATTTGGCGATCATTGCTCGCCGATTTCCGATACCACTATTTTGTCGTCCACGGGCGCGAGTTGTCATCATATCGACCATGTGGTCACTCAGCTACCCTATGCATTGATTGCAGCGTTTATTAGCTTAGCGGGTTATGTTGTACTTGGATTTACTGAATCCGTTACTGCGGGTTTAGCAACGTGTGGTCTGATGTTTGTGATCAGTATCATTTGGCTACGCATACAGTCTAATCGTGTGGCCAAGTAGCGGGTTAGCTTGAGGTTTCAGCGATACATCAGCCAGCAATATGCTGGCTGATTTTTTATGGTTCAAAAGGCGATGACTAAAGGGCTTACTTTAAACCGTGACGGTTTAATAGGCTCTCAGTGGTTGGCTCTTGGCCGCGGAAGTTTTTGTAGGCTAAGAAGGGGGCACATTCTGCGCGTAGCTGTACTAAACATGATACCAGTGAAGCGGTTTCGTTTTCACCGCTTAAGCCACGGTTAGCTGAGGCTTCCCAAATATGTTGGCACAGTTCACGGTTTTCCAGTGAGACCAATACGGGCTGGCGAGTGGTGTTGGTTATGTTCATCAGATACTTGCCATCGTGGCCTGCGGCTTTGGCATCATATGCTGCCGAGGTGATGTCACTTTCAGTTAGACCCGCTAGTTGGTCTTTACTATCGATAACGATCGCTATCTCTTTGGTCAAGTGCAGTGAACGTTGGCGAGCGTGGCGTCGATGGCGATGGGAATAAAATTTTTACGCATAATTAATTGATTTTCTTGGAATTGTTGTTTTTTAGAGCTCTAACCTTAATAACTTAAATAGGTCTGAGAGTGGTTTGTAACAGTTTGTGATTCGAACTAAAAAAGAGCCTCGCATGGGCGAGGCTCCTTTGCTATTTCCTTGCAGGGAAAATAGGTACCGCTTTTTTACTTACTACTTAATCATGCGATGATGAAATGACTAATTAGCGAGTAAACTTGTGGTATTTATCAATACCAGTACTTCTTCCTGTGTCGTGACATACAGCGCAAGATTCTGAAGTGGGTTGTTTAAACCAGTCAGCAACACTTGGTACGCTGATTTCGCCACCATTACTGGCCATATGCGCCTTAGCAGAATCGCTATTATGACAAGCGAAGCAGTTAGCTGTGACTGGGCTGGTCATTTTATTACCTGGCTCAAGGATGTATTGATTTGGCACTTTGCTTAAATCAATAGCCGTTTCGTGACAGGCAACACAGCTAGTAGAGGCTTCAATTGCACCTGCGCCGTTAGCGGTTTTCGCTTGAGTGCCATCGGCTGCAATTTCACCGACTTTAGCACCTTCACCCCAGTGCCAGCTGTGAACCATAGGGCCAAAACCTGCGCCTAATACTGCTGATGTACGTGCCATACCATTATCATGGCAGGCCACACAGGCTTTACCACCTTCATCGAAGGCCCCATTTTTGTGGAACGCAGTGGCATCATTGTGACAAGTGGTACAGCTGTTATCACTGACGACGGTACGACGTTCAAAGGCAGAGACTTTAGCTGTGGTCACAGGATCAACAACATCAGAGTAAGCGGTAAAGGAAACGCCCATAGAGCCGTCATAGCCATTGGCTCTTAGTTTGCCATTACTTTGGTAACGTTGATTACCATCGTATTCCATCCAACCCGGGGTACTAAAGGTGACGCGAGCTGAGTAGGCGTAGTTAGCATTAACGGCTTGGATATCAGTGAGTAAGTGACAGATATTCTTGGTGCCATCCGCATTGTAACCATAGTAGTAGTTAGTGCGGTTGCCGGGGCGTCCCACTACAGTGTTATTGTCATAGGCATGCAAATAAGCACCCGCATAGACAATAGGTTTCTTAGCATCAAATACCAGAGGATCTGAATAGTTAAAGTTATCTTTAATACTGAAGATATTGCCTTCGGTATCTTTCACTGTCAGTGTGGTACACCAACCGGGTTCAACTTTAGCCGCTGCTGATCCATCGGGAGCATAGTGGTCAGTTTTAGTTGAAATATCATCCACTTTAACGGGTGTTGATAATTCCAGTTTATATTTAGCACGCAGTACTTGACGCTCTGTGATACCTGTTTTGCTTTCGTGCATAATGCGTAAATCTGCACCATCACTTGGAATGATAGCGCCTGGTACCCCACCGCTGTTATGGCAGTCAATACAGCCTGGGCCTGATACGTTGATATTGTTAGGCGCTTCTACGTGGCAGGAAGTACAGTTCATCACGCTGAAATCTTTGGTAAATTCCTGGTGATTAACATGGCCAATTTTTGATAGTGTGTTGGTAGCATATCCACCAATAGAGAAACCTTCGGCGTTTTTAGCTGCGCGGCTGACTGAGCCGTGACAAGCTAAACAACCTTCAACAAAGGTGACTTCACTGTCCATACCGCTAGCAACATAACTCGCATGACGACGTGGGCTGGTTGAGTAGTCAATATGGCAAGAGTAGCAACTGTCCGTAGTCGTAGAATGGGTGCCCTCAGGTTTGTTAACCACTAATGGTTGGGAGGTCGCAATACCATCGTTACCACCGACACGTAACCAAACGATACCTTCAGTGCTGGGATTAACACCTTTCATCGGTGCTTTAAATTGGTATTTGCCATCGTCGATAGTGGTGAGTGTGGCTCCTTCGGTTGCTTGGGTTGCCGCTCCACCTATATGCACATTATCTGCAACTCCATTAATATCGCTTTCGGTACGGTTGTTGATAAATCCTTTATCGGTTAAGGCTGCTACTTTAGCTTGAGCATTTAACAATCCATTGATTGGGCTGCCATTTTCATCGGTAATCTCGAATTCATAAGTGATACTACCTTCATCGAAGTTGTAGCTGAGCACTTTGATATTGGTTGCCGTCGAACTTGTTACTACAGGTGGCGTCCATGGCTCGCCAGGTGTTCCTGGTGTGCCTGGCGTCCCTGGAATGCCGGGCGTTCCTGGTGCGCCATCGGCACCATCTTTGCCATCATCACCACACCCAACAAGGGCACCTGTTAGTGCTAAGGCAACGAAATAGGCCAGTTTTCTAGAGGTGAAAATTCTCATCATAATCTCCAATTGATCCAATATGCATATAAAGGACGGATTGCAGCACTAAAGTTTGCAGGGGGAGATTAGTGCTTTGAACCGTAGGTTTTAATTTGCAAGCTATCGAATACTTTATTTTTTTAATTGAGCACAAATTGGCTCAAAGTGGATATTAGAGTTAATTGGTTGTTGAATTTTTGAACTTTACCGCATTTACACCTATTACTTTGGAGGTAGATCTCATTTTTAACATTTAATATTCATTACTTTTTCCTTATAAAACAATATTTAAGGTTTAATTAAGGTTAATTTAACAACTTGATATATTTACGCGGATTTAACAAGTGTTGCTGTTTGTGGGCAGCTAATGGAGCCACTTAATCGGTGTTTGGGCGAATTTTTAGGCATGCAGATATTGGATTTATGGCGCTATTGCTGAATTTCGACTTAAAGCTTAGGGTTGGCTAGTGTTCTGATATGGAGCCTAATGGTAGACTATTACCTAATTTAGCTCTGGCGACAGACGTGAATAAATAACGTTTTAAGGGTATTCGTTTTGGCACAACTCTATTTTTATTACTCAGCAATGAACGCGGGCAAATCCACTTCCTTATTGCAATCTTCCTATAACTATCGCGAACGCGGGATGAATACCTTAGTGATGACGGCCTCGATCGATGATAGATACGGTAAGGGCAAGGTGGCTTCTCGTATCGGTATTGAGACTGAAGCGCAGGTTTTTAGCAGCCAAGATAACCTTATCGATATGATCCAAACTGCACATCAGGCAATGCCACTGAGTTGCGTCTTGGTGGATGAGTGTCAGTTTTTAAGCAAAGAACAGGTTAAACAATTAACCTATATTGTTGATAAAATAGATATTCCTGTGTTGTGCTATGGTTTACGTACGGACTTTCAAGGGGAACTCTTTAGCGGCAGTCATTATTTGCTGGCTTGGGCCGATAAGTTAGTCGAATTGAAGACTATCTGCCATTGCGGCCGCAAAGCCAATATGGTGGTGCGCCTCGATGGCGATGGCAAAGTGATGCGCGAAGGTGAGCAAGTGGCGATTGGCGGTAATGATAGTTACGAATCGGTTTGCCGTAAGCATTTCCGTGAGTTTATTTGGGATGAGCCCAATATCGCCTGAGGTAATGATGTCAAAGGGCAAATGGTGAATATTTTTAGATAAACCACTTTGAGATGAACAGTTAACTCATTAAAATAGCGAAAAATCTGACGACAAATTAGCTTGCTCTCCAAAGAGTCAAAGTCGATGCATAGGAAAAGGAAATCCTCCGATGGGTGAAATGAGCACTACTTGAGTGTTTAGCGGCTATACACTTAGTCGCTAACCTCTGTTGCGAGCATAAGTGGGCTATCAGATCCCACGTGAAAAAGTGATTTTAGTGATTTTTTGGAGCAGTTTTGCCTAATACTACGCAAGAGATGAAGTTCGAAAATTATCGTCCTCGTCCGCCGCAACCCGAACCTAAGGCCGAGCCTAAGCCTAAGGCCAGATCTAAGGGACGTGCTTGGTTCCTATTTTTTATTCTTATACTCTGTTTAGCGATTTTGATTGGCCAAGAGGTTAAGACCTCTTTCTATCAGGCAAAATACATTAATCAATATGCCCAGAAACTCACCTATGAGTTGAGAAGCGAGCCGACCCCATCGATTATCTACCCAAGTTATGGTCCTTTCGATGAGCGCCATGGTTACAGCAAGTTGCCCCTGTATATCGACAGATTATTGCAGCGAAATTTCCAGATCACCCAGCAAGTGGCATTTTCGCCAGCATTGCAGGAATATGCGCAGTTAGGATTTTTCCCGCCTTACCATGAGAAAGCGCAATCGGGGCTCACTTTACTCGACTGCCGTAATACCGATCTATACGAGTTTACCTACCCTAAACGTGTCTATCAGGATGACGATAAGATCCCTAACGAGATCGTCAATACCTTGCTGTTTATTGAAAACCGCGAGTTGTGGACAACGGAAGAAAAACTTAACCCAGTGATCGATTGGCCACGATTTGTGGTGGCGGGAATGAGTCAAATTGCTGAAATGCTCGGGATGAATGTCTCCACGGCAGGCGGCAGTACGCTGGCGACCCAGATTGAGAAATTTCGCCATTCTTCCCAAGGTTTAACCTTGAGCATTAAAGATAAATTACTGCAGATTGGTTCTGCCACTGTGCGTGTGTACCAGCAGGGGGAGAAAACGGAGCCCGCCCGTAAACGTATCGTGCAAGATTATTTAAATACCGTGCCTTTATCCTCTGCACCCAATCATGGCGAAGTACATGGGATTGGTGATGGACTGTGGGCATGGTTTGGTACCGATTTCGATACGGCGAATCAGCTATTAGCCTCACCCCAAATCAAAGCGAATGCGGCTAAGCGTGGGCAAGTGTTCCGCCAAGTGGTTGCCCTGATGATTGCCCAGCGCCGACCTTCCTATTATTTATTACAAGGCCATGAAGATCTTGAAAATTTAGTCGATAGCCACATTCGATTACTCGGTCAATATTACCTGATAGACCGTGGCTTAAGGGATGCAGCATTAGCGCAAAGATTGCAATTTAAGGTGACTAAACCCCAACGTAATACCCAGTCATCGGGGGCCGATAAAGGCGTTAACACTATCCGTATCCGCACCGCAGGGATGTTAAACGTCGGCTTATATGATTTAGACCGATTAGATCTTACGGTCAATAGCAGCCTACACAGTGACTTGCAGCAACAGGTCAGCCATTACCTGCGCAGCCTTGGAAAAGTGTCAACCGCAGAGCAGGTCGGCCTCTTGGGCGAGCGTTTATTGGAACCCAGCCAACTGCAAAATGTGCTCTATAGTTTTACCTTATACGAGCGTACCGATACGGCTAACCGCGTTCGGGTACAGACCGACAGTACGGACCAACCCTTTGATATCAATGAAGGAAGCAAGTTAGAACTCGGCTCGACCGCGAAACTGCGCGTATTAGCAACATATTTGGAGATCATCGCTGAGATCCACGATAAGTATGCGAAGAAACACGGGATTGAGTTAGAGTCGATCATTATAGAACCGAGGGATCACTTAACGCGCTGGGCCATCGATTATCTGATTGCTAACCCAGATAGACGCCTAGACCGCATGTTAGATGCTGCCCTGCAACGGGAATATTCTGCATCGCCCAATGAGCAGTTTTTCACCGGCGGTGGATTACATGTGTTTAATAACTTTAAGAAGTCGGAAGATCTTAAAACACCAACCATGTACCAGGCGCTGCAAGACTCGATTAACTTGCCCTTTGTGCGCTTGATGCGCGACATAGTGAACTACAGCAGCAGTATGCAAAACGAAGGCAATATGGCCCAGCTGCTGCGTAATGATAAAGATCCCCGCCGTGAGGAATATTTGCGAATATTTGCCGACCGTGAAGGCAATACCTTTGTGACTAAGTTCTACCGCAAGTACAAGAAAGTGGCCGCAAATGAAAGGTTCGACATGTTCTTCGATGGCTTATCACAATCGGAACAACAGCTTACTGCGGCCTATCGGTATTTACAGCCCAATGAGTCTATCGCCTCTTTTAAGGCCTTTTTACAGCAGCACTTGCCACAAAATAGCTACAGCGATAAGCGTATTAAAGATCTGTATAACAAATATGGTCCAGATAAATATAACCTGCCCGATCAAGGCTATATCGCGCGGGTTCACCCCTTGGAGTTATGGGTACTCGATTACCTTAATCACCACCCGGATGCCAACCTAAGCGATGTGAAAGAAGCCAGTAAAGCTGAGCGTCAGGAAGTCTACCGTTGGCTCTTTAGGACTCGGCATAAGAACGCCCGTGATGTGCGGGTACGGGTGATGCTCGAGGTGGAGGCCTTCCTCGATATTCACCAACGCTGGGCGCGTTTAGGCTATCCCTTTGAATCTATGGTGCCTTCCTTAGGGTCGGCGCTGGGCAGCTCGGGGGATAGACCCGCTGCGTTGGCCGAACTGATGGGGATAATCCAGAACGATGGCGTAAGATTGGCCACAGTGCGTATTAATCAGCTGCATTTTGCGGCGGATACCCCCTACGAGGTTCGGCTGCAAAATCAGCATACCCAAGGTGAGCGCGTGATGCGCCATGAAGTCGCTCAGGCGCTCAAAGCGGCATTGGCAAACGTGGTACAAAATGGTACGGCAAGGCGTTTAAAAGGTATTTTCACCGATGAGAATGGGGCAATGCTGGCCATAGGTGGCAAAACGGGCACGGGAGATAACCGCATTGTGACGCAAATGCAGCAGGGCCGAAAAGTCGCCACCACGGCGATGAACCGCACCGCCACCTTTGTGTTTTATTTAGGGGATAACTATTTTGGCACTTTAACGGCTTTTGTGCCGGGCAGTAAGTCCGATGATTTTAGCTTTACCTCGGCACTGCCGCTGCAGGTGATGAAGGGCATGATGCCGATCCTCGCCCCCTATGTAAAAAACCAAAAGGGAATGTGTGCCGTTGAAGCTGCGATGGAGTAGTTTGCCGAGTGTATTTTGGGTATTGGATTTTGCCAAGATAACTAATTGACTAAAAAATATATTTTATAAACCCCGCGTAACTTACGCGGGGTTTTGTCTATCACTCCTCTAAATTCACATACTGTTTTCTGTCTAAGTCATATTTACGCATTTTATCGTATAAGGTTTTACGGGGCAGCTCGAGCTGTTCCATCGTGAGTTTTATACTGCCCTTATTATGACTTAAGGCTTCTTCAATCAGCACGCGCTCAAAAAATTCGACCCGTTGCAGTAGTGACATGCTGGAGTGCAGACTAGGGGTATTCCCTAGGCTACCCGCAAAGGCGGCTTCACCACCGAGGAGTACATAACGCTCGGCGAGATTCCTTAGCTCGCGCACATTACCCGGCCAGTCGTGTGAGGTGATAATGGCATTTTGCTCGGCGTTGAGGGGGATAAGCGCCTTGTGGTAACGCGCCGAAGCGACTCGAGCAAAGTGTAAAAATAATAGGGGGATATCTTCGCGGCGATCCCTCAGCGGCGGGATTGGCACTGTGACTAAGTTTAAGCGGTAGAGTAAGTCTTGGCGAAATTCCCCCGTGTCGCACAGGCCCTTTAAATCGACCTTAGTGGCAGCAATAACACGAATATCTAAATTAATACTCTTATTTGAACCTAAGCGTTCAACCTTACGATCCTCAAGTACTCGCAACAGTTTGACCTGCAGTGACAGCGGCGTACTTTCAATCTCATCTAAAAATAACGTGCCGCCATTGGCATATTCAAATTTACCTATGCGCATTTTATCTACGCCGGTAAATGCACCGGCTTCGGCGCCAAATAGCTCGCTTTCAATAAGATTTTCAGGGATGGCACCACAGTTAATGGCGACAAAATTGGCTTGGCTGCGGCTGCTATGATCGTGTAAATAACGGGCAACGAGTTCTTTGCCTGTGCCGGTTTCGCCTTCAATTAACACATCGGCGGGGGTATCTATCACTTGATCTATGATATGGCGCATTCTGTTAATGCCAGCACTGTGACCTAAAATTCGCGGCCCCGGAAGACTTTGACTTTCTAACTCTTTCTTTAATTTACGATTCTCGAGGGTGAGGCTGCGTTTATCCAGTGCACGTTTTACTACATCGAGCATATGCTCATTGTTGAAGGGTTTTTCGAGAAAATCATAGGCACCTTGCTTTAACGCGCTAACGGCCATTGCTATGTCACCAAAGCCGGTGAGTAGCACTACGGGGAGATCGGGGTCCTGTTGGCGAATTTGCTGCATCAGGCTGATGCCATCGAGCTGTGGCATATTGACGTCGGAGATCACGACCCCTGCCCAGTCTTTGTCCAGTAGTTTAGCTATGCCTTTAGGCTCAGTGCTGGCGAGGGCTTTAATACCTTCGAGTTCAAATAACTGCACTAATACAGTGCCTATATGAAGTTCATCATCGATGATAAGCACCGAATAGTCTTGGATTGATGTGGGCAAACTCATATTGACTGGCGTTCCTCGAGCAAATAAATCGGCAAAATAATATGGAAAATAGCGCCGCCGTCTTCGGCATTGGCGACATTGATCTGACCCTGCATTGACTCAATAATACGTTGGGAAATCGATAATCCTAGCCCAAGGCCATGGCGTTCGTTCGTGGTGAAATAGGGCTCGAAGATTTTTTCCATTTGACTTTCCCTGACGCCGGGCCCCGAATCTTGAATGCTGATACAGAATTTATCTGTACTGGTAACACGAATAATCAAACGCCGTCTAACCGATAGCTGCATGGCGACAATGGCATTACTCATAATATTGACAAACACCTGCTGCAATCTGACCCTATCGCCCCAGACTTGGTATTGTCCTTCGGGTAATTGTACATCCAATTCAACCCCTTGCTTATCAATTTCGGGTTGCACTATCGTCAGCGCCTGCTTAATACAGCGGTTAATATCGGTGGCGCTGTCGGTGCCTTGGCTCTTGCGGGTAAAACTTTTAAATTGACCGACAATATCGGCAAGTCTATCTGTGAGTTCGATAATAATCTTAAGATTATCCAATGCCTTATCCTGCATATTACGGACAAGGAAGGTTTGAGTATTCTGTGCATAGCTGCGTAGGGCTGCCAGTGGTTGATTGAGTTCGTGGTTGATACTGGCGGACAGACTGCCTATCACGGTTAATTTTGCCGCCTGGATCAATTCATCTTGGGTATCCTTTAGGCGATTGTTGGCCTGCTTGAGATCTTGAGTCCGCTCTTCGACCCGTTGTTCGAGCAGGTTTTGCGCCAGTTGCATACGTTGCAGGTTGCGACGCCGCTCACTGCTAAAGAGGATGCCCAGTGCCAGTAACAGATAAATCGAGGCCGACAATAGCATCATCGCCGGCATAGACTCGATCAGCGGCTTCATCGGCGAGAGAATATGCACGCGCCAACCCGCCTTGGTCATCAAATGATGGGTATCCATATACTGGGCTAGGGCATTGCCCGTGCGTATTTGATAAATATGATCGCCGTTATTACCCTTTTCTTGATATTGGGGTTTCATTAACAATTCGCCTATCGGACGTTCGGCGTAGCGTTTTGAGGCATTCAGCGCATACTGTTTCGCTTGAGTCAGTGGCGTGAGAGACGTTAGGCGCCACTCGTCGACGCTGGAGATAAACACTATGTCGTCGGGATCGCTGATCAAAAACTGGTATCGACCCGCCATCGCTATACTCGTGCTCTGCTGTTCTATATCGGCAATATCGACTTTGACGATAATAGCCCCGAGTATGCCTTTGCCTCCCTGTTGATAAATGGGATATGAAAAGTAAAACCCGCGTTTATCAGAGCTAGTTCCCACCGCATAGTAGCGGCCTAAATTACCCGAGATGGCATCGGTATAATAGGGTCTGAAGGAATAGTCCTTACCGATAAAAGAGAAACTCTGTTGCCAGTTACTGGCGGCAATGGCAATCCCTAATGCATCGATAAGATAGATGTCTGAAGCCTCTGTAACATGCTGTATTTCCTCTAAATAGAGGTTTAATTCTTGGATTTTGTTCGGATTTTGCTGATCATTAAGCACGTTAGCCAACATAGGGTTTGTGGAGAGCACATGGGGAATGCTTTCGTAACGGGAGAGGGCACCATCCAAAAAGCTAACGAGTTCCTTTAATTGTTTTTCCGACTGTTGTTGGATCTCCACTTTGCCCTGATATAAATGTACCCAATAGGTTAATTTCAAAATGACAAATAGGCCCGCGAGTAGCACTATGGTCAGCAGAAGACGTTTCTTGGCTTTTGGTGTCATGGGTAGCATTGCGGATAATCCTGATTATCACTTAAGACAAAACAAAGCGAGCCTGAGTAGGCTCGCTTAAAAACTAACTAGGATCAAGGAATAATCTTTATCCCTTGAGATTAATATCCGTTCAGCTTATCGAGCAGTTCGGGTAAAAACAGCGATATTTGCGGCACATAGGTGATAAGGACGAGGAAGGCCAACATTAAGGCTAACCATGGGAGCACGGATTGAATAACCCAGCCGATACTGCGGCCTGTGATCCCCGCCGTCACGAAGAGGTTGAGCCCCACTGGCGGTGTTAGCATCCCAATCTCCATGTTCACGACCATGATAATGCCTAAATGGATCGGATCTATCCCCAACTGGGTGGCGATGGGGAACAGGATTGGCGCCATAATGAGCACAATGGCCGAAGGCTCCATAAAGTTACCCGCAGCCAGCAGCAGCAAGTTCACAATGATCAGGAAGCCCCAAGCGGGTAGGCCCATGCTCACAATATATTCAGCGATGATATGGGGAATGCGTTCTGTGGTTAACACATGGGCAAACAGCATAGCGTTAGCGATGATAAACAGCAGCATAATGCTGACCTTGGCGCCATCCCGTACCACATGTCGAACTTCTTTATCTATGGGGGTTTTAATCAACCCTAACAGCATATGAGCTAAGTTGCGCCCGCATGCCGCGAGTAGATTTTCGTTTGGATTACGCCAAGCCACATTTTTGAGTGGACCAATATCACGGTAGCCAAATACGGCAATAAAGTAGGCATACATACAGGCGACAGCCGACGCTTCAGTGGGACTCGCCACACCGCCATAGATCGAACCTAATACGATAAAGATAAGCGCTAACCCACCGAGTGCTTTACTACTGGATATCCCAAGTTGCTTAAAACCAGGGAAAGGGCGTGAAGGCAGATTCTTGAAGCGGGCGATTATGTAGATAACGACCATCAACAGAAATCCCATCATTAAACCTGGGATTAAGCCCGCCATAAACATTCTGGCCGCTGATACCTCTGTCGCTGCGGCATAAACCAGCATCACAATCGAAGGTGGGATCAAAATGCCAAGGGTACCCGAAGTGGTAATCACACCTGCAGCGAACTTTTCGGGGTAACCCGCTTTCACCATACCCACGATCACAATCGAACCAATGGCTGCCACTGTGGCGGGGGATGAGCCCGAAACTGCGGCAAATAGCATACAGGCCATTACGGATGCCATGGCTAAACCACCACGAATATGGCCAATGCTGTCCATGGCGAAGTCGATAATTCGTCTAGCAACCCCCCCAGTGGAGAGGAAGGCGGAAGACAGGATAAAGAAAGGAATTGCCAGCAGCGTGTAATGCTCAGACGAGGACTCATACAGCTTTAGTGCAATTGAGGCTAGTGAATCATTGGAAAAGAATAAAATCGTCAGCATGCTGGAAAAACCTAACGCAATCGCGATGGGCATGCCTAAAAACATACAGACGAGCAGGGCGGTAAATAGAGTTGCAATCGCCATTATTTCGCCTCCTTGTTATCTGTGTCCGATGTCAGAGTGCTATGTGCCTGTTGAGCACTTTCATCAATTAAATGCATACTTTCTTTCGCTTCATCGGCAAATTGGAGGCCAGAGACTTGGTTGCGTAAAATGGCAATAAAGAGCTCAAGGAAACGCCATGTGAGCATACTAAAGCCAATCAGCAGAATACTTTGGGATATCCATATGGGCACAGCACCATCTTCTACATCGATTCGTAGAGTGTTCCATGCAAAGTCAGGATCTAAACTATTTAACAGGAATTTGGGGAAGTTGATGTCCTCCATTGGCACACCGATTTGGTACATTTGCGATAGGTAAGACCAACTGCCCTTTAGAAAGAGTCCGCAGTAGGTTAAGCAAATCAAGGCCGTGATTAAGGATGTGATCTTCTTCGCCTTAGGTGGCAGGGTTTTCACAAAGGCATCGACACCGATATGGGCTCCGACTTTTACCCCGTAGGACATGCCAAATAACACAAACCAACCACACAGGGTTAAGGTGAGTTCTTGGATCCATAAAAAACCCGTATGGAAGAAAAATCGTGCTACGACCTCGGAAAATACGAGTAGTGTCATTAAGGTGATCAGTAGATTGAGCACACCTTCTTCAAAGTAACCAAAAATTCGCGATATCACAGCAGTACTCCCCTCGCTGAAATACCGCTTAACCCCGAATAGGGTTAAGCGGTTTAGTATCATTATTATTTATTTGCAGCAACAGCGGCTTCAATCACATCTTTACCAACTTGATCTTCAAACTTAGCCCAAACAGGCTTCATTACATCGATCCATTGTTGGCGTTCTTCTGACGTTAAAGTCACTAGAGCAGAGCGTTTAGAATCAAGGATTAACTGTTTATCTGCGCTATCTTTCTCGGCAGCGATTTTATTACCCAGTGCAATGGACTCATCTAATGCTTCTTTGATGATCTTACGTTTGTCAGCGGGTAAACCTTTCCAGAACGCATCAGAAGTCACGACCATATAATCTAAGACTCCATGGTTACTTTCTGTAATATGGCTTTGAACTTCATAGAATTTTTGTGAGTAAGTGTTAGACCAGGTATTTTCTTGACCATCGATGGCGCGGGTTTGTAGCAGGGTGAATACTTCAGAGAAAGGTTTTTTCACTGGAATAGCGCCCACGGCATCAAACTGAGCCGCTAATACGTCAGATGCCATTACACGGAACTTAAGACCCTTGGCATCGGCAGGTTGTTTTAACGGAGTATTGGCAGAAAATTGCTTCATGCCATTGTGTAGATAGCCTAAACCGACAATTCCCTTACGGCTCATGGAGTTCAACAGAGTTTGGCCCGCATCTCCCTGTTGGAAACGGTTTACTGCATCCATATCATTAAATAAAAATGGTAAATCAAACACTTGCAGGCGTTTAGTGTAACGCTCAAATTTAGAGAGCGAAGGTGCTACAAATTGCACGTCGTTTAACAATAGTGCTGCTAACTCATTGTTATCCCCAAATAACTGTGAGTTAGGAAATACGCTGACAGTGTATTCACCCGGTAAACGTTGCTCAACGAGTTCCTTAAATTTTAGGGCCATTTGACCTTTTGGCGTATTTTCCGCGACGACGTGGGAAAATTTGATTTCAACTGGGGCGGCGAACAGGTTAAAGCTGGTTGCGAAAACAGAAGCGAGGGCTAGCATTTTTGCAACGGTTTTCAATGGACGGGTGATTCCAATCTGTTGATTCAATGTCATTTTTGAGTTCCTTTTTCTGTTGTTAGGATTTGTCCCCAGTCTTGGTTAGTTTGTTACCAAGTGTGAGTAGGAATACAGCCTTGATTTCCCTGAGGTCTGTCTTACTAAAGGCAAATACCACGCCAACTTACGTTGCGCTCTGTAAGTGTTTGGTTACTAAAGTGTAGTTCATTTGATGTTTGTCACACTTTTAGTTTAATGGGTGAGATCTCGCTCACGCTTATTCTTTGTTTGGGTGGAAATCCACCCAAATGCTTATTTCTACCTTGCTGATGAGTATTCGGCCATTGCCGATTAAGTAAGCGTAATCAGTTATTTTTAGATCAAAAAGAGTTTAAAAAGTGGCTGAGTTTAAAAAGTTGATGGCATGGTTTAAGTGAAGAGAAAGCTGCGTCTAAGGAGAATACTGTATATGGCTTTAGTATGCGCGGGAGCTATATTGGAAAATCACTCATCTTCAGCACCAATACGTTTGAGAATGGCATCGCTGGGGAGCAACTCTAAGTGACCGTATTCATCAAAATACCAACCCGTGATATAGCCCTTTTGGCGCATGCTGACCAGATTCTGCATGACTTCCCGTGCTTCCTTTAGGGCGGTTTGTTCATCACAGGCGTGGGTGTGTTTTAGATAAGCCGCAATATGGGTTAAGGAGGCGGATTGGCTGACACTGGCCATAGTGTTGATCTCCAAGTATGCCAAAGGCAGAGTGAAATCAGGCATGGGCGGCAATCGCATTGGGTGGTTAACAGGACATTAAATGTGAAATTGCCAATTAAGCACGCACTGATCTAGATCAAGCATAGTTGAGTAGGGCTGAGGGTAAAGTATAAGAGGGAAAAAGTATGGTGGTCGCTACTGGGCTCGAACCAGTGACCCCCTCCTTGTAAGGGAGGTGCTCTCCCAGCTGAGCTAAGCGACCTGGGATAAATTGAATATTGCAGAATATGGTGGTCGCTACTGGGCTCGAACCAGTGACCCCCTCCTTGTAAGGGAGGTGCTCTCCCAGCTGAGCTAAGCGACCTGGGATAAATTGGGTATTGCAGAGTATGGTGGTCGCTACTGGGCTCGAACCAGTGACCCCCTCCTTGTAAGGGAGGTGCTCTCCCAGCTGAGCTAAGCGACCTGGGAACTCTTGCATACACAAATTTTAAGTCATTATTCAACGGATGAATGGTGGTCGCTACTGGGCTCGAACCAGTGACCCCCTCCTTGTAAGGGAGGTGCTCTCCCAGCTGAGCTAAGCGACCTGGGAATGACTTACTACAGTTAAAGTGTTATATGGTGGTCGCTACTGGGCTCGAACCAGTGACCCCCTCCTTGTAAGGGAGGTGCTCTCCCAGCTGAGCTAAGCGACCTGGGATATAACGGCTTGTAAACCATGAGATTATTATTTAAATAAGCTATGGTGGTCGATACTGGGCTCGAACCAGTGACCCCCTCCTTGTAAGGGAGGTGCTCTCCCAGCTGAGCTAATCGACCTCGCTGTGTGGAGCCGTATTATAGGGAGGTTCGATCTAGTGTCAACGCTTTTTAATGAAAAAAGCATTGGTCGCGCTATTTTTGTTCGCATTGGCTTATTGTTAATCACGCCATCAATCAAAGTGTTATTTTATTAAGCCGTTAACGTACCCTACAACATTTCAGTCCCTTGGTTTAATCGCAGCATAGATGGCTTAATACCTTAATAAAGGTGTTGAAAGTTTATCAGTATTTTGGCCTGCATTTTGAACGGTTCTTCAGTGGATAGGATGTATAAAGGAAACTCGGCTCGGTAGGGCGATTTTATGAGATATATGATACTGACTTGTATGGCCCATTTGCAGCGCAGACTTTGACTGTTAGAATAAGCGCACTTTTTACTGTGATTGTCTTTATCTAGACGACTTTATATAGGTTAGTGTCCCACTATGACAACTAAGACGCGTTTTGCCCCTAGTCCAACTGGTTTCTTGCACGTGGGCGGTGCCCGAACTGCACTTTATTCTTGGTTACAAGCTCGCGCCAATAATGGTGAGTTTGTATTACGCATCGAAGATACGGATATTGAACGTTCGACTCAAGCTGCCTGCGATGCCATTTTAGAGGGTATGAATTGGTTAGGTTTGACTTGGGACGAGGGTCCATACTATCAGACTAAGCGTTTTGATCGTTATAACGAGATCATCGCGCAAATGTTAGAGCAGGGCACAGCATATAAATGTTATTGCTCACGCGAACGTATTGATGCATTAAGAGAATCACAAGCTGCCAAGGGCGAAGCGCAAAAATACGATGGCTGCTGCCGCGATTTACCTGCCCGTGTTCTGTCAGCGGGTGAGAATGATGAGCCTTTTGTGGTGCGTTTTAAAAACCCTATCGGCGGCTCTGTGGTATTTGATGATCATGTACGTGGCCGTATCGAGTTTTCGAACGACACGTTAGATGACCTTATTATTGCCCGTACCGATGGCGTTCCTACCTATAACTTCTGTGTCGTCGTAGATGATTGGGATATGGGGATCACTTGTGTGGTGCGTGGGGAAGACCATATCAATAATACGCCGCGCCAAATCAATATCCTTAAGTCGCTTGGTGCACCTATTCCTGAATATGCTCATGTATCGATGATTTTAGGGGATGACGGCGCTAAGTTATCTAAGCGCCACGGCGCGGTAAGCGTCATGCAATACCGTGATGATGGCTATTTACCCGAAGCGCTGCTCAACTATTTAGTGCGTTTAGGTTGGTCACATGGCGATCAAGAAGTTTTCTCTCTCGAGGAAATGAAGCAATACTTTAAGTTAGACGATATTAATAAGGCTCCTTCTGCCTTTAATACCGATAAACTGGTTTGGTTGAACCAGCACTATATTAAGACGCTTGATCCTGAGTATGTGGCAACCCACTTACAATGGCATATGGACGACCAAAAGATTGATACCTCAAATGGTCCTGCATTATCTGCCGTCGTCACTGCGCTTGCCGAACGCGCCAAGACCTTAAAAGAGTTAGCCGCCTCTAGTCGCTACTTCTATGAAGACTTCGCTGAGTTTGATGCAGAGCAGGCGAAAAAGCATTTACGTGGTGTAGCGCTCGAGCCATTACAATTAGTACAGCAAAAGTTAGCAGCATTACCAGAGTGGACTGTTGAGGCGATTCATCAGGCCATTGAAGATACTGCGACTGAATTAGAAGTGGGAATGGGGAAAGTTGGTATGCCATTACGCGTTGCTGTTACTGGAGCAGGGCAGTCACCAGGCCTTGATATTACGTTATTTTTAATTGGAAGAAGCCGTTCTGAGCAAAGAATATCCAAAGCGATTGAATTTGTAGCAGATAGAATAAATTCCTAAAAAACGAGTTGACACTTTTAGGTGTGCTGCATAGAATGCGCCACGCAGTTGAGACACAGGCGAGCGAATGTTTGCGGTGCACTTAAATGTAGTTTGATAAGTTTGGGGCTATAGCTCAGCTGGGAGAGCGCTTGCATGGCATGCAAGAGGTCGACGGTTCGATCCCGTCTAGCTCCACCAAACTTACCGCCGATATTAAGCGGGAGCATTAGGTTCAAATTAATATGTCCTTGTGTCCCCTTCGTCTAGAGGCCTAGGACACCGCCCTTTCACGGCGGTAACAGGGGTTCGAATCCCCTAGGGGATACCACTTATGTTTTATAACATAGGGTTCCTAGCAAATAACTAACGAGTTGTTTGATAAGAATAAATCTAAATTTCTGCGATATACTGAATTTCAGTCGTGTCGAAAGAGTTTGGGGCTATAGCTCAGCTGGGAGAGCGCTTGCATGGCATGCAAGAGGTCGACGGTTCGATCCCGTCTAGCTCCACCAATTTCGCCATATTAAGCGAGAGCACTGTTAGTAATAATAGTTATCAAATTAATATGTCCTCGTGTCCCCTTCGTCTAGAGGCCTAGGACACCGCCCTTTCACGGCGGTAACAGGGGTTCGAATCCCCTAGGGGATACCACTCTATCCCTTAAAGATAGGGTGCTATCACAAATGACTAGCGAGTTGTTTGAGATAAAATAGCAAGACCTCAGTGATGAGGCTAAATATCGGTTCTTGTGTTTCCTTCTGTTCTTAGAAGCGCGCCTAGGACACCGTAGATGTTAAACGGGAATTTTTTGATATTAAAGAAAAGTTCAAATTAATATGTCCTTGTGTCCCCTTCGTCTAGAGGCCTAGGACACCGCCCTTTCACGGCGGTAACAGGGGTTCGAATCCCCTAGGGGATACCACTCTATCTCTTAAAGATAGGGTGCTATCACAAATGACTAGCGAGTGATTTGTGAGTTAACAGTAATACCTCAGCGATGAGGCTAAACATCAGTCTTTGTGTCCCCTTCGTTCCTTAGAAGAGTGCGCCTAGGACACCGTAGATGTTAAACGGGGACCTTTATAAAGAAGGTTCGAATTAATATGTCCTTGTGTCCCCTTCGTCTAGAGGCCTAGGACACCGCCCTTTCACGGCGGTAACAGGGGTTCGAATCCCCTAGGGGATACCATCTCAACTAAGGTTAATCGCTAGCGTTAGTTGAACACAATAAACCACCTTTAGGTGGTTTTTTTGTCTCTAAAATTCCTTATATTTGCACAAGCAACAAGCAACAAGCAACAAGCAACAAGCAACAAGCAACAAGCAACAAGCAACAAGCAACAAGCAACAAGCCACAACTCATTGCTCATTCCACTTGGTCTTATGAGCGGGTTTCTCAGCTTTTATTGGGTATAGACTTGCTTGCAGCATAATGGAATTGAAGTTTTGAAATGATAGCTCGCTATTATACCAATCGTATTAAATATCTGTTCATTCAGCGGGAGTTCAACGGGCTTTAGACAAGGCGAAGACCTGAAGGCATAGTGGTGCTCTGTCGAAAGCCTTAAACAGTGGGTAAATAAAAAGGCGACTCAATGTCGCCTTTAAAATCAAAGTGCTAAGTAACAACTCAACACTACTCAACCCCTAGGAAACCTCCGGTTTGGTGGGCCCAGAGCTGGGCATAGATACCGCCTGCGGCAATCAACTCCTGATGGGTGCCTTGCTCAACGATACGGCCTTGATCCAGCACGATTAACCTGTCCATTGCGGCAATAGTGGATAATCGATGGGCAATGGCTATCACTGTCTTTCCTTGCATTAATTCGTACAAGCTTTCTTGAATTGCGGCTTCGACTTCAGAATCCAGTGCTGAGGTTGCCTCATCGAGCAGCAAAATCGGGGCATTTTTTAACAGCACCCGCGCAATCGCGATACGCTGTCTTTGGCCGCCGGAGAGTTTCACACCGCGTTCACCAACCTGTGCATCTAAGCCATGATTACCGTTGGGATCGGTAAGTTCATTAATAAAGTCATAGGCCTGAGCCTGTTTGATGGCACAATTTAGCTGCTCATCGGTGGCTGTTGGGTTGCCGTAGAGAATATTTTCACGGATGGTACGATGTAGCAACGAAGTATCCTGGGTCACCATGCCAATCTGCGAGCGCAGAGAGTCCTGTTTGACCGATTTAATATCTTGGCCATCGATACAAATCTGGCCTTTTTCGACATCATAAAAGCGCATTAACAGATTAACGAGAGTAGATTTACCCGCGCCAGAACGGCCGACAAGACCGACTTTCTCACCCGCTTTGATATTGAGATTGAGTTCTTCGATAACCCCGGTTTCCTCACCGTAATGGAAGCTCACTTGATTAAAATCGATACGACCTTGCTCAACCACTAAGGTGTTTGCATCTGGCGAGTCTTGGATCAATGTCGTCTTGGAAAGGGTATTCATTCCATCGGTAACAGTGCCGATATTTTCAAATAATGAACTGATTTCCCACATAATCCATTGAGACATCCCGTTGAGACGCAGCGCTAAACTCACGGCAATCGCAATCGCACCAACCGATATAGCATTGTCACTCCAGAGCACTATAGACACGGCGGCAATACTAAAGGCGAGCATATAGTTAATGATTTGCACGCTGACACTTATCCCTGTCACTAAGCGCATTTGGCGATAAACCGTATCTAAAAAGCTATGCATGCTCGCCTTGGCATAGTCGGCTTCTTTATCCGTATGGGCAAAGAGTTTCACTGTGGTGATATTAGTGTAGCTATCGACAATACGCCCCGTCATGGTTGACCGAGCATCCGCTTGCTCAGTGGAAACGGCCTTCAATTTAGGGACAAAATACCATTGCAGACCAATGTAGAGCGCTAACCAGACTAACATTGGCAGCACTAAACGCACATCCGCACTGGCAATCATCACTAACATAGACGTGAAATACACTAAAATGTACACCAGCACATCGAGCAGCTTCATCACGGTTTCACGCACGGCCAAAGAGGTTTGCATCACTTTAGTGGCAATTCGGCCTGCAAAATCATTCTGATAGAAAGACACGCTCTGCTTAAGTAAATAACGATGGGCAAGCCAGCGAATGGACATGGGATAATTGCCAAGCAAGGTTTGGTGCATGATGAGTGCGTGGAGTAATACCAATAATGGCATGACTACCATCACCATCGCGCCCATCAGTAGCAGGGTTGTGCCTTCATCTTGGAATAAGGTCTGGGGATTTTTATTCACTAACCAATCAACTAGTTGACCCATAAAGCCAAACAGTGATACCTCAAGCATGGCCAGTAGTGCAGTAAGCACTGACATTAAGATCAATGGCAGCTCATAGCCTTTAGTATAATGGCGACAAAAAGCATAAATGCCCGTTGGGGGTTTAGTGGGCTCAACATCGGGTAGGGCTTCAACCCAAGATTCGAATCGTTTAAACATGAATTGGCTCTATGATTTAGGATAAAAAAGTAGACGTACCTAGCATATAGGATATCGGTCCTATGCGCTTTAAATGCTGCGAAATGATTCAGTTCCGTTTTCCGCTAGTCCAATAGGGTAGATTTACGTAAAGTATCCGACAAGCGATTAATTGTGAGCGAATATTGTCGAGCATACCGGGAATGAAGATAACAGATCATCTAGAGTGCAATGCGGTTAGTGGCGATGTGCAGTTAAAGCCGCATTCGGCGCCTATTCGCAGTAAACTTTCGTCTGCCATTTGCCGTGAGGCAAGGCTGAGTCGTGACCCTCGTTTTGACGGGAAATTCTTTGTGGGTGTGTTAACCACAGGAATTTATTGCCGAAACGTGTGTCCAGCCGTAGCGCCAAAGGAAGAAAATGTGCGCTATTTTGAGTCCCAGGTCAAAGCGGCGCAGGCGGGATTACGCCCCTGTTTACGTTGCCGGCCCGACAGTGCGCCAGGTTCTAACCCGTGGAAAGGGACTGGTACAACGCTCGATAGGGCGCTTGGGTTGATCGATGCCGGTCTACTCTGCGGTGAGCAAGCATTAACTGTCGATGAGCTTGCCGATAAATTGGGGATCAGTAGTCGCTATCTCAATAAGCTTTTCAGCGAAGGTTTTGGCACTTCACCTAAACAATACGCGCTGTATCGCCAGTTGTTGTTTGCCAAACAACTCTTGCATCAAACCCAATTACCTATCACTCAGGTGGCGCTTGCGGCGGGATTTAACAGTATTCGCCGCTTTAATGAGGCGTTTCAACAAAGGCTGCAACTGACACCTACTCAGTTAAGAAAAGCATCACTGAAAAAAGTCTCTAAAATGAACGACATTGAAATCACTACGGAAAAAGACAGCTTAAGTGCAACAGAGCCCTCCCATGGGCTCACTTTGTACCAATATTATCGACCGCCCCTCGATTGGTCGGCACAACTGGCATTTTATCGGCTGCGCGCCGTGGCCGGAATGGAATGGTTTACGCCGCTCGGCAAGTTAAACGGGGGCGCTGGGCTAGCGTCAGATGCTGCGCAGCATATAACCTGCGAGGGTGAGGCAACTTCCCTTGAATATGGTCGCTGTATTGCCATAGACAAAATGCGCGCTGTCGTTCAAATTACCCACGAACCGTCATTGCACAGATTCAAGCTGATAGTGATGTTGACCGCAGACTCCCCATTAGAGGGGTTACAAAAACTCATTGTTGAAGTGCGGCGCATACTCGATCTCGATGCAGATATGCAGTTGATTGAACAAAATTTACAGGCCCTGACTCAGCTTAATTTAGTGCCGTTTAGTGGACTGCGTATTCCGGGGGCTGGGTCCTTATTTGAGGCGGTTTGCCGGGCAATTTTAGGCCAGCAAGTAACAGTGGTTCAGGCGACTAAGCTACTTAATCAATTGGTTGAAGCCTATGGAGAGCGTTTTGAGTTAAATGGCCGAGAATATCGGTTATTCCCAACGCCTGAAGCGATCCGAGGGGCGAGCTTGAGTGAACTCAAAATGCCGGGGGCGCGTAAACTGGCATTAAATGCATTAGCGGCTTTTATTTGTGATAACGCCAATGCAAGTGTCGATGATTGGTTAAGTGTTAAAGGCATTGGCCCCTGGACAATTGCCTACGCTAAGCTTAGAGGTCTTGGCGACCCCAATATCTTCTTGCATTCGGATCTTATCGTTAAAAAGCGCTTATTGGCGCACTATTTAGGTCACTATGGCAAGGATAGGCTTAATGCTTTAGGGGAAGATGTTTTAAAAACCGTTGATTATCCTCAATTATGTCAACAGCTAGGGCGAGATATTGCCCCCTGGGGCAGTTATTTAACATTCCAATTGTGGCATCAAGTGTGACCCAATACCGTTTAACATTAAGAGGTTATCTATGTCTTATTTAACACATCAATTAAATGCCGCCCCGAGCAGTGCAGCATATTTACCCTGCGTAGCACAGCAATTAATGACACCAGTCGGCGTTTTACAGCTCAATGCCAATCCCTATGGGCTCAGTCATTTAACGGTTGTTGGTTCGTCCCGAACCGACATTCCTTTAGCCAATAGCACTGTAGATGAAGTCAATCGAGCCAAAGCCCATATCTGCGAAGCTGTGGAGCAGCTTGAGCAATATTTTGCGGGTAAGCGCCTTGGGTTTGAATTAGCCCTGGCCCCTAAGGGGACGGATTTTCAGCGCCAGGTTTGGCAAGCGTTGCTAGATGTGGATTATGGCCAGAGTTGCAGTTATGCCGACATTGCCGAGCAGATTGGCAGGCCAAAGGCCGTGCGCGCCGTCGGCGCGGCGAACGGGGCAAATCCCATCGCCATTATCGTGCCATGCCATAGGGTGATAGGGAAAAATGGCAAATTAACTGGCTATGCCTATGGGCTTGAGATGAAACAACAGTTGTTAATGCTGGAATCGGCGAGCAAGCGTGCGAGTTTTACGTTAGAATAGCCGCCATATTTGTTATTGATGAGCTATTACCTTTTTTATGACCCAAGCTTCTTCGCCTGTGGCAAGCTTTGCCCAACTCGGTATCATTGCGCCGCTCCATCATCGACTCACTGAGTTAGCTTATGTTTCCCCAACGCCAGTGCAAATGGCAACCATTCCTGCCGTGCTGGCGGGGCGTGATGTCTTAGCGGGCGCGAATACGGGATCGGGTAAAACGGCGGCCTTTGCCGTGCCGCTGCTACAGCAATTGATTGAAGCTAAAACGCCAGATAAGTCGGGATCTTACGCCCGTTGTTTGGTCTTGGTGCCCACGCGGGAACTCGCCCAGCAGGTTGCCGACAGCTTTTTATCCTATGCTTCCCATTTAAACGGCCAACTTAAGATAGTTGCCGCCTTTGGTGGTGTCTCTGTTAATGCGCAGATGCAAAGCCTACGTTCGGGGGCCGATGTATTAGTGGCGACGCCGGGCCGATTGTTAGATCTGTTATCGAGCAATGCAATCAAGTTAAGCCGGGTGAGCACCCTAGTGCTCGACGAGGCCGATCGTATGCTAAGCCTTGGTTTTACTGACGAATTAGCCCAAGTGCTTGCCGCTTTACCGAGCAAGAAACAAACCTTGTTGTTCTCGGCCACGTTCCCCGAAGAAGTGCGTCTACTCACGGATAAACTGCTTAACGATCCACTTGAATATCAATTACAAAGCGAGCAGGAAAGCACGATTCAGCAGCGGGTGATTACCGTTAACCGCCCAATGAAAACCGCCTTGCTCGCACATCTGATTAAAGAGCATCAATGGTCACAGGCACTTATTTTTGTCAGCGCTAAAAATACCTGTAATCACCTCGCACAAAAGCTTTCTAAACGGGGGATTAGCGCCGAGGTGTTCCATGGTGATAAAGCCCAAGGCGCGCGTACTCGTGTGCTCGATGGCTTTAAAAACGGTGAGATCAGCGTGTTAATTGCGACCGATATCGCCGCCCGCGGGATTGATATAGATAAACTCCCCGTCGTGATTAACTTCGATCTGCCAAGAAGTCCCGCGGACTATATGCACCGTATCGGCCGCAGCGGTCGTGCTGGCGAAGCGGGTCTGGCGGTGACCTTGATTTCCCATGAGGATTATCACCATTTTGGCGTGATAGAGAAAAAGAACAAACTCAAGCTAGTCCGTGAACAGATAGCCGGTTTTGAGGCCGATGCTGACATGCCGACCGAGCTGTTAGCGCAAGGCAAACCCGCCGCTAAGCCCGAAGGTACGGGTAAAAAAAAACGTAAACAGTTACCGACTGCCAATGTTGAATTTTGGGGCAAAAAGTCTTAAGTCGTTGGGCACGAGCTATGCTTAGTTTATTCTTATGCCCCAAGTTATCCCACTGGTGGGGGGAGCAGTATGCAGCATTTATTTTGGTTAGTTGAAGGTAAGATTGCTGGCCGCAGTGGCCCAAATAAAGATCCTTGGGATTTAGCCGAGTTGAAGTCGGCTGGTATTGGTGCGGTACTGTCGGTTAATGGTGGGGAAGGGTGTGAGCCCGGCACGTTTAAGCACCATGGCCTAAGGTATGAGTGTATTCCTTTCTCGAGAAATGTTCCGCCACAGGAGGGGGATGTGACTATCTGTGTCGCTCAACTTCCTAAGGCATTGAGTTTTATTCGCCAATGTGAGGCGGAGAATATTCCGGTCGTTATCCATTGCCGCTCGGGTAAGGATCGCACTGGACTCATTATGGCCTATTACCTGATGGTGAATGGTGCCGCGCCACTGCATGCGGTGAGCCAAGTGCGCAGTATCCGTGATATTGCTTTTACGGCCGAAGGTTGGGATCAATTTGCCTTCGATGTGTTGTACGCATTACAAGACTAAACCTTTTTAGGCGACTCAGCGTCAAACCTATTCAGTAAGAGGCATATTCATTAATAGGCATACATAATAGTTTCATTCGTTTGACCTTAGTCATCAAATTTTTAGTGTGTTAAGGTTAAGCTATCCGTAGGTTGGTTTTAGTGAGTTATCTATCTAATTATGAAGAGTAAAGCCAGTCAGTCGCAGGGACTATTATTATTCCGGTTATCACAGAAACAGGTCTTCGCCTTAGGCACGCTTAAGGTGCGTGAATTAGTGCCCTATACACCGCTGAGTAAAATCCCCCAATCCCATCCGACCATTCTTGGCGCGGCGACGATCCGTGGCCATACCATTCCCGTGATCGATATGGCTGCGGCCATTGGCTATCGTCCGATAACGGATGAGGAGCGTGAACATTGCTATATCATCATTACCGATTGCCAGCGCATGATTATTGGCTTTCTCGTGCGTGGCATAGATAAAATCATTGAGTGTAATTGGCGCGATATTGAAGCGCCTTCTGCCAACTTAGGCAAAAATGCCTTCTTAACTGGGGTGACGCGTTTTGAGGATCAGTTGGTGCAACTACTCGATGTGGAGTTATTGCTATCGAAAATCTTCCCCGATAATCCACAGGCCAATCGCGCGATTTTGACCGATGTGCAACGTGAAAAACTCAAACCGATGAATATTCTGCTGGTGGATGATTCTAAGGTTGCCCGTAAGCAGTTATCCGACGCCTTAGATACCATTAATATTCCTTACTTTGTCACCGCCGATGGTAAAGAGGCTCTGGCCATGATGGAGCAGGCTGCGGCCGAGCATCATCCTATCGATATTTTAGTGAGCGATATCGAAATGCCTGGGCTCGATGGTTACGAGTTGGCATTTGAAGTGCGCGATAATCCGCAAACGGCGAATGCTTATATTATTCTGCATACTTCACTTTCCAGTGAGATCAGCGTCAGCCAGGCCCATCAAGTGGGCGCTAATGAAGCGCTGACTAAGTTTGATGCCCATGAGCTTATCGATGCCATGTTGCGTGGTGCCGATCTGGCGGCAAAAAAGTCTAAGTAAATTATTTTGTCTGTTTTTTGTGGGATGAGGGGATAAAGTTTGCTTATTTTCCTGCAAAACTAGACAAGTTCCATCACATCCTATAAAAACCTTATTGGCCTCAGATCCGAAGGCGTGGGTTGGGAACACTCGACCGAAATATAATAACGATAGGTTAAGTAATGAAACAAGAATCATCATTTCTAGCTAAGTTGGCTAATGGCAGCTTAGTTTTGCAAATTCTCGTGGGGATAGTGGCAGGTATTATCTTAGCCAGCTTTTCACAGGACTGGGCTAAGCAAGTTGCATTTTTAGGCAGTTTATTTGTGGGTGCGTTAAAGGCAATAGCACCTATTCTGGTGTTCATCCTAGTGGCATCTTCCATTGCCAATCAAAAGAAAAATACGCAAACCAATATGCGTCCAATCGTCGTGCTCTATTTATTGGGGACTTTTGCCGCCGCACTCACCGCCGTTATTCTCAGTAGCATTTTCCCCACCAATTTAGTCTTAGTGGCGGGTGTTGAAGGCACCAGTCCACCACAGGGCATTGGTGAGGTGATCAATACCTTGCTTTTTAAGTTGGTGGATAACCCTGTGAATGCGTTAATGACGGGTAACTACATCGGCATTTTGGCATGGGGGGTGGGTTTAGGACTCGCACTGCACCATGCGAGTGATTCGACCAAGCAAGTATTTGCCGATGTGAGCCATGGTATTTCACAAATGGTACGTTTTATCATTCGTTTAGCGCCTATCGGTATTTTTGGTCTAGTGGCGGCGACATTTGCCGAAACAGGCTTTGCCGCCATTGCGGGTTATGCCCAGTTACTGGCGGTATTATTGGGAGCCATGGCGATTATTGCGCTCATAGTTAACCCACTGATAGTGTACGTGAAAATCAAACGTAATCCCTATCCGTTGGTACTACGTTGTCTGCGAGAAAGCGGTGTAACGGCCTTTTTTACCCGCTCGAGTGCCGCCAATATCCCGGTCAATATGGCGCTGTGTGAGAAGTTAAAGCTGCATGAAGACACTTATTCAGTTTCCATTCCCTTAGGTGCTACCATCAATATGGGCGGCGCGGCGATCACTATTACCGTGCTGACCCTAGCGGCGGCGCACACCTTAGGTATTCAAGTCGACTTGCTGACGGCATTACTATTAAGCGTGGTTGCAGCCATTTCAGCCTGTGGTGCGTCCGGCGTCGCGGGTGGTTCATTACTGCTGATCCCGCTGGCCTGTAGCCTGTTTGGTATTTCGAATGATGTGGCCATGCAAGTGGTTGCCGTCGGCTTTATTATCGGTGTTATCCAAGATGCGGCTGAAACCGCATTGAATAGCTCTACGGACGTGATTTTTACCGCCGCCGCTTGTGAAGCTGCTGAAAACAAAGCTAAACTTGGATAAAGTGTGCTGTTGTTAGTGTAAACAGAAAGCATCATAGGAGCAGCCACTTAGGTGGCTGCTTTTTTATGGAAGTCATTATGATCCTTTTTGATTTTAACGCGTTAGATGCGGCAAAGCCTTGGTATGGTGTTAACGACACTGTGATGGGCGGTTTATCCCGCAGTAAGCTCACCATTTCCCCCTTAGGTTATGGTGTCTTTAGTGGCCATGTGTCCTTGGCTAATGGTGGTGGGTTTGCCTCGGTGCGCGCGGAGTTTAACGCTGTGGATGTGAGCGCGTTCACCGGGATTTACCTTGAACTCGATGGTGGCCGAACTAAAGACTATAAAGTGAATTTAAAGGATGTGGATACTCCGCAGAGCACGGTTTATCAGGCTCCCATGCCTGCACCGAGTCACCAAGCTTTTGGGGTTAATGGCACGAGTGCGTTGCACTGGCAGCGTATTGAAATTCCCTTCAGTGACTTTCTGCCCCAATGCCGCGGTAAACCCAGTACCCGTGTGGCATTTGTGATATCAGGACTGAATGCCAACTATGCCTAAAGGAGCGGCATGTTGCCAAGCGCCGCGGGTAAAGTCGGGGAAGTTGACTGAATTACTGCGATTATTCAGCGATTGCTCGCTTAAAATATTCACCACGGACCAAGACGCACCATCGTACACATCCTGATCTAAAGCCTCGCCATTGCGTAGACAATAAATCATGCGCCATAGCATCACAAAGTCCATACCGCCGTGGCCGCCGTTGATTTCAGCCTCTTTGCCTATGCGCTGCCACAGTGGATGGTCATATTTGTCGTACCACTTTTGCATATCCATATCCCACTCGTGATAGCTTTTTCCAAAGCCACCATTTTCGATGGCGATACGATTGGGAAAACCGGCAAACACACCATTGGTGCCTTGGATCAGGTTATGACGACTGTAAGGTCTTGGGGTGGTGGTATCATGCTGCACCATGATGGTCCGACCCTTAACGGTCTTTATCAGACTGGTATTGATATCCCCATTAATGTACTTGAGCTGATTACGCTCATGATTGGCGGGAAATTCACGTTTAGCATAGAGCGCACGGCCAAGGGCGGGGGAACTCATCGAGGTTAAGTAATCGAATCTGTCACCGCGGTTGATGTTCATATACTGGGCGACGGGTCCTAAACCGTGGGTCGGATACAAATTACCGTTGCGTTTAGTGTGCCAGTAAGTGCGCCATGAACCTGTCTTATGGTCTATTTCCTTCATTTGCCAGCGCAATTCATGGATATAAGCGGCTTCTCCGTGGAGCAGCTCACCAAATACGCCTTGGCGTACCATGTTGAGTACCATCAGTTCTTCACGGCCGTAGTTGACGTTTTCCATCATCATGCAGTTTTTCTGGGTGCGCTCGGCGGTATCGACAACTTGCCAGCATTCTTCCACTGTCAGTGCCAGTGGTACTTCTACAAAGGCGTGTTTACCGCTCTCCATGGCGTCTATCGCCATTGGAGCATGCCATTCCCATGGGGTTGAAATAATCACAATATCGATATCATCGCGGTTTAATAATTCGCGATAGCTCAGATCGTTACCGGTATAGACAGCCGGTTTTGGCCGATTTTGCTTAAGAATATGATTAACGGCTCTGTCCAGCACCGCAGGGTGAGTATCACAAATGGCTTTGAGTTCCACGCCCTCTAAATGACAGAATTGCTCGACATGGCTAAAACCCCGCTCGCCGACACCGATAAAGCCGACTCTAACCACGTCCATCTTGGGTGCTATGAGTCCGATAACAGATTTACCCGCCTGCGGTTTAGGGGCAACACTACTGGCATTGACATTGAGGGCAATATTGGCGGTGACAAGTCCTGCGGTGACGGCACCAGCGGCTTTAAGGAAATTGCGACGGTGAATATTATGCATAGGCTTCCTGCTTTATTTTGTAGGGATATTAAAATATCACTTGGTCTTATTTGTGGGGTAAGTCACTTATGGGTTATATCAGAAACCCCATTTAAATTGGCAATAAAAGATGTAACAAGCTCCTATAAGTCAATTTGGTATAAAACGCACAACATTATTAGCTTGATATAAAACTTAAAAAAACAATGAGTTGAGTTGTTTTTGTTGCGGATTCATCAATATATTCAAACCAAACCAAACTAAAAAGCGAAAGCTGGCAATATGTGGAACATATTCATACCAAAGGATGACATGTTCTGTGGCTTGTTTGTGGGCAACTGGAATGATGGTTTAAGCTTGTCACCTGAAATCATGCTGGCACTTGGTCAACGTAGAATTGTTTTAAATTTAGATGTTTATAGTGGGTCGGACGATTAAGTGGATGTCGGCCCTAAAAAATGTTAACGCCAGCAAAAGTGCTGGCTGCGACGTCAACCCGCTGCGCGGCTTTCCGTGCTAAATTTGGGCGTTAGGCACTAAAACCTTGCTTGTTTTTCATTAATTAAAGGAATAATAAATGACCCACCTAATTACTAAAGTGATGTTCACTGGACTCATAGTGGCATCAACTCATCTTCACGCTGAAAACTATGACTTCAAACCGGGTTTATGGGAAACCACTTGGAAATCCGAAATAGTAGAAATAGACGCACCTCCTGAAATGGAGAAAATGTTGCGGAGCATGGCCAATAGGTCTGATTACACGGAAACTGAATGCATAAATGATATCGCCTCTACAGTTAATTTAGAGTCTGAAGAAAATGAAGGTGAAGAATGTCAAACAAACAGCAATCGGATCAGTGCTAACAAGATGGTGTTTGAAACATCATGCACTAGCCCTGATGGTGCAACTAAAACAGTGGGTGAAATGCATTTCAATGGGAAAACGTCCACTTCTAAGCTTGAAGTGACACGCTCGGAAGAGTCAATGAAAATCAAGTCGAAACTCGTTGGCAATGGAAAATATATTGGCGCTTGTGACTAAGTGCCATACAAGTTCTTCAACTTGACGCATAACGGTTAACAAGGATGTTATGAGGGCGGTTAGTTATATAGTGGGGATTAACTGAACTTTTGCAGACATTCCAGTTGATATGTCTGGCTGCCGCTCTCATTGTATCGACGTTTAAACCGAGCGGTTTTTTATTCAACTCGCTAGATAAGTCTTTTAGCTGCCTTTACTTTAGCGATAAGTAAATAGTGATAAAGATCGCGTTTTTATTTTCCGATTGAGCTACACTGCCGATTAATTGGCCTAGGGGATTTATCTTTTATATTTTAAATATTTAGCAAACTTTAATTAACTAAAAAGTTACATTTTGGGTTGGTTGAGGGGAATTTGCTGCTCAGGGGAGTAAAGCGTTAAATGGGTTCTATGCTTAATGTACTACCACAACTGACTTTCACTTTAGGTGATTGGGTATTGCATAAGGATATCAGGATGTCTGGGATTGAAAAACGCCGTCGCCTTCATTGGCGGGAGACAGATATGCAAAATCGTGAAATTATAGGTCGTTGGTTAGATGAGCGTCCTCTATTGGGGGATAAGATCACTTTATATAAAGAAGACGGAACGTATTTTTTAGAAACCTGGTTTAGCGATGGTTGCCATAGTTTAGATGAAGTCCGTATGACTGATCTGCCCGAAGGTCGCAAAGTCGAAGATGTGGGCGGCAATTTCTTTGGTGAATACTTTCTGGTGACTCCCTCGTTGCAACTACAATTTTGTAATGAACAGGGCTGCTACTTTCAAGTCGATAAAGTAATGGCTGACATCGATTTTAATCAGCGCGTTGCTTAAAGCCTGTGCTCGCCAAGGGGCCGCATTAACGAGGCCCCTTAGGTTTATACAATGACTTATTCACTAAAAGGATGTTTGCTGTAAAAGCACATGGCTTTGCCAGAGTAGGGATGGCTAAAACATAAACCTTGGGCGTGTAGGCATAACCGTGGCTTAGCGCCGATAACCTCTGCATTGCCGTAAAATTCATCCCCTAAAATAGGATACCCAAGGGCAAGCATATGCACACGTAACTGATGGGTGCGGCCTGTTTCCGGCGAAAGCTCGACTAAGGTGCTGTTTTGCCTGCGTTCCAACACTCGATAATGGGTGATAGCGCTCTTGCCGCCCGTTTCTCCCGCCTGCAGTGTCTTTTGATAGGGTGGATGCTCAGTGTCTGGCGCAATCGCGAGGTCAATCATGCCCTGTTGCTGCGGCACATGTCCCATCACTTCGGCAATATAGATTTTCTTGCTCTGCCTATCTTGAAACTGGGTCTTTAAATGGGATTCGGCTTTTTTATTACGGGCGAACACCATAATGCCCGAGGTCGCGCAGTCGAGCCGATGCACTAAAATCGTTTCTGGATAAAGGGTTTGTAGGCGTGTCAATGCGCAATCATAGGTGTGGGCCGCGATCCCCGGATTAGACAATAAACCCGAGGGTTTATTGATAATAACCAGGTCTCTATCTTTATAGCGGATGTCTAGCCAAGGCACTGCCGGGGGTTGGTAATCAAATATCTGCATCTTGTCCTCATCTTTGCGCGCTAATACTAGCAAAATATCAGTCACTAAGCAGTAGATTCTCTATCTAGCGATACCGTGGTTGTATTAAAACTGTGCCAACCACAATCTGAATTTCATGCCCCAGGTAGACGTGACTCCAGAGGTAACATAACGAATGTTACCTTGAGTATCGATAATATAAATGGCGGGAAACGCCATTGCACCCCAGTTGGCACTTTGTTCGCCACTGTCATCGTTAAACACCGGGAAGTGATATTGATGTTCGTTCATATAGATCTGAATATCGCTATCGCTGCCAGAAGCGGCTGCGACTGAAATCACCCGATGATCTTGACTGATGGTCTCAACCATAGGGGAGGTGACGCGGCACACAGGGCACCAGGTTCCCCAGAAATACACTAAAGTGGGCTCAGTCTTGGTGGTATTGAGTGCAAGATGACTACCATCAATGGCGATGCCGCTGAGTGCTGGGGCTTGACCTGTGACCATATCCCGTTGCAAATAGAGGCTGACGCCATAGAGTACCAGCGCCATGATGGCGAGATCCCTAAACTGTTTGAGCCAAAATTTAGGGCTTTGAAGCTTTTGTCTCCAACCTTGGGGATGAGATCGCTTGGCCATTGGGTTTGCAGGCGTCACTAGAGTATTATCCTAGGTTTTTATACGTTATCGCAAAGCGGTTAGTTTAAGCCCTTAAGCTTAAAAAAGGATTGATAACGGAGTTAAGTCATTTGGCTAGAGCATTGAGCTAAATTATTTCAGTACATTAGTCGGGTAACTTATTCTGCTAACTCATTTGGTAAATAGTTACTCGGAGTTTTGCGGCTCCAAATACGGGTATACGCCATCAATTGAGGATAGAAGGTGCGAAATGCAGTTTCTGTCTCAATCTGCATCTTGGCTAAAATCTTATCCGCCCCTTTAAACAAGGCGCTTTGTGGATGATTCTTTGCCCTTTGTGCTAATGCCTGTTGTATGCCTTTAGGTGTAGCATAGCCGTTTAACCAATCCTCGCGGCGCATATCGGCAATTAGGCTAAGGAGTGGCTGTGGATGATATTCATCGGTTTGTGCGGAAAATTGGGCCAGCTCTTCATAGGCTTTCTGGCTAAACTCGGGCAGAGGCAGGTGATGATATTCTTCCCAGTAGTAGGCTAAATAATGATCGAAGCTTACGTACATCAGATCCGCTGCTATGCTTGTTAACTGGGGAGGAAATAGTGCCATGAGTTCTTGAGTCAGCTCATGGGTAGTGCAGAGTTGGTTAATTTCTTGGTTTAACCATAAGCCCTGACGCAATGGCACGGGTGCGTTGGCTATCGGTGCGGTGATATAGTTACCCGCGAGATTAGCGGCGAGATGGGTTCTGCTAATATCGGCGAGATGTAAGTGTGTAAGAAAGTTCATTTTTTGTGCTTGGTTAATCGCGTCTGCTCACGGTATCATGTGCAGGCGCGCTTAGGAAAGTGCAACAGGCAAAAATGCCGTGCTTTTTTCTTTTTAGCGAGCACATTTTTAGCCAGATAGCTGAGTATTCCAATGTGGACACTGGAATGGAGTGGCTTGTTAATCTGGTATCAAATCAATAACCTTTTAGGATCATGGACGATGTGGAACTGGTTCATCAAAATGCTCGGTAAAGACGAGCGTTCCAAGCGCAAGAAAGTGTTTATCGATATCCCCTATGAACAACACCGTTTTAGTTTGGATGATTTTGCTCGTAATCGACCTAAGTTCGATACCGACGATACATTAGAACTGACGGACTTAGATGAATTGGATCCGGTGCAAGAAGTGCATCTGGATAACAAGTAATCTTGATCTTATTGGCCTCTAACCATAGACTAGCCGCCGTTCTAAGCTATGTAGAGGCCAATCCATGCGTGTTGCAGACTTTTCCTTCGATCTTCCCGATGAGCTGATCGCTCGTTATCCTATGGCGCAGCGTAATGCGTCACGTCTGTTAACCTTAGATGGCAATACTGGTGCGCTCGCTGACAAACAGTTTACCGATCTGCTGGGAATGATAAATCCCGGCGATTTAATGGTGTTTAACAACACCCGAGTGATCCCTGCGCGGATGTTTGGCCAAAAGGCCAGTGGCGGCAAGCTGGAAATTTTGGTCGAGCGCATGCTCGATGATAAACGTATCCTCGCCCATGTTCGCAGCTCTAAATCTCCTAAGGTGGATTCGTTAATTCTGCTCGACGGTGGCTATCAAATGAAGATGGTCGCCCGTCACGATACCTTGTTTGAACTTGTATTGTTATCCGAACTCACCATTTTAGAAGTGCTCGAAGCGGTAGGGCATATGCCACTGCCGCCTTATATCGACCGCCCCGATGAGGATGCTGATAAAGAGCGTTATCAAACTGTCTATAACCAAAACCCAGGCGCAGTAGCGGCGCCAACGGCGGGGTTACATTTTGACGATGCCATGCTCGAAGCATTAAAAGCCAAGGGCGTGAATATTGCCTTTGTGACTTTGCATGTGGGCGCGGGCACGTTTCAGCCGGTGCGTGTCGATACCATTCTTGAGCACAAGATGCACTCCGAGTGGGCCAATGTGCCGCAGGATGTGGTGGACTTAATCACCCAAACCAAAGCGGCGGGCAAACGTGTGGTGGCCGTGGGCACGACCTCTGTGCGCTCCTTAGAGAGTGCGGCCCGCGCAAGCCAAGGTGAACTTAAAGCCTTTAGCGGCGATACCGATATCTTTATCTACCCCGGTTACCAATTCCAAGTGGTCGATGCCATGGTGACTAACTTTCATCTACCTGAATCGACGCTGATCATGCTGGTCAGTGCCTTTGCGGGTTTTGATCATGTTATGGCGGCTTATCGACATGCTATCACGGAAAAATATCGCTTCTTTAGCTATGGCGATGCTATGTTTGTGACGAAAAAAGCTCACTAGAGCAAGATTTTGTTTTAAAATGGCCGCCCAAATTGAGTTGGTGCGGCATTTTTTATATCTAAAGGTTGAACCTTTTAGCGCTGTCCCCATCTCTATTGTTAATCAAAATGGCATTAGCCATTACAAATGTAGTCAGACTGTTTATCTGGCGAGGTGAAATATGAAGTTTGAATTAGATACTACCGACGGCCGAGCGCGCCGGGGCCGATTGATTTTTGACCGTGGCACAGTAGAAACCCCCGCATTTATGCCCGTGGGAACCTACGGCACAGTTAAAGGGATGACGCCGGAAGAAGTACGTGCCACTGGTGCGGATATTTTACTCGGTAACACTTTCCATTTATGGTTACGCCCTGGCGAAGAAATCATGCGCAAGCATGGTGACCTGCACGACTTTATGAACTGGCAGCGCCCTATTCTGACCGATTCGGGTGGTTTCCAAGTGTTCAGTTTGGGGGATATTCGTAAGATCACCGAAGAAGGTGTGCATTTCCGTTCACCGATCAACGGCGAGAAAATCTTCTTAGATCCTGAAAAATCAATGCAAATTCAAGATGCATTGGGCAGTGATGTGGTGATGATTTTTGATGAATGTACCCCATATCCCGCGACCGAAGATGAAGCGCGCAAGTCCATGCAGATGTCGCTGCGCTGGGCTAAACGTTCCCGTGACGAGTTTGATCGCCTAGAAAATCCGAATTCTTTATTTGGCATTATCCAGGGTGGTGTGTATGAAGATTTACGCGACGAAAGCTTAAAAGGCTTAGTCGAGATTGGTTTCGACGGTTACGCCGTCGGTGGTTTGGCCGTAGGAGAGCCAAAGGAAGATATGCACCGCATTCTTGAGCATATCTGTCCACAAATTCCTGCGGACAAGCCTCGCTATCTGATGGGGGTCGGTAAGCCAGAGGATCTCGTTGAGGGTGTGCGCCGCGGTATCGACATGTTTGACTGTGTGATGCCAACCCGTAACGCCCGCAACGGTCACCTGTTTACCAGTGAAGGTGTGATTAAGATCCGCAATGCGCGGCACCGTGATGACACTTCACCGCTCGATCCTAAGTGTGATTGTTATACCTGTAAAAACTATTCACGGGCATACCTTTACCATTTAGATCGTTGTAATGAGATTCTGGGTGCGCGTTTAAACACCATTCACAACTTGAGATACTATCAAATGTTAATGGAAGGTTTGCGCGGTGCGATTGAGACGGGTACATTAGACGCCTTTGTGAAGGACTTCTATACCAGTCAAGGTCGTGAAGTACCAGAGTTAGTCGATTGATTTTTTGCTAATAAGAAGAGAAAACTATGTTTATTTCAAATGCATATGCAAGCGCAGCTGGAGCACCCCAGGGTGGCGGCACCATGGAATTGATTTTTATGCTGGCGATTTTCGGCCTGATTTTCTATTTCATGATTTTCCGTCCGCAATCAAAACGCGTTAAAGAGCACAAAAACCTAATGTCATCATTAGGGAAAGGCGATGAAGTGCTGACCAGTGGCGGGATTTTAGGCAAGATTGCAAAAATCAGCGACGAAAGCGATTACGTGTTACTGAGCTTAAACGACACAACGCAAATCACGATCAAAAAAGACTATATTGCAGCTGTATTGCCTAAGGGCTCTATTCAGTCGCTGTAAGTCAGTATTTAGTCTTTGTAAGCCAAGGGAGCTCAGGCGTGTTAAATAAATACCCAATGTGGAAAAACATTATGGTGGTGCTCGTCATCGCCATAGGTTGTTTCTATGCCGTACCGAACCTGTTTGGTGAAGATCATGCGGTGCAAGTGGTGGCGACTCGAGGTGCTGAAGTCACAGCATCTACCCAAGCCAGAGTGAACGAGCTGTTAGCCAGTAAGGGCATTGCGGTAAAGCGCTCTGAGCTTGAAAAAGGTCAATTGTTGGTCCGTGTGCAAAATGCGGATCAACAATTACTGGCAAAAGAAGTGATTGCCGAAAATTTAGGTGACAAGTTTACCGTGGCGCTCAACTTAGCACCAGCGACACCTAAGTGGCTCGAATCCATGGGCGGCAGTCCAATGAAACTCGGCCTCGACCTTCGCGGCGGTGTGCATTTCCTGATGGAAGTGGACATGGGCGAAGCCATCCGCAAGATGGAAGAAGCTAAAATTGCCGATTTTCGGGCGCAATTACGCGAAGAAAAAATTCGTTATGCCGGTATTCGCAGCAACGCTAATGGTATCGAGGTTAAGTTCCGTGATGCTGAAAGTCTAGCGAGTGCCGAGCGTTTCCTTAAATCCCGCAGCAACGATATGGTATTCAGTGATGCGAGCCGTGGCGAAGATTTCGCCCTGCAGGCCGTGATGAGTGAAACCTATCTTAAGCAGATTAAAGAAGAAGCGCTGCAGCAAAACATTACCACTATCCGTAACCGTGTTAACGAGTTAGGAGTAGCCGAGCCTGTAGTGCAACGTCAAGGCGCCGAGCGCATTATCGTTGAGCTGCCAGGTGTGCAAGATACGGCCCGTGCTAAGGAGATCTTAGGGGCTACCGCATCGATTGAATTCCACATGGTGGATGACAAGGCCGATCCTAATGCGGCGCAATCGGGGCGAGTATCTGCTGGTTCTGAAGTGTACCAACGCCGTGAAGGTGGCACTGTGATATTGAAGAAAGAAGTGATGTTGACCGGTGACCATATCACTGGTGCGCAACCTAGCTTTGATCAATATAGCCGTCCACAGGTGAGCATTAACCTCGATGCGAAAGGCGGTACCATTTTCTCTAACGTGACTAAGGACAATATCGGTAAACCGATGGCGACCTTATTTATCGAATATAAAGACAGTGGTGAGCGCAATGCCGATGGCAGCGTTAAGATGCAGAAAATCCAAGAAGTGATTTCTGTCGCGACCATTCAAGCCCGTTTAGGCCGTAACTTTGTGATCACCGGCTTAAGCCACGGTGAAGCACAAAACCTTGCGCTATTACTGCGTGCTGGTGCCCTGATTGCGCCTGTTTCGATTGTGGAAGAACGTACCATAGGTCCAAGCTTAGGTGCTGAAAACATCGAGAACGGTGTGCAAGCGATGATCTGGGGTATGGCGGTTGTCTTACTCTTTATGCTGGTTTACTACCGAGGTTTTGGCCTTATTGCCAATATCGCACTGACTGCAAACTTAGTCATGGTGGTCGGCGTGATGTCTATGATCCCTGGTGCCGTGTTAACCCTGCCCGGTATTGCCGGTATGGTGTTGACTGTAGGTATGGCGGTTGACGGTAACGTGCTGATTTATGAACGTATTCGTGAAGAGTTACGTGCGGGTCGCAGTGTGCAGCAAGCTATCCATGAAGGTTATGGTAATGCATTCTCCACCATCGCCGATGCGAACATTACCACTTTCCTCACGGCGCTTATTCTGTTTGCCGTAGGTACTGGGGCAGTTAAAGGCTTCGCGGTGACCTTGATGATAGGTATTGCAACGTCTATGTTTACCGCCATCGTGGGTACTCGCTCAATCGTTAACGCGATTTGGGGTGGTAAGCGCGTGAAGACGCTGTCTATCTAAGGGGAAGCGATAATGTTAGAAATTTTATCTTTAAAAAATACGGTTAACTTCCTCCGCCATGCGCTGCCCATCAGCATCATGTCTGCCGTGTTAGTGCTGGGTTCGCTGGTGTCTATGGCGACTAAAGGCATTAACTGGGGGCTCGATTTCACTGGCGGAACTGTCGTTGAGATGGAGTTCACTCAGCCGGTTGATTTAAATGTGCTGCGTGTGCAACTGACGACGCCAGAGTTAGATGGCGCCGTGGTGCAAAACTTCGGTTCGAGCCGTGATGTATTAGTGCGTCTATCCGTTAAAGAAGGCGTGAAGAGTGATGTGCAGGTTAAATCTGTGATGGAAGCCGCACAGAAAGTTGACCCACAAGTCCAGCAGAAGCGTGTTGAGTTCGTTGGTCCACAAGTGGGTAAAGAGCTGGCAGAGCAGGGCGGTTTAGCGGTATTGGTCGCGCTTATCTGTATCATGATCTACGTGTCATTCCGTTTTGAATGGCGTTTAGCATTCGGTTCTGTGGCGGCACTGGCCCACGACGTGATCGTGACTTTGGGCGTGTTTTCGGTATTCCAATTGGAATTCGACTTGACCGTTCTGGCGGGTCTATTGACGGTTGTGGGTTACTCACTCAACGATACTATCGTGGTATTTGACCGTATCCGTGAAAACTTCCTTAAGATGCGTAAAAGCGACCCTGAAGAAGTAGTTAACGTGTCCATTACTCAAACCATGAGCCGTACCATTATTACAACGGGTACCACCTTAGTGGTGGTGATCGCCTTGTTCCTTAAGGGCGGCACTATGATCCATGGCTTTGCGACTGCATTGCTGATGGGGATTTTTGTCGGTACTTATTCTTCTATCTATGTGGCGAGCTTCCTGGCCATTAAACTGGGTATCAATCGTGAACATATGATGCCAGTTGAGATTGAAAAAGAAGGCGCAGACCAACCTGCTATGATGCCTTAACGGTGACATTAGCGTTAAAGAGCCACCGATGAGGTGGCTTTTTTTTGTCACCATTTTGAGCTAAATCTAACATTCTGCTAGCAAACTCACAAAGTTATAGTCAGTTATGCTGTAAAAGTGGAATGTTAATTAAATTAACAACTGGTCTAAAAATCAGCGCTCGACAGGCTCGGCTATTTAGCAGTAGGATGTCGGCACCCCCATATTCTAGAGAGTTGTAGCCGTAGGATGTCGCATGGAAGAACGTAAGAGTTTAATCGCTGGTGGTAATTTATTACAGGCCCATACATGGAAAGGGTTGTTAGAAGCCTGTGGTATTCATGTCGAGTTACGTGGTGAGGCATTATTAGGTGGTGTGGGGGAATTGCCCGCCGATCTGCACAATGTGGAATTATGGGTCGGTGAATCACAATTTGCTAAAGCGCAGGCACAGCTAAGTGCATTGGATGTGGCCAGTCCCCAGTGGCAATGTGTACAATGCCATGAACTTAACGAGGGTAATTTTGAGTTATGCTGGCAATGCAGTTCAGAGCGCAGCGAGAGTCATAACTAAGCCCAGTTCGTTATTTATCAAGCCGGATTTAGGATCCCATTAATGCAATATTTCCCCCTGTTTATCGATACCGTTAATCTCAATGTGTTGCTCGTTGGGGCGGGTGATATCGCAAGTCGTAAGTTAGCACTATTGACTCGAACCGAGGCGAATATCCATGTGATCGCGCCACATGTGAGTGCACAAGTTCAACATTATGCCGATGCGGGCCGCATTTTGTTATCCGTGCGGGAAGTGGCCCACGCCGATATTCAAAATTATGATCTGGTGTATCTCGCCACGGCAAACGATGACCTCAATGCCGAGTTGGCGACCCTAGCCACCGCGCGGGGGATTTGGGTGAATGCGGTCGATAATCCGGCCCTTTGCCGCTTTATCACCCCCTCGATTGTCGATCGTGGCCGTTTAGTGGTGGCGATCAGCACCGCGGGGGCTGCGCCAGTATTTGCCCGCACTATCCGCTCACGTTTAGAAGCCAGCCTGCCGCAATCACTGACACCTTTATTCGACTTTGTCGCCGATAGGCGTGTCGAAGTGCAACAGAGGCTCGAGTCTATTGCAACACGGCGCCTATTTTGGGAACGTTTTTTCGATACCAATGGCGACCGTTTCGATAGCTGTACCTTAGATCATTACCAGAATGCCTTTGATAATCTAGTCAGTCGCGGTGAAATCCTGTTGCTGGAGGATTCAACCCAAGTGGATTTATTGCCACTTGCGGCTATGCCGTTATTGCAGCGTCTCGATTGGATTTATAGTCAGGATAAATTGAGCACAGCACTCACTGAACTGGTGCGCCGGGATGCGAATCGTGCTGAATTACCTGCGCTGAGCGAAATAAGCCATGAATATGAGCTGGGTACAAGAATGCTTATTGTTGCAGATACCCAGAAAATTAATCAGCTAAAGGCGCACTTCCCGGTGGCGAAGCATTTGCGTCCCGGTGCGATTTAGTCGTTCTCAATCGACTTTGTTTGAGCTAGCGGCGAGTCTTAGGTAGACTCGCCGTTATTTTTTATCGTTAATTAGGATTTACTATGGCCCTCAAAGCGACCGTATTTAAGGTCAACCTTCAGATCGCCGATATGGACCGTGGTTATTACCAGGATCATCAATTGACACTGGCCCAGCATCCATCGGAAACCGATGGCCGCATGATGGTGCGTTTACTCGCTTTTATTATCAATGCCAGCGCGACCTTAGCATTTAGTAAAGGCCTGTGCGTCGATGATGAGCCTGAGCTATGGGACAAGGCCTTATCCGGTGAAATTGACCTTTGGGTTGAGTTTGGCCAAGCCGATGAAAAATGGCTTAGAAAAGCCAGTGGCCGGGCCAAAGCGGTACAACTCTTCACCTATGGTGGTCGTAGTGTGCCTATTTGGTGGAAGCAGAATCAGCAAGCATTAGAGCGCTATCAAAATCTTAAGGTGTGGAATATCACCGAAGAGTCGGTATCCGCAATGGAGGCGCTGGTCAGCCGCACTATGGCACTGCAGGTGTCTATCAGTGAAGGGCAAATCTGGCTTTCGGATAATAACAACAGCGTGTTAGTTGAACCCGAAATTCTCAAAGATATTGAATAACGTTTCCTATAAAAAAAGAGCCTGCAATGGCAGGCTCTGGTCTTTTCAGTGAAAGATTATTGGAATTTCAGTTCCCAGCTATCGATATAGCCTACATCACTGCTTGCACTGTCGATGGCTTTTAACATCCATACACCGCTTGATTCAACACCAGTCATATCAACGGTATAGCTCTTGTTGATATTGTCAGCACTGCCACCGCTATTGCTGTGGAGCGTGGTGATTTGACCCGTTGGGCTGACTAACTGCACTTTTAAGTCACCGATATAAGGGTGAACTATGTTCACTACCGCAGTCACAGTACCAGAATCACCGCTGCGAGTGACGGTAATAGGGCTAGTGATCCCAGCTGTTTTGTTGTCAGGGATATTGTAGTTATCAGTATTGCTATAGCTTGATGGTTCCGTTGGAGGTGTACCACCGCCAGTTGATGCCGTGTAACTTGCCGTCAACGATACACCAGAGAAGGCTGAATAGCCTTTCAACATGGCATAGTAAGTGCCTGATTGTACGTTGGTGATTGGGCAAGACTCACTATTGCCACCTTTATAAGGACGGCAATCGTAGTTCGAGGTTGTTGGTGCTGCACCATATTGCACATACAAGTCCGCATCACCTGTGCCGCCGTTCATCACAAAGCCTAAGTTTGTCGCACCCTGTGGCACGTCAAAGGAGAAGTGTAATTCTTCACTCGCGCCGCCAGTTAAGCCCGTTTTAGCGACACCGTTAACCAGCACACCGTCGGTAGGTGTAGGGTCGACAGGATCGGTTGGACCATCACAAGAGGCATCTAAGAAGGTTTTCGCGGCCACTGCGTTGACTAAACCGTAACCATAGTAATTGTCACGACCCGCAGTACCGAGATCTTCTGCAGTCATTTTCAATGCGTTACGAACCTGCGCCGCACTACATTCTGGGTGATAGCTCCACACTAAGGTTGCAACACCTGATACGTGTGGCGTTGCCATTGAAGTGCCGTTGTAGTACTCGTAATCTTTATTACCTTGGTTGCTAACCGTCACGGTTGCACCCAGTTGATTACGCAGTGCCAAACCTGTTGCGCGATCTACTGACACTGAAACCATGTTGATTTCATTGTTTGCATCGACAAGGAAGGGGTTTTGTAAGCCAGGTAATGCCACGTTACTGTAAACGATTGCTGCGCTCGCGCCAGCACTCTTACAGGCTTTAGCCGCATTGATTTCAGGGTAACTTGTGCCTTGATTACCCACACGTTCGACTAAACAGATTTTGTTAGTCATGTTGCCGCAGTTGAAGGTCGAACCGCTGACGCTACATTCGGCGAGTGTGGCCGTCGCTGTACCATTGTAAGGCGCAGGCACATAGTTGCCGCCCGATGAAATCAGACGATTATGTGGTACTACACCTGAATCAAAGTAAGACTGGCCACCGATAGTGATATCTGCCAAACGGCCTTCACCACGGGTCACAGTCGACAGAATCGCTTCACCTGGGCCAGAGACTTCCACTTGGTTGGTATATTGGGAGAAAGCTGAGTGGTCTTTATGGTTATCCACTGAGGCGACAGACATAACGCCATCGTAGGATGCAGGGTAGCTGTGAGTGCTGTCACCCGCGTTACCCGCAGCGGCAATTAAGAGTACGCCATTATTATAGTGGGCAGCCAGAGCGTTACGCTCAGTCGTGCTTGACCCCGAACCGCCTAGACTCATAGTGACAACGTTAGCGCCGTTGGCAACGCAAGTATCTACCGCGGCCACTAAGGATGAAGAGTAACCCCAGCCTGATTCGTTAAACACTTTCACCACATGAATATTGGCATTTTGATTCGGCATGACGCCGATCACGCCGTCATTGTTGGCGATCGCCGCAATCGTGCCCGCAACGTGGGTACCGTGGGCGTTGTTGTTGCCAGGCTCAAACCAATTGCCAGTGCCTGAGTTATTGGTGCCCGTGACATTGTTGCCACCTAATTCGCTGTGACCACGGTCGTAGCCAGAATCGATAATACAAATCGTGCGATTGCCCGCTTGGCTATCGCTTAATTGGGTTGCACCGACAAAGGTTTGGCCCCAAGGCGTGCTTTCACTCAGTAAGTGACGCGGCATGTCTTCTTCAACATATTCCACATCGGCACGGGACTTTAGCGCTTTGATACCCTTGGCATCGAGTTTAACCGAGTAACTGTTACTGCGGCCAATACGCTTCATTTCTTTTGCTTGAGCTTTATTGAGTACACTATGTTGCGCACTGATCTCTGCCACTTGTGGTTGATAGTTCATCGAGGTGGAGAGGGCATTTGCTTGAGCATCATTGGTCGCTTGCAGATTGTCAGCAGACATCACTGCCGCACCGGCATTTTTAAATTTAACTATGTAGCGTTTTGGCAGGGGAGAGGTTTGTGCTTGCATCGCTGCAGCAAAACCGGGCGCCTGCGGCGCTGCTTGTACTCCGGCTGAGATTGCAATAGCTAAGCTTGATAGGCTTAACGCTATTTTTGTGGTTCTGTTGATTGTCATGTATTTCTTCCATGGTCAATTTAGTGTTAATCATTATTATTTTGTATTTTTAAAGAATAACTACGACTTAGGTGTTACTCGGTTAGTGAATTTATCTTTGGTTGATGGTGTTGTAAATTAATTGTTAACGGTACGGTGATTGGTAACGACTCGTTATTTTTAAGCAGCAAAATAGAATAAAAATTCAATATGTAACAAACTGTAACGATTTTTTGGCTGAAATGATGTTTTTTTATGTGGAAAAAATGAATAAGGTAAAGCGAATTTACCGAGATTGTTAATACCAAAGGCTGAATTTTGTTTTTCTATCTTACTGAAATAAATATATATATTTTTTTGGAATTTAAAATAATGATTTATAATATTAAATCCTAAGTATCGCAGTGAATTTTTCTCAAGTGATTGATTATGCGAAATTGTTGCAAAGTATTGTCAATGGGGTGGCAGTTGCCAATTGGTTGACGATATTTAACCACTGACGATAAGCCTCTGGCACAAATTGCTGAGATATTCCTTGAATAAGAGGAGAATATTGCCGTGTATAAGGTGCGGCGTGATTGATAAGGAGGTGGCAGAGTCTATCTCGAATTTTGCATAACTTAGGCAATAGAAAAGCGCCATAGGGCGCTTTTGCGGGTAAAACTGAATTAATCGGGCGGGGCTTAAAGTGCGAAGTGATTTACACCGACTCTTCACGTCCCGCACCCCAGCCCAAACCAGAGTTCATTCCTTCTTACTTAGCGGGCGTTTTTTGCGCCTCGACTAAGGTCTGATAGCCGCCAGCATTATAGGTTTGGGTATACCCAGCGGCGACTAGGGCTTCTATTGCCATGCTGCTGCGGCGACCACTGCGGCAATACAAGACGACGGGCGCATCTTTGGCTATGCCACGCTTGGCAAATTCCTCTGCGACTTGTTCGAAGGGGATATTCACCGCATTGGCTAAATGACCTTCGGCAAATTCTTCGGGCGTTCTGACATCGACCACCATAGCGCCGGCGGCAATTTTATCCCAGGCGATTGCAGAGTCTTGATCGGCGGCATTTGCCATCGTTGGCACTAGCAGTGGCATGAGTACCAGTGATAGCAGGCAAAATAGGGCAAGGCGCAGCACACTTTGACTGCGTAACAGTATATTGTGGATCACTTTATCTCTCCTTGAAGAACTAACTTTGTTTTGCAATCTCAGCTTCTGATTTTACCCCCAATTTACGTAACACCATGGCGGCGGGGCAGAAGCCTGTGAATGCGCTCTGGAATAGGTTAGCGCCAACAAAGGCCGTTAACCAGACAAAGTTATGGTGTACTAAGGCGGTTAATACCAAAGACAGTAACACCATAAATCCTGCAAAAGCCATAATACTGCGTTCTAAAGACATACCTTGCTCCTTGAGGCAGCGCTATGGCTGCCAATGTGGTGATTAATTGGACGGTTGAGTTAAGTTTATGCGGTTTTTCATGGCCGCGTAATACAGCACTGGGATCACGATTAAGGTCAGCAGTGTTGAGATAAAAATCCCGAAAATCAGGCTGATCGCAAGCCCATTGAAAATGGGATCATCGAGGATGAATAAGGCCCCTATCATGGCCGCTAGGGCGGTGAGCATAATGGGTTTTGCCCGCACCGCTCCCGAATGGATCACTGCCCGTTCAAAGGGCACTCCGGATGCGGTTTCTTGATTGATAAAATCCACTAATAATATGGAGTTACGCACAATGATCCCCGCCAAGGCAATCATGCCTATCATGGATGTCGCAGTGAACTGGGCGCCGAGCAGGGCATGCCCTGGCATCACACCAATCACTGTCAGTGGAATAGGCGCCATGATGATAAGCGGCACCAGATAGGATCTAAACTGTGCCACCACCAGTAAATAAATCGCTATCATGCCAACGGCATAGGCGATGCCCATATCCCTAAAGGTTTCGTAGGTGATCTTCCATTCGCCATCCCAGAGCACGGCGACTGAGTCTAGCCCTGTGGGTTGGTGAATATAATGCTGATCAAAACCTAAGCCATCGGCGCCATCAATTTTGCCCGCCATATCGAACATGCCGTAGAGCGGGCTGTCCAATGGCCCAGACATATCGGCGACGACCATGATCATAGGGATCATATTCTTATGGATAATAGGGGCATCGATTTTGCCGCGTTTGATGGTCACTAGCTCAGAGACAGGCACGGATCGTCCTGTTTGGCTCTGTAACTTCATATTCAGCACTTGCTCTAAATCGACCTTAGCACCTTCGTTTAATTGCAGGCGGATCGGTATCGGTTGTTTTTGCTGGGCTTGATGTAAATAGCTCACATCTTTGCCGCCGACTGAGGTGGCGATCAAATCGACAATATTGCTGTAGGGCACGGCCATCAGGCTGGCTTTAGAGCGGTCGATCATCACTTGCCATTTTTGCTGGGCGGCGGGCAAGAAAATATCGATATCGACTACGTCTTTCGTCTCGTGAAATAGTGCCTGCATTTCATAGGCGGCTTGCTCACGGATGATGGGGCTTGGACCATAGACTTCGGCGACTATGGGCGACCAAACGGGTGGGCCGGGGGGGACTTCAACCACTTTGATATTGGCTCGATATTGGGCACCAATATGTTGCAGATCTTCCCTCACCGACACGGCAATGCTGTGGCTGTCACGGTCTCGGTGCTTTTTATCCACCAGGTTGACTTGAATATCACCCAGTTCCTGACTGTTACGCAGGAAGTAATGGCGCACTAAGCCGTTAAAGTTCATCGGTGCATTGGTGCCCGCGTAGAGTTGTAGGTGTTCGACCTCGGGCACAGTCGCCAGATAGCGGCTTAAATCCTGTAGCACTCTTTGGGTTTGCTCTACGGGGGTGCCCTCAGGCATATCCACCATCACTTGAAATTCCGACTTGTTATCGAAGGGCAGCATTTTAAGCACGACAAGCTGACCTACGGGCAAAGCAACGGCGATACCTATTAGGACAAACACTCCCGCGGCCAAACCGACTCTGGCCCTACGGGCATTCTTACCCAGTAGAAACGGGCCTATTAATTGGCTAAAGAGGCGCACCATCTTGCTCTCAGCCTCATCTGTTTGCGCCGTATGAGTGTCATTGTGGGACTCATGTTTTAACAGTTTGCGACTCAGCCATGGCGTAACGATAAAGGCGACGGCGAGGGAAATGAGCATACCCATACTGGCGTTAATGGGAATTGGGCTCATATAGGGTCCCATTAAGCCCGAGACAAATGCCATGGGCAGAAGTGCGGCAATGACGGTAAAGGTGGCTAAAATGGTGGGACCACCCACTTCATCGACGGCCACGGGGATAAGCTCGCTGAAGGATTTTTTGCCAAGCGCCATATGTCTGTGGATGTTTTCTACCACCACAATGGCATCGTCGACCAAGATACCGATGGAGAAAATCAGGGCGAAAAGTGACACACGGTTTAAGGTGAATCCCCAGGCCCAAGAGGCAAAGAGGGTAATGGCCAGCGTGATGATAATCGCCACGCCAACGACTAAGGATTCCCGGGCTCCCATGGTGAGGAAGACCAGCACAACCACTGCGCTGGTGGCAAAAATCAGTTTTAAAATAAGCGTGTTGGATTTGTCTGCAGCGGTTTCACCGTAATTACGCGATACAGTGACTTCCACATTGTCAGGGATGAGCACATTGTCGACCTGTGCCATACGTTCACGCACTGCATCGGCAATATCGACGGCGTTTTGCCCTGGCTGCTTACCTATGGCGATAGTGACGGCGGGGTAAATAGCGGTTTTATCGGCGTGCCAAACACTCTTCTTGGGGATATCACTCTTTAAACTGATGTCGGCAATATCCGCTAAATAAACGGGAATGGTGTTACCGCTTTTATCCTGTGAAATACTGACAACCAGTTGTTTGATATCATCGATAGATTGTAGAAATTGCCCGGCTTGAACTTTAATCTCTTGATTACCTTGCACTAGAGATGCGGGCATTGAAATATGGTTATTATCATTCAGGCTCTGTCTTAGCTTGTCATAGGTCAGATTAAAGCTGTTCATCTTGGCGGGATCGATCCGCACATTGGCCACCATCTCATGCTGGCCAAGGGTGTAAATTTCGCGCGTTCCAGGGATACGTTTTATCTCAGTTTCTAGGCCGAGAGCCACATGGGTGAGTTGTTCCGCCGAGACCTGTTTGTCCTTTGACCATAGCGTCAGGCTAACGATGGGTACATCATCGATGCCGCGGGGCTTAATCAAGGGCTCACCGACACCCGCACCTAGGGGCAGTTTATCCATATTGGAATAAATTTGGTTATACAGGCTGACAATGGCATCGTTTCGAGCGACACCCACCTCGAAGATGACAATAATCAGCGCACCATCGGGTTGGGAAAAGGAATAGAGTGTATCTATCCCTTTGATTTCAGAGATCACTTGCTCTGCAGGCAGAGTGACTAAATTTTCCACTTCTGTGGGAGTTGCACCGGGAAATGGAATAAATACGTCGGCGAAGGTGACGTCAATCTGTGGTTCTTCTTCCTTTGGGGTCACGAGAATCGCAAATAAACCCAGTAGCAACCCGAGTAGGGCGAGCAGCGGGGTGATGGCGCTATTTTGGAAGGCCGCGGCAATTCGGCCCGAAATCCCAAGTGTGTTCTGTGGTACAGGATCATGTTTCATAAAACAACCTCGACAAAGCTTGCGTCGCTTAGGAATTTATTGCTTTTTATTGAGCAACACTTGATAAGCATCCATGGCTACAGTGTCACCGGACTTCAGCCCCGCAAGCACTTCTACTTCCCCATTTAAGGGTTCACCGACGCGCACTTGAGTCAGCACAAAGACTTCACCCTGTTTAAGGTAAACACTGCTCAGTTCATTCATAGTGATCAGCGCCGATACGGGAAGTTGAATTTTTTCCCGCTCGCCATTTTTAAAGGAGGCCTTTGCCCATGTGCCGGGTTGTAGATTGGCTTCATTTTCTGGCAGATTAATCCGCACTTGATAACTGTGGCTAACGGGATCGGCGAAGCTAAAAATGATGAGATCCCTTGAGGTTAGCTCACGGCCGTCACTTAAACGGACAATAAATTCTGGGGCATTCTTGAGTTGATTAATATAGCACTGCGGCACTTGAGTGATAGCCCGCATTTGATTGGCTGAAAACCCCGAGAGCAAAGGTTGCCCTGGACTGACAGTTTCACCTAACTGCACAAATCGCTCTGTGACTATGCCACTAAAGGGGGCGGATACCACAGTGTACTTTAAGGATTCCGTCGCCTTGATAACCCGGGCCTGTGCTGCGCTGACGGCTTGCTCAGTCGCCTTGGCATTGGCGGTTGCTTCATCCATTGCGCCCTTAGAAATTGCGCCTTGGGGAAAAAGCTCTTTATAGCGCTTGTACTGGGCCTGAGATTCGACATTCAGGGCTCTGGCTTTGGCTAAATCTGCCTCAAAACTGGCCAACTCGGCACCTTGCTCTTTACTGGTGATTTCCAGTAGCGCAGCGCCCTCGGGGACGACATCGTTAACATCGTAGTTGAGTTTGATAATGCGACCAGAGGTTTGTGCCGACACAGTCGCCGCTTTTACCGCCTCAATAGTGGCATCTAACGTCACCCAGTTTGCATAGGGCTTGCTCATTACTTCCATCGTTTCCAGCGAAGCTGCATGTACTTGCACACCAGAAAACGCGAGTAAAACCAAAAGAACACGAGGTATTGTAGCCATACTAAACCATCCCAAATACAATTTATGAGTAAATTCTAATGGAGTTGTTTTCAATAGGCAATTAATATTTATTAGAAAAAATTAATGTAATCGATATCCCTAATATAGGAATAGGGCAGACAAATACCTTATTCCTATTATTTCAGTGGGTTTCGATTAAGCCTTTAGTCGTTTAAATAATAGGTGAGTGTGGAAACAATGCGAATTTGTTTAATGTAGGGCGTGCTGCTATCACGGTCGGCAATCGTAAATTGGCCTTGGCTGGCGCTTTTGATCTTACCGAGACGAGAGTCTGAATCCTTCGCAAATTTTTCAGCAACTTCCCGGGCATTCTGGGTGGCTTCTTGTACCATCACAGGTTTGACTGAGTTGAGATCGGTAAACAAAAACTCGGTGCGATTATCGTAGTCTTGGCTGGCGATGGCGATACCTTCTTTCACAAGATTAATCATTTGCTTACGTGAAACGAGCATAAGATCTATTTGGTTGGTATAGACGGATAAATTCACTTTGGCCGAATAGCGGTATCTGACATTGGGGTCGACATAACCCTGGGCCTGACGGTCCTCTATGGAGGGAAGCGAAACGGTAATTTCACTGTCGCTAAAGCCTTGTTCCTTGAGAAATGTCACGACGCTATCGGTTTTCTGCTGCACGGTTTCATAGAGTTTTGGCAGATTATTATCCACCTCAGTAAAGTTAATCGGCCAAATGGCCACATTGGCTTTGACTTCTTTTTCCGCTAAGCCCTTTACCGTGACTGTGCGTTCCATCGATTTCATTTGCAGTAGGGCAGAACTCGCACTTTGTCCAATATAAACGAGCCCTGCACATAAAAAACCGCCCAACAACAGGGCGGGAAACAAGTTATTTTTTTCCATAGTACAATCCCTTGGTGAGTTAACTCAGCTAACCATACCTAATAAGTGCTGGACATGCACAGGGTTTCGAATCGATGCCACTTAAGTTGGAAAGTACTCTGTAAAGGCTTAGTTTTCAGGCGGGATAGCGCAGGGTTGCCATAGTTCGACTTTATTGCCATCTGGGTCGATAAACCAGCCAAAGCGGCCAAATTCAGAGTCTTCGATGGTGCCGATAAGCTGGCCTCCACCTTGACTCACTTGGGCAAGTGCTTGTGCTAGATCATCGACAACGAAGTTGAACATAAAGCTTTTATCGGCCGGTGCAAAATAGTCGGTGCTGTTGGCGAAGGGGGTCCAGACATGGTAGCCGGGGGTCGATTTGTCATTGTGGTAAAATGCGGCGCCGCCCCAGTCCTCAATCGGCACTTGGAGGTGGGTCCTATACCAAGTTGCCAAGGCAACGGGATCTGTACTTTTAAAAAAAATTCCACCGAGTCCAATGACTTTAGCCATAACCGTTGTCGTATGAAGAGGAGCGTGGATTAACTTTAGGCAATAAATGCTTAAGATACAAAAAAGCCGCAAAAAATGCGGCTTTTTGAGGTAAAAACAGCTTAGAATTGGTAGCTGTACTGTACTGAGTAGTACATACCGCTCGATTCAGTTACCGCGTTCACAGGGCCTGTGATGGCACTGTTTTCGATCAGGTGAACTTCTTCGCCTTTAATATAAGCGATACCGAAGTCAACCGTGTTTTGTGGGTTGATGTGGTAGCTCATACCCGCTGTGTACCAGTTACGGTCAGAATCTGGGAATGAAATAGAGCTGATTTCGTCCACAACGCCTTGGTCATGCATGTAACCCGCACGCACAGTAAATTGCTCGTTGATAGTGTAAGTTCCGCCTAAGCTGAATAACCATGAATCTTTCCATTGATATTCTTTCAGTGCAACGTCGCCAGCTTGAAGTTGAGTACCAGCACCCGCTTGACCAGGTAGAATAGTTGCTACACCATCTTTAGCGGTGATTTGGTCGAAGTTACCCCATTGGGTGTATTGCGCTGTGTAGTGCACTGCAAATTTAGAGGTTAGCTGATGGAAACCTGCAAATTGGAAAATATCCGCCAGCGGTACGTCTAAGCTATCAAAGCTTGTTGCTAGAGTCGTTTTTGCACCTAAACCAACGGCAGATAAATCTTTAGTGCTGATCGTGTTGATATCACCCTTTACGTTTACGGTCGGGCTGAAACGGTAGCTAATACCGAAGCGGTTATCTTTATCTAACTCTACAGTGGCGCCCACGATACCGCCAAATGCCCAACCGTCAGCGTCGACGTCAACCAGGGGTGTCGTGCCCGCATTACGGGTAAGACGGCCTTCGCCGTAAATAGCATCCACACCCGCACCGATACTGAACATATCGTTGATGCGGTACGACACACTGGCGTTGAAGTTAACCGTGGTTACTTCTGTTTCGCCAAGCAGATCATAGGGTGCTGGTGAGCCTGCGGGTAAATTCTTAGAAAGTGAGCTGGCATCGGTACCGGTACCGAAGTTAGAGAAAGCGGCAAAACCGACGGCGAACTTATCGTCGATTGGGTGGATGTAGAAAATATTAGGGATGACTTTAGAGCTACCCGCATCATCGATGCTGCCTAAGTCAATGGCACCACCGGCAAAGTTAACGTCTTTAACATCAACAGTAATATCGGCATAGGTTAAGCCGAAGGAGATCGCATCTTTATCGAATAATGCCATAGCCGCTGGGTTACGTGATAATACAGAAGCGTTATCGGCAATCACAGCGTCACCGGCAAATGCACGGCCCATACCTGTGGCTGATTGGCTGTTGAGTTGGAAACCTGAAGCTAAGGTTTGTGTACTTGCTAATGCGACAGAAACGGCAATGAGTGTCTTGTTGAATGTTTTCATTATTATTCTCTCTATTTATAAGTATCGGATTTTGTCTGGCCCTAGTGCCCAGAAGTGCTGAAACCCTTTTATAGTCTGTGGCATCTTAGGGATTGGCTGTAACCTCAACAAGTCCGACCAGATGCGAATAATGTTAATTTTCAGTTAATTAAAATCGAATTAAACGGGGTTTATGCTCTAGTGTGATTGAATGGTCTGGCCAGATGCCCGATACCAAAGGTTTTGGATGGTCGGAGGAGTTTTAATTTTGGTTAACAGTTTGTGACTTCTGTTTTGCGGATAAAAAGATACAAAATGTAAAAAGCGTACAGGTGTACGCTTTTTACTGCCATCATTGAAGGGAGTGGCTTATAACGCGGACTTGAACTGTTCAAATTCCGCGGTGACTTTGGCATCGGGTGTGGACAATTTGCTGACGGCTATTCCCGCGAGGATCGCAAAAATAAAACCAGGAAGTATTTCGTATAAGTCGAAAATCCCCCCGGTTAATTGCTTCCAAACTACTACGGTTAATGCGCCGACAATAATAGTGGCAATAGCGCCATTACGGCTGTATTGCTTCCAAAAGAGAGATAGTAGAACAACCGGACCAAAGGCCGCACCAAAGCCAGCCCAAGCATAACTCACAAGGCTTAATACACTGCTTTCAGGATTAAGGGCAATCACGCCGGCAATCACAGCGATAGCCAGTACACCTAAACGACCGACCATCATCAACTCGCGATCGTCTGCCTGTGGGCGTAACCATTTACGGTAGAAATCTTCGGTGATGACGCTTGAGCACACCAGTAACTGTGAATCGATAGTACTCATAATCGCCGATAAAATAGCGGCGATAAGCAGCCCACCTATCCAAGGGTTAAACGCGGCTTGTGCTAAGTGGATAAACACGGTTTCAGGGTTAGATAGCGGTTCTTTGGCAAAATACAGTGAACCAGCCAGTCCCGTTGCGAGCGCACCTAGTAACGACAGTATCATCCAGCTCATGGCAATACGGCGCGACAAGGGCAGGGCATCGGCACTGCCAATCGCCATAAAGCGCGACAAAATATGTGGCTGGCCAAAATATCCCAACCCCCAAGCGAGTAAGGACAGCATGCCAATGACGGTGGTTTTGTCACTCACGAGTGTCAACATGGCGGGATCGAGAGATTCTATGCCCGCATGGCTCTCTGGGTTGGAGAAAATGGCGAAGGGAATAATCAGCAAGGCGATTAACATTAAACAGCCTTGAAAGAAATCGGTCCAACTTACCGCAAAAAAACCACCGATAAAGGTATAACCGACAATGATGGCCGAACCTATGACTAAGGCGACGTTGTAATCGAGCCCAAAGACTTTCTCAAATAATATTGCGCCGCCCACCATGCCGGAGGATGCATAAAAAGTGAAGAAAACTAAAATAGTCACGGCGGAAACCAACTTCAAATAACCCTGGTTATCGTGGAACCGTTTCTCGAAAAAATCCGGTAGGGTAAGGGCGTTGTCTGCTAATTGGGTATAAATACGCAGGCGTTTGGCAACAAATAGCCAGTTAAGCCAAGCACCAAAAATTAACCCTATGCCGATCCAAGCTTCCCCTAAACCGCCTAAATAGACGGCGCCGGGTAAACCCAGTAATAACCAGCCGGACATATCAGATGCTCCGACGCTCAGTGCGGTAACGGCGGGGCCCATTTTACGGCCACCTAAAATATAGTCATCTACAGTATCGGTAGCGCGGTAAGCCCAAAAACCTATGGCCATCATCAATACTAAATAACCAACAAATGTGATTAAAATCGGGGTTTCAATCGTCATCTTGCCTTTTCCCATCTTTTTATTATTAAAAGTGGCAAGCATGCTACCAGATGTTTGAGCAATCGCCCATTAGCAGATAAAAATGTGATTAAAATCTAACCTCCGATAGCATAAAAATATCGGAGGTTCATTTTAAAAAAGTTTAGATAATATGGGGTTAGATAAAGGTATTCTTGATTTCTTCTTTTACGTAGCTTAAATCGGCTTTATCCTCACCCACGAGTAAAATAAAGGCGTCGGCGGTTTCAAAGCCCATGCCTTGGTATTTACCATCGGCGAAGGTTTGGTCTAGCACCATACGTTTCTCTAGCGGCACAATAAACAGTGTGACTTTACCCTGCTCAGCTTGCACGACCAGATGTAGGCTTTTTACACCCTGAAAATCGCAATAGGAGGTGTAATACACTTTGCCCGGTTGTTGGGTGAACTTGGCATTACCAAAATCTTTAAGTGATGCGAGCTGGGCATTGACCTGATTAAAGTTGACGTTTTGGTCAAGATGTAAGGCCATATCTTCATGGTAGACATGGGCCAGCGCATGCTCGGCTAAATCGACTGGGCCTAAGCGCAGTAAGCTAAAACTCACGCCGATCACAAAAGCAATTGAGGCAGCCATTGCGACTAAAAAGCCCGTCTGACGACGCTGTTTATGGTGCTGCTGTAACTGCTGACGCAAAATCAGCTTATCGGCGAGATCGTCCGCTACATCGACTTTCAATGCATTTGTCAGTTTGGCATCAAGGTTTTTAAGCTCATTGATTAAGGCTTGGTTTTCTGGCTTAGCATTAATTTGTGTCAGAAAATCAGCATCTTGATTATGAGGGTCTTCGTAAGCTTGACGTCTAAATTTAAGCTCATCCATTGGATTGACCTCTCAGATCATTCTTCTCAAGTAATTCTTTCAATTGGCTCCTCGCCCGAAATAAACGCGTCATGACGGTGTTGCGATTGAGCTCCATCAGTTCTGCGATTTCATCGCCGCTAAAACCACCAATCAGCTGGAGTAACAGTGGCTCGCGGTATTCGATATCCAGCTTGCCAATTTGCCTACGGATCAAATATTGCTCGGTCTGCTCTTCACTGCTATTGGAGATATTGTCCTCTAAGGTATCTTGTTCAACGTCGGAATAATCGAACTGTTTACGCTCGAAACGCCGAGCATTTTCACGCCTAAGAATCGTGATCAGCCATGCCTTCGCCGCTTTATCATCCTTGAGGGAATCCAAAGAGCGCCACGCCCGCAAGAAGGTTTCTTGGGTAATGTCTTCTGCCACGTGTTTATCGCCGCATAACCAGTAGGCGTAGCGGAAGATGTCTGCATGTAGCGCCTTGACTAGGCTGTTATATCGTCGTTGTTTGCTTAGCATGTCAGAAGAGACCGCGGGCTCGACGGATTTCTTACGCCAGTTAGCAAACATTTTTAATTTTTCGGTTTGTTGGCTGAATGTTTAGCATTGTTGAACTCGCTTATCTGTCATTAAACCCTTAATTTACTTAGGGTTCAGTGGGCTTAATGGCGCTGATTTGGGGGTTGAATGCTTATGTGCACAGGCCTTAACTGCGTTAAGCAACGCGGCGCACTCGGCGTTCAGCTTGTTAGTATTAGCATTGTTAGTATTCGCACTGTCAGTATGGCTGCTGGCATCGGCCTTCGCACTATAGGCGGCAATTTGCAGTTGTTGTATCGCCTGTGCGAGTTGCACTGACTGCTCGGCAATCTTATCCAGTGTCATAGGCGTTTGCTGTAACTCGCTGAAGTAGTGCTGTAACTGCAACATAATGCGGCTCACATCGCCACTGGCGCAGGCTTGCTCTAGTCCTTGTAAGCTCGCAATATTCGCTGATTGTGCTGAACTTATTGAGGCGTTAAGGGAAGCGTTAAGTGCCGTCGGGGCGGCCGATGGGTTTTTTAAGGCGCGGCGCCAGGCGATTAAAGTGATGATCCAAGCGACGAGAGTGACCAGCCATAGCGCAGCAAACACCTTAACCATCCACGGGGTATTGTTATCGGCCGCTGAATTTGCTTGCCAAGAGGCTTGGGCGGGAGCCTCTGTGACAACACCGCCTGTTACCACTATGGTACGTGCGGGGAGCGTTGCGGTTTCTTGACGTTTAAGGCGTGGATTCCACCAAGGCACTTTGACTTCGGGTAGGGTAAATGTTCCTGCTTTGCTGGGAACGATTGCCGAAGTCATACTGTACTGGGAGACAATTTGTGCATCGCGTACAAAGGTTTGTCGCTGAGGTTTTTCTGGGTATGACTTTAGTTCATTCGGCAGGGTTTGCACTATATCTGGCAGGCTATTTTCATCGGCATTGGAAGCCAATAAAGTAATAGTGCGAGTGATAGGGCTACCGACGGTAAATTCCTTAATATCCTCGGGAAAGTTTTCTTTTAGCGCCACTAAATCGGCAACCAGCCATTGGCCTTGGAAGTTTGTCGGTGCAGGATTCACTTGCACTGTGAGTGAGGGCGCACCCGCTTGCATTGGGCGGCTTTCATTAAAGCCAAACATGCCGCCGCGACGTTGGGATTCGACGAGCACATCGCCCGCAAAGGTTGCACCTTTGATGTTCACTTGGCCGGGTAGGTCGGGAATGATGCCATAGGTGCGTTCAATCACGCGGTAACGGCGGCCATCGACTATTTCTGAGCCATCCTTATCTTCACCGATTTGTTTGATCTGCGCGCCTTCGATTACTGGTGCGCTCAATACGCCCCTTTGTAATTCCACCGCTAGATAGAGTTTTACCTTGTAGGTAATGAGCTGGCCGACATAGGCCTCGTCGGTTGACACTTTGGCATCGATGAATAGGTTATTCATTTGCGCGGGCTGGCTGCCCGTTTCGACCACTTTGAGTGGGATCGGCGCCGAGCTGATGCCATCGATAATAAAGGCTGGAATGGTTAACTGACCTTGTTGTTTTGGCGCGAGCAACACTTGCCAGCGGGTTTCTTTGACCGCATCGAAGTTCATGATTTGTGTGCTGCGACTCACGCTGGTGCGGCCGACAATAAAGTCTTTCAGCAGGGCTGATGTATCTAGCTTACCGGTATCGATTTCATCATCGACGCTGATGTTGAGCACAAAGTATTCGCCCTCCATCACAGGATTGCGATCGACCGATGCTTCAATTTTGCTGAGTGCAAAGGCGGGCTGAGCCACTCCGATGGCAAGGAGTAGCAGGATAAAAAATTGTCTGATTACCACTGTTCGTTCCCCTTTGATATTTGGCCATTTTGACGGCGTTTTTGATATTCCAACTGCATCTTGTTGCGCAGTAACACTTGGGGGTCTTCACTCACGCCCCTCAGCGCTCGCTGCATTTCTGCGGGAAGCGGTTCGCTATTGGTGGGCGGCGCTTCGACGGATTTACTCATGGCAGCTTCTTGTTTATCTTGCGCATTTTGCTCTGGCGCTTCTTTGGCGCCAACGCCTTGCTTTGCTTGCTCTGCTGATTTTTGCTCCTTCGCATCGGCGTTAGCCTGCGCTTGTATCTTAGCTTCATTATCTGCTGGTGAATCGTCTACAGGTTCATGTTTCTTTGCATCCTGCTCGGCATTTTGCTGCGCGGCTTGTTGAGCCTGTTGCGCTTTATCTTCAGCGCGATCTTGCTGAACTTCATCCTGCTTGTCCTGAGCATTGTCCTGTTGATCCTGAGACTCTTGCTCAGCTTGATCTTGCTTATCTTTCTGAGCGCTATCTTGGTCAGATTGCTGTTTATCCTGCGTTTTTTGATTACCGGATTGTTGGTCGCCGGACTGCTGATCGCCTTGTTGATCTTGGTTCTTATCCTGTTGATCGTTTTTACCTTGCTGCTTTTGCTGCTCTTTCAATAACTTTTCAGCCAGTTCAAGGTTGGCCTTTGCCGCAGGAAAATCGGTTTGTTTTTCTAGTGCGGCTTGATAGCGCTCCTTGGCCTTATCGGGTTTACCGAGTTGCATCCAGGCATTGCCTTGATTGTAGAGGCCTTGGGCCGAGCTATCTTGCTCGAAGGTTTTCAGCGCTTGCTCATAATCACCGGCTTTATATTGGGCGCTGCCTCGCCACTGGGGCGACTCAAACTGCTTAGCAGCGTTGGCATAATCTTGGGATTGATAGGCCTGCATCCCTTGCTGATCTGGCGTTTTCCACACATCTTCCCACAGACTGGCATGGACAGGCTGAGGCGCAGCCGCGAGCAGTATGCCGCCCGCGAGAGTAGCAAATCCAATGCTTGCCACGATTCCTTGTCTAAAACTGAAAAGGGCGGGGAGCAGTAATAATAAGGCGAGGTAAGGACCGAGATCCTGCCAAGTTTCACCATCAAGATCTGTGGCTTTGGCATCGCCCGTATCACTTAACCAATCTTGTAATTGGGCTAAATCATTGCCGTCGGTGCGATTTTGGATTAACACGCCTTTGTTATCCGCGGCCAGTTTTTGCAGCAGGCCAAAATCAGTGCTAGCCACAACGACTTCGTTGCTGCTGTCGCGCTGCAATTGTCCATCGGGTAGACGAATTGGCGCGCCTTGGCTGGTACCAAAAGCGACGACAGCAAGGCGATATTGCGTGCCACTTAATGCCGAGTTAGCGTCATCAAATTGGGCCGCGGTGATGCCATCTGTCATCAGGATAATATCGCCGCGAATATGCCCACCCTGAGCCAGTAGCGTTTTGGCCTGGGTTAAACCTGCCGCTAAGTTTGAGCCACGAACCGGCATGATCTCAGGGCTTAAGGTCGGCAATAAATTGAGTAGTGTGCCGGTATCACGGGTTAACGGGCTGATAGTAAAAGCATCGCCGGCAAAGGCGACTAAACCTGTTTCACCTTCTTTAAGATTACGCAGCAGATCCGTAGCCCTAAATTTGGCTTGGGTTAACCGGTTTGGCGCAAGATCGGTAGCAAACATAGATACGGACATATCCATCACCAGCACGCGGCCTTGCTCGGCGGCGAACACAGGTAAGGACTGTTTATTAACGGCAGGCCCGGCGAGTGCAAAAGTCGCCATCAGCCAAGTGAAAGCTAGTAAATGCAAAGGACGACGGGATTTCTTGCTGCCTTGGGTGACCAATATCTTGGCTAAGTGCGGCGCAATATACCGATTCCAAGCGCTGTGGCTCTCGTGTTGCCGCCATAAACTCAACAAGGCTAAGGCTAGCGGTACTAGTGCGAGTAGCCATTCAGGACGAATAAAATGTAGGCTCATTATTTGATGTTCCCCTGTGAAGTGGTTGCGACAGAGGGTTTAACGCGGCGCGCTGCAAACAGTGGCAATTGACCTAAGGCAATCCACAGACTCGTCAGTAATGCCAGTGCCAGCGGCCAATAGAACAGATCTGCCTGCGGACGATAGCTTAATTGATCGCGACTCACGGGTTCGAGTTTATCGATTTCTTGGTAAATCTGGTCTAGCTCTTGGCTGTTACGGGCGCGAAAATAACGGCCGTGGGTGACGTCGGCGATATGCTTAAGTTGGTTTTCATCCAGATCCATCGAAGGATTAACCCGCTCGCGGCCAAAGAGTGTACGGCGCTCCATTACATCTGCGCCCACACCAACCGTATAAATAGTAACTTTACGATTAGCGGCAATTTGCGCTGCTTGCTCTGGTTCGATATTGCCCGCGTTGTTAGAACCGTCGGTCAATAAAATCAACACTCTATTACTCTCGTCCATTTTATCGAAGCGTTTTACCGCTAGAGCGATGGCTTCACCTATGGCGGTTTGTTTACCGACTAAGCCGATTTGTGCTTCTTTTAAAAATTGCGCCACTGAACGTCTATCTTGGGTGAGCGGTGCCTGTAAATAGGCGTGATCGGCGAAGAGAATTAAACCGATACGATCGCCTTTGCGGCGTTCGATAAAGTCACTGACAACGTGCTGAATTAAAGTGAAACGGTCGACGGTTTTGCCATTTACCACCATGTCTTCAATCTGCATACTGCCGGATAAATCCACCGCCATCATCAGATCGCGGCCTTGGCTCGGCAGTTCGATAGGTTCACCTAGCCATTGTGGACGAGCGATAGCGAGCACTAACAGGCTCCACATCAGCCAGTAGCGTTTGCGGCTCTGGCGCGTGTTGGCCGCTAAGCTTTGTTTGCCTGTTTGGCTTATTCCGGGTAATTGCAGCCGGCCACCATCCACTTGTACGGTTTGTTGGCGCCAAAAAATCAAAGGTAAAGGCAGTAATATCAATAGCCAAGGCCACGCAATGGTTAACATTGTGCCTCCGGTTGTTTGGTGTCAGCTGGCTGGGTTTGCGCTTTAGTGCCAGTTTGCTGGATTTGAGCTTGAGTTTGAGTAGGCACGGGCGCACTCAGTGTTGCTTTCGATGCCAACCAAGCTTTTGTGAGTGCATGTAACTCATTGGCTTCAGCTAAGGTCAACGGCGTTGGTTGGTGACGTTTGGCTAACAAGGGACCGATACGTTGGCGTTTGGGCGCGGGTAAATAGCTGTCTAGCCACGTCGCCCAAGCTTCACCATCTAACGAGGCTATCGCTTCTCTGCTGATATAACTCATGGCGGTACGCTTTAATAGGCTATTGACATCAGAGACATAGGACGGCGCTTGTTTATCAAGTTGACTGAGTAACTGTTTCGCGGCTTTTTTCGGCGCTAAGTCACGGGCGCGTTTTCTTAGCCAGATAACTAAGAGTGTGATGAGGGCAATCACAAGTGCTAAAACCAACCAATAACCGATTGCCCAAGGCCAAGCGCCGATTGGATCGGGATGAATAATATCCTGCAGATCCGCCAACGCTGGGTTTGGCGTCGCTGAAGCCATGGGGACTGCAGCCTGTGGATTTTCTATCACTGGTGTCACTATTTCTGAATTCACTGTTGCTGGATCCATAGTTAACGCAATAATTCCAATTGATGGGCTAGGGGAGCACCCGCATCGATGAGCTGGGTGTGCACGCGCAGTTGCTGCATCATGGCGATAAAGTCCCTTTGCTGACGCAGCTGAATGTCGAGCCATGCCTGATAACTGTGACGGGTGAGCACTAGATCTTCATCCCCATCCCGTACCGGCAAACTAAAGTTGGGCGGCAATGGCAGAGTGCCTTGGCGCAGGGGATCGGTAATAAGGTAGGCGCCCACATCGCAATGACGTTTAAGCTCGGTGAGAGGCGCGATACATTGGGGGCTAAAGTGACTGCCATCTGTCACTATCCACACCAAGGAACCGGGTTTGGCGATACGTTGTAATCGCTGACAGGCGCGCAGGATATGGTCAGGATCGCGCTGGCCGCTGCCAACATGATTGAGCTGATTTTCGTGAATGCGGCGAAGTCCCGAGATCAATTGCAATATGCCCTGGCGGCGACTGCGGGGCTTAAGCTCTAGATGCTCAGATTCGCTGGCGATCAAGGCGCCGAGTCGATCGCCATGGTTAATGGCATTCCAACCTAAGGTGGTGGCAAGGTGTCCTGCTTGCACCGATTGCAGCAATAAACTCGAGCCAAAATAGAGACTTTGGCTTAAGTCGATCAACAACAGAATAGGGCGCTCACGTTCTTCGACAAATAACTTAGTGTGAGTTGTGCCCGTACGAGCGGTTACGCGCCAATCAATGGTGCGCACATCGTCGCCCTGTTGATAGTGGCGCACTTCGGCAAACTCCATGCCGCGGCCTTTAATTAAGCTGCTGCGATGGCCCGCTAAATTAGCGCGGGCACGGCTATAACGCTCGGGCATAGCACGGGCGATATTTTGGCACGCCAGCAGCTCTTGCTCGGTTAAATGCAAGCCATCGGCAAACAGCGGCAAACCATAGACCGAGTCAGAGAGTCGTGCAGTGTCACTCATCTTATTTCACCTTTATCTTCACCGTTAAGGTACTGCAACTTGACTCAATATGTGGTTGATCACCTGATCGCGGCTGACGCCTTCGGCTTGAGCTTGGTAGCTGAGTAATAACCTGTGTCTTAACACATTCGGCGCAACGGCTTGAATGTCTTCCGGTGAAACAAAGTCTCGCTCGTGCAGCCAAGCGCGGGCGCGGGCGCAGCGTTCTAACGAAATAGTGGCGCGTGGGCTAACACCGTACTCAAGCCATTTCGCTAAGTCTTCGCTGTAGCGGCTTGGCTCACGGGTCGCCATCACGATTTCGACTAGGTACTTTTCGAGTGGCTCGGCGAGATAGATTTCCATGGCTTCGTCACGGGCGGCAAACACATCGGCCTGAGCAATCTGCTCAGTGGTTGGCAGTTCGTGGGTTAGCGCTTCTTTACGGGATTGACGCAGAATTTCGAGCTCAGTCTCGCCGCTCGGGTAATCAAGGTTTAAGTGCATCAGAAAACGGTCAAGCTGCGCTTCGGGCAGCGGATATGTGCCTTCATTTTCTAATGGGTTTTGGGTGGCCATCACTAAAAACAGCGGCGGTAGCTTATAACTGTGCTTACCGACTGTGACTTGGCCCTCGGCCATGGCTTCTAATAAGGCCGATTGTACTTTGGCGGGAGCGCGGTTAATTTCGTCCGCCAAGATTAAATTGTGGAAAATCGGTCCGGCTTCAAATTCGAAGGTGCCGGTTTGCGAGCGATAGATATCTGTGCCGGTTAAGTCGGCGGGCAGCAGATCTGGGGTAAATTGAATGCGGTGGAAATCCCCCTCAACTCCGTCACATAGGGCTTTCACCGCACGGGTCTTGGCCAGTCCCGGTGGGCCTTCAACTAATAAGTGACCATTGGCAATTAAGGCAATGAGCAGATTTTCGGTCAATACTGGCTGCCCTAAAACAACCTTATTTAGGTAAGTGCGTAATGCGTGGAAGCGACTCAAAGGCATGATGCTACTCGTTTTATTATGTTGGAAATGTATAGACAACCGCTATGGTAAAGAATTCCCTTAGGGTTTGGCTAGTGTTAAAAAAACAAACAGGTGTTTAAAACTTGCTGACAAGAAGTTAGAATCAGATCACACTTTAATGGTCAGACCTGTTATTGGGCGTTTTTCGCCGTAAAACAATGGGTCAAACACGGAAATAGCTAGCGCCGCCTGAAATCTCTCAGCGATTGCGCACATAAAGAGGGTGACAAATGAGTGATAGACAACAGGTTACGAACGCCAAGGGCGAGCGTATCGCAATAGTAGCGGGTTTAAGAACGCCATTTGCAAAACAAGCCACGGCATTTCACGGTGTATCGGCGCTCGATATGGGCAAAATGGTGGTCAATGAATTATTGGCGCGTTCTGAACTCGATCCTAAGTTGATTGAGCAATTAGTGTATGGACAAGTGGTGCAAATGCCGGCTGCACCTAACATCGCCCGTGAAATCGTACTCGGTACTGGCATGAATGTGTCGACCGATGCCTATAGTGTCACTCGTGCCTGTGCGACTAGCTTCCAATCTGCCGTAAACGTGGCCGAATCTATCATGACAGGTAATATCGACATCGGTATTGCGGGCGGGGCCGACTCTTCTTCTGTCTTGCCTATCGGCGTGTCGAAAAAATTAGCCCATGCGTTAGTCGATCTGAATAAAGCCCGTAGCTTTGGGCAAAAATTACAAATTTTCCGTCGTTTAGGCATTAAAGATTTATTACCTGTGCCGCCTGCCGTGGCAGAGTACTCGACGGGCTTGTCTATGGGACAAACCGCTGAGCAGATGGCAAAAACCTACCATATTAGCCGCGCCGATCAAGATGCCCTAGCGCACCGCTCGCACACCTTAGCGAGTGAAACTTGGGCTTCGGGCCATCTTCGTGACGAAGTGATGGTTGCCCATGTGCCGCCGTATAAACAGTTTATCGATCGCGATAACAATATCCGCGAAAACTCGGTACTGGAGTCATACGCTAAGTTGCGTCCTGCATTCGATAAACAGCATGGTACTGTGACGGCGGCCAACAGTACGCCACTGACTGACGGTGCCTCAGCGATTATCCTGATGAGCGAAGGTCGAGCTAAAGCCTTAGGTTATCAACCGATTGGTTACATTAAGAGTTACGCCTTTAGCGCCATTGATGTGTGGCAAGACATGCTGATGGGACCATCCTACGCGACGCCACTGGCGTTAAAACGTGCTGGAATGGAATTAGAAGATCTTACTCTGATTGAAATGCACGAAGCCTTTGCGGCGCAGACATTAGCGAATATGCAGATGTTTGCCTCGAAAAAATTTGCCGAAGAAAAACTCGGTCGTAACCGCGCGATTGGTGAAATCGACATGAGCAAGTTTAACGTGCTCGGTGGCTCGCTTGCCTACGGCCATCCTTTTGCTGCAACGGGAACCCGTTTGATCACCCAAGTGTGTCGTGAGCTTAAGCGCCGCGGTGGTGGCACTGGCCTAACAACGGCCTGTGCGGCCGGTGGTTTGGGTGTGGCTATGATAGTGGAAGTGGAGTAATCGGCATGGAAAAGACCTTTAATTTAACCCGCCGCGACGACGGCATTGCCATTTTGACTATGGATGTTCCTGGCGAAACCATGAACACCCTAAAAGCACAGTTTGGCCCTGAAATCAGTGAGATCCTAGCCGAAATCAAGAGTGATTCGAGCATTCGCGGTTTAGTGTTGATCTCGGGCAAAAAAGATTCTTTCGTCGCGGGCGCGGACATTTCTATGCTCGATGCCTGTAAAACGCCAGACGATGCCAAAGCCTTATCCCAGCAGGGGCATGTGGTTTTTAATGAGTTAGAGGCGTTAAAAATCCCTGTGATTGCGGCAATCCATGGTGCCTGTTTAGGTGGTGGTTTAGAGTTAGCCTTAGCCTGTCATCAAAGGGTATGCAGCGACGATGGTAAAACCATGCTCGGTGTACCGGAAGTCCAACTTGGACTATTGCCAGGTGGTGGCGGCACTCAACGTTTGCCACGTTTAGTCGGCATTACCACCGCCTTAGATATGATGCTGACCGGCAAACAGATTCGTCCTAAACAAGCCTTGAAAATGGGCCTAGTGAATGATGTTGTGCCGCAGACCATTTTACTGCAAACCGCAGTTGAGATGGCGCTTGCGGGTAAACGTGCACCGAAACCTGTTAAAAAGTCACTCGTTAATCGAGTGCTTGAAGGCACGAGCTTTGGCCGTAACATTATTTTCGATCAAGCGGCAAAACAGGTCGAGAAGAAAACCCAAGGTAATTATCCTGCACCAGCCAAGATCATTGACTGTGTGCGTCAAGGGGTTACGAAGGGCATGCAAAAAGGGCTAGAAGTCGAAGCCAGTCATTTTGCCGAATTAGTGGTATCGAAAGAGTCTGAAGCGCTGCGCAGTATTTTCTTCGCCACCACAGAAATGAAGAAAGAAACCGGCGCTGAGGGCGTGAGCCCGCGTAAAGTCAAAAAAGCGGTGATCTTAGGCGGCGGTTTAATGGGCGGCGGTATCGCCTCTGTGACGACGACCAAGGCTAAAATTCCCGTTCGCGTCAAAGACATCAGCGAAAAGGGCTTAAGCAATGCATTAGCCTACGCCTATAAGTTGTTGGATAAAGGGGTTAAGCGCCGTCATATGACACCCGCTGCCCGCGACAGTTTAATGGCACTGATGACCACAACCACTGAATATAAAGGCGTTAAAGATGCCGACATCGTTGTGGAAGCGGTATTTGAAGACTTAGCGCTTAAGCATCAAATGGTGAAAGACATCGAGCGGGAGTGTGGTGAGCACACGATTTTTGCCACTAACACGTCATCTTTGCCTATTAGCCAAATCGCCGAGGCGGCAACGCGTCCTGAGAACGTTATTGGTCTGCATTATTTCTCACCAGTAGAAAAAATGCCGCTGGTGGAAGTGATTGCCCATGCTAAAACGTCGCCAGAAACCATTGCGACTACTGTCGCATTTGCCCGTAAGCAAGGTAAAACACCGATAGTTGTGCAGGATGGCGCAGGTTTCTACGTCAACCGTATTCTTGCGCTTTACATGAACGAGGCCGCGCAATTATTGCTTGAAGGCCAAAGTGTTGAGCATTTGGATAATGCGCTGGTTAAGTTTGGTTTCCCTGTGGGACCTATTACCTTGCTCGATGAAGTGGGAATTGACGTGGGCGCTAAGATTTCACCAATCCTCGAAAAAGAACTGGGTGAACGTTTTAAAGCGCCAGCCGCATTTGACAAGCTTTTAGCTGACGATCGTAAAGGCCGCAAAAATGGCAAAGGTTTCTATCAATACGGCGCATCGAGCAAGAAAGCTAAAGCAGTCGATGAGACTGTGTATGGCGTATTAGGCATTAAGCCTGGCACCAATAAAGACGCAAAAGCACTTGCCGAGCGTTGTGTGGTGCAAATGCTTAATGAAGCGGTGCGTTGCTTGGATGATGGCATTATTGCATCGCCAAGAGACGGTGATATTGGCGCTATTTTCGGTATTGGCTTCCCACCATTCCTCGGTGGCCCATTCCACCATATTGACACTTTAGGCGCCGCGAACTTAGTGCGAATTCTTGAAGGTTATCAAAGTCAATTAGGTAACAGATTCGAACCTTGTGAGCGCTTAAAAGCGATGGCACAAGAGAATAAGCGTTTTTTCTAAGCCATTTGTTTTCAGTCAGCCCTCATTAAATTGAACAAAAAAACGGCAGTAAATTGCCGTTTTTTTATTGCCATAAGGCATATTTTTGCCTAAAAAGTGTTCACAATAGGGGCGGATATCTTGTATCATCCGTGCCCTCGAGTAGAAACCGTTTACGCTAACTGTTTTGCTCTTAGTGAGGGACTTTACTGAGGAGCTTTACTGAGGGTCGTGCACATAACTTATTTAACCATTTGAGTGGGATTACAAAAAATGGCTAAGAACAGTGAGTGTGTGAGCACTTTTTGATAAGGGATTATATTTCCTAACGATATGATTCTATTTGTTTCTAGAGGGGCTATTTGTGGTTTTGCTGATCGTTTTACTTGCATTTATCTCGGCTTGGTATTTTGGCTTGGCAGCATTTACCGCAGGTCTTTCAGTTAAGTATTGGGCGATAGTGGGTTTTATATTAGGCCCTTTGGCTTTTCCGCTCTTTACTGCCCATAGTCATTTGGCACTGAGGAAGATACGTTGCCAGAAAGAGTTGATGTTAGCGTTCTGATTTATAAGTATTTATAGATATTTGTAACGTCATCTAGGTATTTAAAAACTAAAGGGAGCATAGCTCCCTTTATTGTTTTCTAAGCTGCGCTAGCTTAATTTCAGTCAGCAGTATCAGCGAACTGATTACCACAGATGAGTAAATTTAGTTCCACCAACCCTTTGCAGAAATCACTTCAAGGTGGTTTAGACCTTCAGGCAATTTAACTTTTTTACGCGCTGGCTTAGATAAACCGAGTGCTTTTTTGATTGAATTTAGCATGTTAGCTCCTTAATCGTTTCTGATTACGCTGCTACAACAGATTTGAATTTCACATTCGGTGAACCAGCTATTTCAATTGACTTAAATTTAACGTTGGGTGAACCCGCGACTTCAATAGGCTTGAATTTCACATTCGGTGAACCCGCGACTTCAATAGGCTTGAATTTAACGTTGGGTGAACCTGCGACTTCAACAGGCTTGAATTTAACGTTGGGTGAACCAGCAACTTCAATAGGCTTGAATTTAACGTTAGGTGAACCTGCGACTTCAATAGGCTTGAATTTAACGTTGGGTGAACCAGCGACTTCAATAGGCTTGAATTTAACGTTGGGTGAACCAGCGACTTCAATAGGCTTGAATTTCACATTTGGTGAACCTTCTTGTGCCACACTATTAACAGTAAAACCAAGCGCAGATAATAAAAATGCACTAGTCAAGATTCCTTTAATCATGTTCATTGTCTCTCAGGTAGTTGATATTGATTTATTATTGACACTGAAATAATTGATGCATCTGTTGTGCCAATGTTGTAAATAAAAATCAAATTGAGAGTAAGATGATTAAATTATGTTGATTTTTGTGTTTGACTTTTCCATATCCTGTTGGAGTAGCTGGGTAAACTCAGTCTCTTTTATCGCTTTGCTGAAAATGTAGCCCTGAATTTCCTCACAGTTGAGTGCGCGTAAAATATTTAACTGTGCAGTTTGTTCTACACCTTCTCCCACCACTGAAAGCCCCATATTATGGGCAATGGTAATGATAGAGTCGACCATCTTTAAATCGCGATCCGATTTATCTATATCATCAACAAAGGCTTTGTCTATCTTAAGGGTGTGAATAGGAAAACGTTTTAAATAGGAAAGTGATGAGTAACCCGTTCCAAAATCATCCAAGGCTAGGCTCACTCCCATTTTGGTGAGTTGTTGCATAACGATAATGGCCGTTTCTGGCTGTTTAATAACCGTACCTTCGGTTATTTCTAATTCGAGGTGACATGCTGGTAACTGGGTCAGTCTTAAAATTGACTCTATTCGTTGCTGAATATCGGGTAGAGCAAACTGGCGCGACGATAAATTGACGGCGACTCTGCCATTGAACAGACCTTGCTCCCGCCATTTCTGGGCGGCGAAACAAGCTTTGCGTAAAACAATCTCACCAATTTCAATAATTAATCCATTTTCTTCCGCGAGAGGAATAAAATCATTGGGCGGAATTAAGCCGCGTGTCGGGTGATTTAATCTGACAAGGGCTTCCATGCCTGCAACACGGCCGCGTTTTAGATCAACCTTAGGTTGATAGTAAACTTCAAATAGATCTTCTTTTAGCCCTTCGCGTATCAGATTTTCAATCTCTAGCTGCCGAATAGCATGCTGATTCAGTGACTCTGAATAGAATTGATAACAATTACCACCGGCTGATTTTGCATGGTACATGGCAATATCCGCTTTTCTGAGTAACGCTTGCTCATTTTGCTCATCCTCAGGGTAAAGCACGATACCTATACTGAGTCCCAAGACTAATTGTTCGTGATTAATATCAAAAGCAGTCTTAAAAGCTTCTATGACTCGTCCAGCCATTACTGCACTGGCACTAATATCTGCTTCTTTATCCAATACTATTGCAAATTCATCCCCCCCAAGACGATAAATACTGGTGTTCCTTGGGAGTGATGATTTAATTCTTATCGATACTAATTTGAGTAGTTGATCGCCAATTTGATGGCCTAATGAATCATTAATACGTTTGAAATTATCTAAATCTAATACCATTAAGGTGTGAGATATTTCTTTATTCACTAAGTTACTTAGGGTGACCTGTAGGTTTGAGCGATTTGGTAGTCCAGTGAGAAGGTCATTGTTGGTTAATTTTCTCAGTTCTTCTTCCTGCTGCTTACGCCGTGAAATATCAGAAAAAACACCTACGTAGTGCGAAAGTTCACCTAACTCGTCATAAATAGCATCTATGGTGAGTTCCATATGGAAATGACTCTTGTCTCCTCTGGCTGCTTCTACTTCGTTAGCCCAGCGGCCTTGTTGCTTAAGCATGGTTCGAATTTGAACCGAAAATGACTCTGGATACAAATCAAATGTCAATAAATTACCAATAAACTCGGAGCGGTTTCGTAATGAAATTTTACAACAGGCTTCATTGACTTCGACAAAACGATATTCACTATCGAGAATAAACATACCTTCTGAAATATTTTCAATCGCTTTTTCAAATAGTTTTAGCTGTTCTTCTTTTTGCTTAAACTGGCTAATGTTTTTAATGGTTCCAGTCATTCGCAGCAGGGCGGGATCATACTTTGTTAACTAACGGAAACTTTTAGGCTTAAACAGGATCAGAGCAAGCATGTTATGCTAACGACCTATTCCTAATGTCACTGTTTGAACACTTGAAACTCATCGAAGACC
>Ga0210009_1000082_pt1 | contig 115372 bp, 108 predicted proteins | sample CryGeyCG2114_065_FD_185457 | JGI IMG/M metagenome (GOLD analysis project Ga0210009, IMG submission 185457) | Groundwater microbial communities from aquifer - Crystal Geyser CG12_big_fil_rev_8/21/14_0.65 (SPAdes) (version 2) | ecosystem: Environmental > Aquatic > Deep subsurface > Groundwater ...
TGGTATTAATGAGTTAAACGGTTTGTCTTACCCAAAACCTGATCGGGACAGTGGCCTTCGAGGCCATATGGCTGCCAAGGAGGGTAAGACGTCAATTTGGATCTCATTAGGGCGCAACAGACGCCGGCCCTTTATTTTCAACATCAGGTCGCAAGACCGCCAACCATTAACGACCGATACCCCGTTGTGAAAGGTGAATTATTGATTAACGTAAATGTAGTTCGAATAAAATAGGACATTGGCCTTGCTAACCCCGAGGTGACCATATATGTCCTGTTTTCAACCTTTTCCCCAATAGCAGCCGAAACAGGAAAGCTATACAGTAATATTTTTACACATCAACACAAGGAGAAAAAATGGAATTTGAGTGGGATGAAACCAAAAATGCCATCAATATGGCAAAACATAAAATTGACTTTGCGGATGCTCTTCACGTGTTTTTGGATGAGAAGAGGATTGAACGTGAAGATATTCGCCAAGACTACCAAGAATCTCGATATCAAACTATCGGCACGACAAAGCATGGAATTCTGTTTGTAATCTATACAGAGCGAGACCCAAAGGGTACGATTCGCTTAATATCCGCACGTAAAGCCAACTCTCGTGAGAAGAAATCTTACGAGCGAGGTTTAATGAAACCCTATTCAAAAGTGGTGTAAGTTATGACTGTACGGAAAGTTTCACTTGATCAAATTAAGTTTCTGAAAGGGAAGACCAAAATGTCTGAAGTCGACGCTCTGACTGACAAAGACATCAACGAAGCTGTACTTAGTGACCCTGATTCAGTTGTCCCAACTGAAAAAGAACTAGAAGAGTTTGGTAAACCCAAGGAGAGGAAACATGACTAAGAAAGTCAAACTGGAAGACATCCAGTCACTGAGAGGAAATACAAACTGGCACTATCTCAAAACTGCCGAAAAAAGCGCCGAAGTAAGTTCAATGGCGCCGGAAATCAAGCAGCATCAGTTGAATGAGATGAAACCAGTAACCCAAAAATCCATTTATCAAGCATAGTCAGTAGAACTGCCGCCACGCGCGGCAACCCTTGCGATAAGCGTTAATCTCGATTTGCAATAATATAGCGAACGGTTATCTCATCGCTAAATGCCTAACGATAGCCTCTTCTATCATGTCCTGTTCATCGACCGTGAACCCCAACAGTTCCCGCTGCGGATATTGAACCGATATCCGCTCGTTTATTCGCCCTCTTAGTCCGTACTGATGCTCGGTCGCTACGCGGGAAATAAACCCAGTAAAGCCCACACTTGCAGCTTGGGGTGAATACTCAGGCTTTAGGTATTTTTGCCTGGAGAAAAATAGGACAGGCTGAACTCATTTGGGATTAACAGCCAACACTGCAACCTCAGAAAGCGGGAAAGCGGGAAAGCGGGGAGGGAAAGCGGGGACAGCCACATCTTTTTGAGAAAGCGGGGACAGCCACATCTTTTTGTGTTTTTTAGCTTCTTTGACTAGGCTTTAAATTATCCTGATTTTGTCTGTGTGGAGTTTGCTATGACCTCGGCCAGAAGACAGTTAATTGATGCTAACGCCACACCTTTCTATCATGTGATAAATCGCTGTGTCAGAAGGGCTTTTTTATGTGGAGAGGATAAACTCACGGGGCGAAGCTATGAACATAGACGCGGCTGGATTGTAGATAAAATCAAGGCATTATCTGCGATTTTCTGTATTGATATCTGTGCCTATGCCCTCTTTGCGAAATAGACAGGGAATAATCACTATCATCTAATACTCAAAATTAATGTCGATAAGGCCAAATCCTTAAGTCAAAAAGATATTATCAACCGCTGGTGTCAAGTCACTAAGGGCCATGCTGTCGCAACTAAGTATATGAATGGTGATGCTTTAATCGACGGTGAAGTCATGTTACTCGATGGCTTACTTGCCGAGTGGCATGAACGATTAAGTAGTATCAGCTGGTTTATGCGCTGCCTGAATGAAGACATCGCCCGCAAGGCCAATCGTGAAGATGAATGCAAAGGCGCCTTCTGGGAAGGTCGTTTTAAGTCGCAAGCGCTGTTAGATGAGCAAGCATTGCTCGCATGCATGATGTATGTCGATTTAAATCCTATTCGAGCGGGTATTGCCGACTCTTTGCAATCCTCTGATTTTACATCGATTCAGGAGCGAATTAACTCGCTAAATTCGCCCAATAGCGCATTAACAATCTCAGCGATACAAACTGACTCCTCAACCAATCAAACTCACATTCTCCACAAATTCCTAGTCCAATTCGATGGTGCAGCACACCTGAATGAACAAGCGGGCATTCCCTTCCATTTTGCCGATTATCTCGAACTCATTGATTGGACAGGCCGCGCCATTCGCCTTGATAAAAAAGGTTATATTGATAATCAGCGGCCTAAACTCCTTAATGAATTAGGCATTGCTTCCGATGCGTGGCTCACTTCAGCCAAAGAGTTTCGCCGTCAATACAGTGGCATAAGCGGTCGATGGGATAGCATGTGCGAGTTTAAAAAGCAGCACAACAGCGGCAAATGGTGTAAAGGCAAAGCTTTTAGCCAAGCTTTACACCCACAGGTTTAAAGTTGATACAATCTTGTATCATTCAGTAAATGCGACTTCGACTTTCTCTAACTCTTGCTCGGTTTTAAGCTGAAACGCTTGCTGCTTTTTAAGTTTGGCTTCTTCTTCAAGCGCGGCTGTCTTTCTTTAAAGCTGTGTTTCTCGGGTTTAGTCAGAATCACGCTAGTGTTCCACTACGCTCAGTTAAACAAATGAGTTGTGTTGCACATTCATAAAGCTGATTGCTCGGGGTGCTACCATAAGCTCGCTTTAAGCCCGTGAGGTAAAAAGATCTAGTCTAAAACGGCGCATTGAATGTTGAATTGAGATGTTTAGATGAGCTTGGAATTAGGTTAGCCTGCTAGATGAAAAACATGCATCTTTATGATATAGCCGTTATCCTCAGTCACGGTAAAACGGTTAATGCTTAACAGCCCAAAGCGATGATTTTCAATAATCACTAAAGGAGATAACTGTGAATGACTCACTATTAAACGAATTACTCGCAAAGCTAGCACTAAGGTTTGCGGCGAATACGCCGCGTCATCAGGGGATCCATTGGGCCGAGGTTGAAGCCAAAATTCGCCAAAGCGGCACGCAGAATCAAAATACGCTGCATGAGATGGAACTTACTGGCGGTGAGCCTGATGTGGTGGGGGTTGATCCACATACGGGCAAATTTATTTTTGTCGATTGTGCAGCGCAAAGCCCTTTGGGTCGTCGGAGTCTTTGCTACGACGGAGCGGCGCTCGATGCCCGTAAGAACAATAAGCCCGTTGGCAGTGCAATGGAGCTTGCGACGCAAATGGGTGCACAAATGCTGACCGAGGCGCAATATCGTGAGTTACAAACCTTAGGAGAGTTTGATACTAAGACTTCCAGTTGGCTGCAAACACCATTAGAGATCAGAACCTTGGGTGGCGCAATTTTCGGCGATAGACGTTATGGGCAGATTTTTACCTATCACAATGGTGCCGACTCTTATTATGCCGCGCGGGGTTTTCGGACTCGGTTATTAGTGTAGCGAGCGTCGGGCTGCTAGCGCTGGAGGGGGGGAGCGGGTGGGAACTGATCATGTCCAAACCGTCACGGCACTATTTTGTGTCAGCATGGGGCTTGGCTTAAACCGCACTATTTACACAATAGTGTAAGCAAGATTGGTAATACGATTCCACTCTCAGTAAACTTTCGCTCCCACTTCTTAATCTGGTGCTGTGATGACCTTTGCCGAGCCTTCTTCTTTCCCTGAGTCGTTAACCTTTGCCGAGCTTGGGTTAAATTCGGCGTTACTTAAGGCCTTGCCCACAAGGCTTAAACATCCGACTCGGGTACAGCAATTGGCAATTCCGGCCATTCTTGCGGGGCGGGATTTGTTAGCCTTAGCACAAACCGGTAGCGGTAAAACCTTGGCCTTTGGTTTGCCCTTGCTGCAAGCAATCTATCAACAAATTCAGCAACAAACACAGTTGCAGGGCGCTAAGTCTGTGTCGGCCACAAATGCGCTGGCGTTAGTGCTGGTGCCCACGCGGGAATTAGCGCTGCAGGTGACCGAGGCGCTGCAAGCGGTAGCGAGCCAGTTATCGGCTCCGTTGAACATTCAGCTTCTGTGTGGTGGCATCCCCTTGGAAGATCAATTAGCCGAACTCGTAGCCAAGCCGCAGCTGTTAGTGGCAACCCCTGGGCGTTTGCTGGATTTATGCAAGCAGTCCCATATCAGCCTCGATTCGATAAAACATCTTGTGCTGGATGAAGCTGACCGCCTGCTGGAAATGGGGTTTTGGCCCGATGTGCAAAAGCTGCTGGCGTTTATGCCTAAGCTTAAGCAAACCTCGTTGTTTTCTGCCACTTTGCCCGAGGCTTTGGCTGCATTGGCGGGTAAACTATTGGTCAATGATCCGCTACGGGTCGAAGCTCACAAGGTGAATTCAGTAGCCGCCGAAATCGAAGAGCAGCTCTATTTAGTCAACAAGGGCAGTAAAGCGCAGGCACTGATTACGCTATTAAAACAATATCAGTGGCCGCAGGTGCTGGTGTTTATCAGCGCCCGTGATGATGCCGATGCCATCGCTAAACGACTTGCTAAGACGGGGATAAAAGCTGCCGCGCTGCACGGCGAAAAAGATCAAACCGTGCGCAGTCAAACCTTGGCCGACTTTAAAGCCAATCGCATTCAAGTATTAGTGGCGACAGATTTGATGGCGCGCGGCATTCATGTCGATGCCTTGCCTGTGGTCATCAATTTGGATTTGCCTATGAGCGCGCCTGTGTATGTGCACCGCATTGGCCGCACCGCCCGCGCAGGCGAAAAAGGGCTGGCGATTTCCCTCGTGTGTCACGGTGAAATGGCCACTTTAACGGCGATCAAAAACTTAACTGCGCGGGAGTTACCGCTGGCATTATTGGCTGACTTTCCGGTAACGGATAAGCCGCGTGAAAAAATCACTGATGGCGGTGCGGATAATAAGGTTGAGCGTAAGCGGCCACCGCGGGATAAACAGGCGAACCGCCGTAGCATCAATAAGCACAGCGCCAAAGCATTTAAAGGTAAGCGCTGAGCTTGGAGTTATTTAAGCCTTTAGACTGAAGTACAGCTATCACCAAACTAATCACTGAATAAAGTCCATTGGCTGCTATTAACGCTTTCGCTCTGGGTGTAACTTAGTGACTTATTTACATTAAGGGTTTCAGTTATGGCATCGACATTGGCGTTGAGCAAAGCACTTCATAAAGTGGTGAATAACGGTTTAACGACCGAGCACTTTGTGCTTAGGCCATTCCAGCGAGCGGATCTTGAGGCTTTTACCGCCTATCGAGCCGACTCTAAGGTCGCCAAATATCAAAGCTGGACGGATTACCGCTATAGCGATGCAGTCGCGCTGTTCGAGAAGATGGATTATGCACAATTTGGTGCGACAGATACGTGGTTTCAACTGGCGATTGTCACTGCCGCGTTGGGAGCGGCGCCTGCCATGTTAGTTGGCGATCTGGCGCTGCATTTTATCGATGAGCAGCAGGTAGAAATCGGTTTTACGATTGCGCCTGAGCATCAAGGCAAGAATGTCGCTTTTGAGGCGGTCAGTGCATTGCTGGATTACCTCTTTATTGAATTACATCAGCATAGAGTCATTGCTATCACCGATGCACAAAATCTAGCATCCTGCCGCTTACTCGAAAAACTCCACTTTAGGCGCGAAGCCCATTATGTGAAAAACATCTTCTTTAAGGGCGCGTGGGGCGATGAGTATCTCTACGCCTTGTTAAAGGAGGAGTATAAAGCCAAGCAGGACGCGTAATCCCATTTGGCTTCATTTACTCTTTGATTAACTCTTTTTCGAGCGCACCTTAAAACTGGTAGCTCACGCCGACATTCATTGTCGTCCCTAAGCCTTTAGTGTTGTAGCCTTTAAAGGTAAAAGATTGCGAGCGAGCGGAGTAGTAATCTTCATTGAACAGGTTTTCCACACCAAGGGATAAAGTCCAATCATTGATTTGGTAGCTACTGCTCAAATTGACTAGGTTGTAATGTTCAACGGGGCCTTGGCTGCCAACATATGCGCCATCAATGGGCTCGAATCGGTCGCGATCGCCGACATATAAATAGGCCAAACTTATATTGCTGTTATCTGTGGGTTGCCAATCTAAGGTAGCGGTAAATTTAGGTGGAGAGATGATTTGCCCGTCTAAATACTCATCTTTTTCGGTATCTTTACCTTCGACAAAGCTATAGCTCATACCGGTGCTGAGATTGTCTAACCAAGAATAACTGACTTGTGCTTCGTAGCCCCAAATTTCTTGCGGGGCGCGAACTGGAACATAGGCACCTGATACTGGGTCGTATTTGCTGCTGGTGCCGAGTTCTGATTCGCTGAAAAAGGCGGCGAGTTCATAGGAAAAAGCATCAACATAGCCTGAAATACCTATCTCATAGTTATCAATAATGGCTGCCTGTGTTTTGATTAAGGCGATGTCATTGACTGCCGCAGTGCGTAATAACAGACCAAGATCAGAAATGTCGGCCCCTTGGGAATAACTGATAAACGGGCTAGCAAAGCTGCTACCTGTATAACGTAGCCCTAAGTTATAAGTGGTGGCGTTAAAGCCAAGCTCGCCTCCTTTAACATCAATCGATTCGGTACACTGAGTCGCACTCGCACACAGTTTTAATGTGCTGTAATCGTTAACACTTAAATCCACACTATCCTGACGAACTCCCGCCTTAATGACCCAATCATCAAATATCACCCATTTAGTCTGCAGATAGAAAGCAAGGTTGGTCATGTCCATTTCAGGTACCCAAATACGGCCATCCTCAAGAGGCTGACTGCTGATATCCTGCAAAGCATCGACCCCATAAATAAAATTGGTGACTATCTTGTCCCAATCGACCTCGGTATTAAAGTTGGCGCGTAAGCCAATTTTTTCAGACAGAATAATCGATTGCCCACCACTGTATCCTTCCGAGGGATTCGCGAGTGAGGAAGAGAAGAAAAACATGTTATCAATTTTTTGGCCGTAGGCGTCTAACACCATTTGTGTGTTATCTAATAATGCGTCGTCAACATACTTTAAGGTCAGGTTATGGTTGCCCTTAGGTCCCTGTGGTTCGCCGAGTTTTGGTTTGCCCGAGGTATCTTTAATGGCGTAGGTTTTAACGCCCGAATTAATACTGCCAGTGACATCGACTAAGTCTGCATCCTGTTGTGCTTCATAGTAGTTGTAGGTGAATTGCAGTGATCTGGCATCGGTAAACTGATATTGCAATTTGGTAAATAGGTTTTGGGTTTTCGTTTCGGATAATCCATAAACTAGGCCAGGTACATCACCTTCTGCATCACGCTGCAGACCCGTTTCTTCGGTCACGGCATTTAAGACATAACTGAACTTGTCAAGTGAGCCATCCACTCCCGCATTAAAGCGATAGCCAGCGCTGTCTTCAAATTTCACTGTGCTGAATTTGCTCGAGGCACCAAGATCCACATGTGCTTTACTGTCGCCAGGTTTCTTGGTGATGTAGTTGATAATGCCGCCTGCTGCACCATTACCGTAAATCGAGGTTGCGCCTTTAATCACTTCGATACGCTCTATGGCGTTCACATCCACTGAGCGCATATCCAGCGAGCCATTACGCAATGGTGTCGATTGCGGTACACCATCAATCAGTATGAGTGCCTTACGGCCACGTAGCGTTTGCCCTGCATTACTTGAGGTACCCGAAGATGGCGCTAAGCCTGGAACGCGCATTGCTAGAATATTCTGTAGCTCGGAGCTGACCTTGAGGTCTTGGTCGAGCGTGGCGTTATCAATTAAGGTGACAGAGGAGGGGACCTCATCAATACGTTCTACGACGCGACTTCCCGAAATAATCAGGCGCTCAATGGGTGCTGGTGGCGTAACAGCCTTCACTGCCGTGGTGGCAAAGGCCATACCTGAAAATAATGCCGAACCAATTAAGGCATAACGTATTGAAGCTGCACAGGGGGTGAGCGCGAGTCGCATAGCAAATCCTATATAAGTAAAAGCGGAGGTAAAACCTAGCATTGAGTCCAACTAAAGACGGGGATGCCGAGCATAAGACGGACGAATGATAATTATTCTCGAATGATTTTGCAGGTTATTTACATTTGTTAATTTCTGTTTCAACAAATGGTTTTGCCCGTCATAGCGAGCGTAAAGGGGGATTGAGTCACTTTAATGGTGTTGCATCGACTTACGTTTGGCTTATCGGCCCTATCCCAGTAAAATCTCTTCATTAGCTGAGCCCGTGTTGGCTCAAGGATCTTCACGCCCGTCAGGGGATTTAAGGAGTGTCAGATGAAATCAATGCGTTTAGGCTTAGTGGGGATGGCAGTCGTGCTCGGATTATCGGCCTGCGCGACCACGCAATCGCCAACGGGGCGGGGCCAGACCTTGCTCTTTTCAGCGGCGCAGATGCAGCAGATGGGCGATGCTTCCTTTGAAGAGATGAAAAAGCAGCAAAAGGTGAGTAGCGATAAAAAGCTGACGCAATACGTCAATTGTGTCGCCAATCGTATTACCGCAGTGCTGCCGGATCAAACCCAGCGCTGGGATGTGGTGTTATTTGACTCAGAACAAGTGAATGCCTTTGCACTCCCGGGTGGCCACATTGGTGTCTATAGCGGCTTACTTAAGATCGCTAAGGGCCCTGATCAGCTTGCCACTGTGCTCGGTCATGAAGTGGCGCACGTGTTGGCGCAACATGGTAATGAGCAGGTTTCCCGCGGGCAGCTAACGGGCGTTGGTATGCAAATAGCCGATGCGGCGTTGGGGGCGAGTGGTGTGTCGAATCGCGACTTATATATGTCGGCCTTGGGACTCGGTGCTCAGGTTGGGGTGATTCTGCCCTTTGGCCGCGCTCAAGAGAGCGAAGCCGATGTGATGGGCTTAGAGCTGATGGCGAGAGCCGGTTTCGATCCGGCGCAAAGTGTGACCTTATGGCAGAACATGTCGAAGGTGGGCGGCAGTCAGGGGCCGGAATTATTATCGACCCATCCATCGAACAGTAATCGCATCGCTCAGTTGCAACAACTGCAAGGGCAGATGCAGCCACTCTATGCCAACGCTAAAACCCAAGTGAAGAACCAATGTGTGGCGCCGAAATAAGCTGCACGCTGCTTAGTGAAGTGCCACTTGGTTGAGTGTTAGCGGTTGTTTTCTGGCCGATATGCGTCCTTAGCATATTTACGCTTTTGGATAAATACGCAATAAGTGTGTAAAAAAGCCGCCTGAGTTAAATAAGCAGTCAGTTTATCAGCATAGGCCGTGGAACTATGGTAAACTGGCGCGCAAAATTCCACTGATAAATTGAGAGTCGTTAATTATGTCTGATAAATTCAGTACTGTTGAACAGCAAGCAAGCTACGGTGTAGGCCGTCAAATGGGTGAGCAACTGGCCGCTAATTCTTTTGATGGTGTGGATATTCCAGCCGTCCAAGCGGGTTTAGCCGATGCGTTTGCCGGTTTAGAAAGTGCTGTGTCTATGCAAGATCTGCAAGTTGCGTTCACTGAAATTAGCGGTCGTATTCAAGCTGCTCAAGAGCAAGCTGCTGCCGCTGCGTCTGCTGAAGGCGATGCGTTTTTAGCAGAAAATGCTAAGCGTGATGGCGTGACTGTGACTGACTCTGGTCTGCAGTTCGAAGTATTAGTCCAAGGTGACGGTGCTAAACCAACTTACGAAGATACAGTGCGTACTCACTACCATGGTTCTTTCATCAATGGTGATGTGTTCGATAGCTCTGTAGTTCGTGGTCAACCCGCTGAGTTCCCAGTATCTGGCGTTATCGCTGGCTGGACCGAAGCACTGCAACTGATGCCAGTAGGCACTAAGTTGAAATTATTTGTGCCACATCATTTAGCTTACGGTGAGCGTGGCGCGGGGGCTTCTATTCCTCCATACTCAACTTTGGTATTTGAAGTTGAGTTGTTAGACATAGTCTAATGTGATTGAAACGCCTAAGCCTGTCTTAGGCGTTTTCTTATGGAAGACAAAGAAAGACTGAGGAGATTGAAATGAGTGGACAAGTGAGAGTGGCAATCGTCGGTGCTGGTGGTCGTATGGGACGCACTCTTATTGAAGCGGCTTACAATCACGACCATATATTGCTGGGCGCCGCTATCGAGCGCGCTGGCTCTAGTTTAGTGGGCGTGGATGCGGGTGAGCTAGCTGGTGTGGGTAAATTAAAGGTCATGATCATGGATTCGCTGGATTACGCGACCGATGATTTTGATGTCTTGATTGATTTCACTGCGCCAGACGCCAGTATTGTCCATTTAGATTGGTGTGTGCGCCATAAGAAAGCCATGGTGATCGGCACAACCGGTTTCAATCATGCTCAAAAAGAACAGATCAATGCCTTTGCCGAGCAAACCCCTGTGGTGATGGCACCGAATATGTCTGTGGGTGTCAACTTGATGTGGAAATTGCTCGAACTGGCTGCCGAAGTCATGGGTGATTACACCGATATCGAAATTATCGAAGGTCACCACAGACACAAAAAAGATGCGCCGTCGGGCACTGCCCTGAAAATGGGTGAAGTGATCGCTAAGACCTTAGGTCGCGATCTTGAGAAATGTGCCGTGTATGGCCGCGAAGGGATCACGGGTGAACGTGACCGTGAAACTATAGGTTTTGCGACCATTCGTGCCGGTGATTTAGTCGGTGAGCATACGGCTATGTTTGCCGATATCGGTGAACGTTTAGAGATCACCCATAAAGCCTCGAGTCGTATGACCTTTGCTAACGGCGCCATGCGCGCCGCGAGCTGGTTAGTGGAGCAAGAGCCGGGTCTGTATGATATGCAGCAGGTCTTAGGTTTGCATTAATATTAAAAACGCCAGGTTGGCGTTTTTTTTTGCACCCAGATACCAATGGGTGGACGATTTCACGTTTTTCCTGTAAACTCGCTGGAATTTGTCAAAATTTCGTAAATTAGCGGAAATTGGTATCTTAACATAACATAAAAACATTATATTTCAGTGGCTTGGCTCTTTATGGAGGTCGCGTTGACAAAGTCTGCCTTACTCGTACTCGAAGATGGAACCGTATTCACTGGCACAGCAATTGGTGCCGATGGACTCTCTGTTGGTGAAGTTGTTTTTAACACTTCTATGACAGGTTACCAAGAAATTTTAACTGATCCATCCTACTCTCGCCAGATTGTAACTTTAACCTACCCACACATAGGCAACACTGGCACTAATAATGAAGATATTGAATCCAATGGGGTTCACGCCTGTGGTCTTATCATTCGCGATCTTCCACTCATAGCGAGTAGCTTCCGTAATCAACAAAGCTTAAGCGATTATCTCAAAGCAAACAATGTCGTTGGCATAGCAGATATCGATACCCGTAAGTTAACACGTATTCTCCGTGAAAAAGGTGCCCAAGCCGGTTGTATTATGGCGGGTACTGACTTAGATGCAGCCAAAGCGCTCGCCGCCGCCAAAGCCTTCCCCGGTTTGAAAGGCATGGATTTAGCAAAGGAAGTCACCACAGATAAAGCTTATCAATGGCGTCAAGGTAGCTGGCGTTTAGTCGGCGGTTTGCCCGCGGATACGCCAGCAGAAGCGCTTAAATACAAAGTGGTTGCCTACGACTACGGCGTTAAGCAAAACATCCTGCGTATGCTAGTGGACCGTGGTTGTGATGTCACAGTTGTGCCAGCTAAAACCCCTGCATCAGAAGTGTTATCGATGAATCCCGATGGCGTGTTCCTGTCGAACGGCCCAGGCGACCCAGAGCCATGCGATTATGCGATTGAAGCGATTCAACAAATTCTGAAAACCGACACACCGATTTTCGGTATCTGTTTAGGTCACCAGTTACTGGCGCTGGCCTCGGGTGCAAAAACCTTAAAGATGAAATTTGGTCACCACGGTGCCAACCACCCAGTGAGCAATATCGAGCAAGGTAATGTGATGATCACCAGTCAAAACCACGGTTTTGCTGCCGATGAAGCGACCTTACCCGCCAATATTAAGGTGACCCATAAGTCGCTGTTCGATGGTTCACTGCAAGGTATCCATCGTACGGATAAGCCTGCGTTTAGCTTCCAGGGACACCCCGAAGCGAGCCCTGGACCGACCGATGCAGCCCCGCTGTTCGATCACTTTATCGAGCTTATCGAAAACTATCGTCTTGTAACGAAAAGTCAGAACGCCAAGTAATACGCTAGCTAGGAGAAGAGAAGAGCAATGCCAAAACGTACAGATATAAAGAGTATTCTTATCCTAGGCGCCGGTCCGATTGTTATTGGTCAGGCATGTGAGTTTGATTATTCAGGCGCACAGGCGTGTAAAGCGCTGCGTGAAGAAGGCTACCGCGTCATTCTAGTGAACTCTAACCCTGCCACTATTATGACCGACCCTGAAATGGCCGATGCGACTTATATCGAGCCGATTCACTGGGAAGTGGTGCGTAACATTATCGCTAAGGAACGCCCAGACGCGATTCTGCCAACCATGGGCGGCCAAACCGCACTGAACTGTGCCCTAGAGCTTGAAGCTAAGGGCGTGCTGGCGGAATTTAACGTTGAAATGATCGGTGCGACCGCTGACGCGATTGATAAAGCAGAAGACCGTAGCCGTTTCGACAAAGCCATGAAGAGCATTGGCTTAGAGTGTCCACGCGCGGGCATCGCCCACAGCATGGAAGAAGCCTATGGCGTACTCGACCAAGTCGGTTTCCCTTGTATTATCCGTCCATCATTCACTATGGGTGGAACGGGTGGCGGTATCGCCTATAACAAGGAAGAGTTTGAAGAAATCTGTTCCCAAGGTCTCGATTTATCGCCAACCAAAGAACTGCTAATCGATGAGAGCTTAATCGGTTGGAAAGAGTACGAGATGGAAGTGGTCCGTGACCGCAACGACAACTGCATCATAGTCTGTTCTATCGAAAACTTCGATCCCATGGGCGTGCACACCGGCGACTCTATTACCGTTGCGCCAGCACAAACCCTGACCGACAAAGAATACCAATTGATGCGCAACGCCTCTATGGCGGTACTGCGTGAGATTGGCGTTGAAACGGGCGGTTCAAACGTACAGTTTGGTATTAATCCGCAAGATGGCCGTATGGTGATCATCGAGATGAACCCAAGGGTATCGCGCTCATCGGCATTGGCATCGAAGGCAACGGGGTTCCCGATTGCGAAAATCGCCGCTAAGTTAGCGGTCGGTTTTACCCTCGATGAGTTGATGAACGACATCACTGGCGGCCGCACGCCAGCGTCATTCGAGCCTGCTATCGATTACGTTGTGACTAAAGTACCGCGTTTTAACTTTGAAAAGTTCGCCGGTTCTAACGATCGTTTAACCACACAGATGAAATCCGTGGGCGAAGTGATGGCGATTGGACGTACTTTCCAAGAGTCACTGCAAAAAGCCTTGCGTGGTTTAGAAGTAAGCCGCCATGGTTTAGACCCTATCACTGACATGACTAAGCCTGAGGCTATGTCACGTATTCGCCTCGAGCTGAAAGAGCCAGGCTGTGACCGCATTTGGTACATTGCCGATGCGATGCGTGCTGGACTAAGCCTAGATGAGATCTTCCGTCTGACCAATATTGACCCTTGGTTCCTGGTACAAATTGAAGAACTTATCCAGCTCGAAGGCCAAGTGGCCGAAGTGGGTTTGGCGGGCTTAAACGAAGATTTACTGCGTAAGCTCAAGCGTAAAGGCTTTGCCGATGCGCGTCTGGCCGATGTATTAGGCGTGAGCGAAGCCGAAGTGCGTAAGCTGCGTGATAAGTTTGACCTGCACCCTGTCTACAAACGTGTGGATACCTGCGCGGCCGAGTTTGCGACTGATACGGCTTATATGTACTCAACCTATGAGGAAGAGTGCGAAGCCAACCCTTCAAACCGTGACAAAATCATGGTGTTAGGTGGTGGTCCAAACCGTATCGGTCAAGGTATTGAGTTCGATTATTGCTGCGTGCACGCGGCGTTAGCGCTACGTGAAGACGGCTATGAAACCATCATGGTGAACTGTAACCCTGAAACCGTTTCAACCGACTACGACACTTCAGACCGTCTGTACTTCGAGCCAGTCACACTGGAAGATGTACTAGAAATTGTCCGTATCGAAAAGCCAAAGGGTGTTATCGTGCAGTACGGTGGTCAAACTCCGCTGAAACTGGCCCGTGCCCTTGAGGCGGCGGGTGTGCCAATTATTGGTACTAGTCCGGATGCGATTGACCGCGCCGAAGACCGTGAACGTTTCCAACAGGCGATTCAACGCTTAGAGATGAAACAGCCCGAAAACGATACAGTTACGACCGTAGAAGGTGCAGTAATTGCCGCCGAGCGTATCGGTTATCCGTTAGTGGTGCGTCCATCCTACGTATTGGGTGGCCGCGCGATGGAAATCGTGTACGACCAACAGGACTTACTGCGTTACTTTAACGAAGCCGTGAGTGTATCGAACGCTTCGCCAGTACTGCTCGATCGCTTCTTAGATGATGCTATCGAAGTGGATATAGACGCAGTCTGTGATGGTGAAACTGTGGTTATCGGTGCCATTATGGAGCATATCGAGCAGGCGGGTGTGCACTCGGGTGACTCAGGTTGCTCACTGCCACCGTACACCTTAAGCCAAGAAATCCAAGATCGCATGCGCGTTCAAGTCGGCAAATTGGCGATGGAACTGGGTGTTATCGGTCTGATGAACGTACAATTTGCCGTGAAAGATAACGAAATCTACATGATTGAAGTTAACCCACGCGCCGCCCGTACCGTGCCATTCGTGTCGAAAGCGACCGGTGTGCCTTTAGCTAAGATTGCCGCGCGTGTGATGGCGGGTCAAAGCTTGAAGTCGCAAAACTTCACCAAAGAAGTGATCCCACCTTTCTACTCAGTGAAAGAAGTGGTATTGCCCTTTAACAAGTTCCCCGGTGTTGACCCACTGTTGGGCCCAGAAATGCGCTCTACCGGTGAAGTCATGGGCGTGGGCGATACCTTCGCCGAAGCCTATGCCAAGGCGCAGTTAGGTGCCACTTCTGAGGTGCCTAAATCGGGTCGTGCGTTATTGTCTGTGCGTAACAGCGATAAGAAACGCGTTGCCGATTTAGCCGCTAAGCTCATCGAGCTGGGTTACCAAATCGATGCGACCCACGGCACTGCGGTTATCCTCGGTGAAGCGGGTATCAACCCACGTTTAGTGAACAAGGTGCACGAAGGTCGTCCACACATTCTCGATCGCATCAAGAATGGTGAATACACTTATATCGTCAACACCACCGAAGGTCGCCAAGCGATTGAAGATTCTCGTCAATTGCGCCGCGGTGCACTGCGTTACAAGGTTAACTACACCACGACCATGAACGCCGCATTCGCCACCTGTATGGCCCATGCCGCCGATGACCGTACTAACGTGACGTCGGTACAAGAGCTACATCAGCGCGTGCTGGCTAAATAAGTTTTACTGTTAATGCATGTCAATAAAGCCGTATAACCTAGGTTATACGGCTTTATTATTTAGGCTGGTGTTTGTTTTATTGAGTTTTTCAGCTTGTTTTGAGTATGACTTAGCTCATTTTATTTCCCATTTAGGTTGCTTGAAAAACTATGTCTGCTCTAACCGATAGCCTTGCCAAAGTTGATACTTTTATTGCGCCGCCTTGCTTGGGGCAGATACGCGTGCTTTATCAAGATAGCGACATTCTGCTGATTGATAAGCCGAGCGGATTATTGAGTTTGTCGGGGAAGAATCCGCTGAATCTCGACTCAGTGCATTATCGGTTAGTGCAGGATTTCCCGACGGCCACTTTGCTGCATAGGCTCGATTTGGGCACTTCGGGTATCATGCTGGTGGCGCTGAATAAAAGCGTGAATGGCTTGCTGACCAAGCAGTTTCAGGCACGCACGGTCGAGAAGCGTTATACCGCCTTGCTCCACGGGCATGTCGCCGCTGACAGCGGGGTGATTAATTTGTCGATCGCTAAGGATATCGACCATTTTCCATTGCAGAAGATTTGCCATACAACAGGTAAACCTGCGATCAGCGAATATCGAGTGTTGGAGCGGTTAACTGAACCTTTTGCCACGCGGGTCGAGTTTACTCCGGTTTCTGGCCGCACCCATCAACTGCGGATCCACAGCCAGCAATTGGGCCACTCGATTCTGGGATGCGATCTCTATGGTGGCGTGGGTGAGAGCACGGCTGATAAAGCTGATGCAGCTGATCCAGACATGACTAAGAGAGTGAGTAACCGCAGATTAATGCTACATGCGACCCGTCTAGCCTTCGAGCATCCGATCACGGGTGAGCGTATCGATTGGATTTGCGACTGTCCTTTCTAAGTGCGGTCAGTCTTTACCCTTAGTTGGTTCGACCGATACGTTCGGTCTGCATTGGCGGCGCATCGTTGGGGAGCCAAGTATGGTAAATCGCTTTGAAAGTACCATCCGCTTTTATCGCTTCTAGGGCACTTTTCCACTGCTCGATCACTTCATTGGGCGTGCCTTGCGAGAAGGCAATGTACAGATGATTAGCGCTGATCGTGAACAGGGACTCGACCTCATCAATACTGGCGCCCGCACCCGACAAAATACTCGGCGCGGTGAGATTGGCATTACACCAGAGGTCTATGCGGTGTTTCATCAGCTGTTTTGCACTCAATAGCGGAGTCGATGAGGCGGCAATATTGCTAAAGCCATGTTCAATGAGTAATTGTTCCTCCACTGAGGCACGATAGACGCCAATGGCCTTCGCCCTTTTAGCATCATCTAGGGTAGTGATTTTGATGCCGCTATTTTTTAAGGCATAGAAATTAGTCGTGCCGACGGCAACGGGTCCTATCATAGTAAACATCTGCTCCCTTTCTGCCGTGCGCGTCATAGTAAACAACACAGTACTAGGTTGCTCGGTCAGCATTTTCCAGCCCCTAGCCCAAGGTACGACCCTGATAGGATCTTGATTTTTGATGCGCTGTTGAATTTCTTCTACGACCTGCACAGCTAAACCAGCGGGTTTACCATCGATGGAAAAACTGATCGGTGACCATTCTTCGGTATAGATGTTTAGCGGCTGTGCGCCTAGGGGAAATGCGCTGCAGAGAAAAATAGCGAGCAAAGTATCTGTGACAAATTTCATTAATAACCCTAAAAATTAGAATGTTACAATTGAGTCTCACAGCTTGCTCTCATGCTATTAAAGATGAGATGCCTTCGGCTATCAAGTAGAACTTCGGTTTATTTTTGTAAATTGAAATTATGGATTGGGTTTGTCCCCAGCAAAGAGCACGGGTATTGTGTTCTTCGGTGGGGAACCGTGGTTTAGATACAGCAGTGGTTTAGAATTTGAACACTGTGGACTTTATACCCGATACACATCACGCATAAGATTATCTAGGCAATGGACAACGCGCATACTGGCGTCTTCCATGAGGTGCAGTTGTTTCACCATCTCAGGCAGATGACCTTTTTGCCTTGCATTGAGCGCCGCTTTACCCGCTTCGTGTACCGCCTTATGTGGTGTATCTAAGGCCTTGAAGTTACTCAAATGCTGATAATGCTCAGCCCCAAATCCGTTGAAATACCAATGCCCTAAGCGGCACTCTGTATGTGAGTTTACATCGTGGTTATGTTTCGGTTTTTCAATCAGTTGATATACGTTGCTCTTCCAAACCGCATGGTCGAGTTTAGTGGTATTTAAGAAAGAGGCGGTGGCAGCGTTATGGATAACCTGCTGCATTTGCTTTGAGCGCTGTAATACATCTTCAACCACTTGGCCGATTTGGGTGGATGATGAGGCGACATCCATGGCACTGCTCTGATTATTATGAACAATCTCTTTAATACTGGTTGCTTGAGCGACGATTTGCTTTACCAATTTTTCAATTTGACTGCTGGCTTCATGGGCTTTACTCGCCAGTTGGCGCACTTCATCGGCGACCACGGCAAAGCCCCGTCCCGCTTCGCCCGCACGGGCGGCTTCGATGGCGGCATTCAGTGCTAGAAGGTTCGTTTGCTCTGAAATGCCTTGAATTGCCGCGACAAACTGGTTGATCGATGAGGTTGTCGTATCTAGTTCGGTCACGGCCTTCATGCTGCTCATGGCCTGTTCATTAATATAGGTCGCCCTATTGCCTAAGCTCACGATGGCGACACGGGTCTGATCGAAAATTTTATCGAGTTCGGACAGTGAATCTTGTTCGGCGGTGAGCAATTCGGCACTGTTAGCTAGACCATCGCGCACCGCATGTAACATCTCTCCACCTTGGTTTTGGCAGGCAATCACTTCATTAAAAAGATCGGTATTTTGGCGCGATTGCTGCTGCATGGTTTCGTTTTCACGCACCATAGCTTTAAGTTCATCAATTTCGATTTGATATCTACGCTGCTGCTCGGCGAGTTGCTGCTTGAGTATGTTATTTTCCGTTTTGAGCTTGGAATTAAACCACATAAAAACCTCTAAACCTTTGTTAGTATCGTTATGGCTACTGCTTGTTGAATGGCTGTGGATTTACGAATGTTAAGGATAGGTAAAAATTAATCTTGCTACTGAAATATTACCCTATCCCTGGGGTTTATTCTTATATATTTTGTGGTTATTAGCCGATTGAGTGGGAAGCACAGCTAAGGCATTAGGCCGTGCTCCCCATTTTGATATCTAAGGCATAGGTAAATCGAGCACCAGTGTTGCAATGCTAAAGTAAACCAGCACACCTATGATATCGGCGATGGAGGTGATGAGTGGTGCACTCGCCGCCGCAGGATCCATCTTTAACTTGCTCAGCAGGAAGGGCAGAGACATACCAATCAAGCTGCCAATGATCACCACGATTTGCATAGTGAGCGCGACAACCAGTGCGATTTCAGGGCCGCCACGCCAAAATCCTAGCAAGGACACTGCCGCCGCCATGCTGGCACCTAATAATCCGGCGACAAATAACTCTCGCCCTAGCATAGATAACCAGTCCTTGAGTACCACTTCTCCGGTGGCCAAACCGCGTACCATTAAGGTCGCCGATTGTGAGCCCGCATTACCGCCGCTATCAATAAGTAGCGGTAGGAAGAAGACCAAGGACACATAACTGGCGATGGTATCTTCGAAAAACGCGATACCCGCTCCAGAGAAGATATTGCCAAAGACTAAAATCACCAGCCAGACCACGCGCTTACGGTAGAGTAAGCCTATGCTGGCGGTCTTAAGGTTATGGTCGATATTGCCTATGGCCGCGGTTTTTGTGAACTCAAGATCCGCCTGTGAGCTGGCGATATCCATAGCATCATCATAGGTGACGATACCGACAAGCTGGCCTTTGCCATTGACTACGGGCAGCGCCATCAAGTCGTAATGGGCGATCATCTGCACCGCCTCTTCGCGAAAGGCATTGGCATCGAGGGCGACGGGATCGGGTTTCATAAAATCGACCACTCGCTCGTGGGGCTGCGCCAGTAATAGCTGCCTTAAAGACACAGTTCCTATTAAGCGGCCTAACATGTCCACCACATAGGTTTGATAAATGGTTTCCTTATCGGCGGCCTCTGTGCGTAGGGTATCGATGGCTTCTGCCGCAGTATGGCGGCTATTGAGCAAGGTGTAATCCGAGGTCATGACAGCGCCAACCTTCGCCTTATCATAGGCGGCGAGGGTGCGCATATCTTCCCGTTTGGCCAAGGCGAGCGCAGGTAAAATGGCCGCTTGCTGGGTTTCATCGAGCAGATTATAAAGGTCGGCACGTTCATCGGCCGCCATATGCACCAGTAGCGCTGAAAGCGTGGTTTTATCTAGCTGCTGAACTAAGCTCGCCTGCAATTCGTCGGTCAGGTAGCGGAACAGATTGGCGCAAACCTTAGGCGAGGCCAGTTGCAACAATAGGACTTGCTGAGCTTGGTTAAAGACGTTAAATACGGCTGCAATATCGGCAGGATGGCGCTTTTCGGCTAATTCAGCCATGGCGCTGGCACTGCGTTGCTCGATAATCATTCGCAGGTTATGGATGATTTTTTTGGTGTTGTTTGTGCTGTTATTCATGTTCATAGCTCATTCTCTCAACGATCTAGTGACCAAAGTAAAAGGTGATGTCTGCGCCAAGTTGCAGCGCGTTGCCACGAAGGGCATTGCCTAGGTTCAATTCGAGCTGTAGCTGTCGTTGCGGCGTGTGTTGATAGGCGAACTGATAGGCAGTCTCGCTCAACTCTTTTTGATAAAGCTCGGCTATCAGGCGATGCTGACTACTGAGTTCATAGGCCGCCGCGATACCCGCAAGTAATTGGGTCGATTGAGTAAACCCATGGGTGAAACCTAGGTTGGCATACAGGCTGACATCGGAATCGCCTAAGGTTTTGCCCACAATGCCGAAGGCTTCGGTGGCAAACCCGTTGCTTATCTCGAGGTTTTTCTGCACATTGATCACCACTGCGCTGTGCCAATCATCCTGCTGCTCTGAATCCGAACCTGAACCCGAGTGGGAGTTTAAGTTGAGCGGTAGCTTGATACCGACTTCAGCCTGCTCTTCACGAATATCGTTATTGGCATTAGACACTAATCCTAAATGCCATTCCCATTGATTGCGGCTGCAAGTGGTGGCCGCGTTTAATTGTGGGCGAGCATGATCCGATCTAGGTTGTTGCCAGCCCATTTCTAATTCACAGCGATCCGCGAGGGCGGGATCATCCACTTCGAGATGGGATGCCGCCGCACTCATGCTGTAGTACAAGCTGATACTTGCACAGGATAGAGACCGCAAAATTGCTGTGTTGTTTATGTAAGCCATATTTAGGCTCCTCAGATGTAAACCCTTAGGTGTTAATCCATAGGGAAAACGAAGTCCACTGAGGCAAAAAACGTGCTTTGAGATGCAAAAAATACCCATAACTGAACCCCAGCGAATATGCTGGAATGGCGAAAGCGCAGCCATAGGCTCAGGCTTTATGGTTTGTATTTGATATTTGGGGGAGGCGGAGTGAAGAATGGTTCACGCTACTACCCTGCTTAGCAGGTAGCAGCAAAAAATTGCGGGCTAGTGCTAGGCGTTAAATCCTGTCTTTTGGACAGGGCGTCTACTGTCGCTTATGTGTGTGCCCACAGTGGGTCTCCGCAATGATTAAAAGTCGCCATCATTTTAATGGGCAAAAAGTGAAAGTCAACCGCACAAGTCGTTACCTATGTTTTTGTTTGGATTTATATTTTAAATAAAAGTTAGCTCTTGAGTTATGTTGGAGTTAGTGTGAATTTATTACGACTGTTGATGAGTTTTTGTGCACGCAAAGGTTGTCGGTATGTTTTTTAAACTGAGCTTTGCTGATAAGCCATAGGGAGCATAAACATCCACCGCCGCATTCAGATTTGGAGGTATTAAGCTGTGACATATGATATCAATGCCCTAGGGCCAATGACGACAACTGTTCCCCATACTAGGGTGGGCAATATTAAGATCGCCAGTATCAATCTATTTAACTTTATTGAGCCGCCTTTGGCCTACTACGATTTTGAAAACATCTATAGCCATGGTCAGTGGCAGAAAAAGTGCCAATGGCTGAGTGAGTTTCTCGGCCATCGTCAGCCCGATATTGTCGGATTTCAAGAAGTGTTTAGTCCTGAGCCGCTGAAACGTATCGTCAGCGAGCAAGGGTTAGTACATTTTGCTATCGTCGATGCGCCTACCCTTATCAGTGATTACATTTATCGTAGCCCTGTGGTCGCACTGGCTTCCCGTTATCCCATAGTAGAAATCAGCAGTGTCGAACCTGATGCGCGCTTAGTGGCGGCGATGGGATTATCGAGTGAATTTGCCTTTAGCCGTAAGGTGCTGCGCGCAACCATTGAGGTGCCGCAAATAGGTTTGTGCGATCACTATGTGGTGCACTTTAAATCAAAACGCGCGGGATTAGCCATCGAGCCTAAGCTATCTGAACCTAAACTATTTGAACATCAGCCATTTGAAAATCAGCCCCTTGCTTTAGATAACTCGGCGCCCGCAGCGAGCATAAAACTGCATTCAGAAACCCAATTACTCACAGAGCAAGCTTTGGGGCGCTGGGCATCCACCATGCAGCGCGGCGCAGAAGCAGCGTTATTATTCAATGGCATATTGGTGCGCAGGCAAGCATCTAAACATCCCGTTATTGTGATGGGTGACTTTAATGACAGCCTGACGATGGGCGCCTTAGATGCGCTAACGATTCAGGGTGAGAGCCTTCACAGTAATGACATTAAAGCCGCGGGCCTTGGGCATTTATCGGATGTGGCGTTAGCTGCGGTGTTTGCTCAGTATCAGCTTAAGGATGCCTATGAGTTATTTATGGAAGCGAACTTGAGGGACAGTTTGACGGGCAATACCGCTTACCATAGGGAGCACAGAGCGGCGACCCATTACTATGGCCCTAAAGGTTCTGTGCTGGATTATATTTTGCTTTCGAGTGAGTTCGATGCGAGCCATGGCCGCAGCTTAGCCCAAGTGGTGGATTATCAAACCTGCGACAGGCACTTGGTCAGACCCGAATATGAGCGCGATGCCTACAGCACTGACCATGCGCCTGTGATTGTTGAGCTAGCGCTACGTAGCTAAGTTTTATGCTTCAGTTAAGCGAGCTAAATCAAGCAACATAAACTCACTCAAGCGGACTCGATCGTACTTTAAATCACATTAGCGTTCACTCACATAAACCCCGTTGAGATTAAGCGATATCGCGGATAAGCCCCATTTGAAACCAAGCTTGCAGTGCCTGCAGCACTTGCATCGGCGCCTGCGCGTCGCTAAAAAATGCCAACATCATTTCGCATTGCTCGGCAAAGGTGGCACCGCCGATAAATCCTAGCAGCAAGGCGAGTTGATATTCTGACAGGGAAATAAACTCAGTTAATCGGCTTTCGCCGCGCCAAAGTAACCAAGCTCGTTTACCTTGATAATCGGGACTGGGCGGTGATGCTTGCTGTTTTAATGCTTGCCAAGTTTCCACTGCATTACTGTTGCATTGAAATAGCTGTACGCTGGGATGAAAGCGCAGTTGACAACCCGGCCATTGCTCGGCAGGCAGTGCTTGCAGGCGCGCAAAAGTGGCGCGTTCGGTATCAAAAGCATCGAAGGCATTTAATAAACTCCGCTCGAAGCGGGCAATATCGGCAATGATCGGATACTGACTAAAAAATGCATCTTGGGTTAAATAGTCGGGCAGGGCATCGGCAAAACTGCGCAGTGAGGTAAACGCCGATGGCTGACTGGCAATATAACCTTTGGCCATGCGTTCAAAGAGTTCATCACCCAGATAGATGCCCAGCATTTCGTGGTCGGTTTCGAGGGTTTCGGTTAAACGAATGCGATAGGCATTGGCATAAATCTGCATCCGGATATCGGCATTGATGCCGCCTTGCTCGGCAATCTTATCTTTGAAGGTTTGCGTGGTTTGCGCAAGTGTGGGCGGCGTATCGACCGCCGCACTCGCCAGCAGATAATCCATAAATGCGTGTTGCAGTTGCTGAAGTTGGCTCATACGATAACCTTTCCTTCCTGCATGTTCTTTCTACCTTTGGCGGCGTTGAGTGGATGTGTCTCACCTAAGGTATCGCGGGCGATATTTCTGGCAATGGCAAGTTCGGCTTCGAGGGCGGAAAACGCGGGGATATTGGCGTCGCGTTCTATCATAGTGCTGATGCCGCCAAAACGTTTCAGTGCAGCGCGGTAGAGATCCCACACGCTGCTCGGTACATCATGGTCGTGGGTGTCTATCACATAGTCGCCATAGTCGCTGTGTCCGGCGAGGTGGAATTGCTGCACCCGTTTGGGATTGATTTTATTCAAGTAGTCCAACGGATTGAAATTATGATTGCGGGCACTGACGTAAATATTATTGATATCTAACAAGATTAAACAGTCAGCGGTCTCGGCAACGGCATTAACGAACTCCCATTCGTCCATGCTGGAATCTTGGTATGACAAATAGCTAGACACGTTTTCCATCAAAATGCGGCGACCTAAAAAGTCTTGGACGGTTTTAATCCGTTGCGCTACATGTTTAACGGTTTCTTCGGTATAGGGTAGAGGCAGGAGATCGTGGCTGTTCACCCCGTGAATTGAGGTCCAGCAGATATGGTCAGAAATCCATTGGGGCTGCACATCGTTGGCGAGCTGTTTTAAGGCTTTAAGGTAATCCATATTGAGCGGATCGGTACTGCCAATCGACAGGGAAACGCCGTGCATGACTAAGGGATAACGCTCGCCAATTTCCTTGAGGTAATAGCGGGGTTTACCGCCGGCGACCATGTAATTTTCCGAGAGCACTTCAAACCAATCGATATCGGGCTCGGTATTGAGCACGGCATCGAAATGCTGCGTCCTAAGACCTAAGCCAAAACCTAATGGTGCTTGGGTGATGACATCTTGCGCCACAATGACTCCTTATCCTTAAGTTTTCTATTGTCTGGGGGAAAAGGGTGATAAACGTGACCAGCATTAAACTGGTCACGATTTTTAATCGGCATATTGGGGTTTAAGCGCCTGTTTTGCCGCCGATATCACCGCAGGATTTTGCCGGTGCTGCGACAAAACCACTGCCTTTACAGCTGGCGTGGCCCGCACAAGCGTTGTCGGCGGTTTTACAATCGTTATGGCCTTTGCAGGTGTTAACGCCATAGCAGTGAACTAGCTCGGCGTTAGCAATTTTGCCCACCCAATCATCGGCGACTTTACCGCCGACATCACCACAGCTTTTTGATGGCATAGCCACAAAACCACTGCCTTTGCAGCTGGCGTGTCCGGCGCAGGCGTTATCGGCGGTTTTGCAATCGTTATGGCCTTTACAGGTATTCACACCATAACAATGCACGAGATCGGTACTGTCGGCACCAGCCATAGGTTCGGCGGCATTGGCATAACCCGCCATGCTTGCCATCGCCATCGCGAGTGCGGCGCCAGTCAGTGCAGTTTGTGTTTTCTTATTCATGATCTATTCCTTTTGAGTGTGACTGCTAATGAGTAATCTTGATTTGGTTGCTTTGATAACGACTGCTATAAATCGACGACTTATAAAGCATTGACTAATAAACACAGGAATAAGCCTAGTTGTTATCGAGCAATTCGCTTGAATATCTTGTGCGCTGGCTAAACGAGCCCTTCGAATGCGCTGTGCTTTTTCCTGTTGCGTTAATGAGACCCGCACTCAGGCCAATATCTTTCAACTTAAGTTAAAATGATGTTGTAAAAATCGAGGCCAGCGCGATGTAGCGAGCCGGGGAATTGCCTAATTGATGGAAAAATGGCGTCTCTTGCGCAGGTTTAGTGGCGTAAATAAGGTATGATCGGTAACCCGTGGATGATGACGAATAAGTGCTGCGGTGCGTTCGGTACTCGCACTCGAGTGACATTGGGTATATCATCCGTTTCCCATTTTTAGACTGCCGCCTTTTAACGGCGGCACTATTTTACAGGCAGACTATTTTACAGGCAGACTATGGCTATCAGAATCAAACTTAAACCCGGCCGCGAGAAGTCGCTCGAGCGTCGCCATCCTTGGGTATTTTCCAATGCGATTCATAACATTAAGGGAAAACCTGAAGCGGGTGAGACAGTCGATGTGGTTGCCCATGATGGTCATTGGTTAGGTCGTGGTGCTTGGTCGCCAGAATCGCAAATCCAAGTGCGGATTTGGACCTTCGATCGCGAAGAAGAAATCGATCGCGCGTTTTTTGCCAGACGTTTACAACGGGCGCAAATCGGCCGTAACGATCTGATCCGCGAGCAAGGTTTAACGGGTTATCGTTTAGTGGCCGCCGAGTCCGATGGTTTACCTGGGATCACAATCGATAAATACGCCAATGTGTTGGTGTGTCAGTTACTGAGCACTGGTGCGGATTTATGGCGCAATACCTTAGTCGAGCTATTGGCCGAGCAATATCCTGATTGCGCTATCTATGAGCGCTCCGATGTGGATTCCCGCAAGAAAGAAGGCCTTTTGCCTGTGACGGGTTTACTGCACGGCACTCTGCCTGAAATGCCGGTGATTATCGAAGAAAACGGCATCAAGATCGCCGTCGATGTGATTAAGGGCCATAAGACAGGTTTCTATCTCGATCAACGGGATAACCGCGCCATCGCCGCCCGATTTGTGAAGGATAAGTCGGTACTGAACTGTTTCTGCTACACAGGCACCTTTGGTCTGTACGCCGCGAAAGCTGGCGCGGCCAGTATCGAAAACGTCGATGTGTCTTCTTTAGCCTTAGCGACGGCGCGCCAAAACATGCAAGTGAACGGTTTGAGTGATGACAATGTGCATTACAACGAAGCCGATGTGTTCAAGTTGCTGCGCCAATACCGTGATGAAGGCAAGACCTTCGACGTGATTGTGCTCGATCCGCCTAAGTTTGCCGATAACAAGGCGCAGTTAAATGGCGCCTGCCGTGGTTATAAAGACATCAATATGATTGCATTGCAGTTATTGAATCCGGGCGGGGTGTTATTGACCTTCTCTTGCTCGGGATTAATGCCTGCGGATCTGTTCCAAAAAATCGTGGCCGATGCGGCGCTGGATGCGAAACGCGAAATTCAGTTTATCGAACGCTTAAGCCAAGCGAGCGATCACCCAATCGGTAGCGCCTTCCCTGAAGGATTCTACTTAAAAGGTTTAGTCGCAAGAGCTTGGTAAGCCAAGCGAGTTGTTTTTATTCGCTTGGTTCTGCTTTAGTCCGCTTTAGTCTCAAAAGAATTGCACCATAAAAAATGCCAGCCCTTGAATAAAGTGGCTGGCATTTTTATCGCGTATTTTTACCGTGTTTTTACATCTGCAGCCTTGTGACTGCGATGGGAGTGTTAACGCTTAACTTATTCGGCTTTAAAGGTTTTCACGCCATCAGGGGTGCCAACGAGTAACACATCTGCGCCGCGTTTAGCGAACAGACCGTTAGTGACAACGCCGACTATCTCATTGATCTGACTTTCTAATTCTTTTGGATTAAGGATCTTAAGATTGTACACATCGAGGATCACGTTGCCGTTATCTGTCACTACGCCTTCACGGTACACGGGATCGCCACCCAGCTTAACGAGTTGACGCGCCACATAGGAGCGCGCCATAGGAATGACTTCAACGGGCAGTGGAAATTCCCCTAGGATGTCGACTTGCTTAGTGTTGTCGACGATGCAAACAAACTTTTCAGCCACAGCCGCGACAATTTTCTCACGGGTTAGTGCTGCGCCGCCGCCTTTGATCATGTCCATATGGCCGTTGATTTCATCGGCACCGTCCACATAGACAGATAAACGATCGACGCTGTTTAAGTCATAAACGGGAATACCCAGCGCCTTCATTTTCTGAGTTGATGCCTCAGAGCTAGAGACGGCGCCTTCGATATCGGCTTTCATGGTCGCCAGTGCATCAATAAAGTGATTCACAGTCGAACCTGTACCGACACCGACAATACTGTCTCTTTCAACGTACTTAAGTGCGGCCCAGCCGGCGGCTTTTTTCATTTCATCTTGAGTCATGTTGATATCCTGTTAAGGCAAATGAGTAAAAAATTCTGGGCTTAGTATACTCTTTTCCGATAAATAATGTGGCGCAATTCCGTCTTAGCTGTGATCTAGATTGCAGGCTGGTCAATATCAGTCAGCGGCTCCAATAACCTAAGCAACTGAAGTAGTTAAGTTGGAAAGCATTTCACTGTACGCATTCAATCTAACTAAGTTACTATGGCAAAAGCAGAATGGTTTATAGATGATTTGTAGAGGGATTTAGCATGGCTGGCGCAAGTTTATTGACTTTACTCGATGATATTGCATCCATTTTGGATGATGTTGCGGTAATGAGTAAGGTGGCGGCGAAGAAGACTGCTGGGGTGTTAGGTGACGATTTAGCCCTCAATGCTCAGCAAGTGACGGGGGTGAATGCTGACCGTGAATTACCCGTCATTTGGGCCGTGGCCTTAGGTTCATTCCGTAATAAATGCATTTTAGTGCCAGCGGCGATGTTGATCAGTGCGTTTATTCCCTGGGCCGTGACGCCACTATTAATGTTTGGTGGTCTGTTTTTATGTTACGAAGGGTTTGAAAAACTGCACCACAGCTATCGCCATAGAAAAGATCAACCACATGAGAGTCACCAAATTCAGCAGCCAGAAATCACCGACTGGGTTGCCTTTGAGGCCGAAAAAATCAAGGGGGCGATCCGCACCGATTTTGTATTATCGGCGGAAATTATTGCGATTACCTTAGGGATAGTGGCGGACAAATCCCTGTCGACACAGTTTCTCACCTTAGCCGCTATCGGCATAGTGATGACCATAGGCGTGTATGGTTTAGTCGCCGCCATTGTGAAGATGGACGATGCTGGGTTGTATTTAAGCCAGCGCCAAGGTCAATCAGCCCTAACGCAATTTAACCGTAAACTCGGATTTGGCCTATTAAGCGCCGCGCCCCTATTGATGAGAAGCTTAACCATTATCGGCACCGCGGCCATGTTTATGGTGGGCGGCGGGATTTTAACCCATGGCCTGCATATAGTTAGCGAGCAAATTCACCATGCGGAACAAGCCGTTGAGGCGATGAGTTTTGTTGGACCTGTGCTTGCCGTGCTGACACCCAGTGTGCTCAATGGCCTATTTGGCATTATTGCTGGCGCCGTTGCCCTTGCCGTGATGACAGGAATACAGAAACTGCGCAGTTAGCCGGACATATCGACAATCGAGGATTGACTGAACAAGGAAGGGCGATATGAAGTTAATGAAGTACTGTATCTCCCCGAGTAAGTTGGCTTGGTTACGCAAAGAGTTGGGAACAGATGCCAACTGACTGATCGCGGCAATGGATGCTGCGGGTACGGCTTATCTCGATAACCTCAATGCCGTGACCGAGCTACAAGTGGAAGATGTGGTCGTAGCCGATGTTGAAAGCACTTGCAAGACTAAGACTCTGCAGCCAGCGCAGCGTCAGTTGGCGTATTTGTGGTTACAACAGCGGATTGCCTTAGCGACCCGTACCGATGAGACTGAACTGGCGGCATTGACAGCCTTTGAATTGCAACCGCTTCACATCGAGGTGGTTCAACCATCTGAATTATATTCTGTTTTGGCGCGATTACAGACTGAGCGAGTCTTAGGTTTTGATACTGAAACCCGTGCTAGCTTTGAGCGCGGTGTGCATCATCCCTTGAGCCTTATCCAAATCGCTACGGCGGACGCTTGCTATCTATTTCAACATGCCATTCTAGGTGAGCAATTTGCGCAGGTAAAAACCTTGTTAGAAGATGAAAGCATACTCAAAGTCGGAGTCGGCTTACGCGGTGATATGCGGGCGCTTAAGCGGCAATGGGATATTCATGTGGCCTCAACATTAGATTTAAACTGGGCACTGGCACAACTTGGGGCCGATAAGGAGATGGGGACGCGCCAGTTAGTTGCGGCGCTTTTGGGTGTTCGTATCGACAAATCTCAGAAACTCACCCTATCGAATTGGCAGCAGGTGCCTTTATCTGATGCTCAAATCCATTATGCCGCCGCCGATGCCTTGGCGGCACTCAAGTGTTTCAATGCGTTAATCAGCAAGCTGACCCCCTTTTATCATGCATCGAGTGCCACAAAAGCCGCGCCGTTAATCCCTTTGAGTCTCATGGTGCCATTGGCTGAATATTTTAAGGATGTCGAATGAAGTGCAGAACCCAAGATGACGTAGCAGCTAAAATCGCGCCCTTATACTTAGATGCGAGTGTCAGATGCGAACGTGCAGGGCACTAGCACTTTAGGCTTGATTTACCCTGTGCTTGGCATCTTGCTTCTGTTAAGTGTTGTCACTCTTGGGGTTAATGCTTGGGCATAGACAGCGGTATTGCCAGTAGTCGAAAATAAAGGAGAACACTATGTTAGATGCTATTTGTGAACTCGACACCGAGGATCATTTAACTGCGAGAACGACTTATAGTGTTTTTAAGTTTCAACAGTTGCCAGATGAAGATATCGAGCGTTTGCGGCAATGGTTAATTTGCCCCGCGTGCGGCGGTAAAGCGTATTTCCGTAAAGCTTCAAAGGATGGCAAAGCCGCTTGTTTCGGCTCCAGATATCACCAAGCCGATTGCATTGAATTTAAACCTTCGGCGCAGAAATCCCGTGAAGAACAAGATGCCATCGAAGTGCAGCAACAGCTGGTGGATGCCGATGCGTTAATGATTGATTTTAGCCGCAAACCCCGCCGCCATTCTCCCGCAAACAAAGCGTCAAGCGCGCCATCTGCAAATAAAACAGCGCCAACGCTTAAGTCATCTGCTATATCTCAGTCGTCACCAGTACCTGTTGCACCGTCAATGGATGGTCAAGTGCAAGAGTCGAAAACAGACTATCAAGTTAGCACTGCTACGCACACAACCGATAAACGGGTGCCAAGCCAGGGGCTCGAAAAGTTACTGCACAGTTTATTGCGTGGAACCGATCTGGCGAAATCAGATCTCTGGGTATACACAGACAGTGAGCGCAAATACCGTTGGCGGGCGAAGAATTTGTTCGTCAACTTCGCCGATGCCGACCCGCTCGATAACAAACCCCATATGTATTGGGGCACTATCTCCCACACAGACTCGACGATGAGCTGGCTTAATCCCGCCGACAGTAAAGATATCGGCATTCCTATCGATGGGATAAAACAGCCATTATTGGCGCAATTTGAAATAGAAGATAAACGGGATCTTGAAGGTGCGGGATTGATTTTATTTGGTAAATGTTTTTGGAATAAAGAAAGGACCCGCAAAATTATTCAGCTATGGAATAACGATTTACAGCGGATTTTTATCTCAAAGCTAGAGGATTAGCTTTGGGGAAAGAAACTAAAATGGGGGAGAAAAGGGGCGATTCCCGACGCACAAAAGCGTCTCAGCAAAAGTCCCTATCTATTTTATTACTTATAACGCTGATTAACGCGCTTACTTGCCGCAGCACTTCTTGAATTTTTGACCGCTACCACAGGCACAAGGCTCGTTACGATTTGGTTTTTTCTCGAACGTTGTAGTTTTAGGTTTATTCAATAAACCTTCTAATTCAAGGATATCTTCAGCAACGTCGGCATTGACTTCGATATTAGCGAACAGTTGATGCTCGGCAACAATCGCCTCTACTTCGAGTTTACGCGCTTCGCTATTCACTACGAGTTCCAGCGGTGAGGCTTCGGTGCCCGGCTTAGTCACGCGCTTAGTGTTGTAACCATAACTTTCATGTTTTGGCTTAGGCGTGCGGCGGCCTTTAAAGAAAAATTTGTCTGACATTTTGGTTCCGTCGAGCAGTGTATGAAATTGACGATGCTTATACTATAAAACGCCGATTTTATAAATCGAACTCAGATATTTTTTCGATAACTGCGTTTATAGAGCGGTTCTTTTGGGCTAGGTAATTGGCGATAACACTCTTGAAGGCTTGAAGGCTTGAAGGCTTGAAGGTAGTGGAAAAGCTTTATTCCCCGAAGGCTCTACAACTTGATGGGTTCTTGATGGATTTTAGTGGCGCGTTTTTCAGCATTATGCTTTCAAAATCAACATGCATAGTAAAACTTGTTTGAAAAATCCTCAGTTAATAGAGTTTGTCATAAAAAGTCCTTTACCTTTGGGAGTGCTTTTAGCATAATGCCCCACGTCAACAGGGGTGTAGTTCCAATTGGTAGAACAGCGGTCTCCAAAACCGATGGTTGCGGGTTCGAGTCCTGCCACCCCTGCCAAATAAAACAACGGCTTGCATAGAAATATGCGAGCCGTTTTATTTTCTGCCATTTAGCCTCAATATATTCTGCACGCTCTTAATATCCATTCGCGGTTATCATTTTCTCTTACAAACTGTCGTATACCCCTTGTAACATTTAAGCTCTGCGGCTTAGGTAAAGCCAAAAATAGCGGTGTTGAACTCGATGTAGCCGCCGAGTTGACGGAAGCTTTACAAGCAAAATTATCCTATGCCTATCTGAATACCCGTACCGCCAACGACAGCTTAAACCCCGACTGGGGCATGCTTATCCCTGCGGGAAGTCCACTGGTGAATGTGCCCAAACATACCGCGAGTATGATTTTGAAGCGGGATTTGAATGCATTTTCTATCGATGGACATTTAGGACTGAGCTGGCGGTATGTGGATTCGCGCCTCGGTGATTCTGCCGATCCGAGTTTCCAATTACCGTCGTATCAGTTGCTTGGGCTGTTTATGAATACTCACTTGAGCGACAACTTCATCCTTGGGATAAATTTGGATAACTTATTGGATGAGCACTATATCGCCAGCAGTTATTCGGCGCTTTGGGCTGTGCCCGGTGAGCCTAGAAGCATTAAAGTGGGCCTAAGTTATGAGTTCTAGCCCTATGAATTACCAAGGGAAAACCCTAGCACCGAGTATTCGCAGTGCGCGCATTCAAAGTATCGATATGATGCGCGGTCTGGTGATGCTCATTATGCTGCTCGACCATGTGCGGGAACGCTTTTTCCTGCATATGCAGGTGAGCGATCCTATGGATTTAAGTTCGACCTCTTGGGCGCTGTTTTTAAGCCGTTTTGCCGCGCATTTTTGTGCGCCAGTATTTGTGTTTTTAACGGGCATTTCTGCATGGCTTTATGCTCACCCTCGTCAGGGGAAACCCCGTTCTGCCCGCGCATTTTTGCTTAAATGTGGTGTGTTTTTAATCGCGCTGGAAATCTTAGTGATTAACGTCTCTTGGATGGGGAGTTATCACACCCTCTGGCTGCAGGTGATTTGGGTGATTGGACTTTGCATGTTAACCCTAGTGATGTCGCTTTAAAGAAAAAGTCGCCAAGCGGTTATGCTTGGCGACTTTTTGTTTGGCTTGTGCAGCAATACGGTTAGTGAATTATTCCGTTAATAAGCTACGCAACATCCAGGCATTTTTCTCATGGATTTGAATGCGTTGGGTGAGCAGATCCGCTGTTGCTTCATCATTAGCTTGACCCACCAGTGGATACAGGGCTCTGGCATTACGGATCACTAACTCTTGATCGTTTAACAATTCACGGATCATGGTTTCGGCTTTGGTGACGCCCTGATCTTCTTTAATCTCGGTCAGTGCGGCATAGGCCGAATATGACCCTAGCGCTCTGGCGCCTAATGCACGTACTCGCTCTGCGATAAGGTCTACCGCAAGGGCAAGTTCGGTATACTGTTGTTCAAATAGCAAATGTAGGCTAGTAAACATGGGGCCGGTAACGTTCCAGTGAAAGCTGTGGGTCTTAAGATACAGACTGTAGCTGTCGGCCAAGAGTTGGTTGAGGCCTGCGGCGATTTCTTCTCTGTTGGCTTGATTGATACCTATGTTTATCATGGCGTTCTCCTGCTATTGTCTCATTGAATGTGTTCAGTCTAATCTTCTGATATTAAATGTAAAATGAGTAAATTAGATTTTATACATCTATAAATTCGATTGAACTTTCCTGCGTTAAACGTCGTAATGGCGCTGCTATTAATCGGCTTCTTCTCAACTGCATTAGCCGCGTTGCAGTAACAATGCCTAGGTAGAACTGCTATCCTAGCGACATATTGTGAGTCGATACTTGAATTGAATAAAACTGACCCTAATGAATAAATTAGCCTATTTAACCGCCATGAATGTGACAACTTGGCGAGTGCGCGACACTAAGGTGAAACCTTATTTAGTGATTTGGGATGAAAACGGTGAGTTACCCGAGGCTGAGCCACTTATTGACGCTGTGCTAACGCTTATCGACGTAAAACGTGAAGAATGCGATTTCGATTGTGAACCCCATAAGGGTAAGCAAATTGTTTGGGATTTACGCCGCCATAAAGTCAGGCCACGCACCGCTTGGTTAGTGTCGGAGCCGCTTGCCGCTTTACTCGCGGACAGTGGGGCAAAACGCGCCCTGTGGGCGCAGATTTGGCAGTGGCGTGAGCAGCAGCCCCAAGCATCAAACGACCTTTAAAAACTGGATCTGGAAACCCCGTGTGAATACTCAATACCCTAAAAATATGACAGAGCAATTACAGTTAGTTTGTCTCGAGCCCAGTGATCTTAGCCAAATGGTCAGCATTGAAGGCAAGGCACACTCCCACCCTATGAGCGAGGGCAATCTTGCCGATTGTTTCGGTCGCTTATATCGGGTACTCGGATTAAAGACTGAGGCTAATACTCTGCTGGGATTTGCGATCATTCAGCAGATTGTCGATGAGGTGACCCTGATTGATATCTGTATCGATCCTGCGCAGCAGGGCCATGGCTATGGGCGGTTATTGTTAAAAGAGGTGATTGATGTTGCAAAATCTTCGGGCGCTGTGGTGGTCATGCTCGAAGTGCGGGAATCAAATGCCACGGCGCGTCATCTATACCAACAGGCTGGGTTTACGGAATCCGGTCGCCGTAGGGGATACTATTCTTTGGGTGAGGGTAAGGGTAAGGAAGATGCACTCTTAATGGATTTACCCCTCGTTTGATGGGTGTAAACCTAGCAGCTTGATGGTTTATCTATTTCAGCCATAAAAAAACAGCGCTAATGCGCTGTTTTTATTTTAAAAGCCAATAATGACTTATTTAACTTCTTTACCTTGGGCTTGCAGATCCGCATGGTAGCTTGAGCGCACTAATGGGCCACAGGCTGCATGGGTAAAACCTAACTCATCGGCTAAGGCTTTAAGTTCGGCAAACTCGGCGGGTGGCACATAACGTTCAACCGGCAAGTGGAACTTAGACGGTTGTAGGTATTGGCCTAAGGTCAGCATTTCAACCTTGTGCTCACGTAGATCCCGCAGCACTTGGGCGATTTCTTCGTTGGTTTCACCTAAGCCCATCATCAGGCCAGATTTAGTGGGCACATTGGGATGACGTTCTTTAAAGCGTTTGAGCAGATCGAGCGACCATTGGTAATTCGCACCTGGACGCGCCTTACGATAATGCATTGGCGCCGTTTCTAAGTTGTGGTTGAACACATCGGGCGGCTCAGTCGATAAAATATCTAAGGCAGCATCGATACGACCACGGAAATCAGGCACTAAGGTTTCGATCTTGATATCTGGATTAAGTTTACGAATTTCGCGGATACAATCGGCAAAATGCTGGGCGCCACCATCACGTAAATCGTCACGATCTACCGAAGTAATGACCACGTATTTCAGCTTCATATCGCGGATCGTTTGCGCCAATTTAACCGGCTCTTCGGCGTCGGGCTTAAGCGGACGACCATGGGCGACATCACAGAATGGGCAACGACGGGTACAAATTGCACCCAAAATCATAAAGGTTGCCGTACCGTGGTTAAAGCATTCGGCGAGGTTAGGGCAGGAGGCTTCTTCGCATACAGAATGCAGACCATTAGAGCGCAGCGCCTGTTTAATCTCTAAAATGCGTTGATTCGATGCGGGCAACTTTACCCGTAACCAATCGGGTTTGCGCAGCATAGTATCGCGCTCGGAGGGCACTATCTTGACCGGAATACGCGACACCTTATCGGCATCTCTTAATTTTACTCCGGGTTGTAAACGTTCAGGCCTATTCATGACGCTGCTAATCCTTGATGATGAACTAGATGTTGGTAGCCCAATAGTTGGCTAAAGGTAATAGTGAGTTGCTCGCCAGCTTCCATCACGGTTTGTGGGCCGCTAAGCTCCTTACATTGCACCATTTCAAGGCCAGCATAACCGCAGGGGTTAATGCGGCGGAAAGGGGCGAGATCCATATCGACATTAAGCGCTAAGCCGTGGAATGAACAGCCTTTTCGAATACGTAATCCTAGTGAGGCGATTTTGCGTTCATTGACATATACGCCCGGTGCATCGGCCTTAGCGTATGCTTGGATATCATATTTAGCGAGCATATCGATAATGCTTTGCTCTATATGCGTCACAAGCTGGCGTACACCGAGTTTACTACGTTTGATATCGAGAAGAGGATAAACCACCAGTTGTCCTGGACCGTGGTAGGTGACTTGTCCACCACGATCCACTTGGATAACGGGAATGTCACCGGCATTCAAGATATGTTCGCTCTTGCCTGCTTGGCCTTGGGTAAACACGGGAGGGTGTTCTACGATCCACAGCTCATCTGGGCTGTCGCCGTTACGGGTGTCAGTGTATTGTTGCATCGCATGCCAAACTGACTCGTAATCTTGCTGACCTAGATGCCGAATATGCAAAGTCGTTTCTTGCAAGGGCAACCTCTCCCCTTAAAATTGAGTGGCGGCATTATAACCATAAATGTAAGACAGATCACATTTGATGATCTCGAAGAATACTTATAGTACGCGACGTACTCCTTCGACGGCGGCAAGTTCTGTGTACAGGATTTCGATATGGTCTTTACTGGTCACAGTGACGCGAATCGTGATCGAGTAGTAGCTCCCTTTGCTAGAGGTCTTTGTGGTGGGGGAATAGTCACCCGGTGCGTGCTTTTGAACGACGGCAACCACTCTATCGGTTAGGGCTTCATGGGCATCTCCGACGACTTTAAAGGGGAATGCACAGGGGAAATCCATCAGTTCATCAAATTTAGTGTTCAACATAATCAGTGCTCGTAACTATCTTAATGGGATCTATATGGTGGCAATTATACCCGATATCAAGGGATATACCCAAACCGCCTAAAGAGGCAACACTCGCATCTTTAGCTGTGCCCTCAAAACATTAAGGCCACCTGTCGGTGGCCTTAATGTTTTTGTTTAATATCGTTAGCTAAACCAACCCGCAAACAGTTGTTTAAAGTAGTCCACTAATTTGCTAAACCAACTTCCTTCGTTAACTTCTTGTAGGGTCACTAGGGGATATTGGGCAATATCTTTACCGTCGAGTTGGAAGAATAAACGCCCGACAGTTTCACCTTTCTTCAAAGGCGCATCTAATGGCTTAGTCAGTTCAAAGTTAGCTTTTAGGTCCTTAGCACGGCCGCGGCTGATGGTAATAGGTGTGTCGGTTGCCACGCCTAAATCGACTGTGCTCTTGTCACCGTACCAAATTTGCTGGGTGACGAAGCTATCACCCGCCTTGTAGGGCGTAACCGTTTCAAAGAAACGGAAACCATAGGTCAGCAGTTTTTTACTTTCGGCCTTACGGGCGGATTCACTTTGAGTGCCCATCACCACTGAAATTAAACGCATGCCATCTTTGGTGGCCGATGCGACTAAGTTGTAACCTGCACCTGAGGTGTGACCGGTTTTAATACCGTCGACATTCATGCTGTTATCCCACAATAAACCGTTGCGGTTATATTGTTTGATGCCATTGAAGGTATAGAATTTTTCGCTGTAGACTCGGTATTCTTCTGGGACGTCGCGAATTAACGCGGCGCCTAATAATGCCATATCATAGGCGGTAGATTTGTGGTTTTCAGAATCTAGACCGTGGGAGTTTTCGAAGTAGCTGTCACGCATGCCCAATTGCTTAGACCATGAGTTCATCATGTCAACGAAGGCATCTTCAGTACCAGCAATATGTTCGGCCATAGCCACACAGGCATCGTTGCCCGATTGAATGATAATGCCGCGGTTTAGGTCGGACACCTTAACGGTTTTGCCCACTTCGATAAACATCTTAGAAGAGTCAGAGAAGTTCTTAGACCAAGCGTTTTTACTGATGGTGACATCATCATCGGGGGAAACATTGCCAGCTTTAATTTCTTGACCGATAACATAACTGGTCATCATTTTAGTCAAGCTCGCGGGATTTAGGCTTTCATAGGCATTGCTTTCGGCAATAATTTGGCCTGAATTATAATCCATCAAGACGTAAGCCTTGGCGGCAACTGTCGGTGCATCGGGGGTAACAATCGGCTGCGCAGCATAAACAGGGAGAGAGGCACTAGAGATTAGCAGCAATGTTTTAATGGGACTTTTGACAAAATTCATCATTAACTTGGCACGTCTTTTTGGTTGTATTGAATGGAAAGGGCTAAATAGCTTCGAAAGTATACCACCCTTCGACAGGGGATTTCAGTGAAGGTTCCTTCATCCGCGGTATTTTTCAGCTAAATCGATATATTAGGGTTGTGAGTGCTCACTACTCTAACACCATATAGCCCTCAGGATAGCCGTCTTGCTTGACTTTGTTAAGCAATCTATCGGCAAGTTCAGGTTGACCTATGGGGCCGAGTTGCAGCCTATACATATTGTTTGCCGCTTGTACACGGCTCTGAACTTGGTATTTCTGCTCAAGTTCCTTTGCCATTTTCTTCAGCTTTAGCTGATCTTTTGATGCCACTAACTGAATATAATGGTTGCCAGAATCTTGGGCACTAGCCACGGCGCTATTGGTGGCGGCAAGGCTGCCGACATAGATCACATCGAGCTTTATGCGTGCCGTCCCCGTGCCTAACATACCCAGTTTATAGGCGGCGGCGTAGGAGACATCGAGAATGCGGTCCGAGTGGAATGGGCCACGATCATTGATGCGAATGATCACCTGCTTGTTATTATCTAAGTTGGTGATTTTGGCATAGCTAGGTAAGGGCAAAGTTTTGTGTGCCCCTGACATCGAATACATATCATAGGGCTCACCGTTGGAGGTCTCATAGCCGTGAAACTTTTCGCCATACCATGAGGCGCGGCCCGTTTCGGTAAAACCTTGATCGGTATTCATCACACTGTAAGACTCTCCATAAACCGTATAGGGTTTATTGCCGCGACGACTGTAGGGCTCATATTTAGGGGTCGCGTTTGGCACATGTTCCACATTGGGTGGATTGAGTGGCATCTTATCGTTTCTAAGCGAATACCGACCCTTGTTTGGATCCATATTCTTTTTGCTGGCGGCAGTGTTATTGCTACTCGAACAGGCTGCTAGTGTGAAACTGAGCGCAATAATAGCCAGTAGTAAAATATTATTTTTTAGTGGCATGCTGTTCTTTTAGTTGTTGGCTAAATTGATAAACGGCCATTGAATACAAAGGGCTACGATTATAACGGGTGATCACATAAAAGTTATTTAAGCCAAGCCAGTAATCACTGTGATCCGCTTGTTCAAGCTCAATGAGCATCGCCTTTTGCGATACATCTAAATCCCCCGCATCGGCCAGAGATAGGCTCGGCGATAAAATATCGGCCACTCGATAGTTGAGTTTTTCACCCGCCCACACTTTGGCTTTGGGGGTGGTTTGGCTGTTATTGGCTAAAGGCAGGGCGACCGGCGTATTGGCTTGCCAACCGTGTTTGTGGAAATAGTTGGCGACACTGCCAATGGCATCTTCTGGGCTTTGTAATAGATCGCGATTGCCGCTGTTATCGAAATCGACGGCGTAGTGGCGGTAACTTGAGGGGATAAACTGCCCATAGCCCATAGCGCCAGCATAGGAACCCTTGAGGCTATCAATGTCTAAGTGTTCTTCTTTGACTAATGTCATCAACTCGCCAAATTCCTTGCGGAAAAAGGTGGCTCTCGGTTCGTAATAAAACCCTAAGGTATAGAGCGCATCAATCACAGGATAATTGCCTGTGTATTGGCCGTAGAAGGTTTCAATCCCAATAATGGCGACAATAATCTGTGGGTCGACTTGGTATTTAGCCGCCGCCTTGGCGATGGTGGCCTCGTGTTTGTTCCAGAAGGCGAGCCCGGCTGCGAGGCGTTTCTCGGTTAAGAAAATCGGGTAATACACATGCCAAGGTTTGGCTTCCCAAGGGCGGGTGATGGCATCTATTACCGCTTGATTGTATTTCGCTTTTGCGAGGAAGGTATCGATTTCAGATCTGGTAAAGCCTTGTGCTAACTGAGTTTTAATAAACTCAGCCTTCAAGGCTTCGGGTAATACGGGCGTTGGAGTCTCTGCTACCACAGCCGCACTGGTGGGTGGTGTAGCCTTTACGGGCTCGTTTGCCGTAGAGCAGGCAACCAGGTATGAACTGAGGCAAAGCACTGCCAATGGAGCCAAATAAGCTCGAAGAATAGGCATTAAAAAGTCCCTAAAAATTATCTATCTACAAAACGTCTATGGGTATGAATGCTCATTAGAATGCCAAACCCTGTCATCAATGTCAGCATGGAAGTGCCGCCATAGCTCACTAGGGGCAAAGGTACGCCCACTACGGGCAGAATACCTGAAACCATGCCTATATTCACAAAAACATACACGAAGAAAGTCAATGTGATGCTACCGGCTAATAACCGAGCAAAGCTGGTTTGTGCCCGCGAGGCAATGACTAAGCCACGGCCAATAATATAGAGGTACATGATGAGTAGCAAAATACTACCGATCAAGCCAAATTCTTCCCCGATCACCGCAAAGATAAAATCTGTGTGACGCTCGGGGATAAATTCAAGCTGTGACTGAGTACCATCGAGCCAGCCTTTGCCCCAAAGCCCACCCGAGCCGATGGCAATTTTTGACTGAATAATATGATAACCCGCACCTAGGGGATCTTGCTCAGGATCGAGTAAGGTTAATACGCGCGTTCTTTGGTAATCGTGCATCAAGAAGTACCAAAGGATAGGCAAAAACGCCAATACCGCGGCAACAAATCCGCCAACAATGGCCCAGCTCATCCCCGATAAAAACAGCACGAATATTCCCGATGCGGCGACCAGAATCGATGTGCCAAGATCGGGTTGTTTGGCGATAAGAAGAGTCGGCACCAGCAAGATCACCGCAGCACCCGCTAAATAGCGTTTCTTAGGCGGCAGAGGGAACTTACTGATATACCAGGCCATAGTGATCGGGAAGGCGAGTTTAATCAGCTCCGAAGGTTGAAACTCCATAAAGCCTAAATTCAACCAACGCTGCGCGCCTTTATTGATTTCACCGAAAAAGTGTACCCCAAGCAGCAAGACAATCCCAGCAAGGTAAATCGGTAGGGCCCAGCGTTTTAGCGCTTCGGGATTGATTTGCGCCATGGTAAACATGATGCCCAGTGACAACAGCATACGAAACAGCTGGCGCTCCATCATGCCAAGATCTTCACCACTGGCGGAATAGATCACAAAGAGTCCAAAACCCATTACGGCGAAGAGGCCGAGTAAGAGCGGCAGATCTATGTGCAGGCGCTGCCAGATATTTTGACGTTGATGGGCACTCATGGCATAGGTTTCCAAGTGTCTCTAAGCATATATTCATCGAGCATAGCGCGGGCGACAGGGCCAGCGTTAGCGCCACCCCAGCCGGCGTTTTCCATGACGACGGCGAGGACAATCTTAGGTTCTTCGAAGGGGGCGTAGGCCACCACTAGGGCGTTGTCACGGAAATGTTCGGCAATTTTATTGGCATCGTACTTAGTATTTTCTGCTACGCCAATGACCTGCGCCGTACCGGTTTTCATCGCGGCGGTGTAACTGGCGTCGGTGAAGCGGGATTTATGCGCAGTCTGGCGCATGGCTTCGTTGATAATATTCCAATTGCGCGAATTTTTAAGCTCAATAGGGGGTAACTCGTTAATTGGCGAGTCAATCTTAGCCGTATTGTCCTTGATTGACTTAAGCAGATGCGGCGGAAAGCGGTGTCCCTTATTCGCTAAAATCGCGGTGGCATTAGCCAATTGCAGTGGGGTCGCCGTCCAGTAACCCTGACCGATACCCACAGAAATCGTATCGCCAATATACCAAGCCTGATTGTACTTTAAGCGTTTCCAGTCTTTAGAGGGCATGTTGCCCGCCGATTCCTCAAAGATATCTATGCCGGTATTTTGCCCAAAACCAAACTGCTCCATAAAACGGGCTATAGGGTCAACACCTATCTTATAAGCTAATTCATAGAAATAGGTATCACAGGACTCGACAATCGCACTGTAGACGTTGACCCAGCCGTGTCCCCAACGCCTCCAGTCACGGTACTTTCGCTCCACTCCTGGGATCTGCCAAAAACCGGGGTCCCAAACGCGAGTATGTTCGGTCACGGCTTTTTCATCCAGACCAAGCAGGGCCATAATGGGTTTGACCGTCGATGCGGGGGCGTATTGGCCTTGGGTGGCCCTGTTGATCAACGGGCGTGATTTATCATTAAGTAAATTGCTGTAATCTTTACTATTAATTCCTTGAACGAATTGGTTTGGATCATAACTTGGGCTAGACACTAAAGCTAAAATGCCGCCATCCCTTGGATCTATGGCGACGATTGAACCTTTATGACCTTGGAGCAACTCCACGGCCTTTTGTTGTAATTGGAGATCGAGCGTTAAGTAAATATCCTGTCCGGGTTCGGGCGGAACAATGCGTAAGGTGCGGATTGTACGGCCGCGGTTGTTCACTTCCTCTTCGAGGTGACCCGGCGTGCCATGTAGTAAAGATTCATAAAACTTTTCAATGCCTTGCTTACCGATATCTTTAGTCGCGGCATAGTTTTTCCACTGATCGCTGCGCTCTAGTTGGGCGCGATCTCGAGTATTAATTTTTCCGACATAGCCTAGTACATGGGTGAGCTGGCTCTCGTAGGGATAATTACGCTTAAGACCCGCCTCGACGCTAATCCCCGGAAAACGATGTTGGTTCACGCTGAAAATGGCGACCTGCTCTTCGGTCAGTTGATTCTTCAGGGTGAGCGGCTTAAAGCGGCGATGAAATTTGAGCGCTTCGGTGAAGGTTTCACGTTCATCAACACTTATCTCAATTAACTGACCGAGTTCGTCCAAGGTCTCGGACATGTTGGTTATTTTTTCAGGGATCAGCTCGAGGGAATAAAAAGGTTGATTTTCAGCTAAGAGTACACCGTTTCTGTCGTAAATGAGACCACGACTAGGGGCGATAGGAACGACGCGAATGCGGTTTTCATTAGAGCGAGTTGCATAATCTTTATAGGATTCAACCTGTAGGTGATAAAGGTTGGTCACCAACACGCTCAGGAGGGCGACAACACAAAAAAAAGTGAACAGCGCACGGCGCTTAAACAGTGACGCCTCGGCGGCGTGATCATGCATTGTTATCCGCTTTTTTGGCGACACTTAGGCTATCTCCAGCTGATCCCATCCGGGTGGTTGACACTCGTTAACATCAAGATCCCGCTATTCTCTGTGATAAGGGTGATTGGTGTTCACACTCCACGCGCGGTATAAGCTTTCGGCAACTACGATCCGCACCAGAGGATGGGGCAGGGTCAATGCCGATAGGCACCAACTTTGGCGTGCCGCTTCTTTACAGGCGGGTGCTAAACCCTCTGGGCCACCAACCAATAGACTCACATCTCGGCCATCGAGTTGCCACTTGCTTAGGGCTGTTGCTAACTCTGGGGTTGTCCAGTTTTTACCGGGAAGATCTAAGCTAACAATATGATTGCCTTTGGGAATGGCCGCCAACATTTGCTCGCCTTCCTTTTGCAGGATCCGGACTATGTCGGCATTTTTCCCCCGCTTTCCTGCGGGTATTTCGATAAGCTCCAGCGCCATATCACGGGGAAAGCGGCGCTGGTATTCTTCGAAACCACGGGTAACCCAATCGGGCATCCGTGTTCCTACTGCGATGAGTTGCAACTTCATCAGGCTTGTTTTTCTGACCAGAGCTTTTCAAGCTGGTAGAAGTCGCGGGTTTGATCTTGCATAACGTGCAGGATCACGTTGCCCATATCTACCAGCACCCACTCGCTGCTATCACGGCCTTCTACCCCTATAGGTGGGATGCCCGCGGCTTTAGCTTCAACGACTAGGTTTTCGGCGATAGCTTTAACATGAGTCTTTGATGTGCCTGAACAAATCACCATATAGTCAGTAATGTTAGACTGCTTGCTAACATCGATAACTACCACATCTCTGGCTTTTAAGTCGTCGATCTTGTCGACTACGAACTGCTTTAATTCGGCGCTCTGCACGCTGATGTACCTCAATAATTTTAAATAGCGCGGTAGTATATCAGTGTTGGGCCATGGAATACATTGGATCGACGATCGAGTTTACTATATCTGGGCTAATATTGAATCAAGATAAGTAAAGTTGTTGTTTTTTAATGTAATTTAATGTTATCGGCATAAGAGCGTCCTGGGGGATTTCCCCCTGAGTTAACTGTGAACGTATCTGGGTTGAAGAGATATCCTGCGCGGTGATATCGACGGTAAAAATACGCCCAAGGATAGGTGTTTGCGGTAGTGCTGTCTTTTTAAAGGTATCGATGGCTTCGTGGCGTTCGCTAAGCACCTGCTGCATTGGATGTCCGCTGGCTAATTGCCAACCGGGGCGCTGACAGACTACAAGGTTTGAGTATTCAAATAGTTGCTGCCATTTATGCCAGCTTTGCAGATGCATAAAAGAGTCCATGCCCATAATAAAAAACAGTTCATCATGGGGATAGTGTTTACGCAGTTGTTTTAGGGTCACGACGGTATAGGAAGGCGTATTTCGCTTCGCTTCGATATCACAAAGCTCAAAGCCATCGAGTTTAGTACAGACATCCGCCACCATATTTAGACGTTGCGCCGTGGTGGAGTGTGGTTGCTGTTTATGGGGCGGAATATGGTTAGGCATCAGCAGGATTTTATCTAAACCCAGCGTCTGTTTCACTTCCATTGCAGGACGAATATGACCGTAATGTATGGGGTCGAAGGTACCGCCTAAAATACCAATGCGCATAGCTACTCTTCGATTACTCTAAGGTTATATGGGCCAACTGCCGATGGGCTTTGGGATCGAATAACAGGCATAGATGGCTTAGTCCTGTCCAATCTTCCCTGCCGTGCTGTTTTAAATTCAGTTCAAGCTTGGAGGCAAAGGCTAACATATGCTCAATCTGTTCGAGTGTCAGTCGCTGCAGTGCCGCTTGGTAGAGGGGTTTACGCTTATCCCAAATACGGTGTTTACTCCAAAGAGCATTTAACGCCGCGCCTTGTGCCTGTTCACTCTTTAACATGAGCAGGAGGTGCAGCTCCTTAAAGAGCGCCCAAAGCAGGATGGGCAGTGCAGTGCCTTCGCCATTAAGTTGCCCCAGCATATGTTGGGCACTTTGTTGGTGATTGGTCAGTAGGGCATCGGTGAGTTGATATACGGTAAAGCGGGACTGATCTTCAAAGTAATGGCTTAACTCATCGGCACTGACGGGGCGAGTTGGGCTGAGGAGTTGCAATAGCTGCATGGCTTGATCGGCGGCCAATAAATTCCCTTCATAGAGGGAATACAGCATAGCGCGGGCATCACTTTGCAGATTGAGCTTAAAATGCTTGATACGTGAGTCGAGCCAGCGCATAAACTGATCGCCCTCGGGGGTGGTGCAGGGCAGATACATGCCATGGGCATCTAAGGTCTTAAACCATTTGCTGTTGGTTTGCTCGCTAGCAAGCTTTGGGCCCTCGATAATCAACAGCATATCGGGATTGGGTGTTTGCAATAGTGCTTGCAGCGTAGTTGAACCGTCCGCACCGGGTTTAGCGTTAGGTAGGTTTAGCTCTATGATACGCTTGCTGGAAAACAGGCTCATGGCCTGCCATTCCTGGGTTAAGTCGCTCCAGTTAAAGCCCGTTTCTTGGATAAGCTGGATGCGTTCATCGAAGCCATGGTGTTTAGCAAATTGGCGGATCTGATCCTTAGTCGTTTCGATTAACCAAGGATCATCACCAAAAATCAGATAACAGGGCAATAGCTGGTTAAGGTGGCGGGAGAGTTGATCGGGATAGACTCTCATTGAATGATGTCCGGCATTAATCGTTGCCCCACATTAATTCACCTCAGTGCTGGCCATCGCCTGCAGAATACGATCGGCAGCCTGGATACGCATTTCCTTAGTGAGCAATTCCATTTCACGACTCTTTGCCAGCGCGGTACGGGGATCGTCTAAGTAGTCGCGGCGGATTTCAACCTTGAAAGGCTGCGCCTCTTTGCCCGGTAGTGCCACGGCGAATTCGACTAAATAAATCAGTTCATACTCGGCGACGTTACCCGTGGGATACAAAGACAAGGTCGAACGCTCTAGTGAGTCGGTGATTAGCCTTAGCACAGGTACGTCATTGGCCGCATCGACAATCTTGACATTGTTCAAACGTAACCGCTCACGCACTAGGCGAGTGAGTTCGCTATATTCATCCGAACTGCTCAAGCTTAACTGGTTAAGCGCAGCGGGGATTTGATAGCTACGTTGGAGCTTAAAACCGCAACCGGCGCTGGTCATAATGACCAGCGCCATGATTGCGAAAGCTAAGCGTTTAATTAGCATAAGTTTTCGCGGTTTCCTATTCATCTAATGACCAGCATTAGTTGGCAACTATGCTGAGCAGTTTACCTGGGACATAGATAACTTTACGCACTGTCACGCCATCTAAGTACTTGATGACTTGCTCATCCGCCATACCCAGCGCTTCGACGGAGGCTTGATCCGCATTGGCTGCCACTGTGATTTTGGCACGGACTTTACCGTTCACTTGTACCACAATCAGTTTGCTGTCTTCCACTAGGGCTGAGTCATCGACAACGGGCCATTGGCTATCTTCGATGCTGCTCGCATTACCTAACTCATTCCACAGACTAAAGCTCACATGTGGAATGATTGGGTACAGTAAACGCACCACCGCAGATAAGGCTTCGCCGATAATGGCTCTGTCTTGGCCTGTGGTTTGTGGCGCTTTTTGCAGATGGTTCATCAGTTCCATCACGGCGGCAACGGCTGTGTTGAACATCTGACGACGGCCGATATCATCGGTCACCTTAGCAATAGTCTTGTGGACTTCACGGCGCAGCGCTTTTTGATCGCCAGTTAACTTGCTGACATCTAAGGCTTCGCTATTGTCTTGGGCGATATACTCGCTTGCAAGCTTCCACAGACGTTTGATAAAGCGGTGCGCGCCTTCAACGCCAGACTCCTGCCATTCCAGGGTTAATTCTGGTGGGGATGCGAACATCATAAATAGGCGAACTGTGTCGGCGCCGTATTTCTCAACCATGACTTGAGGGTCGATACCGTTGTTTTTCGACTTAGACATCTTGCTCATGCCGGTATAAACCAGCTCGTTGCCGTCTTTGTCGATAGCCTTAGTTATGCGGCCCTTGTCGTCTTTTTCTGTGGTTGCTACATCTAACGGCGACACCCATACGCGGGCACCTTTATCGTTGGTGTAGTAGAAGGCATCGGCTAAAACCATGCCCTGAGTCAGTAACTGTTTTGCTGGCTCATTGGTGTTGACTAGACCCGCATCACGCAGCAATTTGTGGAAGAAGCGGAAATATAACAAATGCATACAGGCGTGTTCGATACCGCCAATATACTGATCCACGGGTAGCCAGTAGTTGGCTTTAGCGGGATCTAACATTTCATCGGCCTGCGGGCTGCAGTAACGGGCGTAATACCAAGAGGATTCCATAAAGGTATCGAAGGTATCGGTTTCACGCAGTGCATCTTGACCGTTGACTTGGGTTTTCGCCCATTCTTTATCGGCCTTGATGGGGCTTTGAATCCCGTCCATCACTACATCTTCTGGCAGTAATACGGGCAGTTGGTCTTCAGGCGTTGGGATCACAGAGCCGTCGGCTAAGGTCACCATAGGAATTGGCGCGCCCCAGTAACGCTGACGTGAAACACCCCAATCGCGCAGACGGTAGTTGACTTGGCGCTTGCCTTTACCTTCGGCGACTAACTTGTTAGCGATGGCATTGAAGGCGGCGTCAAAGTCTAAACCGTCGAACTCACCGGAGTTAAATAGTATGCCTTTCTCGGTATAAGCGGCTTCACTGATGTCGACTTCGCCATCAACTGGCTTGATCACAGCTTCAATCGCTAGACCGTATTTCTTGGCAAATTCGAAGTCACGTTGATCGTGGCCAGGAACCGACATCACAGCGCCGGTGCCATAGTTCATCAGTACAAAGTTAGCGGCCCAAATAGGCACTTGCTTGCCAGTGATAGGATGAATAGCGAAAAGCCCAGTGGCCACGCCGCGTTTTTCCATGGTCGCAAGTTCGGCTTCCGAGGTGGTGCTGTTTTTGCACTCATCGATAAAGGCGGCAAGCTCAGGATTAGATTGCGCGGCGATTTCAGCCAAGGGATGACCCGCGGCAATCGCCACATAGGTCACGCCCATTAAGGTATCTGGACGGGTGGTATAGATATCGAAGGTTTTATCGCTACCTGCGACGCCGAAGGTCATTTCTACACCTTCGCTGCGACCAATCCAGTTGCGCTGCATGGTCTTAACCTGCTCAGGCCAGCCATCTAAGGTATCGATATCGTTTAATAATTCTTCTGCATAGGCGGTGATTTTAATAAACCACTGTGGGATTTCTTTTTGTTCCACAGGGGTATCACAGCGCCAGCAGCAACCGTCTTGAACTTGCTCGTTCGCCAGTACGGTTTCATCGTTTGGACACCAGTTGACCGAGGCCGTCTTCTTGTAGACTAGGCCTTTCTCGTACAACTTAGTGAAGAACCATTGTTCCCAGCGATAATATTCTGGGGTGCAAGTGGCGATTTCACGGCTCCAATCGTAACCAAAACCCAGCAATTTCAGCTGGTTCTTCATGTACTCTATGTTTTCATAGGTCCATGGTGCAGGCGCGGTTTTGTTGTTAATCGCGGCATTTTCAGCGGGTAGACCAAATGAGTCCCAACCTATGGGTTGCAGCACGTTTTTGCCCTGAAGACGCTGGAAGCGTGCAACTACATCACCTATGGTATAGTTGCGGACGTGTCCCATATGGAGTCGGCCCGAAGGGTACGGAAACATTGAAAGGCAATAAAACTTTTCTTTGTTTGCATCTTCAGTGACTTCAAAGGTTTTGTTGTCATGCCAGTGCTTTTGCACTAAGGCTTCAATTTCTGAGGGATTATATTGCTCTTGCATCACGCTATTTCCGGCAGTGCCGCCTATTATTTGATCTAACGCCATATCGGCGCGAATAAGATCTGCATAGAATAAACTAGAAGCGATGCATTAAAAAGGTTCCTATGAAGGAGTATTGGTTATGAATGAGAGAAGTAACGCGCTACTAGGACTGTATCAAGCCTTAATTACCGAGGTGAAATCCCAATTTGCAGAAGATAACACTATGACTGCAAAGAATTTATTTAAGTCAGTCACTCAAGGTAAGGAGTATTTGCGTCTTAAAGAACAGGCCAAAGAAGATGAACTCGCGTTAGTGGAACAATTTTTAAAGCGTGATATAGCGAGTTTTTTGCGTGAGCAAAATGCCGATAGTTTAAGTCATAGCCCTAGTGTTATTGCCATGGAAAATACCCTGTGGCACTGGCTGAGTGAAATAACCGACCGTAGCCAAGTGGAGTGGCATGAGTTGACTCAAGACTTTAAACATCATGGCTATTACCAGAGTGGTGATATTGTCAGCCAGGGCATTATGGTTTGCACCAATTGTGGCCATGAAATGAGTATTGAGTTTCCTGGGATTGTTCCCGATTGTCCTGAGTGCGATCACGAAGAGTTTACCCGTGAACCGCTGACGCCCTAAGCGTGAACTTTGAACCCCCAAACGACGCCTAGGCGTCGTTTGTTTTAGGGGCGAAAATAGAGGGAAGGGCGTTGGTCATTATGGGCTAGTTGCGACAATAATTCAGAATTTGACCATGAAAAGGCGCGGCTAAAAATGCCGTATTGATGGGTTTATGTTGGGAATGGTCAAAACCAAGCGAGACCATTTTTTTACTAAATTTGGCGTGATTTCCGCGGCCAGGATCGACCAGCACAACATCGCAACTTGGATTGGCATGTTGCTCAATGAATTGAGAAAGCAAGTCGGCATGTTCTTGTTCATAGAGCAGATCGCTACCGATAATCAAATCGAACATACCTAATTCCGATGCCGCATCCGCCCAACCCGTTCGTACAAAGGGGATGGCACGGCCTTTATTGAGCGCCACATTTTGCGCAAGAAAGCCACCGGTTTCAGGGTGATAGTCAGTTGCCGTAATATCAGCACATCTGTGATTAAGCACTAGGCTGGCAAGACCAATTCCACAGCCAACCTCTAAAATACGTTTATTGTTAATATCGTAGTCAAGCATATGGTGGGAGAGCACCTGCCCGGATGGCCAGACTATGCCAAATAATGGCCAAGTGGCAGAGGAAATACCGAGCTTTTCCGCCTCGCCGTTAATATCTTGAAATTCTTGATTATCTCTAAGGGTGCGAACATGGATGTCAATCGCCCCAAACTCGTGGGTTTGATAGCGGATACGCAGGGGAGCCATAGGTTTGCCTTGGTATGAAATACGAGGCAGTCAAGCAAGGCCACGTCTAATGGAGCACTTTACCGTGAAATGAGTACAGGGCCTAATCTATTTTGTCGGTATTCATTTTGTAGGCATTGGCCGCGTCAACAGCCTTGGAGAGTGAGATCATACTGTGGTGGTGTGTTGGCATCCGTTGCCTGGGTATAACGGAAATAACATTGATCGTCATTGACTAAGGTGTTGCTATTAAGATCATATCCAATGTAAGTGATATCAATACCTTGATATTGGATCACTAATTTTTCGTCCGATGTGATCCACTTTTCCACATCGGTATTATCGAGGTATCCCCATTTTAGGCGGGTGTCGACTGTGCCATCGCCGTCAAGATCGATGTCGATAATATCATCACGCCCAGCGACCACTTGGCTTTGCAGGCTGGGCATTTGGGTTTTTGAGTAGGTGAGCGTATTAGCGGTTTTCACACTGGCTTGTAATTGCTGTAGGGTTTTCTCCCGAGCTTCTTTGCTTAAGCCGATAAATTTAGGCGCGGCAATCACAGCCAAGATCCCAAGCACAATCATCACCACGACCAGTTCAATCAAGGTAAAGCCAGCCATATCTTGTTTATTGAATGGGTAATGCATAGTCTAAATCCTATTGCGCTTTAACACGTCTGCCAAAGCCGAGTAATACCAGTAAACCACAGAGCAGTAGCAGGGGTGTTTGGCCTAATTTTGCGAACCATGTTTGGCCTGTCACCAGCGGAATGGTTGCGCTTAGGACGCCCGTTTCAAACTGCGGTAATGATGCGGTGATATTGCCCTTTTCATCTACTACGGCGGTAACACCGTTGTTGGTCGCGCGCACTAAAGGACGGCCCAATTCAATGGAGCGCATTTGGGCCATTTCCATATGTTGCAATGGCCCATTTGAGGTGCCAAACCAGGCATCGTTTGACACTGTGAGCAGCATATCGGTATCTAGGTCGACACTGTCCCTGAGTTGCTCTGGGAACGCTATTTCATAGCAAATTGCCGGCGCGATTTTATGTCCAAGCGCGCTCAAATTCGGCTGTTGGTATTCGCCTCTGGCAAAGGATGACATGGGCAGATTGAAGAACGGCGCAATCGGGCGCAGTAGCGCCTCGAAGGGCACAAACTCACCAATCGGCAACAGGTGATGTTTCTTAAACTGGTTGCTGCCATCGCCCTCATAGTCAGGCGCTTCCTGCTGTTTCTGGTTGTGATTACCCAACACAATCAATGAATTATAAAAATCATTGTTTTGATGGCTAATAATGCCAGTAATGATTGAGGTATGGTTTAGATTGGCGACTTTATTGGCATTATCTAAAAAGTCCTGCACCATAGACTCGGGTGCTGGGACGGCGGCCTCTGGCCAAATAATGATGTCGGCATCTAAGTGTTCGCGGGATAAGTCCATGTATTTTAAGAGTGTTGGCCACAGAGCTTCGGGCTCCCACTTCATGCTTTGGGGAATATTGCCCTGCACCAGTGCCACTTTGACGCTTTCACCCGTTGGATGAATATCGGAAAATTTAGGTACAACCCAGGCACTCAGCACCGTGATTGGCAGCAAAATCAGCAAGCTTTTATAGCGTTTAGCAAAACAGAGCGCTAAGGCACCCGCGATCATCGCGATTAAGAAACTTAATCCTAAGGCACCTATGATACTGGCAAGGGATTTTAGCGGTCCTTGGGTTTGCGAATAACCGGCCCATAACCAGGGGAAGCCCGTCATCACCCAACCACGAGCCCATTCGGTTAAGGTCCACAGGGCGGGGAATAGGGCGAGATTACGCCAAAGACCGACCTTAGTTTCACCATCACAGCGGCGGGTGTTCGTTAGCCAAGCCAGCACTAAACCAGCCAGTGCGGGATATAAGGCTAAATACAGGGCTAATAAGGCCATCAAGCCAATCGAGGCGGCAAGGGGCAGGCCACCAAAGGTGTCCATACTCACGTGTACCCAACTGATCCCGACGGCAAAACAACCAAAACCAAAGCTTAACCAATAGTAAAAGCTCGCCTTAGTCGAGAGGGGATGGCTCTGCCAAAGGGCCAGCGCCATAGCGATAGGATAGATAATCCAGATGGAATAAGGGGCGAATGAAAGTGCTGTACTGGCGCCAAGAGCCAGTGCCAGTACGAGCCTCAAAGCGCGAGAGCGGGACTTTTGTTGGGCAAAAGCCCGAATGTTATTTAGCACGAGTGATTATTCTATGTCTTCGCCAATATTAGGATCGGGGAGTTTAACCCTGAGTTGGATCAAACGCCTTGTATCGGCGCTAATCACTTTGAACTCTATGCCTTCAATCAGAATACTTTCATTGCGTTCCGGCAGATGGCCGAAGGCGTGGGAGACTAACCCACCGACGGTATCAAACTCTTCATCGCTGAAATCAGTATTGAACTCTTCGTTAAAGTCTTCAATTGGCGTTAAAGCCTTAACCATATAAACCGTGTTGCCGACTTTGCGAATTTCGGTTTCTTCGGCGCTATCGTGGTCGAATTCGTCTTCAATTTCACCAACGATTTCTTCCAAAATATCTTCGATGGTTACAAGACCAGACACACCGCCGTACTCATCGACAACAATCGCCATATGGTAGCGTTGTGAACGGAATTCTTTGAGCAATACATCGACACGCTTGCTTTCTGGCACAACGACGGCGGGACGGATCACGCGACCGAGGGAAAAGGGCTCATCACTGTTGGAGAAACCGTAGGGGATCAAATCCTTAGCGAGCAATATGCCTTCGATATGATCTTTGTCTTCATTCACGACGGGGAAGCGGGAATGGCCCGAGCCAATCACAGTGGCAAGGAGTTCTTCAACGGTATTGTCGATTTGAATCGCAACAATTTGAGCTCTTGGGATCATAATGTCCCGAACACGCATATCAGATACTTCTAATACACCCTTGATCATTTCGCGGGTGTCTTCAGTGATCAGATCGCGCTGCTCTGCACCATCAATCACATCGACTAAATCTTCGCGATTTTGAGGCTCGCCCTGAAATAACTGACTTACTCTATCTAACCAGCTTTTCTTATGGGCGTTCGTACTCGGGGGGATATCGTCACTCATAGTTTTCTCATTAACTTAGATAAATCTTATCTCAGTTAATTATTCTTCCTTATATGGGTCAGTAAAACCTAAGCTTACAATGAGTTGAGTCTCCAATGACTCCATCTCTTCGGCTTCTTCATCTTCGATGTGATCATACCCTAGCAGATGCAGACAACCATGTACAACCATGTGCGCCCAGTGGGCCTCTAGGGTTTTTTGCTGCTCACGGGCTTCATTTTCAACGACTGCGGCGCAAATAACAAGATCCCCAAGCAATGGAAGTTCAATTTCTGCTGGGGCTTCAAAGGGAAAAGACAGCACATTGGTCGGTTTATCTTTACCGCGATAGGTACTGTTAAGCATTTGGCTTTCACGACTATCGACGATGCGGATCGTCAATTCTGCCTGTTCCATGCTGTTGCCAATGGCTGTTTTCGCCCATAGGGTCAATTGTGCCTGTGTTGGCAGGTAGTCGCTTGTGGTGGCGTATTGCACATCTAAGGCTAAATCAAGACTCATGCTTTAGGGCTTCCTGCTGTTGTTGAAGCTGTTGATAGTGACTTTCTTTTTGCGCCTTTAGGGCCTGCTCTTTTTGATCGAAGGCGTCGTAGGCTTCAACGATACGTGCAACCACAGGATGGCGGACTACGTCTTGGGAGACGAAAAAATTAAAGCTGATCTCTTCAACTTGGCTTAATACTTCAATCGCGTGGCGTAAACCTGACTTAATATGTTTAGGTAAGTCGGTTTGGGTGATATCACCGGTGATCACCGCTCGGGAGTTAAAACCAATACGGGTTAAGAACATCTTCATTTGCTCAATAGTCGTATTTTGGCTTTCATCGAGAATAATAAAGGCATCGTTTAAGGTGCGACCGCGCATATAGGCAAGTGGCGCCACTTCGATGACGTTTTTTTCGATCAGGCGCTCGACCTTCTCAAAACCGAGCATCTCAAACAGGGCATCGTAGAGTGGCCGCAGATAGGGATCGACCTTTTGGCTCAAATCGCCGGGTAAGAATCCGAGTTTTTCACCGGCTTCTACTGCGGGGCGCGTTAACAGAATACGGCGCACTTCTTGGCGTTCTAACGCATCCACAGCCGCAGCGACGGCGAGGTAGGTCTTACCTGTTCCCGCAGGGCCAATACCGAAGGTGATATCATGGCGCACAATATTGGCCACATAGGTGCTTTGGTTCGGATTGCGCGGTTTAATGACGCCGCGGCGGGTTTTAATGTGCAGGGCTTTATCGTCACCGCTATCGTCCTGCTCAAGGGCGATGGCCTCTTGAATGGCGATATGCACTTGTTCAGGCTCGAGATCCGGTGTGCTGCCTTTCACCGTTTGGGTTTCAATATAAAGCTGTTTAAGTAGATTATTCGCACTTAAACAGTTACGTGGCAGTCCAGTGATTTGAAAATGGTTGTTTTTGCGAACAATTTCAACGCCTACACGACGCTCAATCTGTTTGATATTATCATCGAATGGACCGCACAATGACGCCAGACGGCGGGTTTCGGCGGGTTCGAGATACAGATTCATAGTGGTTAATTTACTGGACAAATAGTGCTCCTACTGCCAAGGGAAAAGCTATGTGCGATATGTTTTACCGCAAGATAATGTCAGTTTACGAGCCATAGCCGATAATTGCTAACGGAAAATAGCAATTGCCTCGGTAGACTTAAACAAAAGTGTGAAAGCAAAAGGGCGACTAAGTCGCCCTTCTTTATATAGGTTCTGTTTCATCCGATTTAAAGCTTACGGCTTAAATTGAGTGACACCTAGATCATCATCTTGCTTATGTTTAGCAAGGATATCCGCTGGGCGTAGGCTGCGGCGCAGATCCATTTCATCTTCACCACGGATAAACTTGCCGCGCAGTGAGTTGGTATAGACGTCAACAATTTCCACATCCACAAAGCTGCCAATATGCTTAGGCTGACCCTCGAAGTTCACGACTCGGTTGTTCTCGGTGCGACCACGTAACTCCATCGGATTTTTCACCGAAGGACCTTCAACCAGAATACGCTGCACTGTGCCCATCATATGGCGGCTGTAGCGCATGGCTTGCTGGGTGATACGATCCTGCAGAATGGCCAGACGTTGCTTTTTCTCTTCCATATCGACGTCATCGGGTAAATCCGCCGCTGGCGTGCCCGGACGTGCGCTATAGATAAAGCTGAAGCTGTGGTCGAAACCGATTTCTTCAATTAACTTCATGGTGTCACTAAAGTCATCTTTGGTTTCGCCAGGGAAGCCAATGATAAAGTCAGAACTGATTTGAATATCTGGACGGGCTTTACGCAGGCGGCGGATGATCGACTTATATTCAATCGCCATATGGCCGCGTTTCATCGCCGTGAGAATTCGGTCAGAGCCTGATTGTACGGGTAAGTGCAGGAAGCTGACTAATTCAGGAGTATCTTGGTAAACGTCAATAATATCCTGAGTGAACTCAATTGGGTGGCTTGTGGTAAAGCGAATGCGATCTATGCCGTCGATGGCGGCGACAAAGCGCAATAATTCCGCAAAGCTACAAATAGCGCCATCGTGGGTTGCACCGCGATAGGCGTTAACGTTTTGACCGAGCAGGTTCACTTCGCGCACGCCTTGCTCTGCCAACTGGGCGATTTCAAGGATGATGTCATCCAGTGGACGGCTGACTTCTTCACCGCGGGTATAAGGGACCACGCAGAATGAGCAGTATTTGCTGCAACCTTCCATGATAGACACAAACGCCGTTGGGCCTTCGGCGCGTGGCTCTGGAAGGCGGTCAAATTTTTCGATTTCAGGGAAGCTGATATCGATAACCGCTTTGTCACCACGGCGCACTTGCTCGATCATGTCCGGCAGACGGTGCAAGGTTTGTGGGCCAAAAATAATGTCGACGCATTGGGCTCTGTCTTTAATCGCTTTGCCTTCTTGAGACGCAACACAACCACCCACACCTATGATGAGGTTGGGGTTTTTATCTTTCAGCGTCTTCCAGCGCCCGAGCTGATGGAACACTTTTTCCTGCGCTTTTTCGCGGATGGAGCAAGTGTTGAGCAGGAGGATGTCAGCCTCCGACGCTTCTTCAGTCAAGGTATAACCTTGGTATTCGCCTAACAGATCAGCCATCTTGGATGAGTCATACTCATTCATTTGACAGCCCCAAGTTTTAATATGGAGTTTTTTACTCATCAGTTGTGTCGCCCTAAGATGCCCAGTAAAAATAGCGCGACATTTTACCTGCAGTTAGGGCCGCTGACCAGCTTTGTCCACACTTTTACTTGTTGGCTTTCGCCGTTTGTGATAACCACATAGAAGCTAGGTTTTTATCCTTGGTAGTGGCTTGTGCGATTTCAATGCGGTTAAGTCCTTGCGCTTTAGCCATTTCCAGTAAGCCGTTGCGTGCTTGAATGCTAATGTCCTCACGGATCTCGAGTCGAAATTCGCTCAATATTTCCGTGGTATGTTGATATAAGGCATAATCGAGCGGTGAGCGGTAAGTCACAGTGATAATTTCCATATTCGGGTTTGCCGCCATGGCATGACTCAATGGAATTAAGCTGCAAACCAGTAAGCTACCTGCTATCTGTAAATGGGTGAGTGTTTTCATGACATCCTCGCTAAGGTGTAAGGTGGATTCACTTGTTAACTCGTTAGATACGGCTAGGGCTAGTTAAGTGAGATGTTAAATTTGTTTTACTCCGCTCGCATAAAGTTTCTCTCAATGGTGTCGCTTAGAGTGTAGTGAGTATAGAAAAAGGCGAATGTTGCCTTTGTAAGCAACTGTGCGCAAAAGCCCCTATAGCAACATTTGCTCACCTTTGAGCCTAAGTTGACATGCTTTTGATACAATGCCGGCGGTTTCCCATGGGGTTGGCATCAATTAAAAAGGGAATATAAGTAGTGATAGAGATGAGCCAAAATAAACCTGTAACACAGGTTGCACCCGATGAACTGACATTTGACGTGATTTTAGTGGGCGGCGGTATGGTTGGCGCGGCGACCGCTATTGGGCTTGCAGAGCAAGGTCTTAAGGTGGCGGTAGTCGAATCTTTTGTACCTAAGGCCTATGAGCCCGAGCAGCCGTTAGATGTCCGAGTGTCTGCCATTAGTGTCGCCTCTGAAATGCTACTCGATCGCTTAGGGGCGATGGATATGTTGCTACAAATGCGCAATGTGCCTTACCTTGGCCTAGAAACTTGGGAACTCGAGGGCTGCATTACTCAATTTCACTGCAGTCAAATTGGCGTCAGCCATTTAGGGCATATTGTTGAAAACCGTTTAATTCAACTTGCGCTGTGGCAACGGATGGCGCAATTGGATGGCATCACCTTATATTGCCCAGATAAGGTCGCGGCATTTGCCCGTGATAGCGATAGCGTCAGTGTGCACTTACAGTCCAACATTAAACTGACCGCTAAGTTATTAGTGGGGGCCGATGGCGCAAATTCCCAAGTACGCCAGTGGACGGGGATTGGGACCACGGGTTGGGATTACGCCCAATCGGCGATGCTGATCAATATAAAAACGGCACAGGGCCAACAGGATGTCACTTGGCAGCAGTTTACCCCTAAGGGGCCGCGTTCCCTATTGCCTCTGCCCGGTAACAATGCTTCGCTGGTGTGGTACGACGATGCTAATCGCATTAAGCAATTGATGCAGCTTAATAATAAGCAGCTTGCAGAGCAGATAAGAGTGCATTTCCCTGCGCGTTTAGACGCCGATTTTACCGTTGAGAGTAAAGGCAGTTTCGGCCTCACTCGCCGCCATGCACAGCGTTACTATCGGCAGAACGTGGTGATCTTAGGGGATGCCGCCCATACGATAAACCCGCTTGCAGGCCAAGGGGTGAACCTAGGGTTTAAGGATGTTGAAGCGCTGCTTGCGGTCATCAAAGAGGCATTAACACAGCAGGAAGCTTGGTGGTCTAAAGCGGTTTTGGCTCGGTATCAAGATAGGCGATACCGGGATAATCAATTGATGATGACGACTATGGATGTCTTTTATGCGGGTTTTAGTAATGATATTTTGCCGCTGAAACTGCTGCGAAATGGCGCACTCAAATTGGCCAATATCAATTCACCTATCAAGCAAACCGTTCTCAAATACGCTATGGGTTTAAACTGAAGCTTGAGCTTTCCGGGATTCTGAAGCGGTAAATTGATGCGGCATTTGTTGACTTTGGCTTTGAGTGCTAAAATGCCGCGTTTTTAGCGAGTATGGTCCATTTCAGTCGTATTTCCCATGACCTAAATAGGACAACATCAGGATATTGAGTGTCATGAGCGAAATTAAATTAATCGTTGGTCTTGCTAATCCTGGGGCCGAATATGCACAGACGCGCCATAATGCTGGTGCTTGGTATGTGCATGAGTTAGCAAGGGTTTGCGGCGTGACCTTAGTGCCGGATAGCAAGTGTTTTGGTCTAACGGCGAGGGCGGTATTGCATGGCAAAGATGTGCGTTTGCTGATCCCGACGACGTATATGAATTTAAGTGGTAAAGCCGTAGGCGCATTGGCGAATTTTTTCCGAATTACGCCTGAAGAAATTTTAGTCGCCCACGATGAGCTTGATATGCCACCCGGGGTGGCTAAATTTAAGTTGGGTGGCGGCCATGGTGGTCACAATGGTTTGAAAGATATCATTGCCAAACTCGCGAATGATAAGAATTTTTATCGTCTACGCATAGGTATTGGTCATCCTGGGGATAAAAACCAAGTCAGTGGTTATGTTTTAGGTAAAGCCCCAGCCAAAGAGCAGGAACTGATCGAAGCCGCAATCGACGAAGCGGTGCGTTCCACTGAGGTCCTGTTTAAAGAAGACATGGTAAAAGCCATGAACAGATTACACTCCTTTAAAGCGGAGTAGGTTTTGCCTGCGGCGAAACATCGGTATTAAGTGATTTAATCATTCAGTAATGTGCTGCCATAGGGCAGGACGACTAAACCTCGCTGGTGAGTGTGACTTGTCAGCCAATAATCGAGAGAAAGGTAAGCATATGGGTTTTAAATGCGGCATTGTTGGTCTTCCTAACGTAGGTAAATCAACGCTTTTTAATGCGTTAACTAAGGCAGGCATCGAAGCGGCTAACTTCCCGTTTTGTACCATTGAACCTAACACGGGCGTGGTACCTGTACCGGATCCACGTTTAGATGCCCTAGCGGCGATTGTAAACCCACAACGTGTGTTACCAACGACTATGGAGTTTGTGGATATTGCAGGCTTAGTCGCGGGCGCCTCTAAAGGTGAAGGTTTAGGTAACAAGTTCCTTGCCAACATCCGTGAAACCGATGCGATCGGTCACGTAGTCCGTTGTTTTGATGATGATAACATTGTTCACGTCGCTAACAAGGTTGATCCTGCTGGTGATATTGAAGTCATCAACACTGAATTAGCCCTAGCCGACCTAGACAGCTTAGAGCGTGCGGTTATTCGTCAGCAAAAACGCGCTAAGGGTGGCGATAAAGACGCTAAGTTTGAGGTTGAAGTCTTAGAGAAAATGCGTCCAGTGCTAGATGAAGCCAAAATGCTGCGCTCTATGGATCTCTCTAAGGAAGAGTTGGAAGCGGTAGCTTACCTGAACTTCTTAACCTTAAAACCAACCATGTATATTGCTAACGTGGCGGAAGATGGTTTTGAGAATAACCCGCATTTAGATGCCGTTCGTGCGATTGCAGAAAAGGAAAACGCAATTGTCGTGTCGGTGTGTGCGGCGATCGAATCTGAATTAGCCGAAATGGATATTGAAGAACGCGATGAGTTTATGGCCGATCTAGGGTTAGAAGAACCCGGTCTGGACCGCGTGATCCGCGCCGGTTATCAGTTGCTGAGTCTGCAAACTTACTTTACCGCAGGTGTAAAAGAAGTGCGTGCTTGGACTGTGCCAGTGGGTGCCAGTGCACCGCAAGCTGCGGGTGTTATTCACACCGACTTCGAGCGTGGCTTTATTCGTGCCCAAGTGATGGCCTTTGAAGACTTCATCACCTATAAAGGTGAAGCGGGCGCGAAAGAAGCGGGTAAATTACGCGTTGAAGGTAAGACTTACATCGTTAAAGATGGCGATGTAATGCATTTCCTATTTAACGTATAAGCACTGTTATTCAAGGCGTAAGCTTTAGAATTTTAAGCTTGGGATGGGCAACAGAGGCTAATTTAGCGCATCTGTTGCTCAGTTTGGTGAAGTAATAGCCGAACAGCTTAAGCTGAGGGAAATAGCGAAAAAAAGCTGTTGACCTCGATACATCGAATAAGCATAATACGCCCCGTTCCTCGCTGAGAGGGGCGCGCAATACTGTAGTGGCAATGTAGCTCAGCTGGTTAGAGCACAGCACTCATAATGCTGGGGTCGCAGGTTCAAGTCCCGCCATTGCTACCATTTTTTAAAGAAAAGATTCTTTTAAAGATGACGTTATTGTTCTAGCAATAAGCTAGCATCACTTCAGGATGTTAACTTGAAACAGTGCGGGAATGGTGAAATTGGTAGACACGCCAGATTTAGGTTCTGGTGCCGAAAGGTGTGAGAGTTCAAGTCTCTCTTCCCGTACCATTATTTTAAAGTTTAAGTTTTGAAATAAGAATTTAGAAGCATCGGCAATAGCGGATGTTTGAAACAGAGTTTAGTTGGGGTATCGCCAAGCGGTAAGGCACCGGGTTTTGATCTCGGCATACCTAGGTTCGAATCCTAGTACCCCAGCCATTTTTCAGTTTCCAAGTTGTTTGGGGTATCGCCAAGCGGTAAGGCACCGGGTTTTGATCTCGGCATACCTAGGTTCGAATCCTAGTACCCCAGCCATTGGCAATGTAGCTCAGCTGGTTAGAGCACAGCACTCATAATGCTGGGGTCGCAGGTTCAAGTCCCGCCATTGCTACCATATTTAAATCCACGCTAAATCATCTGATTTACCTGGAAAAATTCAGAACTACTTGTATGAGTAAGTCTGGTACATTTTGATGCGGGAATGGTGAAATTGGTAGACACGCCAGATTTAGGTTCTGGTGCCGCGAGGTGTGAGAGTTCAAGTCTCTCTTCCCGTACCATCAAAATGCAACCGCTAAGGTTGATGACAAGTTAATTGGGGTATCGCCAAGCGGTAAGGCACCGGGTTTTGATCTCGGCATACCTAGGTTCGAATCCTAGTACCCCAGCCATAGTTAAAAAGCCCGTCAATGACGGGCTTTTTGCTTTTTGTCTTTTGTCTTGTACTTCGTCAGTTGTCCTTTTATTTCCCTGTTATTTTTCAACATACCTTTTTATCGCGTCAGCCTGGGAAAGCTGAACAGGGTTAAGGTTTGTGATAAAAGCGAGAGGGAACGATATAACGGCGGTGAGATAAGTGTTCAATCGAGATAAAAAGCCACAGTGCTTGAATAAACACTGTGGCTTGAGTCGGCATTATGCTTTAAAGCATTATCGCAACTTGGCGGAAATACTCTCGCACAATAATAGGTCGCCCGAGAATTGTCCCGTCATTATTGTACAGGCTTGATTTCTTTGATTGGTGTCGCTTCTTTTAGTGGTGTGATTTCAGTATTCGCCTTTTGCTGCAGTTTTTGCGGATCGGTATAGTCGGCGAGTTCTTTTGGCCAACTAGGAACGAGTTTCTCAGCCTGATCCGTAAACTGCTCAGAGATAATTTGGGGCGAGCCACCCGTTAGCAACATTACTGCCATTTGGTTGGTATCCGAGTTCCATACAAATCCAGCTTTTTCAGCCATTTCAGGCACTGGAGTGTAAGTCGACACCATATAAAATAAGGGGCCTTCCTGTTGAATTTTGTCGGCAGTTTTAAGCAATGACATGGTCGTGTCGTAGTTATCCCCTAATAAGGCTTGCATACGATCTTTGATTAAGGGTTGCTCAAATAATCCAACATCATTTGGATTTAAGCCGACGAGGGGTTTGAGCAAGGCCCACATCAGTTGGCCTTGGGGTGACATTAATAAAAGTGGAGCAACACAGGCGTTGAGCATTAACGCGAGCCACAGGATATGCAGGCAACGCATTTTTTTGAGCAGAGATGTACTCAAGATGATATTTCCTTCGAAGTACCAGCAAGTCGCCGGCGGCGGATTGTAGCCGATCGCGATGCTGTAAACGAGGGGGGTAAAAAGTTAATTTTAAAGTGGAAGTTTTACATAAATACCTCCATTTTAAGTGCAAAATGCCACCGCCTGTTCGGCGAGTGAGTCTTTGTATTGAGTTACCTTTGTCTGTGGACTATTTATCGGCGCAGCAGGTATCACTACTACTGAACTAGTGGATTTAGGTTTCATTGCTGGTAACTCTGCTTCAGGTTGGGTAAGCTGCATCAATCTACAGTTTTTGATGCGACAATATAAAAGGTGAACGACATTCTGTCATTGTCATGCCTTGAATTGAAGCACGTTATGCGCCCTGAAACTCGTATCTTGAGGTAGCTTGGGTATAAGGTTAGAATAGCGCAATTCCACCCTCATTTGACTGTGCTGACCTTAGCGTTGGCACGGGTTGCTTTTGTTTTAAAGGAGACGAAATAAGTTATGACTAAGGTTCCTATGACCGTTGTCGGTGCAGAGCAGCTGCGTAAAGAATTAGACATTCTCAAGTTTGAACGTCGCCCTAAAATTACTGAAGCGATTGCCTCAGCAAGGGAATTAGGCGACCTAAAAGAAAATGCGGAATACCACGCAGCCCGCGAGGAACAAGGTATTTGCGAAGCGCGCATCCGCGATATTGAGGGTAAGTTATCTAACGCGCAAATTATCGATGTGACTAAAATGGCAAACAATGGTCGTATCATTTTTGGTACCACAGTCACCATTTTGAACCTCGATACCGATGCCGAAGTGACCTACCGTATCGTAGGTGACGATGAAGCCAATATTAAAGAAAACCTGATTTCAGTAAACTCACCTATTGCCCGCGGCTTAGTGGGTAAAAACGAAGGCGATGAAGTGTCTATCACGACGCCAGGCGGCTTAACTGACTACGAAGTCATCTCGGTACAGTATTTATAATCGGCTTATCGTGCCGTGAGTGTGACTCGTGATGGTTCTAAAACCGCCCTAGGGCGGTTTTTTGTTATCCGTCGATTGAGTTTGTATGGTGTTTAGTGCTCGCGCTTAAGGTTTAAATTTAGGTTTTTAGTCAAGGATGGAGACAGCGCAGAGTCAAACCTTGGGCAAGATGGATAAAGATTAATTTGTCTCTTAATGCTGCTTTACCTAAGCTGCAGGTTAAGTGAATGTTCCAGTGCCGTTTATCCGTCACCGAACTCACTGTATTGATGGTTTTTATTGTTGATTTGATAAGAGGGCACGCTTTGGTAAAACACTGGCGTACGGGATTGATGTTAGTTTGCGTGGCGATCATGCTGATTGCGCACTCGGCTAGCTATACGCCAAAAACCTCAATACAACGCAGTGTTGCAAGTCACCATTATATTCAGACACATACAGATCTTAAGAAAGCGGCTCTGAAACAAACGGCTCAGATGCACACTGTGAGTCTTGATAGTTCAACTCCCGATGCAGAGGCAAACGCCGAATCTCAAAGTTTGCCCGATGCTATTGCTCAATCGAATTCACATTCTGATGCGCAAACCGTTGAAAGCTGCGGCTCGTTGAGTAGCCATGATGTCCATAGTGTCAGTTCAGACTCAGCATCCCAGCCAACACCTTGTCCAAGCTCAGATTACGTGAGTCATTCGGACGACTTAAATTTTGCCCCAATAAATTCGTCGCGCTTTATCAGCCTTGCCCAGCACGATGTGCGTGAGGTTAAGCCAGAATATTTGCTGGCATTGGATTTTACTGCCGAGCCCAGGCTCAATGTCGTTGAACCGCCCAAGCTTGATATCATATCGGACTGGACGCTTTCAGCCGTATCTTCCCCCGCCCTAATTTCGGGGTGGAAAGTCTCAAATCTTCAATATCGATTTAGCCAACAAGCCGCTTAACCCGCTTATTTAGGCGTGCTATCGACTGGAGTTCGCTCCCGTTGAACGTGCATGCCATTGCATTTTTGTTCTCACCGAAACTTTTATCGCGGCTGCATTCGCTGTGATACTTGAGCCTAACAAGCTTAGCTTGCTGGTGCTCAATACCTGTTTCGGACTGATATCAATATGTTCGCTTAACTTTGATTTAAAAGTTAGGTGATAGATGGCGAGTTAATCCCATGGAAATTAAACCCAATAAACGGCTGCTAAATCACTATTCAGCTTGGAAATATATAGTCCTTATCGTCACCATCATAGTGATGTTATTCAGTGCCTTGCCGACATTTTTTGGCGAGGATGCTGCGGTGCAGGTGGGGGCAAAGGCGGGGTTAACACTCACCCCCATTGCCCTTAGGGATAAGCTGCAAGCGCAAGGCGTAACGGTAAAACGTATCGATCAAAAGAATGGTGAAACCTTGATTGTTCTTGCCGAGGATAGTCAACAAACCTTAGTCAAAACTTTGGTTTCCTCTATGGTGACAGATCCAAAAGAGTTGACCTTATCCCTTGCCAGTGCGGCGCCAAGTTGGTTGCAAAATTTAGGTTTTCAGCCGATTAAACTGGGGCTCGACTTACGTGGTGGCGTGCAGTTTCTACTCGATGTTGATGTTGAGCCTGTGTATCAAACTCAGGCAGAGGCGCTGGTCGATTCGCTACGTCAACTCATCCGTGAACAGAAGATCCGTGGTGCCAGCGTCTATTTAGACCAAAGTAGCCAGTTAAACCTGACCTTGCCCGATAATGATGCCCGGGCCGCCGTGCGTCAGATGATGAAACAGTCCTATCCCAATTGGCAATTATCCAATGCCGATGGTGCGGGTTTACAGATTAAGTTGAGCCAAGAGGAACAAACGAAACTGCGTAATTTGACCGTGCAGCAAAACCTGCAAGTTATGCGCAGTCGTATTGAAGAACTCGGTATCACTGAAGCCTTAGTGCAGCGCCAAGGTGAGCATCGAATTCGGATTGAGTTGCCTGGCGTGCAAGATCCTGCGGCGGCGAAAAACGTCATTGGTGCTACGGCGAGTCTGGCGTTCTTCGAGGTGAAAGAGTCAGGCTCTGTGAATGCCATGGTACTCAACGACAAGTCGGGTAAGCCTATTTATGTGAGCCGCACGCCTGTGCTGGGTGGCGATCATATTGTCGATGCCAGAGCGAGTTTAGGTGAGATGGGCATGGCCGAGGTGAACATTAATCTCGACCGTGTCGGCGGGCAAAAAATGTCTGCATTTTCCCGCACCAATATCGGCAAACCTATGGCGACGTCTTACAGCGAATACAGCCGTGATGAACAGGGTAAGGCCAAGCAAACCCAAGAGATTATCAGCGTCGCGACCATTCAATCCCAGCTTGGGGATCGCTTCAGCATTACAGGTGCAGGTACCTACCAAGAAGCACAGCAATTAGCCCTGTTACTGCGAGCGGGTTCTATGACAGCGCCCGTGACTATTGTTGAGGAGCGCACCATTGGCCCGACCTTAGGTGCTGAAAATATAGAAAATGGTTTTGCCGCCCTCGGTCTAGGTATGGGAATTACCTTGTTATTTATGGCGCTTTGGTATCGCCGCCTCGGTTGGGTGGCGAATATCGCGCTGATTTCCAACATGGTGATCCTATTTGGTTTACTGGCGCTTATCCCTGGTGCTGTGTTGACCTTACCTGGGATTGCGGGTTTGGTGTTAACAGTCGGTATGGCTGTCGATACTAACGTGCTGATTTTCGAACGAATAAAAGACAAATTAAAAGAAGGTCGCAGTTTTGCGCTGGCAATTGATACTGGGTTTGATAGTGCGTTTTCGACTATTTTCGACGCTAATTTTACCACTATGATCACGGCTGTCGTGCTGTACTCCATCGGTAATGGCCCAATTCAAGGTTTCGCCTTGACCTTAGGTCTTGGTCTATTGACCAGCATGTTTACCGGTATCTTTGCCTCAAGGGCCTTGATTAACTTAGTTTATGGCCGTGATGCTAGCCGTCATGTGAGGGTATAAGTATGAAAAATATGAATTTAATGACTAATTTAACTCAGTGGCGTTATGTTTCTAGTGCTATCTCAATTTTATTGATGGTAGCGTCATTAACTATCATAGGTGTGAAGGGGTTTAACTGGGGCTTAGATTTTACCGGTGGTGTAGTGACAGAAGTTCAGCTCGACAGCAAAATCACCGGCAGCGAGTTACAACCCTTACTTAACGCGGCTTACCAGCAGGAGGTGAGTGTGGTTTCGGCCAGTGAACCGGGCCGTTGGGTGCTACGCTATTCCGATATAAAGAGTGTCGATACACAGAGTACGGATACCGAGCAAGGGAATATCGATATTCAGCAGGCATTAGCGCCGCTTAACGCTGAGGTGCAAGTACTGAATAGCAGCGTTGTTGGGCCGCAAATTGGTCAAGAACTGGCGGAGCAGGGCGGGTTAGCGTTGTTAGTGGCTATGCTGTGTATTTTGGGATACTTAAGTTATCGCTTCGAATGGCGACTCGCGTCGGGTGCTTTGTTTGCGCTAGTGCACGACGTCGTGTTTGTCCTAGCGTTTTTCGCGCTGACGCAGATGGAGTTTAATTTAACGGTTCTGGCGGCTGTGCTGGCGATTTTAGGCTATTCGTTAAATGACTCGATTATCATTGCCGACCGTATCCGTGAGTTATTGATTGCAAAACCTAAGCTTGCGATTCAAGAGATTAATAACCAAGCGATTGTGGCGACATTCTCCCGCACTATGGTGACCTCAGGGACAACCTTAATGACGGTCGGTGCGCTGTGGATCATGGGCGGTGGGCCGTTGGAAGGATTTTCGATTGCGATGTTTATCGGTATTTTAACCGGTACATTCTCATCGATTTCTGTTGGCACCTCACTGCCTGAGTTTTTAGGTTTAACGCCTGAGCATTATAAAGAGCAAGTGATCTCTGATACACCTTAGTGCTTTATTTTCATTCGTAGCAAAAACAAAGAGGCCACTCAATTGAGTGGCCTCTTTGTTAACACAATAAAAATCAAGAAAAATTACTTTGCCTTTGGCAAAGCAATCTTCATTTCGGGTGATTGACGATAAATCACCAGAATATGACCAATAAGTTGCACTTTTGCGGATTGAGTTTCACGTACTATGGCATCAACGATGGCATTTTTTAGCTCTCTGTCGGCAGAGGCTACTTTCACTTTGATCAATTCATGATAAGCGAGTGCGCTTTCAATTTCAGCGAGTACACCTTCAGTCAATCCATTGGCACCAAGCAGCACCACTGGCTTTAGCGGATGCGCTAGACCTTTTAAATGCTGTTTTTGTTTGGTTGTTAAGTTCATTTCTACCAACTTTTGCTGAGTTACTGTTGAAAAACGGCTATTCTACCCTTATATAGCCCTTGTGTAACTCTCAATTGTTGCGGATTTTAAATGTCAGGTAAAAAACGTACGGCCAGTTCCAATCGCTGGATGCTGGAACACTTTGATGATCATTATGTCAAACTAGCACAGAAAATGGGATTGCGATCTCGCGCTGCGTTCAAGCTTGAGGAGATCCAGCAAAAGGATCAACTTATTCGCTCAGGCATGACTGTAGTTGACTTAGGAGCTGCGCCGGGAGGCTGGTCTCAAGTGGCGGTTAAGTTAGCGGGAGATAAAGGTAAGGTCATCGCCTGTGACATTTTACCTATGGATCCCATCGTCGGGGTAGACTTTTTGCAAGGGGATTTTCGTGAAGATAAAGTCCTTCAAGCATTGCTTACCCGAGTCGGTGCGGATAAGGTTGACGTTGTGTTGTCTGACATGGCGCCCAACATGAGTGGTTCAGACGGTGTCGATCAGCCGCGTGCCATGTATTTAGTGGAACTGGCGTTAGATATGTGTCATCAAGTGTTGGCACCTAATGGCAGTTTTGCGGTCAAAGTCTTTCAGGGGGAGGGCTTTGACGAATATATGAAAGCGGTTAAAGAGGCGTTCAAAGTCGTAAAAACACGTAAACCGGACTCTTCACGGGCGCGTTCCCGGGAAGTCTATCTTGTGGCGACTGGGTACAAGTTGTAGTAACCTAGCGTTAATCATCGCAAGACTTTATGAGGTCTAGTAATTTGAGTGACATGGCAAAAAATCTAATACTCTGGGTTGTCATCGCCGTTGTGCTGATGTCAGTGTTTCAGGGTTACTCCCCCTCTTCTTCGTCATCGCAGAAGATGGATTATTCTACTTTCCTAGACAATGTTCGTGATGGGCAAGTCGCTACCGTTGAAGTGAAAAGTGACCAACGTACTATCGAAGGTTCAAAACGCACTGGCGAAAAATTCACGACCATCATGCCATTGTATGATCAAGATTTGATTAATGATCTTGACCGTAAAGGCATCACCATGAAGGGGCAAGAAGCCGAAGAGTCAGGGTTCCTAACTCAAATCTTCATCTCTTGGTTCCCAATGTTATTGCTTATCGGGGTATGGATTTTCTTCATGCGCCAGATGCAAGGCGGCGGTGGCAAAGGCGCTATGTCCTTTGGCAAGAGCAAAGCCAAGCTGATGAGCGAAGATCAAATCAAGACCACTTTTGCCGATGTTGCTGGCTGTGATGAAGCCAAAGAGGAAGTGAAAGAGCTGGTTGATTATCTGCGTGACCCAACTAAATTCCAAAAATTGGGCGGCCGTATTCCAACGGGCGTGCTGATGGTGGGGCCTCCAGGCACGGGTAAAACCTTGCTGGCGAAAGCCATTGCGGGTGAATCTAAGGTGCCTTTCTTCACTATCTCGGGTTCTGACTTCGTTGAAATGTTCGTTGGTGTCGGTGCATCCCGTGTGCGTGACATGTTCGAACAGGCGAAAAAGTCTGCACCTTGTATCATCTTTATCGATGAAATCGATGCGGTCGGTCGTCAACGCGGCGCGGGTTTAGGTGGTGGTCATGATGAACGTGAGCAAACACTGAACCAAATGCTGGTTGAGATGGACGGCTTCGAAGGTAATGAAGGCGTTATCGTTATCGCGGCAACTAACCGTCCAGACGTACTCGATTCTGCACTGCTGCGTCCAGGTCGTTTTGACCGTCAAGTGGTCGTTGGCTTACCTGACGTGCGTGGTCGTGAGCAGATTTTGAAAGTGCATATGCGTAAAGTACCGCTTTCTGAAGACGTGAAGGCGAGCGTGATTGCCCGCGGTACACCAGGATTCTCGGGTGCTGACCTAGCGAACTTAGTCAACGAAGCGGCCCTGTTTGCGGCTCGCGGAAATCGCCGAGTTGTGGGCATGGAAGAATTTGAACGTGCTAAAGATAAAATCATGATGGGTGCTGAGCGCCGTTCTATGGTGATGTCTGAAGCCGAAAAAGAAATGACCGCATACCACGAAGCGGGCCATGCGATTGTGGGTTGTTTAGTACCAGAGCACGATCCTGTGCACAAGGTGACTATCATTCCCCGCGGCCGTGCACTGGGGGTGACTTTCTTCTTACCCGAAGCAGACTCAGTCAGTCAGAGTCGTCGTAAGCTAGAGAGCCAAATTTCGGTCGCCTACGGTGGTCGTCTAGCAGAAGAGCTTATCTACGGTACAGAAAAAGTGTCGACTGGCGCATCACAGGACATCAAATACGCGACATCCATTGCGCGTAACATGGTGACCCAGTGGGGCTTCTCGGACAAGCTAGGTCCATTACTCTATGCCGAAGAAGACGGTGAAGTGTTCTTAGGGCGCAGCATGGGCAAAGCCAAAGCCATGTCCGATGAAACGGCGACGGTTATCGATGCCGAAGTGAAAGTTTTTATCGATAAAAACTATGGCCGCGCAAAGCAGATATTGACGGATAACCTCGATATTCTGCATGCGATGAAAGAAGCCTTAATGAAGTATGAAACCATTGACTCACTGCAAATTGACGATTTAATGAATCGCCGTGAAGTACGCCAACCCGCCGATTGGCAAGTCGATGACAATGGTTCAAACGATAAAGGTAATAGTCAGGGTGAACCTGCGGTCAATACGGAGGAAACCGCTAAGGCGACTCCCGTTGAAACTGAACTTAAAGATGTCGATGAATCGCCCGTTAAGTAAGTTGTCGTAATTGAAAGAGAACCCCGTAAAGGGGTTTTCTTGTTTTACCTTGCTAGAAAATTGATTGCGCTGTCATTTGTCACTGTTTCTCTATTATAGAGATCGCTGGGCAGTGAATAGAAAATAGATAACGCGCTAGCAAGCTGTCCCAAATGGAGTAAATGCGTGTTTGAATTAATTGCTGATACTAAACGCCTGTCTTTAGCTTCCCCCATTGTGATGGGGATCCTCAATGTGACTCCCGATTCTTTTTCCGATGGTGGAAAATTCACCTCCTTCGAACTGGCCTGCAAACATGCGGACGAAATGGTCGCCCAAGGCGCCAAAATCATTGATATTGGCGGCGAGTCGACAAGGCCGGGCGCTGCAGAAGTGAGTATCGAAGATGAATTAGCGCGAGTGATCCCACTGGTGAACTATGTGGCTAAACACCATGATGTGTGGATCTCGGTCGATACCAGCAAACCCGAAGTGATGCGCCAATCCGTTGCTGCGGGTGCACATCTGATTAATGATGTACGCGCTTTAATGGAGCCCGGTGCGCTCGAAGCTGCCGCGCAGTTGAATGTGCCTATCTGTTTAATGCATATGCAAGGCGAGCCGCGCAGTATGCAGAGTGCTCCCGAATATCAAGATGTTGTTGCCGAGGTTTCGACTTTTCTCGCCGAACGGATTCAGGCTTGTCTCGATGCTGGCATCCCGCGGGAACACTTATTGATAGACCCCGGTTTTGGCTTTGGTAAAACTTTAGAACATAACTATGAACTACTGGCAAAGTTAGATACTTTTGCCCAGTTTGAGTTGCCAATATTGATCGGTTTATCCCGTAAGAGCATGATAGGCAATCTTCTGGGAAGACCGACCTTAGAACGTTTGGCGGGGAGCCTAGCTGGCGCTATGATAGCGGCACAGAAAGGGGCGCATATTATTCGCGTACATGATGTTCCTGAAACTATGGATATGCTTAAAGTGTTACAAGCGACACAGGCATATCTCTAAACGCTATTCTTGCTAAGTAACTAATTAATATTATGATCCCAGTTAACTGGGACACATTTAGTGTATGGGGCGATATGAAAGAACGTAAATTTTTTGGAACTGACGGTATTCGGGGAAAGGTCGGTTCAGGACAAATGACGCCTGAGTTGGCGCTGAAATTAGGTTGGGCCGCGGGGCGGGTATTATCCCGCAGTGGGACCAAAAAGGTGATTATCGGTAAAGATACCCGTATTTCGGGTTATATGTTCGAATCGGCATTAGAAGCAGGCCTTTCTGCCGCCGGTCTTAATGTGATGTTAATGGGGCCGATGCCAACGCCTGCTGTTGCCTATTTAACCCGCACGTTCCGTGCCGAAGCTGGGGTAGTGATCAGTGCCTCACACAATCCCTATTACGATAATGGTATTAAATTTTTCTCCACCGACGGCAGTAAGTTAGACGATAACCTAGAGTTAGAGATTGAAGCCGAACTTGAAAAGCCCCTCGTTTGTGTCGAATCGCATCTGCTTGGCAAAGTGTCGCGGATTGAAGATGCCCGTGGCCGTTATATTGAGTATTGCAAAGGTAATTTCCCCGCAGAACACACGTTAACTGGGTTAAAAATTGTCGTCGATTGTGCCCATGGTGCAACCTATCACATAGCGCCAGCGGTGTTCCGTGAGTTAGGTGCCGAGGTGATTGCCATTGGTGATAAGCCTGATGGCGTGAATATCAACGACAAAGTTGGCGCAACGTCCATGGGCAAGATTTGTGAAACCGTGTTGGCCGAAAATGCCGATTTAGGTATCGCACTCGACGGTGACGGTGACCGCATTATGATGGTTAATAGCAAAGGCGAAGTCATCGACGGCGATCAAATTTTATATATCTTGGCCTGTGACGCAAAAGCCCGTGGTGTGTTACGTGGCGGCGTGGTTGGCACCTTAATGTCTAACCTTGGGCTTGATCTTGCCTTGCAAGCATTGGATATTCCCTTTGCCCGTTCAAAGGTGGGCGACCGCTATGTGATGGAACTACTGAAAGAACTCGATTGGCGCATCGGCGGTGAAAATTCAGGGCATATCCTGAATCTTGACCACGGCACGACTGGTGATGGCATCGTCGCTGGGATCTTAGTGTTAGCGGCCATGCGTCGCCAAAATGCTACGCTTGAACAACTGACCTCTGCGATGGAAATGTTGCCACAGGTCTTAGTCAATGTGCGCTTTGAGGGCGAACACGATCCCCTTAAGTCCGACAAGGTTAAAGCGGCCCAGGCCCATGTCGAGTCACAACTCGGTGCCCGTGGTCGAGTATTACTACGTAAGTCAGGTACTGAACCTTTGATCCGTGTCATGGTAGAAGGTGACGATCATAGTGCAGTATTGGCCCACGCAAATTTGATCGCGGATGCGGTAAAATCGGCAAGCTAGTATTTGCCCATTTTGTAATGAGTGTGGCTGATATCGATTGAAAATGAAGATGTTAGCTGCACAAATGAACAGAAAGTGGCTTTGAAGTGTAAAAATTAAGCATTCCAACCTGATATCTAAAAAAATTCGAATTTAGCTATTGTAACTTAATAAGTGGTTCGCTATTATTCACGCCGCTTTCAGAGGAGACAGTGATGGCACTCAGACGTCCTATGGTAGCTGGCAATTGGAAAATGAACGGCAGTGCGGCATTAGCCCAAGAGTTGTTCAAGAAATTTGCCTCTAAGCTCCAAAATGATTCAGCTGAAGTGGTTTTATGCCCGCCTTCTATCTATCTAGAGAGCGTTAGGCAACTGCTAGAAGCAAACAAGGAAGCGTTAGACGGTTCACTTGTTAGGATGGGCGCACAAAATCTAAGTCAACATGACTTTGGCGCTTATACCGGTGAAGTTTCAGGTCAGATGCTAAAAGATTCAGGATGTCGATATGTGATTATCGGGCATTCAGAACGTCGCCGTATGTACGGAGAGACGAGTAATATCGTAGCGGAGAAATTCGCCGCTGCACAAAAGCACGGTCTGACCCCAATATTATGTGTGGGTGAGTCGGGGCCAGCACGGGAAGCAAGACGTACCTTTGAGGTGATTGCTGAAGAGTTGGATATAGTGATCCAGAAAAATGGCACTATGGCTTTTGATAACGCCATTATCGCCTACGAGCCGTTATGGGCTGTAGGGACAGGTAAGAGTGCGACGCCAGAGCAGGCTCAGGAAGTTCATGCGTTTATTCGCAAACGCCTCTCTGAAGTATCTCCGTTTATCGGAGAAAATATCAGGATTCTCTATGGTGGTAGTGTGACACCGAGTAATGCTGCAGATTTATTTGCCCAACCTGATGTTGATGGTGGACTGATTGGCGGTGCCAGTTTAAACTCTAGCGAGTTTTTAAGTCTGTGTACCATAGCGATGAGCGCATAATATGTATGAAGTTTTAGTGGTTGTTTACTTGTTGGTTGCATTAGGTTTAATTGGCCTGATCTTAATCCAGCAAGGTAAAGGAGCTGACATGGGGGCCTCATTTGGCGCCGGTGCATCGGGTACCTTATTCGGTTCAAGCGGTTCAGGTAACTTCCTGACACGCACAACGGCGATTCTTGCCATTGCATTTTTTACCTTAAGTCTGTTGATTGGCAACTTAAGTGCGAATCACGCAAAAAATGAAGATTCATGGAAAAATTTAGGTTCTGATACTGAACAGGTGACTCAACCTGTTGAGCAAGAAGCCGAAAAGTCAGAAACCAAGATTCCTGACTAGTAAAAAGTTTAGCCGAGGTGGTGAAATTGGTAGACGCGCAGCCTTGAGGTGGCTGTGTCCTAACGGACGTGCGGGTTCAAGTCCCGCTCTCGGCACCAAATTAACTAAGATAGACGAGGTAACATCTCTCTTAGTTATTGCAAGAAAAGACGATAGTCAATATACTTGCACACAGTTGACGCGGGGTGGAGCAGCATGGTAGCTCGTCGGGCTCATAACCCGAAGGTCGTCGGTTCAAATCCGGCCCCCGCAACCAGCTCCTAGTAACGAATAGTGTTTGAATTCGTTATGGTTTACAGGTTCTTGACACTAATGACCTCGTGATTACGGGGTTTTTTGTTATCTGGGACTTTTAAATTTGTCGTATATTCTATACGGCGTTGTACTAGGGCTATTAAGCCCTTTTTTGTTTTTTCCGGGGGTCAATTTTGGCAACATTAGAATCCAGACTGGCAGAAATGCTCAAAGTGCCTGTGGAAGCATTAGGCTTCCAACTCTGGGGCATTGAATATGTTCAAGCGGGTAAGCATTCAACACTTCGCGTGTTTATTGATGGCGAAAACGGTATCAATATCGAAGATTGTGCCAATGCCAGCCGTCAAGTCAGTGCTGTACTCGATGTTGAAGACCCTATTCCGACTGAATATACCCTAGAGGTTTCTTCACCTGGTGTGGATAGACCGCTGTTTACTGCCGAGCAGTACGCGGCCTACGTGGGGGAAGATGCGAAAGTTCAACTGACTATGCCTGTCGCGGGCAGTCGTAATTTAAAAGGCGCCATTACCAAGGTTGAAGGGCAAATGCTCTCGCTGAACGTCAATGGTAAAGAGCTAGTTGTCGCCCTGGATAATATCCGTAAAGGCAACGTAATCGCTAAGTTTTGATGGTTTCAAGGTGAACGAGGCAAGACGAGATGAATAAAGAGATTCTGCTAGTCGCTGAAGCGGTTTCAAATGAAAAGGCCGTTCCACGCGAGAAAATTTTTGAAGCGCTAGAGATCGCTCTGGCTACTGCAACCAAGAAAAAATACGAAGGCGATATCGACGTTCGTGTTTCCATCGATCGTAAAACTGGCGGCTACGAAACATTCCGTCGTTGGATGGTGGTTGATGATCACGGCGAAGCCCTAGAGAACCCATTCCGCGAGATCACGCTCGAAGCGGCACGTTACGAAAATCCGGACATTCAACCGGGCGAATATATCGAAGACGATATCGAGTCCGTGGTATTTGACCGTATTACCACCCAAACTGCCAAGCAAGTCATAGTACAAAAAGTACGTGAAGCAGAGCGTGCGCAAGTGGTTGAGCAGTTCCAAGATAAAGAAGGCGAGCTGATCACCGGTGTGGTGAAAAAAGCGACCCGCGAAAGTGTTGTGGTCGATTTAGGCAACAATGCCGACGGCGTGCTGTTCCGTGAGGATTTAATTTCACGGGAATCGTTCCGCCCCGGTGACCGCGTGCGTGCATTGCTGTACTCAGTACGTCCAGAAGCCCGCGGTGCCCAGCTATTTTTAACACGCACTAAGCCTGAAATGCTGATTGAGCTTTTCCGTGTTGAAGTGCCTGAAATTGCCGATGAGCTGATCGAAGTGATGGGCGCCGCCCGTGACCCAGGCGCTCGCGCAAAGATTGCCGTTAAGTCGAATGACCGTCGTATCGATCCAATCGGTGCGTGTGTCGGTATGCGTGGCGCACGTGTACAAGCGGTATCGAATGAACTGGGTGGCGAGCGTGTTGATATCGTATTGTGGGATGATAATCCAGCACAATACGTGATCAATGCGATGGCGCCAGCCGATGTGGCCTCTATCATAGTTGACGAAGATAACCATTCAATGGATATCGCCGTTGAGGCTGATAGCTTGGCACAAGCCATTGGACGTAATGGCCAAAACGTACGTTTAGCGACTCAACTGACAGGTTGGGAACTGAACGTTATGACAGTGGAAGACATGAATAAGAAGCATCAGGCCGAAAGCGCCAAAGTGATGAGTCTATTTATGAGTTCATTGGATGTCGATGAAGATTTTGCACAAGTACTCGCGGATGAGGGCTTTACGTCGCTCGAAGAAATCGCATATGTACCTGTGTCTGAATTATTGGCGATTGATGGTTTTGACGAAGATCTCGTTGAAGCTTTACGTGAACGTGCAAAAGCGGCGATCTCGACCAGAGCACTCGCCACTGAAGAAGCACTAGATGGTGTGGAGCCAAGTGATGAGTTGCTAGCACTTGAAGGTGTTGAAAGACACTTAGCCTATGTTTTCGCTAGCAAAGGTATTGTGACTCTAGAAGACTTGGCTGAACAAGGCATTGATGATTTGATCGAAATTGAAGAATTGACAGAAGAAAAAGCAGGTGCGCTCATCATGGCTGCCCGCAACATCTGTTGGTTTGGCGAAGAAGCATAAGTCGATCAACAGGGGGATTTAACTGATGGCAGATACTACCGTAGAGAAATTGGCCACGGAAGTGGGTAAAAGTGTTGAACGTCTGATTGAGCAATTCGCTCAGGCAGGTATTAAGAAAGGCCAAGCCGATAATGTATCTGAAGCTGAAAAGCAGCAGTTACTGGATTATCTGAAAAAGCAGCACGGTGGCGAGAGTGCCCCGACTAAAATGACGCTGCAGCGCAAAACGGTATCAACCCTGAGCGTAGCCGGTAATGGCGGTCAATCTAAAGATGTGAAAGTGGAAGTGCGTAAAACCCGCACCTTCGTTAAGCGTGATGTGAATGACGCTGTGCTAAAAGCGGAAGAAGAGGCGAAAGCGGAAGCTGAAGCATTAGCAAAAGCAAAGGCCGAAGCGGAAGCGGCTCAAGCGGCCAAGGCGAAAGCTGAGGCGGAAGCTAAGGCTAAAGCAGAAGCGGAAGCCAAGGCAAAAGCCAAAGCGGCGGCAGAAGTGAAAGTAACCAAAGATGCTTCTCCAGAAGCAGAAGCGGCACGTTTAGAAGCAGAGCGTTTAAAAGCGGCGCAAGAAGCGGCGACTAAACGCAAGCAAGATGAAGAAGCGGCAAAAGCGGCCGAAAAAGCCCGTCTATTGGCGGAAGAAAACTCTAAGCGTTGGGCCGAAGAAGAGCGTCAACGTATAGAAGCTGAAAGAAATGGCGATCACCACATCACCACCTCTAAAGTAGCCCGTGCTGCCGAAGATACCTCTGATCTGGATGAAGAAAAACGCGGTCGTCGTGCTCGTAACAAGAGCAACGCTAAGAAGCGTGGCGGCAAAGATGCCCGTGATGGCCGTGAAAAGCACATGCGTAACCGCAGCACTGCACCCGAGTCTATGGCCCACGGCTTCAACAAGCCTGTTGCTGCCGTAAGCCGTGATGTGCGTATCGGTGAAACTGTGACTGTTTCTGAACTGGCGCATTTAATGGCGGTGAAAGCGACTGAAATCATCAAGCAAATGATGAAAATGGGCTCTATGGTCACGATCAACCAAGTGTTAGATCAAGAGACTGCCCAGTTAGTTGCCGAAGAAATGGGTCACAAAGTGGTGCTAATTCGTGAAAACGAACTTGAGCATCAAGTCTTGTTAGACCGTGACGATGAGGACGGCGTTAAGCTGGAATCCCGTGCACCGGTTGTGACCATCATGGGTCACGTGGATCACGGTAAGACCTCTTTGCTCGATTATATTCGTCGCGCCAAGGTTGCTGCCGGTGAAGCCGGTGGTATTACTCAGCATATTGGTGCATACCATGTTGAGACTGAAAACGGCATGATCACTTTCCTCGATACCCCTGGCCACGCCGCGTTTACCGCAATGCGTGCCCGCGGTGCCAAGGCGACCGATATCGTTGTATTAGTGGTTGCGGCCGATGACGGTGTAATGCCACAGACGATCGAAGCTATCCAACACGCGAAAGCGGGTAACGTGCCGTTAATCGTCGCAGTGAACAAGATGGATAAACCGGAAGCGGATATCGATCGCGTTAAGAGTGAACTGTCGCAACACGGCGTTATGTCTGAAGATTGGGGTGGAGACAACATGTTCGCCTTCGTATCTGCTAAGACAGGTGAAGGCGTTGATGATCTACTCGAAGGTATCCTACTGCAGGCGGAAGTTCTAGAGCTTAAAGCGGTACGTGATGGTATGGCTGCGGGTGTGGTTATCGAATCCCAACTGGATAAAGGTCGTGGCCCTGTGGCAACAATCCTGGTTCAGGAAGGAACGCTGCGCCAAGGCGATATCGTTCTATGTGGCCTTGAGTACGGTAAAATCCGTGCGATGAAGGACGAGAACGGTCGTTCAATCACTGAAGCGGGTCCATCAATCCCTGTTGAAATTCTGGGTCTGTCTGGCGTACCGTCAGCCGGTGATGAAGCCACAGTCGTACGTGACGAGCGTAAAGCCCGTGAAGTTGCCCTGTATCGTCAAGGCAAGTTCCGTGATGTGAAATTAGCTCGTCAACAGAAATCTAAGCTTGAAAACATGTTTGCGAACATGACAGACGGCGAAGTGAAAGAACTGAACATCGTTCTTAAAGCTGACGTACAAGGTTCACTGGAAGCGATTACCGACTCGTTAACGGGTCTGTCTACCGACGAAGTGAAAGTGAACATCATCGCTCGCGGTGTGGGCGCACTGACCGAAACCGATGCGACCTTAGCCGCAGCGTCTAACGCTATCATGGTTGGCTTTAACGTGCGTGCCGATGCACAGGCGCGTAAGACCATCGAGAGTGAAAGCGTTGATTTACGTTACTACAGCGTTATCTATAATTTGATTGATGAAGTGAAAGCGGCGATGACAGGTATGCTGTCTCCTGAGTTCAAACAACAAATTATCGGTCTGGCTGAAGTTCGTGACGTGTTCAAATCACCTAAGCTGGGGGCGATTGCTGGTTGTATGGTGACCGAAGGTACCATCAAGCGTAGCGCACCAATTCGCGTACTGCGTGATAACGTGGTGATCTTCGAAGGTGAACTCGAATCACTGCGTCGCTTTAAAGATGACGTTAACGAAGTTCGCAACGGTATGGAATGTGGTATCGGCGTTAAGAACTACAACGATGTTCGCGTAGGCGACCAAATCGAAGTATTCGAAACCATCGAAGTGGCACGTACTCTGTAACGATAAAGAGGGCGGCATTAGCCGCCCTTTCGATTTAATGACATTAGCTATGGTACAGATATTATGGCAAAAGAATTCAGTCGTACACGTCGCATAGCGCAGCAGTTACAGCAAGAGCTTGCTCTGGTGTTGCAGCGCGACATGAAAGACCCCCGTATTGGTTTTGTTACCGTGAATGACGTCGATGTCTCCCGTGATTTAAGTTACGCCAAGGTCTTTGTGACCTTCTTTGAGGAAGACAAAGAAGTTGTGCAGGAAAAGCTCAACGCTCTGATCAGCGCCGCGCCTTATATTCGCACCCTTGTGGCTGGCCGGATGAAGCTACGAGTTATGCCTGAGCTGCGTTTTGTCTACGATAGCTCATTGGTTGAGGGGATGCGCATGTCTAACCTCGTCAGCCAAGTGATCAACCAAGACAAAGCGAAACAGCAGCAATTTGGCAGCGCTGAAGATGTCCAAGATGTGGACGCGACGGACGATACCGAAGATACGGAAGGTAAAGATTAATGGCTCGTCGTCCAAAAGGCCGCTTTATCGACGGTATCGTGTTGTTGGACAAAGCCACAGGCATGAGTTCCAACTTTGCGCTGCAACGGGTAAAACGCTTTTTTAATGCGAATAAAGCTGGGCACACGGGCGCGCTCGATCCGCTAGCCACAGGCATGCTGCCCGTATGTTTAGGCGAGGCGACCAAGTTTTCACAGCATTTGTTAGATGCTGATAAACGTTATCTAGTGACGGCAAAACTGGGCCAGCGCACCGATACCAGTGATTCCGATGGTGAAGTGGTGCAGACGCGTCCCATGGATTTTACCGAGACACAACTAATGGCTGCGCTCGAGCATTTCCGTGGCGATACAATGCAAGTGCCTTCAATGTACTCTGCACTAAAATATCAGGGACAGCCCCTGTATAAATATGCGCGTGAAGGCATTGAAGTGCCCCGTGAAGCGCGGCCTATCAGGGTATTTGAGCTTAACTTTATCAAGCTCGAAGGTGATGAGTTGACCTTGGACATCCATTGTTCGAAGGGCACTTATATTCGCACTATTATCGATGATTTAGGTGAAATGCTTGGCTGTGGTGCCCATGTGATCATGCTGCGCCGCACCCAAGTCGCTCAGTATCCCTATGCTAAAATGGTCACCCTTGAGCAGCTTGAAACTCTCGTTGCCAGGGCCCACGAGCAGCAGATAGAGCTGAGCCTGTTACTCGATCCTCTGCTATTGCCTATGGATACTGCCGTTGCCGATTTTCCCGAGGTGAATGTACCCGATGCCAGTGCAGCCTATCTGATGCAGGGGCAAGCGGTACGTGTTGCGGGGTTAGAGGCCGATAAATTAGTACGTATTACCCTAGGGGATGCCCATCGATTTGTTGGCATTGGGGCGATGAATGCTGACGGTCTGTTAGCGCCTAAGCGACTCATTGTTATCCATGACGAGCCGGCATAGTCGCGTATTGAACCGATTCGAAATCATTGTTCGATTAAGACCAGCCTGTTATTGCGCTAGGGTTGGATTATGGGTAGAATAGCGCGCCCTCTGGCTGAGTTAGTGATCGGCTAGGGATTCATACTATATATTTGGAGAGACACATGTCACTAAGTACTGAAGCGAAAGCAAAAATCCTGGCTGAATTTGGCCGTGGCGAAAACGACACTGGTTCAACTGAAGTTCAAGTTGCTTTGTTAACTGCGCAAATCAACCATTTGCAAGATCACTTCAAAGAGCACATCCATGATCACCACTCACGTCGTGGTCTGTTACGCATGGTTAGCGCGCGTCGTAAGTTAACTGCTTACCTGAAGCGTACTGATGCAGAGCGTTACAACGCACTGATCCAAAAGTTAGGTCTACGTCGTTAATCTCACGTCGACTAACGTAAAAAAGGAGGCTTAGCCTCCTTTTTTATTGTTCTAAATCTGGTTTTCTCTATGTTGCTCAACCGTCAACCGTCAACCGTCAACCGTCAACCGTCAACCGTCAACCGTCAACCGTCAACCGTCAACCGTCAACCGTCAACCGTCAACCTCTACCACTTGCCATCGATATGGGCAATGCTCGCGGTTTGGCTTGCAATATAGAGGGCTTCAAAATCTGCTTGGGGCAAAGGTTGGCTAAAATAGAAACCTTGTCCAATCTGGCATCGATTTTCCTTAAGCCAATCGAGCTGAAGCTCATTCTCAATCCCTTCGGCAACGATCGTTAAATTGAGCTGCTTACCAAGCATTAAGATAGTGGATGCAATTGCACTGTCGCACGGTAAATCCGATACAAAACAACGGTCAATCTTCATCGTCGTGATGGGAAGATGCCGCAGGTATGAGAGTGAAGAATATCCAGTCCCAAAATCGTCTACTGCGATACCAAACCCCGCGGATTTCAATTGCTCAAGCTTAACGATGGCCAGTTCAATGTCGTTCATTAATGAGGTTTCGGTGATCTCTATTTCTAACAGCTCAGGTTGGATCTGATAGCGCAGCGCCATTTGTTTGATATCTGAGACTAGGCTTGCATCGGCAAATTGTTGCGATGCAACATTAATCGCAATCGGGATCGCATAGTGATATTTTTTCTGCCATTCCCTTAAGGTTTTACAGCTTTGCTCTATCACCCAGCGGCCAATGGGAATAATGATGCCGGTTTCTTCGGCCACGGGAATAAATGACATAGGGCTGATTAAACGGCCGTCTTTTTGCCAACGAATAAGGGCTTCACAGGCGATAACTTTACCTGTCTGCAGATCGAGTTTAGGTTGGAAATAAAGTAAAAATTCATTGTTTTTCAGTGCATCATGTAATGATGCTTCGGTGCGTAAGCGTACCGCCGCGCGTTCGGTCATCTGTTGCTTGAAGAAGGCCCATTGATTGGAGCCCGCCGCCTTTGCACTGTACATGGCGATATCCGCATGGCGGATAAGATCCTCCGCGCTATTGCCGTCTTCGGGATAAATTGAAATACCAATAGACGCGGCCGGGTGGATTGCATGCTCATTGAGCTGAATAGGCACATTGAGCTGAACTAACAGTTTATCGACAAAGTCTGCCGCTTGATCAGGGGAATGTACCGAATCGGCTAATATCACAAATTCATCGCCCCCTAAACGGGAGACAGTGCCTTTATCGCCCACAAAACGTTCTAGCATGCGGGCTATTCTGGCTAAAAACTGATCGCCCAGCGCGTGGCCGAGGGAGTCATTGATATTTTTAAAGCGATCTAAGTCGATAAACATCAAGGCAAAGCTGCGCTTCTGTACACGGGAGCGTTGAATCGTGACTGCGATGGTTTCGAGTAATAGTGTTCTATTTGGTAATCCAGTAAGCGGATCGCGGGTCGCCATTTTTCGCAGTTTAGATTGTGTCTGACTAAATTGGATCAGGATTTGATTAAACTTAGAGGTCACTAAGCCTAATTCGTCATCCTTATGGGCGCTGGACATGGGGAGTAAATTTTCATCCGGCGAATCGGGCTCAATCTTATCAATCGCTTCGCTTATTCTCGCTATTGGCTGGGTCAAGAAACGGTGGAATACCACCGAGAGCACTAAGGTGAGCAATAGGGCGCGGGCCAATGTGGCAAGGAACCCCAATTTTAATTGTGAAAACAGGGTGTTGGTCAACTCTTGGGTGTCGTAAAAAATAGTCAGAGTGCCGATAAGCTGCTGTTTTTGAGTGCCTTCAAAATAGAAGGGGCGGTATAAGGGCCGAGAAATTTCTTTCAGATCATCGAAGAGTTTATTGCTGAGGCTGATAAATGTTTGCGAGTTATTTTTTTTATTATTACTGACGGAAACAAACATTGAACCATCATCGAGCTCAATCACCGCCGAGCCTACATGTTCGACTTTGATCGCACCTTCTAAGGTCTGCTTCGCTAAATTATCATCTAAGGCCCAAACGGCATTGGCTGCGGGCTGCTCTACTGAATCGAGCAGTTCCTGCTGTGTGGTGGTCAGTTGTTGTTTGGTTGAGACGACAACGAGGGCGATTTCAACGATAAAAATAGCGATAGCGAAAAATAACGCAGTAAATACGACGAGGTTAGTTTGTTTCCAAGTCAGGGATTTAAAGCGACCCGTCATTCAGCTCGTCCTTTATGATTGTTTTTCGCCATAGGGATGATTTTCCGTATCAAATGAAAGCATAACTCTTTGTAGATTTACCCACTTTAGTGAAAAGATAGGTCTTTGTCATCATTATCTGCTCTTTATCTATTGTCCTTAATTGCAGTATACTTACGCGCGTAATTCAAGGTCATTAATTAAGGAATGGGTCACGTGAATCCAATTGTAAAGAGTTTTGAGTATGGTCAACATACAGTCACCCTAGAAACGGGTGTTATAGCGCGTCAAGCCGATGCAGCCGTGTTAGCGAGTATGGGTGACACGACAGTGTTAGTCACTGTTGTAGGTAAAAAAGAAGCCGAAGCCGGTCGTGACTTTTTCCCTCTGACTGTTAACTATCAAGAAAAGACCTATGCAGCGGGTAAAATTCCTGGTGGTTTCTTTAAGCGTGAAGGTCGTCCTTCAGAAGATGAGACATTAATCGCTCGTCTGATTGACCGCCCAATTCGTCCTCTTTTCCCTAATGGTTTCAAAAACGAAGTTCAAGTGATCATCACTGTGGTTTCTGTCGATCCACAAATCGAGCCAGATATCATTTCCATGATCGGTACTTCAGCGGCACTGGCTATTTCTGGTATTCCATTCAGCGGTCCTTTAGGTGCGGCTCGTGTGGGTTATATTAATGGCGAATACGTACTGAACCCAACTGTTGCTCAAATCGAGACTAGCCAACTGAACTTAGTGGTTGCAGGTACCGAAAGTGCAGTATTAATGGTGGAATCAGAAGCCCAAGCATTACCAGAAGAAGTGATGTTAGGTTCTGTCGTTTACGGTCACGATCAACAACAAGTGGTTATTAAAGCGATTGCTGAATTTAAAGCAGAAGCTGGCAAACCAATGTGGAATTGGACCGCACCAGTACAAGATGAAACCTTAGTCGCCCAAATTAAAGAGTTGGCTGAAGCGGGTTTAGGCGATGCCTATAAAATCCAAGTTAAACAAGAGCGTTATGCTCAAGTTTCTGTCGTTAAAGCGGCAGCAAAAGAAGCCTTATTAGCCAGCAATCCAGATGTTGATCTACGTGAAGTGGACAATTTACTGGGCAGCTTAGAGAAGAAAGTGGTTCGTGGTCGCATTATCCGTGGTGAGCCTCGTATCGACGGTCGTGAACCCGACATGATCCGTGCATTAAGCGTGTTAGCGGGCGTATTGCCACGTACTCACGGTAGCGCACTGTTCACCCGTGGCGAAACGCAAGCCCTAGTGACTTGTACTTTAGGTACTGAACGTGATGCACAGAAGATCGACAGCATCATGGGTGAGCGCACTAACCGTTTCATGCTGCACTATAACTTCCCTCCATACTCTGTTGGTGAAACCGGCATGGTGGGTTCACCTAAGCGCCGCGAAATCGGCCATGGTAAGTTAGCTTGGCGCGGTATTAATGCCGTTATGCCTTCAGCGGCTGAATTCCCATACAGCGTGCGCGTGGTATCTGAAATCACTGAATCTAACGGTTCAAGCTCTATGGCATCAGTATGTGGTACCTCTTTAGCACTGATGGACGCGGGTGTACCTATCAAGACTTCTGTCGCCGGTATCGCTATGGGTCTAGTGAAAGAAGGCGATGATTTTGTTGTTCTTTCTGACATCTTAGGTGATGAAGACCATTTAGGTGATATGGACTTTAAAGTGGCGGGTACCCGTAACGGTATTACTGCACTGCAGATGGATATCAAGATCGAAGGTATCACTAAAGAAATCATGGAAATCGCACTGCAACAAGCCTATGGTGCACGTGTGCATATCCTGAACGTGATGGACCAAGCTATTGGTTCACATCGTGCTGATATTTCTGATCATGCACCACGCATCACCACGATCAAAATCAACCCAGAAAAAATCCGTGACGTTATCGGTAAAGGCGGCGCCGTTATTCGCGCTCTGACCGAAGAGACGGGCACTACGATTGAACTGGAAGACGATGGTACAGTGAAGATTGCCTCTTCGAATGGCGAAGCAACTAAAGAAGCTATCCGTCGTATCGAAGAAATCACTTCAGAAGTGGAAGTGGGCCGTATCTACAATGGTAAGGTTATCCGTATCGTTGATTTCGGTGCCTTCGTCAACATACTGCCGGGCAAAGATGGTTTAGTACACATTTCACAGATCAGTGATGAGCGTGTGGCTAACGTGTCCGATCACCTTGAGCTGAACCAAGAAGTGACAGTTAAAGTCATGGAAGTGGATCGTCAAGGCCGTGTAAGACTGTCAATTAAAGAAGCACAAACGAAAGAAGCTGCAGCAGAATAATTGAGAGATAAACTCAGTATTCCCATGCACTTTTAAGTGACTGCCCAAAAAGGAGATCCATTGATCTCCTTTTTATTTGTTCAAATTTAATTAAGTTGCGATTAATGCTATTCGTCAATAGCAGTCCGGTGGTGGGATTGCTATCATGAACATTCTTCTGCGTGTGTTGGGAATCTAAAAAGGTAGAAATGGATGAGTCTTAAAATTAGAACCGCTATTGTTGCTGTGCTGGCGGCTGCCAGCCTGATGTTGGCTGGATGTGCAACCACTCAGTCTCCCTTAGAGAACCACAATGATGTTGAAGGTAAGTTAGTCGTTGCCCCAGTCATGCCCGATTATAAAGTCGAAGTGACACTGGCGAAACTCAATGAGATTTTATCCGCCGTCGAGTTAACCAATGAACAAAGGGCGCGTTTTCATTATGACCGCGGTGTGATTTATGACAGCGTGGGTTTAAGGCTGCTGGCGCGTATTGATTTTATGCAAGCGTTGAAGCTCCAGCCCGATCTGGCCGATGCTTATAATTTCCTTGGAATTTATTACACCCAGGAAGGCGATTACGACAGCGCCTATGAGGCCTTCGATGGGGTGTTAGAACTATCACCTAATTATGATTATGCCTATTTAAATCGTGGCATCGCGCTCTATTATGGTGATCGCAATGACCTTGCGGTAAAGGATATGCAAGCCTTTTATGCTGGCGATAATAAAGATGGTTACCGCGCATTGTGGTTGTATTTGATCCAGTCAAAAGACAATGTGACCGAAGCCAAGCGTCAATTACAGGAACATCGCCAAGTCCTCGAGGCCGATGCTTGGTCAACTGTTATCGTTGACCATTATCTTGGTTTAAAAAGCCGCGATGACGTATTTTCCGCGGCAAAATTAGGGCTGACCCATCCCAAAGAATATGCTGAGCGTTTATGTGAGGCCTATTTCTATTTAGCCAAAATGGCGATAGAGACTAAGCAATATCAGGATGCCGCGAACTATTTACGTCTTGCTCTGGCGACCAATATTTATGATTTTGTCGAACACAGATATGCGCGTATTGAATTGGCAAAAGTTAAAGGCTTGCTAGAGGAAGCAAAATAACCTCTGCACCCCGAGTTCATCTCGGGCTTTGCCTAGCCAAGTGAGCAGTGAGGCGCTATAATTTGCGCCTTTTTAGCGATACGAGTGCATAGGTTAAATGTCAGACAATAAAGTAGAGGTCGATAAACGTCGCACCTTCGCGATTATATCGCACCCCGACGCGGGTAAAACCACCATTACCGAAAAAGTGCTGTTATTCGGAAACGCTTTGCAGAAAGCGGGGACGGTTAAAGGCAAAAAATCGGGTCAACATGCTAAGTCTGACTGGATGGAAATGGAGAAGGACCGTGGTATTTCTATTACTACGTCTGTGATGCAATTCCCCTACGGCGGTGCCCTCGTTAACCTACTCGATACACCTGGTCACGAAGATTTCTCGGAAGATACCTATCGTACGCTGACCGCTGTTGACTCCTGTCTGATGGTCATTGACTCTGCAAAGGGTGTTGAAGATCGCACCATCAAGTTGATGGAAGTGACCCGTCTGCGTGATACGCCGATCGTGACCTTTATGAACAAACTCGACCGCGATATCCGTGATCCTATCGATCTGATGGATGAAGTTGAAAACGTACTGAATATCGCCTGTGCGCCTATTACTTGGCCTATTGGCAGCGGTAAAGAATTCAAAGGTATTTACCACATACTGCGTGATGAAGTGGTGTTGTATCAAGGTGGTATGGGACACACTATTCAAGAACGTCGTGTGATTGAAGGCATTAATAATCCAGATTTAGATAAAGCGATTGGCAGTTATGCCGCCGATTTACGTGATGAAATGGAATTAGTGCGCGGTGCATCGAATGAGTTCGACCACGCGGCTTTCTTAAAAGGCGAGTTGACGCCCGTGTTCTTCGGTACGGCATTAGGTAACTTCGGTGTGGATCATATTCTTGACGGTATTGTCGAGTGGGCCCCTAAGCCATTACCGCGTGAAAGCGATGTCCGAGTGATCATGCCCGATGAAGAAAAGTTCACTGGTTTTGTGTTTAAGATCCAAGCCAATATGGATCCCAAACACAGGGACCGAGTTGCCTTTATGCGTGTCTGTTCGGGTCGATACGAACAAGGCATGAAAATGCACCATGTGCGTATCGGTAAAGATGTTAACGTCAGCGATGCTCTGACCTTTATGGCAGGTGATCGTGAGCGCGCCGAAGTGGCTTATCCTGGCGATATCATTGGCTTACATAACCATGGCACTATTCGCATTGGTGATACTTTTACCCAAGGTGAAAAGTTCCGTTTCACAGGCGTGCCTAACTTTGCGCCGGAAATGTTCCGTCGTATTCGTCTGCGCGATCCACTCAAACAAAAGCAATTGCTTAAAGGTTTAGTGCAGTTATCTGAAGAAGGTGCTGTGCAGGTCTTCCGTCCATTAGACACCAACGATTTGATCGTGGGGGCTGTGGGCGTGCTGCAGTTTGAAGTGGTAGTTGGCCGTTTAAAGAGTGAATACAATGTCGAAGCCATTTACGAAGGTATTAGCGTTTCTACCGCTCGCTGGGTTTATTGTAAGGATGAGCGTAAGCTAGAAGAGTTCCGCCGTAAGTGCAGCCAAAACTTGGCCCTCGATGGCGGAGATAACTTAACTTATATTGCGCCAACTATGGTAAACCTGAATCTTTCGATGGAAAGATATCCGGATATAGAGTTTGCGAAAACCCGCGAGCATTAATCTTGGTTGGTTTGTTGTAGTGTTTAAATGGCGGTGTATTACCGCCATTTTTGTACCTAATTTACGGTTTGGGATGCTGATATGGCTAATTGGATCACAAAATCATGGCAAGCTTACATTCGATGGTGCGATCAAATGGGGCTCACTCCTGAAAATCGCCGTTGTTGTATGCCACGCCTTGAAGATCCGCCGCTCACGCCTAAGCGCGCATCGAAACCTGCATCGAAAACTGAGTATAAACTCGATGATGAGTGAGGTATTGGCCTATGTTAGATACCCACGCGCATCTAGATTTTCCTGAGTTTGATGCTGACCGTGAGCAAGTGGTTCAGCGTATGCATCAAGCTGGGATCAGTAATCTGATTATCCCTGGCGTTTCCCCCGAGCACTGGCAAAAACAACTCGCCGTTGCACAGCAATATCAAGCCTATTTTGCATTAGGCATCCATCCTTGGTTTTGCCCAGAGGATGTTGACGCTGGGATCTTGGCATTAACATCTGAAGTGACTTCGTTGCTCGAATGTCCTCGTTTTGTTGCCATTGGTGAATGTGGCTTAGATGCGCTTTATCCCTCAACTTGGCCGCGGCAGTTAGCTTTTTTTGAGGCGCAACTGGCGTTAGCTAAATCCGTTCATCTGCCGGTTATTGTCCATAGTGTGAAAACCCATGCCGAGGTTTTGGCCTGTTTAAAAAAATATCAATTGCCTAGAGGCGGTGTGATACATGCTTTTTCTGGCAGCGTTGAGATTGCGCAGGAATATATTAAGTTAGGTTTTAAGCTCGGGATTGGTGGTTTGATTATGAACCCCAACGCCAAAAAATTGCTCAAAACAGTCGCTGAATTATCGCTCGAAAACTTCCTACTTGAGACTGATTCTCCCGCCATGACACCGATAAATGTTACTGAAAAACGTAACCAACCCGCCAATGCTGCGCTTTTTATCGACAAAATTGCAACTTTGCAAAAAAAATCAAGTGTTCTAATATCAGAACACTTGATGTTGAATGCAGTGCAACTGTTTGACCTTTAGTTGTTTTTAATTAAACAGGTGTAGGTCGCATTAACATTCTTCACTAAGCGATTGAAATTAAACTCCAAAAATTTGATCAAAACGACGATTTTCGACTTTGCCTCGGGTATAATCTGACTCGGAAATAGGTTGATTAACAACATAATTAAAAAGTGTTAACAATAGGGTGATGGTTAATGAATATATTGATGAGTCTAGTAGGGGTGGTCGTCCTGCTTGCGATAGGTTTCCTCCTATCGAATAACAAAAAAGCAATTAATCTGCGTACAGTGGGTGGCGCTTTAGCTATCCAGGCCGCCTTCGGTGGTTTTGTACTGTATGTTCCTGTCGGTAAAGATATCCTGAAAAGTGTATCTGACGCCGTCTCTAGTGTGATTGGTTATGCACAAAACGGTATCGGTTTCCTGTTTGGTGATTTAGCTAACTTCAAACTTGGCTTTATCTTCGCTGTTAACGTATTGCCAGTTATCGTGTTCTTCTCTTCTCTGATCGCCGTTCTGTACTATTTAGGCATCATGCAGTGGATCATCCGTATCATCGGTGGTGGTCTGCAAAAAGCATTGGGCACAAGCCGTACTGAATCTATGTCAGCAACTGCTAACATCTTCGTGGGTCAAACTGAAGCGCCGTTAGTGGTTCGTCCATTTATTCCAACTATGACGCAATCAGAACTGTTTGCGATCATGGTGGGTGGTCTAGCTTCAATTGCGGGTTCTGTATTAGCAGGCTATGCGCAGATGGGCGTGCCTATCGAATACTTAGTCGCAGCATCATTCATGGCGGCACCAGGTGGTCTATTAATGGCTAAACTGATGCACCCTGAAACTGAAGCCGCTAAAAACGATATGGATGAGCTGCCAGAAGATCCTGATAAGCCAGCTAACGTGTTAGACGCTGCTGCTGCGGGTGCTTCATCTGGTATGCACTTAGCGCTGAACGTAGGTGCCATGCTGTTAGCCTTCGTTGGTTTGATTGCGATGATCAACGGTATTATCGGTGGTGTGGGCGGTTGGTTTGGTGTTGAAGGTTTAACACTTGAGCTGATCCTAGGTTATGTGTTCATGCCTTTAGCCTTCCTAATCGGTGTGCCTTGGAACGAAGCTTTAGTTGCCGGTTCTTTCATCGGTCAAAAGATCATTGTTAACGAATTCGTCGCTTACTTAAACTTTGCTCCTTACTTAAAAGACATTGCCGATGGCGGCATGCTAGTCGCTGAAACGGGCTTAGCAATGACAGACAGAACTAAGGCGATTATTTCGTTTGCTCTGTGTGGTTTCGCTAACTTGTCTTCAATTGCGATTCTGCTGGGTGGTTTAGGTGCTATGGCGCCTAACCGTCGCCATGATTTAGCGAAAATGGGTATTCGTGCGGTTATCGCCGGCTCACTCGCTAACTTAATGAGCGCCACAATTGCGGGTCTGTTCTTAGCTATCTAAGTTAAGACGATCACAGGGGGGAACCCCACTAACTAGGTCCTGGCTATGCAGGGCGGGACCTAAGTTAATTCAACCATTTTCCAGTAGTGATTCCTGTAGTGAATAGTTTCTCCGATGGTATTGAGCGGAATACAAAGAAACTCGATTTGTCATTCTGTTCGTATGTCGTGAATGCACGGTTAAGTTAATTACTCGTGATAAAGAAGTCGCGACTTTGTTCACAATTAAGAATTTTGTGTTCGTGATTTTACGCTAGATTATTGAGATTTTTTTTAATCTAGGTAGAATGCGAGCGCCACAAAAAGAACGCTACCCTCGATGGTAGCAAACAAGATAAATGGGGTTGATGATGAAAAATGTTAAAACTTTAGCTTTAGCCGCTACTGCAGTAGCTGCAATCTCTGGCAACGCATTTGCTGCTGATCGTACAGACCTTCACGGTTCTGACTACAAGTGGATGCAGTTCAACGCTATGTACTCTATCGGTGAAAAACCTGATAACCCAGCTACTGGCGACCAACACAACTACTTAGAAATGGAATTCGGCGGCCGTTCTGGTATTTTCGATCTCTATGGTTATGTTGACGTATTCAACTTAGCAAACCAATCAAGCAGCAATGGTGACAAGAACCCAGGTTCTGGCACTAGCAAGCTGTTTATGAAGTTTGCACCACGTGTATCTATCGATGCATTAACTGGTAAAGACTTATCTTTCGGCCCAGTACAAGAAGTTTACTTCTCAACTCTGTTCAACTGGGATGGTCTGAACGGTGAAGGCGTTAACTCTACATTCTGGGGTGTTGGTGCTGACGTAAACGTGCCTTGGTTAGGCAAAACAGGTATGAACCTGTACGGTTACTACGACATGAACGCTAAAGAGTGGAACGGTTACCAATTCTCTGCTAACTGGTTCAAGCCTTTCTACTTCTTCGACAACAAGAGCTTCCTGTCATTCCAAGGTTACATCGATTACCAATTCGGTGCTGACGAAGACAAGACTGCTTTCGTACCAAAAACCTCTGACGGTGGTAACATCTTCTTCGGTCTATACTGGCACTCAGATCGTTACGCTCTGGGCTATGGTCTGAAAGGCTTTAAAGACGTTTACCTGTTAGAAGATGGTGCAGGTGCTCTGGCTTTAGAATCAACAGGTTGGTCACACTACCTGTCTGCTACTTACAAGTTCTAATCGCTTGTAATAGCCGTTGGAGCCGCAATCTGCGGCTCCACATTTAATCTGCCATAAATCTTTATCTAAACTTATTTAGAATGCTGGGCAGTGAGTTTATATAAAGGTTTGTGTTTTTCTCGCGCTAAAACGGATTTTTCGCGGAAAAGTAGGAACAAGGTCTTACTCGTATCCTCTCTTCCGGTCTTCAAGGATTCAAGTCGTGATCACTTATAGTCAATTTAAGTGTCAGGATGCGTATGTGTTATGCATAGGCAAGATTGAATACCTAATAACAAAGTAATTTACCTAAGTAAGTTACTCGGCATCGCCTGAAGGCCCGGCCATATAAAAATAATCAAAAATAATGCCACCTCTAAGCCTTGCTTTTAAGAGACTGATTTTTATTTATTTAATTTTTCTTTTGGAGAGCTATTATGACTGATTTAAAAAAAGCAGCACAACGCGCCATCGAGTTAATGGACTTAACCACATTGAATGATGACGACACAGATCAGAAAGTGATCGATCTGTGCCATAAAGCGAAAACCGCCGCTGGCAACACCGCCGCTATCTGTATTTATCCGCGTTTTATCCCCATCGCACGTAAAACCTTAGACGAAATTGGCGCCGAAGATATTCAAATCGCCACTGTCACTAACTTCCCCCACGGCAATGATGATATCGCCATTGCGGTACTCGAAACCCGTGCCGCAGTCGCCTATGGGGCCGACGAAGTTGATGTGGTATTCCCATATCGCGCGCTGATGGAAGGCAACGAAACCATAGGTTTTGAATTAGTTAAAGCCTGTAAAGAAGCCTGTGGTGAAGTCTTATTGAAAGTGATTATCGAATCTGGTGTATTAGCCGATCCTGCGCTTATTCGCCGTGCATCTGAGCTTGCAATCGATGCAGGTGCTGATTTTATCAAAACCTCTACCGGTAAAGTGCCTGTTAACGCCACCCTCGAAGCGGCCGAAATTATGCTGACTGTGATCAGCGAGAAGAACCCTAAGGTCGGTTTTAAGCCTGCTGGCGGTGTGCGTGATGCTGCCCAAGCCGCAGAGTTCTTAGGGGTTGCCGAACGTATTCTGGGTGCTGACTGGGTGTCTCCACGTACCTTTAGATTTGGGGCTTCAAGCTTACTCAACAGCTTGTTACACACCTTAGAATTAGCCGATGCGCCTAAGCCTAGCCAAGGTTATTAATCACAGATTAATACAAAAACGGTATATCGAATCTAATTAAGTGTGACCTAAATCTAGTTGAAAACATCAGAACTTCGATAGCATGTGTTTGTAATATTGCTACAGTTTTGATGTTTCATTGCAAAGATAAATGCCAGACTTTGGATTTGGCATCTATCTTGGAGGCAGTATCATGTTTCTAGCTCAAGAAATTATTCGTAAGAAACGTAATGGTTTAGCGTTAAGTTCCGAAGAGATACAGTTCTTTGTTAAGGGTATAACCACCAATGCCGTGTCTGAAGGTCAGATTGCCGCACTCGGGATGGCAGTGTACTTTAATGACATGAATATGGATGAAAGAATCGCGTTAACGATCGCTATGCGTGATTCGGGCACTGTGCTTAACTGGCAATCCTTAGGTCTTAACGGGCCTGTAATCGATAAGCACAGTACGGGCGGTGTCGGTGATGTTATCAGCCTGATGCTCGGCCCTATGGCCGCCGCCTGTGGTGGTTATGTGCCGATGATTTCGGGCCGTGGCCTAGGTCATACCGGCGGCACCTTAGATAAGTTTGACGCTATTCCAGGTTATCAGACCGAGCCTTCAAGCGAATTATTCCGCAAAGTCGTCAAAGACGTCGGTGTGGCCATTATTGGTCAAACGGGCGATCTGGTTCCCGCCGATAAGCGTTTTTATTCCATCCGTGACAATACCGCGACCGTCGAATCCATCTCCCTTATCACCGCCTCGATTCTGTCTAAGAAATTAGCCTGTAGCTTAGATGCGTTGGCGATGGACGTAAAAGTCGGTAGTGGCGCCTTTATGCCAACCTATGAAGCCTCCGAGGAATTAGCGCGCAGTATTGCTGCGGTGGCGAATGGTGCTGGCACTAAAACCACGGCCTTACTCACCGATATGAACCAAGTGCTCGCATCCTGTGCGGGTAATGCGGTTGAGGTGAAAGAAGCCATTGATTTCTTAACCGGTGCTTACCGTAATCCTCGCCTCTACGCTGTGACTATGGGTCTTTGTGCCGAGATGTTGCTCCTGGGAGGTCTCGCCTCTGATGAAGCCGATGCCCGTGCCAAGTTAAACCGTGTATTAGATAACGGCCGCGCTGCCGAGATCTTTGGCAAGATGGTTTCTGGCCTGGGTGGTCCTGTCGATTTTGTTGAAAACTACAGTAAATATCTGCCGCAGTCGCAAATTATTCGTCCAGTGTTTGCCGATACGCAAGGGTTTGCCCACAGCATGGATACCCGCGAGCTTGGTTTGGCTGTTGTTACCTTAGGTGGCGGCCGCCGCAAACCCGGCGATGCACTAGACTATAGTGTTGGTCTGACTCAAGTATGCGCCCTTGGCGATAAAATTGACTCATCAACACCGATTGCCGTGATCCACGCGCAATCTGAAGCAGCCTTTGCCGAAGCGGAAAATGCAGTCAAAAAAGCGATTCACATTGGTGAAACCGCTCCTGAAAAAACACCTGAGATCTATGCTTATATTCGTGCGTCGGATCTTTAAGGAAGTATTATGAAACGTACAATTATTATGATGTTGGACTCCTTTGGTATTGGCGCAGCAGCCGATGCCGCCAAGTTTGGGGATATAGGATCTGACACTTTTGGTCATATCGCAAAAGCTTGCGCCGAAGGCAAGGCCGACATCGGCCGTGAAGGCCTACTTAAGTTACCTAATTTAGCTCGCCTCGGCCTAGGCCATGCGGCGATGGAAAGCACGGGTGCCTTTGCACCGGGGTTTGGTGAAAACGTTCAACTGATTGGCGCCTATGGCCATGCTCAAGAATTAAGTTCGGGTAAAGATACCCCGAGCGGTCACTGGGAAATGGCGGGTGTGCCCGTATTATTCGAATGGGGCTATTTCAGCGAGCATCAAAATTCATTCCCGAAAGAGCTGACGGATAAGATTTTAGCCCGTGCGGGACTCGATGGTTTCTTAGGAAATTGTCATGCCTCTGGCACCACCATTTTAGAAGAGTTAGGTGAAGAACATATGCGTTCTGGCAAGCCTATTTTCTATACCTCGGCTGACTCAGTGTTTCAAATCGCCTGCCACGAAGGCACTTTTGGTTTAGAAAACCTCTATCGTCTTTGTGAAATTGCCCGTGAAGAGTTAGAGCCCTACAACATAGGCCGGGTGATTGCCCGTCCGTTTGATGGTACTGGCCCTAGTGACTTTGCCCGTACTGGCAACCGTAAGGATTACTCCCTAGAGCCGCCAGCAAAAACCGTGTTAGATAAGCTGAAGGAAGCCGGTGGCGAAGTGGTGAGTGTGGGTAAGATCGCCGACATTTACGCTTACTGCGGTATCACTAAAAAAGTGAAGGCGAACGGCCTTGAAGCCTTATTCGATGCGACCTTAGCCGAAGTTAAATCCGCCGGCGATAACACTATAGTGTTTACTAACTTCGTCGATTTTGATTCCCACTATGGCCACCGCCGTGATGTTGCTGGCTATGCTAAGGGGCTGGAGTATTTTGATGCTCGCTTGCCCGAAATGCTGGCCTTACTGGGTGAAGACGATTTGCTGATTTTAACCGCGGATCATGGCTGCGACCCAACGTGGCAAGGTACGGATCATACCCGCGAGTATGTGCCTGTACTTGCCTATGGCGCTGGTTTAAAAGCCGGAACGCTTGGCCGCCGTAATAGTTTTGCCGATATAGGTCAATCAATTGCGAGCCACTTTAAGCTCGAGCCAATGGCCTATGGCGAGTCGTTTATTTAATTAAACGCACTGGATATCAATTTGGCGGCTGAAATTGGGCCGCCAGTAAACAAAGACTTAAGTCTTAATAAAATAAACAGGGGTTATTTCGATGGCAACACCACACATTAATGCTGTAGAGGGCGCATTCGCTGAGACGGTTCTGTTTCCTGGCGATCCATTACGTGCAAAATATATTGCTGAAACATTCTTAGAAAATGTTGAGCAAGTGACTGATGTTCGAAACATGCTAGGTTTTACTGGTACTTATAAAGGCAAACGTATTTCGGTAATGGGTTCTGGCATGGGTATTCCTTCATGCTCAATCTATGCAACTGAATTAATTAAAGATTACGGTGTTAAGAACCTGATCCGTGTAGGTACTTGTGGCGCGATCAGCACTGACGTTAAAGTGCGCGATGTAATCATCGGTATGGGTGCTTGCACCGATTCTCAAGTGAACCGTTTACGTTTCAAGGGCCAAGATTTCGCTGCTATCGCGAACTACGAGCTGATGAATGCCGTGATCGAATCTGCCAAAATTAAAGGCACTAAGATCCGTGTGGGTAACGTATTCTCTGCCGATTTATTCTACACTCCCGATCCACAAATGTTTGACGTGATGGAAAAAATGGGTGTATTAGGGGTAGAAATGGAAGCCGCTGGTTTATACGGAGTTGCCCATGAGTTTGGTGCCCGCGCCCTGTGCGTTGTGACCGTATCTGACCATATCCGCACCGGCGAAAAAACCTCTGCCGAAGAACGTCAAACGACCTTCAATGACATGATTATCATGACCTTAGATGCGGCTATTACCCTGTAATTCACTGTAATTGTTGCTTGGGTTAAAAGGGTTCGCACTGCGAACCCTTTTTTATGGGTCAACCCGTCGCCGAGATTACGTAGCTTGATGGATTTAGCCAGTGGAATCCGTATCGAGATCGCTGGGCTGGGCAGGGCTTTTCTCCGCGCCAGTTTTTGCTTGGTTTTTAACGCGGCGAATCGTTTTTACTTTGGGTTTTAATTCTGATTTAACGCGCTCTTCGACTTTGTCCTCGATATTTTTAGAGGCATCTAATGCGGCTAATTCTGCGTCGGTCGCTTCCCTCTGTTTGGCCTTGTTATTTTTCTTGGGATTTTGGCGTAATTTAACCCGGGTGCGGCGGCGGTCAAAATCGGCACGTTTAAAGGAAAGGGCTCGGGATAACAGCATGCCAATTAAGCCCGCGACCAGCAGCATGATTTGCTGTTGCTCCATATTCAGGTTGTGGGCTTCTTTTATTTCATTAAAAAACAGTTTGGTATCGAGTCTGACCTCAACATAACCCAGATTCTTACCCTCTTGGATCACAGGTTCAACATAGGGCGGATATTTGCTGAGGAGCAGGTTCATTTCTTCGGAATCGGGATCGGCTCCTTCTTTGGTAATACTTTGGGCAAAGGAGAGTCGGATGCCTTGGTCACTGAATATGGCCGCTGATATCACCTTAGGATCTTCGACTAGCGCACTGGCTAACCATTGCAGTTGCTCATCGTTCTGCAATTGTAGTGCCGGTGCCGCGCTATAGGCGGTTTGCTGTACCAGTAATCTTGCCATCTTTTGCGTTTGGGACTTTAGAAGCAGTTGACCTTGTAGTAGGCTTGTCTGCCACAATTGCACTAAGCCCACCATCAAGGTCAAAGCGATGGCGATTTGGAGTAGTCGGCTGATTTTATGGCTTTTCTTAAGCCCTTTAAGATATAACACTTCGACCCTTAACATTTAACTCGCTTGCCTAATCATAATTGATTATGAGTGAGCCCGATAGTTGGAGAACACCCGTCCTATGGAATGCTTGAACCAAGATGCCTTGTTTGTATGGTTAGCTGCTAGCCCCTCGCCACGGTTTGAGTACCAAGGGCATGCCTTTGAAGCTTACCAAGAGTCAGCGGGGACGCCATCGGATTCTCTCTTTCGTATGCGGCTAATTTATGATGATCTCAGTGTTGAAAGTGCACTCGCGGCTTGGATGCTTTCCCTTGCTAAAACACTTGGACTTGACGTCATTTATATCGCGCCTATTCGCCGCCAAGTGGCTTTACACTGTATCGAGCTGGCCTTGCCACTTGAGCCTAGCGGTGAGCTGCTAGCGACTTTCCCCAATGATTTAGCCGAGTGTCATCTGATTAGGCAGGCATTGCCTAAGCTGAGTGCACCTGGGTTATTGGTCATGGATATGGATTCAACTGCGATTCAAATTGAATGTATCGACGAATTAGCGGCGATGGCGGGGGTTGGTGAGCAGGTGGCTGCGATTACGGAACGTGCCATGTTGGGGGAGTTGGATTTTGAGCAGAGTTTACGCCAACGTGTAGCCCAACTTAAGGGGGCCGACGCCAGTATTATCGAGAACCTATGTGAGCGTCTGCCTTTGATGTCTGGCCTTGAACCTATGCTTGCCGAGCTTAAGTCACACCATTGGCGCTTAGTGGTTGCTTCCGGTGGCTTCACGCCATTTGTCGGTCATTTGAAGCAGTTATTAAGTCTGGATGCCGCCTTTGCCAATGAGTTAGTGATTACTGACGGACGCCTCGTCGGTGAGGTGATGGGAAAGGTTGTCGATGCCCAATTTAAGGCCGATTTGATAGCAGCCTGCAGTGCCGATTGGCAAATCCCACTGGGACAGAGAGTGGCCATTGGCGATGGTGCCAATGATATTCCTATGGTTCAAGCGGCGGACTTTGGCATCGCCTTTCATGCTAAACCTAAGTTAGCCGCTGCGGCCGATGCGAATATTCGTCGACTCGATTTACGGGTTCTGCCTTATTTACTGCAGTATTAGACGCTTTTTCAAGTGATAAACCACTTAGGCCAACCCGAGTTAGAGTAATGACTCTTGTTTTTTGAATCCGAGCTGGTAGTTTAGTCTTACTTGATAAACTACCAGTGACTTACTTTGACTCAGCACGCCTCGGTTTCGCCCATTTCACAGTCTTCGCTTTACTTACCTTACCGTGACGGGCACTTACATCTGCGTCAGCTACTGCCTGCTAACCCAGATTTTTCTAAAACGCCGATATTGATGCTCCACGGCGCTATGTCTAACGGACGGGTGTTTTATAGCCAAAATGGTCGGGGCCTTGGCTGCTTCCTCGCTCGAGCTGGGTTTATTGTTTATGTGCTCGATACCGCAGGCAGGGGGCTGAGTCTGCCTAAGATCACCCGGGATTTTACCCTAGGGCAGGGCGAGGTTATTCGTGAGCAGATCCCCTTAGTACAGCAATTTATTCTGGATTTACATCAACAGGCCTGCCAAGAGACTAACGCCATCGCACCGTCTAAGGTGCATTGGTGCGCCCATTCCTGGGGCGGTGTGCTAATGGCGAGCAGTCTAGCGCGTTATCCCCAATTGCAGCAAAGTGTTCGCTCACTATTGACCTTCGGCAGTAAGCGTACTATCCGAGTTAAATCCTTTAAAAAGTGGTTGATGGTCGATCTGTTTTGGAATCGATTCGCGCCTAGTTTGGCCATGGGGCAAGGCTATCTCGCCGCCGATAAATTAGGCGTCGGTATGGATAACGAGAGCCGAGCATCACTCAATCAAAGTATCGACTGGGTGCGGGGGGATTGGCGCGATCACGATGATGGGTTCGATTATGCAAAGGCGGCAAAAGAGGCGCTTTGGCCGCAGGCTTGGTTTATTGCGGGGCAGAATGACACTGTGCTAGGGCATCCCGAAGATGTCGCCGATATGGTGCGCGAATGTGGATTCGAGCAAGTGAAGTTGACTTTGCTATCTAAGGCTAATGGCTTTAAACACGATTACGGTCATGGGGATATGCTGACCCACTTGGATGCTGCAGGCGATCATTTTTTGCAGATCCTAGACTGGTATTTAGCGTTTGATCTGTGTGTGCTTAGGGATTAGGACCTGCGGATGTTCAGCTGTGCTCACTAGGCCGACTTTTGATGTAATACGGGGTACCTGAGTTCCACTTCTTGGGTGATATCGAGTAGCTCGCCGACACCTATGATCCGCCAAAGCTGCTCTTCTAACTGTTTTGCTCTATGATTTGCATGGACATTAATGTATTCAAGTTCGCGGCGAAGATAACTGATATCGGGTTTTTCCGTTGCTCCGCGGTAGATGCGCAGGGCGATAAAACGGCCAGCCATTTTACTCTGATTAATAAACGCCACCTTAGCTTTTGCATCCCCAACCTCACTCGCTAGGACACACTTCAAATGGATCTGCCCACGGGATTGACGGGTCAGTTGAATAAATACCTCAATAAAATCCATATCCTGCTGGGGTTTCATTTGGCGTATTGGCTCAAGGATCTCCCGTTTGAAGAAACCATCCTTAAGTAGCGGCGCTAAATTGTATTGCAGCGCATCAGAGGTGCCTGCTGCAAAAATATCACTGATATCATCCCGTTGAGTGCCTACCCCAAGGCAGGCGACCTGGGCTGATTTGGTGGTTTTTTCGATAAAATAGGGCACGGAATGGAGTTCGCGCAGCAGAATATTTTTTAAACCATCGGCAAGTTCTTTGACTTCACTATTGTTTTCGGTCAGTTGCTCTAACTTTTCCTTATTATGGGCAATGAGTTTATTTAAAAATTCGACACCGACATGTGGGGTATGGCCCATAACGGCGGTTAAGTGCAAGGTCACGCCATTTTTACGGGTGCGTACTAGGCGATAGGGCAGATGCTCGAGTTGTGTTTTACCTGCGATGGCTTGTAGCTTGGGCAAACTGAGCATTAAAGGCTTGTTAGATGAAAACGCCGTTGGATTATCTAAGGTTAACTGCATCCCTCGGCTAGAAATATCTAAGGTAATGCCGCTGGCCCTGAGTTCGCCCTGGGAGAGGTTGACTAAGGTTTTAAAGGCGAAGCGCGCCTCTTGCCTACGTTCACTAAACTGCATTGAAATCGGCTTAATGGTATGGGCTGTCAGCCGTTGCTGGCCAAAGGCTTTTAGGGCATTAGCATTGCTGTTATCCTGCCAGGCGTTATAGGTTAATCTCGCATCCTCATTGGTCAGATCAACGAGTTGCAGCATATGGCTAAACAGGGATAATTGCTGCTCGACCAGCGGGTTATACTTAGTTTCATCCCCCGGTAACGTGGCGCGGCGATAGCCCTTTTCATGGTAGATTTTATCTTGGGTGAGCTTGAAAATTCGCCAACTGGGTTTGGTGGATGCAAAACCTAAAAATAGCGGCATTAACCCCTTAGCTTTGAGTTCGGCTAAAGTGGCGGAGTAAAAATACAAACAGCCCTGCGCGTTATAGGTAAAACTAAAAAACAGTCCATGGTCTGGATTTTCCGGATGAGCGAGCAGTGCCGATAAACGTGCCTGAGTGAGCATGGCGGGGAGTTGGCTGATATCATTTTCATCCTGAAAATAATGCACTATTTGTTGATTATCGCGGCTCAGCAACATATGGCTGATAGCTTGCGTCTGTTGATTGATAAATAGCGGTAAATGTGGCAAATGGGGTAAATAATGGCGCTCAAATCCTAGGCCAGACGCTGTGACTAACACATCGTTGACATCTAGCTTATAGCGTAATTTGTAGCCACGAATTAAATTGCCGAGCATTTCACCTAGAGCATCTGTGCCGCCAATACGTTTCAATCTTAACCAAATAAACTCGCCATTAGTCTGGCTATCGACAATTTGATAATCGACACCAAGTTGTAGGTCCGGATAGTAATATTCTTCGCTCAGTTCGAGGAGCTTCACTTTGAGCGGTTTATCGAGATCGAAGGGATGATTAGCCGCGAGTCGAATGCGAGCCCCGCCAATGGAAAGATCGACTGTGATCCCAGGGATTTCCCCTCGGCCCATTTGTGAAGCCGTAATACGGATGCTGTAATTCATCCGTTCTTCGGCGCGATTAAAATAACTGCCGAGGACCACTCCCGGCACCATAAAAGGTTCGGATTCGATACTGTCGGTCTGTGACGTTCCTTGGCGTAATTTTTGTCTGCGCTGCTGATGGGCAGTCAGCACATATTCATACACGCCTAAAGTGTACTGATTACGGTATAAGGACATGGCTTCAAACAAGCTGTGTTTAGCGGGCTCATCTAGAAAATGACGCTGCTGGCCGAGCATGACTTCAGTGCAGGGGAGTTCAGATTTATCCCTAAGATCGATGATCCGTGTACAGGGCGACGCTAAGCGATTCAATTCCATTTTCAGTAGAAAACGTGTCGAATTGGTTTCATCAATCGTTAGCTGCTGGAAAATCTCTTGGAAATTAGGTTCCATGAGCAGCGGCTTTAGCTGTTCTATGAGTGCACTGTGGTTATCTAAACTCATGTAGGGTTCTTTTTAATGCTTATTAATACCCAAGCTACCTGAATAGACGAATTCTGCATCTTCAGGTTGTTTGGGTCTATGTTGTGCTGTTAGTCTTATGTCGGCAGTATTCACAGTTACTTAAATTGATTTTATACAGATTTTAATGAGTTATGGCAAAGAATAAAACCGCGTACGTATGTAATGAGTGTGGGCAAGACTTTCCCCGTTGGCAAGGCCAATGTAGTGCTTGTCAGGAATGGAATACCATCACTGAGGTAAGGCTCGGGGCGGCTTCTCCTGGGCGCGGTACAAAGTTTGTCGGTTATGCCGGTGTCAGCAGCAATGAAGTGAAGACCTTAGATCAAATTGATCTCAATGCTCTGCCACGCATATTGAGCCATTTCGGAGAGCTTGACCGTGTGCTCGGTGGCGGTATTGTGCCGGGGTCGGCGATCCTGATCGGCGGTCATCCCGGTGCGGGTAAGAGCACCTTATTATTGCAAACCCTATGTTATCTGGCGGAGCACATGCCTGCACTCTATGTCACGGGTGAAGAGTCATTGCAGCAGGTGGCCATGCGCGCCCACCGCTTAGGTTTGCCGACCAACAAATTACGCATGTTATCGGAAACCAGTGTCGAGCAGATTTGCGAAGTGGCCCTTAAAGAATTGCCTAAGGTCATAGTGATCGATTCGATTCAAGTGATGCATATGAGCGATGTGGCATCGAGCCCCGGTAGTGTGTCGCAGGTGCGTGAATCCGCCTCTTATTTAACGCGGTTTGCGAAGGAAAATGGGATTGCGGTGATTATGGTCGGCCATGTGACTAAGGATGGTAGCCTAGCCGGACCTAAGGTGCTGGAGCATTGCATCGACTGCTCAGTGATGTTCGAGGGCGATAGCGATAGCCGTTACCGCACCTTACGTTCCCACAAAAACCGTTTCGGTGCGATCAATGAGCTAGGCGTATTTGCCATGACAGAGCGTGGCTTAAAAGAAGTCGCCAATCCTTCGGCAATTTTCCTCTCCCGTGGCGAGGAAGAATCTTCAGGTTCCCTAGTGATGGTGGTGTGGGAAGGTACGCGGCCATTACTGGTTGAATTGCAAGTGCTGGTGGATAACTCGGCCATGTCTAATCCCCGGCGTGTTGCTGTGGGTATGGATGCTAATCGTTTAGCCATGTTGCTTGCGGTGATGCACCGTCACGGTGGCTTACAGATGTCGGATCAAGATGTGTTTGTGAACGTGGTAGGCGGCGTGAAAGTGACAGAAACCAGCGCTGACTTAACGCTATTGTTGGCGATGGTGTCGAGTTTTCGTGGCGATATTCTACCCAGCGATTTAGTCGCCTTTGGTGAAGTCGGTTTATCCGGTGAAATTCGCCCTGTCCCTAATGGTCAAGAACGATTAGTTGAAGCCGCTAAACATGGTTTTAAACGGGCAATCGTACCTAAAGCGAACGTACCGAAAAAGCCACCATTGGGCATGGAAGTCATTGGCGTATCAAAATTATCCGAAGCCCTTGAGGCTATTTAGCAAAGCAAACCGCACCCTCAAGGGCGCGGTTTTAGTTATAGGATGAACCTTAGGAGTTAATCGGCGCTGTTGTGTTTTTCAATAAAGAGCGCTAATTCGCGGTTTAACAAGGAGGTATCGCCTAAGTTGAGTTCAACCATGCGCTTTAGGTGGCTAATGCTATCGACATCAATAAAGCTGCATTTGAGACCTAATTGGCCATTCCTATGGTGGACTAACTCAGTTTCCATTTTTAGCTCGATATCGGATCCTGGGAGGATGAAGCTCAGGGTAATAGGTTGATCTGTGCTGGTGAAATGCTCAGGTTCTTCAACTAATGCGCCATTAAGGCTGAGGTCGAGGATGGTAGTTTGCCACTGCTCGTTACCTTGTTGCAAAGATGCGCTAGCAGCGAATAAAATCCGCGAAAACTTGCGTCTCTCGTCCATAACCGATCCTTTTTCTTTCATAGTCTACCAACATGAGCCCTCATTCGTAGTGGTAAGCATAAGTCATATTCATAAGTCTGTAAAAGCTCTGCAAATTATTGTGTGATACTGCGTGCCGTCGAACAATCTTAAGGTCGTTTTTTAAACAACTGATTTCGCGTTTTTTGGCTAATTATTTATCAAAGTGTTGGTGATGTCTTAGCTATCTGGCGTGGTTTACAGTATCATCCGCGGCCAACAACGGCTGTGTCTACAGGGTTAACTATGGTTGACTCTAACGAAGCATCATTGCTTGCAGATCATGGATTTTTCCCATAGTAGGAAAATGATGTGGATCTCTCACCTAAATCCGGTGGATTTGGGGCTCTAATCTGCCGCAGCCAGCGTCGCCAATCCTGCTTAATGCGGATGGTATCGACCCTATTTTAAGAGATCACAAGGTATAACAACACTATGTCTGAGCAATTGAGTTCAACTGCCGTACCCTCAGGTTCTTTTCTGGACCAGTATTTTTCAATAAAGCAACGTGGCAGCACGGTTCGCCAAGAAGTGATTGCGGGATTAACCACTTTCCTCGCTATGGTTTACTCGGTGATTGTAGTGCCTAACATGTTAGGCCAGGCGGGATTTGACCCCGCTGCCGTGTTTATCGCCACCTGTTTAATTGCCGCTTTTGGTTCTTTGCTTATGGGGTTATGGGCAAACTTACCTATGGCGATTGGCTGCGCGATTTCGCTCACCGCCTTTACGGCCTTTAGCTTAGTGCTAGGTCAAGGGATGTCGATTCCGGTCACCCTAGGTGCGATTTTCCTGATGGGTGTGACGTTTACACTTGTGAGTGTGACGGGAATTCGTCAGTGGGTGCTGGCTAATTTACCCCGGGGCATTGCCCACGGTACTGGCATAGGTATCGGTTTGTTTTTACTCTTGATTGCCACTAACAGCGTGCAATTGATTGTGGCTAATAACGCAGGCTTGCCAGTGAAACTGGGTGACATTAACAGCTTACCCGTTATCGCGACTGTCATAGGTTTAGCGGCGACAATCGGTTTAGAGCGCCGTGGTGTTCCTGGTGGGATTTTACTAGTGATTATCGCGCTATCGGTATTTGGTTTAGTATTCGATCCGAGTGTGAAATACCAAGGCTTGTTCGCCTTCCCTGATTTTACCTCAGAGCATTCACTGATTGGTCAGCTCGATATTATGGGCGCCTTTAATCCTGTGGTATTGCCTATCGTATTAGCGTTAGTGATGACGGCGATATTCGATGCGACCGGCACAATCCGTGCTGTGGCTGGCCAAGCTAATTTGCTCGATAAAGATGACAATATTGTCGGCGGTGGCAAAGCGTTAACCTCAGACTCCGTCAGCAGCATGGTGGCGGGTTTAGTCGGCGGCGCACCCGCGGCTGTGTATATCGAGTCGGCGGCGGGCACTGCGGCGGGCGGTAAGACAGGGTTAACGGCCACGATCGTTGGCGTACTGTTTTTATTGATGGTGTTTTTAGCACCGCTAAGCTATTTAGTGCCAGCCTATGCCACTGCACCAGCATTAATGTATGTCGGTTTATTGATGCTAAGCAATGTGGCAAAACTCGATTTTAACGATAAAGTCGATGCCATGGCGGGCTTAACCTGCGCCGTGTTTATCATCTTAAGCTGTAATATCGTTACTGGTATTATGCTCGGCTTCGTGACTCTGGTGGTCGGCCGTATTTGTAGCGGCGAGTGGCGCAAACTCAAGTTAGGCGTGCTCGCCATTACCTTAGGTTTAGTGGTGTTTTATATGGGTGGGTGGGCGATCTAATTCCAACCCTATTGGTATGAAAGCGAGTGCAATCTAAGATTAGCACTCGCTGTCTTCTGTCGCACGGTGTTCGCAGTAGGCGCGCAGTAGATCCTTCCAAGTCACGATTCCGACTAAGTCCCCCTGCTCTAAAACGGGTAAACAACCGATATTATGCTCGAGCAAAATGCGGGCCGCCGTATCTAAATTAATGTGAGATGCGATGGTGACAGGATTACGCGTCATCACTTGATGCACACGTTTTTGCAGGGTTTCAAGATCTTTTACCGTTTCAGCACTGCTGCCGAGGTTAGGGCTGATGGCACGCAGTAAATCTCGCTCCGATAACACACCTTCAAGCTTGTTCTCATCCACGACAAGTAAGTGATGAAAGTTAGCCTGTTCGAAAATTTCCTTAGCGACAGAGAGGCGATCGTCCATTTCGACTGTGACGACCCGGGTACTCATAATATCGGCGATAATGATCGTCATGATACTCTCCCTGTTATTGAAACATGTTCTGTTAATGTACCGCATTACAGATACTTATAACAGAGTGGTGTTTAATTAGCCAACCCATTCTCCTAAAGTATTAACCTAAACAGGTTTAAGATCGAGCCTAAGGGTTTTTGGTTAATCCGCTTCGTTATATTCATCTTCGAGGGCTATCGGTCTGCGTTCGGCCTCCGGTAAATGTATGCCAATATAGCGTTGGTACTTTTTCCCTTTCAATTTATGGGTATCGACCAAGACTAAACCATCGATACAATCGCCAAAGTCGGCGTCGATACCAAAGGCGAGGAACTTAACCCCATCAGCCTTACACAGCTCGCCATATTGTTTGTAGAGGGTTGGCACTGCGGCGCCCATGCTGGCGAGCACTTGTTTGAGTTGCTTGAAGTTGCTCTGATAATCCTCGCAGAAATATAAATCATCTAACTTGGCTTTTTGGGATTTGGATAAACCAAAGGGCGACATAGATACCGCCATCTGCTGCGCAGGGGCAAATTCCCGCGCATAGAAGTGCACAAGCATTTCTCTGGCGCTGCCGGGCAGTTGATTGCTGATAGACACTGGGCCAAATAGGTAGCGGTATTCAGGGTGTTTGGCGAGATAAGCGCCTATGCCAAACCACAGATAATCTAAGCTGCGTTTGCCCCAATATTTAGGCTGCACAAAACTGCGGCCAAGCTCTAAGCCTTGTTTCACGAAGGGCATAAAGCTGTCGGCGTATTGAAACAGGGATTGGCTGTAGAGGGCGTTATCGCCGTATTTTTCTAACACTTGGTCGCCACTGGCAAAACGGTAGGCGCCGACAATTTCAAACTGCTCTTTATCCCACAGCACTAAGTGCTGGTAGTAGGAATCGTATTTGTCGATATCGCGGCGTTTGCCCGAACCCTCTCCCACGGCGCGAAAGGCGATTTCCCGCAGGCGACCAATTTCCCGCATGATGGGATTGCTGTCGTGGTGCTGGTACAGGTAAATCAACTTGTTATCTTGCGTCTCCCCGAGTAGTTCGCATTGCTGCAGCGCCGCTTGCAGTTCACGGCGCGATTCAGGGTGGGCGATAGCGTTTTGGGTGATAAACAGTGGGTCTTTATCTTTGCCGATACGATACAAGTGATTTTTAAGCAGTTTTATCTTGGTCTTGAGGGGAAAGTCCATCGAGCGCACGGCTTCATTGGGAATAAGCTCGCCGATACGGATCGGCATATTGCGTTTGGCCTGCTTGAACATTTCTTTCACCAGCAACAGGGTGGCAAGTGGCTTGTAAATCATAGATGCGCCGTAGAAGGTGGCGGAGTTTTTGGCATCTAAAAATATCGGCAGTAAGGGCGCATTACAGGAAATCGCCATCTTTAAAAAGCCAGAGTGCCATTGGGTATCACGTACGCCGTTAGGGCGAAGGCGCGAAACTTCGCCCGACGGGAAAATCAGCACAGCGCCTTCGTTACGCAGGTGCTGGTGGATTTTTTCTAAATGCTGTTTCGGTGTGCCGCCCGTCATATTGCGCACCGGCAGTAGGATTGAGTGCAGCGGTTCCAGCGCCATCAAGAGTTCATTGGCGACGACTTTAATATCGGGGCGAATTTCGCTGATAAGTTTAATCAGCGCTAAACCATCGAGCGAACCTATGGGATGGTTGGCGAAGATCACCACTCGGCCTTCGCAGGGAATGTTTTCAATCTCGTTGGCGGGCACGGTAAAGCTAAAGTCGAAACTCGCCAGCACTTGCTCGACAAAGTCCACGCCCTGTAAATAGGCATATTGATTGGCGATATCATTGCATTGTTTTTCATTGAGCAGGTAACGCAGCATGGCCTTGGCGGGTTTAGCGAGCCAAGGTTTGTCGTTGATCGACGGCAGATTTTGTTCAACCATATTATCAACGGTAAAAATCATGCTCTTAGCCTTAAGCACAGGTGGCTGCGTGGTATGGAGTTTATCGTTATGGCTGCTTAGCGTCTGCTCATTGTGTGCTATAGCGCTATCTAATTTATTCATATTTTTATCTTTTTGATTCATAGTATTAGGCGGCATCACTGGGGCGAGTTTCGCCGATATTTGGGTTTGGCATTGGCTGCGCTGCCGTTTTTTGTTGTTGGTTTTTGTGCGTCTCAGGCGGCTGTTGCACTAACGCTATGCTGCTGAGAATATCGAGCTTTAAGGTTTGCTCGTTCCAGCGGCACAGCTGTAATTCACCGCTTAAGGTTTCTGTGATTAAGCTGCAGTTTTCGACCCAGTCACCGTCGTTGGCGTAGATGATCTGCCGCTGCTCAGGTGTACTTTGGGGCGTGCAGTATTGCGCCGCTCTGGGGTGGGTAGAGAGTTCTGGCTGATGGATATGGCCGCAGATCACGCCGTCAGCATCGAAGTGCTGGGCATAGTTGAGCACCGCTTGACGATAATGTCCGATAGCGGCTTGAGCCTTACCCACTTTAGATTTGATGTAACTTGCCAGTGACCAATAGGGATAACCTAAGCGCTCCCGCAGGCTGTGGAGATTGCGGTTAAGGAACAGTAATAAGTCATATAAATGGTCGCCCAATATGGCGTAGAAACGGCCGACACAGACATCGGCATCGAACTGATCCCCGTGGAGCATCAAGAGCTTATGACCGCCAATGCCCTGGTGAATATGTTGGCGGGCAATTTTGATATTCCACAGACTAAGCTCTGCATAGGGTTTTAACAGTTCGTCGTGGTTACCCGGCAGATAAGTCACTTGGGTGCCGTTTTGTGCTAGTTCGATGATCTTTTGCAGCACTTTATTGTGGCTATCGGGCCAGTGCAGCTTACGTTTCAGCGCCCATAAATCCACAATGTCGCCGACCAGATACAAGTGCTGGCAGCGCACGGTTTCAAGCAAACTGAGCAGGTAGTCGGCCTTGCAATCCTTACAACCTAGATGAATATCCGACAACCAGAGGGCATTGACTGTGGTGGTGTGGCTGTTAGTCGCATTGATTAAGCTGGAAATGGTTGGCGTTAAGAAGGAAGCGGTATTAACAGTGGATGATGGATTATTGAGGGGAAGGTTGCGGTGATTGTTGAGTGTGTGGCTAAGCGTGTGCTCAAGCCTCTGGTAATTGGCTCCAGTCATCTGATATTCACCCTATGCGGCTGTTGACTGCCTTAGAGAGTAGCCACTTGCTTTGACTGAATGATGAAGCTTAAGTGACATGCAGATGACAAAAAGGTGGATTAGCCTAGACTGAACCTGTCAAGATTCAGATCTGGATGCAATGAGAATCAGCAGGGGGATTTAGCTTACTTTAGCCTCAAAGCAAGATTACTGAACCATATATTGCATTATATGCATTGCCACTGTTTCCACAGTGACACGCCGTGAATATGTCCATATTAGGCTCGACGCTGAAGAATCCCCTGATGATTTTCAGATAAATCATTAGATTGGGGTGAACTTGCACTTTGAAGTGTGATCAGATGGAAGTGCGAACAAACATCAATCACAGGGCTTCAAGGTGCAAGTGTTAACTATCTTACATCAATCTCTCTATCAACATTGTCCAGAAATCCATCAAAAGCGACTTAATACCCTCATGGTCGCCTGCAAAGCCCTCATCAATGCGGATTGTCTCACCCTAACGCATTTAGGCCGACATATTGATGGCACCAGCACACAGACTAAACACTCGATAAAACGCATGGATAGATTGTTGGGCAACCCTCATCTTCACCATGCAAGACTGGCGGTTTATCAGTGGCATGCAAAGTGGCTGCTGACTACTCATACGATGCCGACCATACTGGTAGATTGGTCAGATATGCGTGAAGGTCGTGAGCTGATTGCGCTACGCGCCTCTATTGCTATCAAGGGCCGATCTATCACGCTCTACGAGCGAACATTTCCGTTAATCCTGCAAGGCACTCAAACTGCCCATAATCAGTTTCTGAATGAATTCAGACAAGTGTTACCTGACAACATTACCCCGCTGATAGTCACTGACGTGGGCTTCCGTAATCCATGGTTTCGAAAAGTCGAGCAGCTCGGTTGGTATTGGCTGGGGCGTGTCAGAGGATTAAGTGTCTATCGGCCGCATTTTCACTAAAAGCGCTTTATCCCAAAGCCAGGCGTCGCGTAAAACATGTTAGGCGGGTGGCATTATCGGTAAAGAAACCCTTGTTATGTGAGGTGGTGTTGTTCAGGGGCCCAAGTAAAGGCAGAAAAGGTCAGCGAAGTACGACAACAGACTGTCACCATACGGCGCAATGGACGTATGAACTGACCGCCAAAGAACCTTGGGCACTGGTGACTAACTTGACTATGGAGGCCATGTCGCCTCAAAAACTGGTCAATATTTACCAAAAGCGGATGCAAATAGAAGAAACCTTTAGAGATTTAAAAAGTCCCACTTATGGCTTTGGTTTACGTCATAGCAGAACACGTTATGCGGCGAGGATGGACATACAGCTATTGATAGCGTTATTAGTGCAACTGGCATTTTGGTGGGTAGGGTTATACGGGGAAACAAGCAATTACAGCGGCACTTCCAAGCCAACACTGTGAAGAAACGGAATGTGCTCCAAAATTGGAATTTGACGCTATCACAGCTCTCAATCCATTTTGAGGGACGCTTAGAAAACCATATCGATCTGTGAAATTAACCTGACACAGAATTATGAACAGCCTCTTAGAAAACCATATCGATCTGTGAAATTAACCTGACACAGAATTATGAACAGCCTCGAGCACATTTACAGAACCATTTCCATATACTAAAACTCGATGCACATCCACTTCGCAGTGATAGTCGGCGTAACTGGATGATGTAGTAAAAATAATTAACATAAACCCAAACATGAATATTCTAGTCATAAAGTACTTCCTATACTTTCTCATAATTAATCGCCCAGCTAATACTGATGATTACCATACACCGCGCTATCAGTAAGACCATATTTATGTTGCATAGTAACAATTAGAAAGTCAGTTCTCCTTACCAAGGGTGATTGACTTATTTTGCTATCACTAACAAACCTACATTCAATTTCAGCTTCTGGAAAATAAAGGGGTACCGTTGAAGTTAGGATTGATTCTCTTCGAAACTGAATTCTTTCACTAACCAATTCAAATGCAGCAAACTGCTGTAAATGCGCCAGCGCAGCACAACATGACATAGTCCCTAACTATTTCAAGAGTCATACTTCCAGTCCAAAAATATGAAACTCTGTATCGATTAGCCTCCAGTACTTGCTCTTTATACCCACCACCTATCAACTGATAACATTGATAATCTCGGCTTGCACAAGCGGTCAACAGCGGAATAATGAATAGTAGACACCACAACCTTATTTTTAGGCTTTTTGCCAGCCGTAATCTCGTGAGATTAGTAGACTCCGATTGCCTAAAATGATACCCATTACCATGGCATGTAATCCAACTTAGCAAAATTGTATATATTAAGGCCGCTTAGCGAAAATAGCATGAGCGTCAAAATCTTGGGTTTGCATCCGTGCAAGCGTTTTGGTTAACACCTCATCGGCAGCATCTTCAATCCGCTGTATCCCTAACGTTGCAACATAATCACTAAATGATGTGGAGACTTGTTCAAACAAAGCTGTGATATCGCCAAAGGCTGGATGACTGAATTGCGGGTTAGGCAAACCCCTAAGGGATCGCAGTTTCAGCAGCATTAACGCTGTCAAAGGTAAATATGTGTGCGGCCCACCATTGAACTCAAAAAAGCACTTTTTATCCCCGATAACAGCTTGTTCTACCTGATGATCACACAGGGTTTGCAGCATAGTGCTGATGAATTCGATATCCTGTGTGTCCCAGTTATCTAAAAATGGCGCATAGGGGAAAGGAGACGTTTTTCGCATTGTCACTTGCACTTCCGTGGCAAAAGGCGGCTCAATAACGCCCAAATAGCGCCCATACAGCAGCACCAAAAAATCGCCGATAAAGCCGTGGGAGCGAATGGCCCAGCCCGAACGCCAGGCGGTCGCCAAGGCGTGATACAGTTCGTCAGTCTCAGTCTTCAGTCCAGAAAACAGCATAAGCACAAGCCGAAAAGCACTGGTTGTCATCCATCCGGCATTGGCTATCTCACCTGTTTTCTCAACCGCTGTGTAGTATCGATAGTAGTCGATCGCGGTATTAAAATAGCCGTAAGCAAGCGAGCACATAAGCGGCTTAGGCTCAAGCAAGCCCGATTCAATATAGGTAAGCTGGGCTACATAGCCCCAATGACACTCGGGTACACCAAACTCAGCTCCAAATAATTCCCACTGGCGAAAATCCTCATCAAACTCACGATATTGTTTCACTCTCTCGAAACCATCTGTCATCCCACTGTCGATATAATCGGTCAGTAAATACTGGTCATATTCAAAGACGTTTTTGGCATAATCGCGCATATGTTTACGACTGCGACTGCGCTTATTGAGAAATTTGTCTAACATCATGTGCATCCTCTTACTTGGCTGGCGTCAAGTTTACCGTAACAGTATCAGACGTGCCTACCAGTGGCACCTTGACCGTGGCCAAAAACGGTTTTATTGGGTAGCCAGTTTTTAAAGTATCTCGTACCATTTCTCGTACAGCAGGCGTGACGCTTTTACCGGAAATTGTCCCATTGCTATTACATAAAAGGGGTCAGATCCAAATTAAACCAAATCATCCATTTTCCGCCATCCGACCCGCCTGCCGCGCTGACCCGCCCGAAGCCGCTGCCCCGTTAAAGCCTCCGCTTCTTCTACAAAACGCTCGTTGCCTAATACCAGACCTTTATTGGCTGCCTTGCGTATGTCATCTAACAGCTTTCCCTCGACCTGATATCTGAACAGTTCACGATAATGCGACTGCCACTCTTCGCCTGTCTTGCCCAATTTTAGATACAAGGGATGAGGGGTCAATAGTCTCGCCCGTTTCCCCTGCCCATTGCTTTGATAACTCGACCAACTGTAGTCAGCCGGATCGTCTACCATGCCCGCTCTGACCGGATTCAGCTCAATATAGCGGTAAAGCTGCAGCAGGTAGGTTTCTTCCTGCACCAAACAAGATCTAAAGCGCCCCTCCCACAGGGTGCCCGACCGCTTATAACTGCGGTTGAAGTACTACACATAGCGCCGTCCGACGGACTGCATCATCTGGGATATAGCCGTGGGCTTGTTGGGAGTGCATAGAAGATGCACATGATTGGTCATCAGTACCCCGTGGATCAACACCTCAAACTGCTCAGCATAATCTCTTAACCAGGTAACATAGGCCTTCATATCGTCGTCGCAGGCAAAGATAACTTGTCGATTATTGCCTCGCTGGATAACATGTTCTGGCACACCTGCCAACGACACTCGGGGTTTTCTTGGCATAACTATCTGCTGTCATCACTGGATTTGTCCAGGGTAGCATTTAAAGTGGATCTGACCCCTTTTATTTTCTTCGTTCAATATTTTCAAAACTAAGTTATTAGGCAATCAGCTCAGTTCAAAAAGCGAACGCAAACTTACCCTACAAAAAATCACTTATTATCTGAATTCAGGTCTGGCTTATATTTTTCATCTGAGAATATTTTTAGTGCACCATTGCAAAATGAAAAATGAATAACATTACTCCCATAACTATAGCTATAAGGATCTATATTCAAGTATCTTATTCCGTATTTCTTGCATGGCTTTATATCATAAATCTTGGTCAAATTCATTGAGCCATCAATTTTCTCCCCGGGATAAAGCATTACATAACTTTTTCCTAAATCAAAAACTTTATCAGCTTGCTTAACAGGGACTGGGAAACCCGTTTCATATTTGTCTTCATAAATAAAATATGTCGGATACGTTAAGTTAGAAACACTAACTTTAAATTGAAAATCAGTGACATTCTCAAAGGTTATTTTCGAATGCAAGCCAAGTTCGTCATAATACAAAGACAACTTTGAAGGATATAGCTCATCTGAGCTGGCATATGCATTAAACATAATAAATACACCTATCAGCAATAACTTACTACCTCGCAACATTGTAACCTCTTGCACTCAAGTATATTTCATAATTATAAGGATTAAAGCGTGTTTGATATGCCATCCCAGAGCGACTCATTGCAGCTTCACGACCTCGAGCAAAGCCATCACTCACTCCAGAGTTGATTGAACCATCATATGCATAATGATTAAAACCAACTAAATGCGCTGTTTCATGAATTAGAGTGCCCACACCAGCTTGTCCTGACATAACTTGATTCAAATAAGTTTTAGATATGTAGATATTCCCTTCCCATGCAGCTGCGAGTGGAACTTTTGTTTTACCCCAAGTGTCCATATGCTCTTGTGTTATCTTTTTTACATTTATTGCCGTAGTTCTATCCAATTTTTTATGAATTTTCTCAAATCCTTCTGCAACATCTTGACGAGCATCTTGGGTACCGAAAGCCTCCCGCAAACTATTTGATACACTTTTTGTTGAATTGCGCAATTTAAGTTCAAATGTCTCTGTCTTGGCAGCTTTTTTTTCTAATTCTATCTGTTTATCCAATTCCTTTATCTGACTTTCGGTAAATGGGCTATTATCTTCGAATATTTCAGGCTCAAAGGCTGAATTTTTAGCGCCCATTCCCTCAATCTTTCCCCCTCTCGCATCATAGGCTGGGCGCCCCCCTTTGCCACCGGCGCCCTCTGTCCCGGTCCCTTTGGCGCTGGACATGGACGTCAGTCCGGACACTGCCCCATAGGCCGCCATAGCGGCACTGAAGACGGCGCCGAATCCTCCTTGTCCATACTTGAACGCCTGCACTGAGTTGTAAATGGTATCTACGGCAGTATAAATGACATAAATGTAGTAGGCGACTACGACTATATCCGCTGCAACCTTGGCAGCCACCAGTGCCCCTATTACTTGGGCAATAATAACCACTGGATTATAGCCACTAGGATCCACTGCATTAAGGGGATTATTACGCACATAGCTGTATCGATTGTATGCCTGTAAATCGGTACCATCGGCAACCAATGGATCGACCCACCAAAGCGGGGACAGCCACATCTTTTTGTGTTTTTCAGCACCTTCAACTAGGCTTTAAATTACTCTGATTTTGTCTGTGTGGAGTTTGTGATGACCTCGGCCAGAAGACAGTTAATTGATGCCAATGCGACGCCTTTCTATCATGTGATAAATCGCTGTGTTCGTAGAGCTTTTTTATGTGGTGAAGATAAACTCACGGGCCGCAGTTATGAGCATAGACGTGGCTGGATTGTGGATAAAATTAAGACATTATCTGCGA